>NFZD01012515.1_pt1 | contig 111107 bp, 139 predicted proteins | sample 1095381 | NCBI WGS metagenome assembly NFZD01 (sample SAMN03609891, study PRJNA323583) | gut metagenome | isolation source: feces | host: Rattus norvegicus | place: Denmark: Riget | collected 2013 | reverse complement strand
ATCTAACTGCACGATATAATTGTCTTGATTTACCATGATGAGCTGAGAGGCACGCAATAGGAGCTTTTCCTGTCTCCAAAGGCTTGTATGCACCTCAAACCATTCACTGCCATCCACGGGATTCATCACGCTCATAGATGTATTCTCATCAAAGTAACGCACAATACGCACCTTGAAAGGTTTATATATAGGCGTATAAGGAATCTCTACCTTAACCCCCTCAGTTTGTAATCTACGCACATCAAATGCGCTGGGTATCGTAACTTGCCCCAATAGATACAAGTCTGTTTCTGACACCCATTCAAATGCGTAGGTACTTAACCGATTCTGGTCTTTAAGCACCATGTCGCATATTGATGTATTAATTTGTATATCTCTACGCATTAGCTTGTATAATTTAATATTTGATACCTGAAGCCATCACATTTGGTAATCAAGACCATCACAGAATCTCCATCGTCCATCTTATAATCAACTAAATCCTCATTATGATTATAAATTCCTTTCAATGTAATTGGTAATGAACCAGTACGCACTCGGAAAATAACAACAGTGGCAAAATCATTGGGCAATGAACTTAGACCAAATTTATACGCTACGGATGATTCGGTAGGTAATGTAACTTCGGTTCCACTAAATTTTGGATCATTATAATACATCAATATAATGTTATTTTGTGAAAAATCAACAGTATAATTCTTACCAGAAGCAAAAGTTAATAACTGTGCCTTCGTATTGATAAAAGACGGAGCCATCAACGCTGCATTAGAAGAAATACCATAATTTTTTGTACCACCACTTACATTGATAAACAATCCATAATTTGCTTGGTCAAAACCGTATGATCCTTGTGTATTAGGTGCATTATTGACTATACGCCCTACGGCAGTAAATGCACCACCAGCTGAACTTGGAATTACGTCATTGCCAAACATCACATAACCCTTGTTTCCACCCACTTTGAAGAAATCTTTATATATTGAAAGACTTGACCAATCTGAACCTCCACTTTCTGAATCTGAAGAGGACTCTACACCTATATGACCTGACGAAATTTGAAAGCCTGCAATACTACCACTTGTAGCAATAATTTTGCCATTGACAGTAATACTTCCTTCTTTAGTCCAGTTAATATTTTTATTCGCCAAATATCCACTGCCATCCTTATTCAAAGCCCATGCGTTTCCATTCGACAAAATCACATCTGCCGAAATCTTTGTGGCATCAATAGTGCCGGCAACAATCTGGTCTGCCCTGAGCGTACCAGTATATATACCATGAGCATCAATAGTGGTCGTTACCTTATCTGAAGAAGTAGCGTCAAACACTGTAGCGTATGCAACATACCATATCACATTTGGTAATGTTTCAACCACTCCTGTTTCGACATTTGTTCGCTTAATATCAAGAGCATACATATCAGTAGCTTCCACTGGGGTATAAGCGGCGTTGCACTTTAACGCAAAATGGTTTATTGTCTGGAAAGTTCCTGACGAACCGCACTTTACAATGCAAATATACTCCTCATACTTACCTGTACCCTCCTGAGAAGTTGCCCATTGGGTGCTCGCACCGTTTCCGTATGCGTTATGATAATTCTCAATGACCCAGCCTACAGGTATCTTTGCAACAATTTTAACAACAAACTGAGCATTGGCTCTTGATTGATTGGTAAAAGCAAAGCCACCTAATCTATAATCGCCAACATTATTCCATCTTGTACAAGTATATTTTATAGCCTTTTGAATACTATTCGGAGCTGTTGTGTCTGTTACCTGAACACGACTTGTTTGAACAATAACCTGTCCATTTCCGATAGAAGTTATCGGTACCCATGCAGTTATGCCCGTATCAGAAGCGGCACCTACCAAAATTGAGGCATCTTCTTCCAAGAACGTGATACGAATGGTACTGGTGGAATCTATTGTCCGTGCGCTCAATATTTCTACAGAATTATCACTAAGGGCTTGTCTTCCAGTCCAGACTGTTGCAACGCTGCCCGTGTTTGATACAATATCTACTCTTGTAACAATACCTGTACCCTTCAAAAACAGACCAAATTTCTGTAGTGTGTTGAGAAGCGAGCCTGCACTAAAGGTAGCGTAGTTGATGTAGTTATTATGATAAAGTCCTGTGCCATTTTTCTTGTCTTTGGTAAACTCAGGGTCACGATATAGCATCTGTCCAAATGCTATCATTTGAGCTACATTGATGCCTGTTTCCCAAAGCATAGATACATTGGGGGCAAATTTGATGTTACCGTATTTATCCCATGTTATATTGTTACCGGCAATAGCACCTGAGCCATCGTTCTCAAAACGCCATTTATAACCACGCAACCCTTCCGGCCCTATACTAATATTGCCGGAAGCTGCATTACCACTTGTTACTAATGAACCAGTATATAGGCTTGTTTTGTTAAACGTCCAACCAGCAATATGACTCTCGCCAGTATTGCTCAGATTAAACAGCAGATTACCGCCGGAATCTCTGGCAACAAATTCTGCGGCAGCATCTGTTGTTCGCAAATAAATACCGCCTTTTGAGTTAATCGTACTGCTTAGATTAGCTGTTGATAATGTGTTCAAATTCACATCGGTACTGGAAGACATATACAAGCCTGTTACGCCGTCAACAGAAACCAATGCTATATGCTTAGTTGATAACCGCTGTGTTCCCAAAGTCCAACCTGATATGGTACTGGTGTTATGACTGCTCAGATTAAACAGCAGATTACCGCCGGAATCTCTGGCAACAAATTCTGCGCTGCCTGATTTAATGTTTAGATAAAGACCTCCATACATATTGATGAAGTTCTCCATCGCATCAGGACCACGTTCTATAAATTTGCCATCCGCACTGGCAGTCAGATATAATCCCGTAGAGCCAGCAACAGAGACAAGAGCAATGTTATCGGTTGCAATCTTATTTGTTGTTAATGTCCAACCAACAATAGTTCCCGATGTAAGACCAAATTTTACAAGTCCTTTAACAAAAGAGGCCGTACCATCTTTGTCTATATACCAGGAATTTCCACGGAGTCCATTTGTTCCAATAGTTAAAGAACCAGCGGCATCTGTGTATTGCCCTGGATTGTTGTTCTTGTTTCCAATCCATATAGCAGATTCATCAAAATTCCAACCGGCAATATAATTAGTGGAACCTGAAGAAAAGACTAAAGACGAGCCTTTATATCCAATAAATCCATAATTATTACTGCTGGCGTAATACATGGCAACACCGCCATGAGCCTTAACCCATGATAAATGATTACCACTCCAAGCACCATTTTTCTCAGTAGGTATGCTTGCAATATTAGCAATAGCAACATATTTATAAATGCTGCTGAGACCAACCTGAATATTATACAGATTGCCTTCGTCTATATACCAGCCTGCAATCCTACCTTCATTAGCGGTTATCTTGCCTGTAAATTCAGCATCTCCATTTGGGTAAAAACGGACATTCTCCATTGCAAAGCTGGCATAGCCATCTTCACGGACCTCCCAGATGACATCATTTTCATCATTGACGGCACGGATAGCACCTGTTGACAAAATCTTCAGTCGGCCATTGTCTGTATATAAGCCTCCTTTCAATATGTTCCAACCGCCAATTTTACCGCCAGTCTCATCCAAATGGAATATCTCGATGCTGTCTTTATATCCATATACACCACAGCTGTCATTTGCTGACGGACCAATATATACACCCGTGAGTCCTGGCACTTGATCAAGACTTTCGTAACTGCCGGTGATTTTTTTACCAACAAACAGCCTTGGGGTAATTATAGAGTCTGAGCCAATAGTAGTCTTATTATTCTCCCATGCCTGAATCCAGTCAAGCATGGTGCTTTCTCGTTCTACAGTAAACAAGAAACGTCCAGTAAGTGTTGTAAAATTGTTAGCATTGACAGTAATATCCAAACCTCCTTCTAACAAGGTATAATGCAACCCTGTTATCGCCAACTTATAAGTATAATCGTCTATCTTTGATATTTTTGAGGCAATACTTATATGTGAGGCTGATACCATTTCAATACTGAATGGCACCTTCATTTCTCCACAATAAACAGATATGAGGGTGTAAGCATTGGTAAGTATTGGGTTGGTACCGTCATAATCTGCATGAATTACACACACACTGGGAGATAACGCTACCGAATAGGCATCGCTTATCGAAGTAAGTGTAATTGATGATTTTGCTACTGTACCCATATATTTATTTTTATCCAAGAATAGCTCCCAGACCTTGCGTTTGTTGCAAAATCTGGGAGCAAATCAAATCCTAATACTCTTACAATTCCTAATATTCCTACCTTTATCCCAATTGCGTCAATATTTCTTTTGCCATATTCTTGGCTTTTGCTCGCCATGCTTGCATAGCCGTCCATTCTGCCTCATGCTCACTGTTGCCGTCTTCCAACAGGTGATTATTAATAATAGCTTGCATATCATCACTGGGATAACGGCTCTGGACAATGGCGGCAACTAATTGTGAATAGGTTGGCTTACCCAAATCAAATGTGGTTTCCGTCCACTGATATTGGTTCTGGTCATCTGTGTTTGATTGTTGAATATCAAATGCGATTGTGTATTGGCGTAATCCTAACTTTATTTTGTATCGGATTTGTTGAGGCTCAATACTTCCTGTCATTTTGGTAATTAACATACTACTACATTCTTTTTGAGTTTGACAATTCTGAAATTCTTTTTGATATAGCAGCAATTCCAAAAATTTACTGCTTCATTAAATGCTTTGCGCCTGATAGCGTATGATTGGTTATGTACTAAGAAGCCCATATATGAGTTGATAGATTTAACTTTCTTTTCTATAGCTAATCCTTCTTCTATAGTCGTAGAGCCTTTATGATTAATATCACAAAGGTCATCTAATTCTCTAACCGCCTCAATGAAATTAGCGACAGTACGGTTAATAAGATATGTACGGCCTGGTTTCACGACACTGCCTACAATCTTAATACCTTTCTTGACTTCTTGAATATATACCTTATCTGGGTGCATCCTGATTTTCAACAACACACGCAATCTCCTTCGACTCCATTGTCGAAAATACTTGGCATCTTCTTTGGTTCTACAAACAAAAGCGAAATCATCCACAAAACGCACATATAAGGCTCCACGCTTTCTCGCCTCTGCCACTGCTTCTGCATCAAACACTGACATATAGAAATTGGCAAATAGCTGACTGGTCAAATTACCTATCGGCAGTCCTTTCATGGGCTTTGCATAAAACAAAGATTTGTTATGTGGTAAATCGTCCCATAATTTAATATTACCCTTTCTGATACAGTCATCTTGCGGCCTATGACGAACAACTACTTCTGTTAGCCATAATACTAAATCCAAATCGTTTTCAAATGGTGTACCCTTCCAATATGACCATTTCTCTTTAATAAAAGGTAACAGGTATTTCAACAAGACTTCACAATCTATGGACATAAAGAAGCCTTGTACATCAAACTGACCAAACCATGCCTCTTGACTGTAGTTTGCCGACAGGAACTTAGTATTCTTAGCTATCTGTTTTACACACGCTAAAGTGCCAAATCCTGTGCGGCAGTTAAATGATACGTTACCTTGCTCAACAAATCTTTGCTCGAACAATGGCTCTAAACGTAGGCACAACCAATGCTGAACAATACGGTCTCGGAAATTCGCAGCAAAGACTTCTCGTAATTTGGGACGTGTGACAACAAAACAGATGCTTGTGGTAGGGCGATAGGTACGGGATTGCACCTCGTATGCCAAATTTAATAAATCTAAGTGCCATGATAATCTATACATGACACATTGCGAACTCATTTTCTTATGCTTACAGCAGTCATCGTATGCGTCAAACCATCCCGTGACATAATTATTATCAAGTGCTGCAACTGCCCGAACAACGTTACCGTTGTACTTGTTGTTGTTGTTGAAGTTACCATTGCCGAAGTTCACGTTCCAGCTGTTGTTCTGACTGTTCTCGGAACTGCTCCAATAGTTACTGGCAGTTAATGCGTGTACTATCTTATTCTTAACTAAGGATTTCCCTGTCGGTACAATGTCCCCAGTGACACGCCCATTTCTTAATAAAAATGTCCCCAATGCCATAGTCGTAACCGTGGCTAAAGAGAATTTTGCTCACAAACTTTGCGTCTCCACTCAGTCGCCTGCGTGAAGATTGACTGTAAAGATTTGGCAAAGTGTGGCATCTGCTTGTTGGAGATGATACAGACGTTCTTACTCCTATTCGACCACTCTTTTAAGGTGTCGATGCAAGTCTTAACGGTACGCAACTCCAAATATAGAGATGTGATGAGTTCAACTTTCGATTCTGCATTATTCTCATTCAATGCCAAGCCTATAGTTGTCAGACAGTCCGTAAGAGTATCTATAAGACGCTCTGTTAAACGTCTTACACCAACACTATTAGGAACTCGCTCAGACATTTCCAGACAGTGCAACATTAGAAGCTCCGTCTCCCGATAAATCGGTGCGCTTCCTGCATTTTTGAGAATTGTAGCCATATTAAAAATTTTGTTCGCAATATGCCATTGTATAGCCTATCGTTGTTGTTGTACTTATATTTATTTACAAAAGAATACCTCCCCAATGGTAGAGGAGGTTTGAAAATCATTAAAATTTTCTTAGATTTTGACTTTTTGTGGTGCGTCAAAAGACGCACCACGAACTAAAATGCTGCAACTGCCCGAACAACGTGCCCGTTGCACTTGCCGCCGTTGACGAAGTTACCAAAGCCGAAGTTCACGCTCCAGCTGTAGTTCTGACTGTTCTCGGAACTGCTCCAATAGTGACTGGCAAAAAAGTCACTAAAGATTCCATCATCAATAGCACGCTGGAATATCGCTCCAATCTTATCGTCATCGTATGCCGGTCCTTTCTTTGAATGCCAGTATAATCTACACAATTCACCAATAGACGGCAGATACCAGTTATGTATCTTAAACTTGTCGGCCAATACTTCTCCAGCCTTTACAGCTGGTTGATAAGCATAGCATTTACTAACTGCTGGATAGTAGAATTGTTGATATTTACTGAGACCGCCATTATTGGCAATTACCTGACTGATCAAGTCTGCCAAAGAAGCTTGTTCTGTAACATCATCAGTAGCAACTGGGATAGGCAGATTGACTCCAGAATCTTCCAAAATTTTGTTACGATGCTGTATAACCTTCAATGATTTTACCAATCCTACAGGCACTTCATCACCGGCCTTATATACACCATTTAGCATTGCCAATTCTGCTGAAATTGTTTCTTTACCAGAATTATCTACACCTGCAATACCATCGCCGGCAGCAGTTGTCTTAGCAGGATTGACAAATCCATCAGGTGTATCATCATCCAAATAATTCTCAGCTTCTATATAGTTTGCACTATGATATTGAGAACCTGTTGCAGCAAGGCCAGTAGGGCCAATATTTATTATGCTGGCGATGTCATACACACTATAATTCTCATCATCCTGTAACTCAATAGGATATACACCATTGTTATCATTATTTGGATAAAGACCCCAAAGAAAACTTCCAATATTTGCAGGAGCTACCATACGCCGGTCACTGGCATCTTTGGGATTGATATAGAAGCATACGCCAACCACCGTTTTACCACTCTTTGTCGGTCCGTATGTACCATCATAAAATACATAGTCACCTAAATGGGCACGTCTGGGGTAGAGTCCGATTTCCCATGTAGCTTCCAGTACAGTTCCGTCACTCTTAGTCAAATAGCAATGCAATGTAGCAGAAGGAGCAGTTGTGTCCTCATCACCCAACTGACTCACATTGACAATACAATAGTCCTTTTCTGAACTTTCCAGAGTAGAATACATATTGGCATCCAAAGACCAACGAATGCTTACTACGTCATTCGCATTAGCACTGTTTGGCAAACAGTAGAATTTATGCTTGCCTGTCGTATATGTATATTGAGTTCCTTGAATAGATATACCTGCTATTGGACTCTTATAATAACTGATACTCAATGGGTTATTAGCATCATCAACATTTCCCCAATGATAAAGCCAATCAATCTTGTTCTTGAAAGATGGACGGTTTGTAGTATTATTCTGTACAGCAATTTTACCTGTAACATGGCTGTCAGTGATAGATGCAAGGTAATTAACCATATACAGAGAAATATCACTCCAGTCTATATTGACTAACTTCAGATAATTCAAAGGCGCATTACCTGTAAAACACAGATTGAAAATGCCACGGGAATCCGGCACACCTGCGCCTAACGAGAGGCTTTGTAGACGGCTTGCCCCTGCCAATGATATTTTTTTCAAATTAGGTTGCTGGTCCAATGTCAAAGATGTCAATGTGTCAGGCAAAGCCACCTCCTCCAGATATTCTGTTGCTGGGAGTGTGACAGTATTGAAAGCTGTTCCTGTCAAAATCAGCAGTCTCAGCTTTGTTATAGCCGACAAATCCAAGCCTCCAACAAGAGTACCGACATTCTTCAGCACCAATTCCTGAAGCAGAGCGGCGGTTACAGTCATACCTGTGGGTCGGAACTGCCTTTCGCCTGCGCCGTCTACATAGAACTTAGTCAGTCGGGCACCACTAAGATTGAATGTTTCACCCAAACTCTTGTCAGTAAAGTCTCCAATACTGCGCATATAGTCAATACCGTTGATAAAGATATTTGTATTACCATCCGAAGTACCGACAGTTACATCATATTGCTCGCCAGCTTTGATACGGGGTGCAACAGAATTACCTACGCCATAAAGCAATGTACTACCAATAGCAAATGTTGGGTACATCCAGATATGAGGTACGATAGAGAAAGCAAACTGTGGCTTACTGCCATCAATCTTGCTGATTGAACGGAAGTTTAATGAGCCAGCGGCTCCTTCACCATCTCGTCTGCCAAACTCAGCAAAACCTGCGTATGATGACAGATAAGCCAAACGAAGCTTAACCCACTGAATCTCTGCCTGCAACTTATCACCAAGACTCTGAGTGATAGGGTCTGTACCATTGGTGTACTTTGTATCTTCATCTGTACTAATATATGCCTGACGAGCCTTTTCATACACCAGACGGGCCACTTCATTGTAAGCTACGGCAGGGTAATATTTCTGTACATAGAAATAATACTTCTCCATGCAGCCCAACAGAGTGCCATCAGGACTTAGCTTTACCATAGCCTGTAGGATTTCACGCATATTGGCACGTAACTCAGCAGGGAAGGCATTTTCCATCTGATTGAATAGGGCATTGCCCTCAGAGTTCCAATAGAAGCTGCCAACTGAATTGAGGTCATGTTCCTCAACATAATAAGGCTTCTCCTTCTGTCCCACATTGTTAAGGTCAAAAATAGTATCAAGGTCATCCTGGTGCCATCCAATCAAATGTGTAATAGGGTCAATATAACAGTAGAGATTCTTACCTCGATTATCACTGGCGGCAATCAGCTTACAGAAGTTCATCGTAAACTGTGTCTCCTTGACATTGAAGTATTTACCTACATTTGCCTTGAATTGAGCCAATCGCTCTGTCTTAAATTGAGCATTTATTACTGCCCAATTCGTACCTGAAGCAATATTACCACATTGCTTGTTGATATTGACAGTAGAATATTTGCCTACGCCCAATTTCTCCAATCCGGCACCAACCCATGTGCTTGTCAATGGATCGTAACGGAACAAATCATACTGGGCATTGTTACTGCCGGCCTTGGTTAGCCAATAATGCTTAGAAATGTTGACGGTCTCGTCTGCGTTCAAATCCTCTAACGTACCAACATAATAGTCGATATTGTCATAGTGCTGGAAGACAAAGTTAAACGCTGCCTTGAATGGAGCAATCTTTGATGTATCACCAAATACAAGGCTCCAAGACTTTTGACCATTGTAAAGCCAGTCTTCTCCATCAAGCACGACATCATCATCAACCCAAGGCACACGGCACATCACCAAGTCTCGGTCGTTGTCGGCTCCTTCTATACATACATAGTCTGGGAATTTCTTTTTGTCATAGCCGAAAGTAGGCTTGTCTCCCTTACCAGGACCAAATGTGATAAACGACTTAAACTCAGGCTCCTTGGTATCGTCTTCCTGAACAAACAAAAGGAATGGTTTTTCCAATACAGCAGAACGGGTATTCTCAAAGCCCGGAGTAGCTGTGATAGAATTACCGCCGCACACTTCTTTCCACAAATCATTATACAATGCTGTAGAACCAATCTTATGACTTTGCATTGAGCTGGCAAAATTCACCTTACCAACCAACTTAGTAGCCAAAGGTATGCTGTCAATAAGCTGATAACCTGCGCCATGATTTACGCCGTTTTCATCTACCCAGTAGCCACCTTCGTTGAAGCCCCATTGACCATTCCACCAATAATACAACATAGACGATGTTCCTTGACCCTTCTCATTCATGTTGTACAAAGTACCGCTATGTGCCGGATCACCAGGGATATGGATTACCAAATCACCATTAAATTTGTCTTTCTTTGTGTTGCCGTATGTCGCATACTTGCCCTTCCACAAAAGTACATTGTACTTCTCATAAGCAAGGTCATAGCTGATTGTATTACCGCTCAGGATATTATTCTTCTCACGGAAAGCAATTTTCTCTTCACTGTTATCCAATGAAGCCATATAGTTTTGACGCACATCACTGGCTGTCAAAGCCTTTTTATAGACCTTGATACTGTAAATATCAATATCTGCACCATCTGAGCCAATACGAATACCCTGAGAAGTCTGCGCTCCGTTGACATATTGAACAAATGTGTCTGTAGTGTCGTAGTTAAACTCTCGGTTGATAACACTATTGACAAAAATACGGCAATAGTTCTGACCGCTGCTGGAAAGATTGTACAGCATATTTACCGCAATCTTTGTGCGCATACCCTCCTGATAGCCGACATCTTGGTTCTTTCTCGTTACCTTGCTAAGAGTCATATAGCAAGCCTCCATCGGCTTCATCTCCCAGCCCAAAGGATTACCGCCTTCTGTATATGAACACATCTTCAAAACAGGGGAGTCCTCATCAGTTACATTTCGTGTTGCAAAGTCAATCTCAAAGGTTAAAGAGCCGGTTTTACGAGTCTGGATGAAGTCTGACAGAGCCTCGTAGTCTATCTCTACGCTGCGGCCACTCGGTACTCGCAAACACTTAATACCCTCACTGTCCGTAACCCAACCGTCACTTACAAAACCAAAATTTTTGAAAACAGCGGGAATTACAGTGTCATTTACAGTATTGATGATACGAGCAGGATTGTCCTCAGTGTTACTGCGCAACTTAGGATTGATAATCAAATCTGCGCCTTCAGTCGGGGCAAAATTCTGAGAATTGTCCACCTCGAAACTGATTCGCTCACGCAACTCCTTACCACCAGAACTAAACAGCATATATGCACTAAAAGCGGTCTCCTTGCTGTCTATCTCCACCATATTGCCAAAGGTATATACAGTTTCTGCCTGAGCATTTTTCTCTGTATAAGTTAAATAGTTGGCCTCATTTTTTATATCTGTCAACTTAAATGTAACTTCTGTATTGGCAGATGCAGGATTGTAAATCGCCCACTGGAAGAAGTTTGCGGATGTCCAATTGACTAAAGACTTCGCAACATTGTTCAAGATAATATATGGTGTTTTGTCAGTGGTGTCTGCCACAACCATAACTTGTGATACAATATGTTCACTGGTAATATCGGTGCCGTCCACGGAGAGCCATGCCTCTATTTCATGCACGCCATGACTGAGCAGCTTAACGGCATCGCTTTCTGTATCAATAATATCGAATTGATTAGGGGTTTCGGTATATTCTGTTTTACCTAACGCATATTGCAGACTACGGGTACCACCATCACCAGTAATCTTCAGATTCAAAGTCTTTGCTACGGCTCCCATATAGGTGTATAACAAAGAAAGTGTAGAACCGACAACAGGCTGTTGCCACTCATTTCTAAACTCTAATTTCAACTCTGTCTTCGTTACACTCTGGAACACAACGTATGCTGTAGTAGCTTGACTCTGATCGCCGGTTACAATCAAACGCAATTGACAAGTACCACTATTCAACAGACTGCTAATATCGACATCTGTGTAGGTGTTGCTTTCTGCCTCCACACTCTTGATAGCCATAGTGCCAATAGTACGCCATGAGTCTGTAGCGGAAGCACGTCTTTGAATGGTCATAGTACCATCCTCGTATGTGTCAGCATACTTTTGTGTAACAGGATTGTAAGTTTGAGAGGTGAAGCGCATCTTCAAAACAATGGAGCCGTCAATGCTCACAAAATTGGTCTGATTACTCTGTGTAGTCAACTCCACGATATTCATCACTCCCTGCTCATCACTGATAGGAATAACGACATCAAGAATCTTCAATTCCTGCAAATCATCGGGGTTGGAAAGCCACTCGTTATACGTGGTTTTATTAGCAAAACCTCGTATATGATAATAACCGTCAGTGTCTTTTGACATTGGCGGTATATATCCAATTTTATTGTCCTCGTGGTCCTTCAGATATTTCTTAATAAATGTCTGGACCGCTGCCCCCGAATAGGGTAAGAGATTAGTTTCATCAGTTGCAGAAGGTACGCTATTGTCAGGACTGCCTCCCCAGTCCTCACTAAAGCCGACAATAGCGTCAGTCCTAAATTTTTTAGCCATAACTGATATTTATATTGTTTAGTTTTTCCACCCTTCATCGGGCTTCCAAGGAGATGTGTTTATCCAATATCCAGAACCAAAACATGAACGGATAGCTTGCCATACTAACTGAGCACCTAAATGAATCGCCGATACAACTATAAGTCCCAATCGTGCAGCACTGACATCTTGTTTACCACCATGAATCATTCGTCAAGTATGATATAAAGGGTTTTAGCATCTTTAACTGCAATCGCCTCGTATGCTTCCTCATTCGGCAAAACTTGAAGCGACAATCCATTCAACTGATTCTGAAGATTGAATACGTCATTTGAGTTATTATTAACGGCATCAACAACTTGATTAAACTCATGCGCCGTCAATCGGCCACGGTTATTAGCACCATTGTTTTCTTGCTTATTGTTGAAATCCAATAAATTTTTTGACTGTTCTGCCATGCCTTAAAATATAATAGGAAATTCGTATGGGAAACCGGCACCATTCAACAGCTCACAGACATAATAATCTTGGCCAGATATATCATAGTCCAATGAGATATTCTGCTTTGTAGTGTCTATCGCTGGACGTATTACATTACCAGCATCATCTGTTACGGCATCTGCCCAGCCTTCAATCGGATTTTTAAGGTCTGGGAGATGATATTTGGTCCATTTGAATGTATAGTTGGCTGCGACATATTCGGGATCCACCAATTTACCTTGATAATACACATTAGCTGTAAGGGTTGTTTGGCACTCACCATTTTTATATGCCATGCCCTTACTTGATGTAATCTCAATACTGTAGCCGACAATATACTGCTTCTTAACTGTAAATGTGGCAGTATATGTTTCGTCACTGAAAGTAACAACACAGCGAACCGTCAATGAATTGGCATTATTCCAATAGTCTTCAAATGGTAATATAGTCAATGTCTTACCATTTTCTCCCTCAAAAGGAATATAGTCATATCCATCCAGATAATACCATTGGCGTTGACTGGAGGTGGATTGTAAATTCTCCTCTTCCAATGTCAACACAATGTCTGCCGGATTGGTAATAGGCTCGGCTCCAGTCAAATCTCCCAACAACGTAAAAATGTCAGGGCCGGTAATGCGAATAGACTTGCTGACCAATTCATCTTTAACAGAATTGTCAAGGTTATCCCATGTCATCGTAACACCTTTACCAAACGTGACATCGCCTTGCTGATTCCATTTAATATTAGAATTGGCCAAATGCCCGGAGCCATCGGTTTTAAGTTTGATAGAACCTGTCCGTGTGTCAATGCTGCCCTCACCATCATAATTCAAACGCAACAGTGGGTTCTGAATGGTACCTCCAATACCGCCTCGATTAAACCAAGCTCCATAATCATTGGTCTCATTCAAAATACTATCGGTCGGCTGATATTGGGTAGCTATATCTCCTAATTCCAACTGAGGGGCAACGAAATATATGTTAGCACCAGTATTATCCAAGGTCGGAGCCAAAGTAATAGTTACCCCCTCGCTTTTTTCTGGAGACAACAAATCAAAAGACACTTTGTGTCTATTCCAACTTAAAGCCAATCCTTCAGGAATTTGTATGGTACTGACTACTTTGTTGTTCTGAAGAATGGACACCTGTCCTCCAGATTCTGAATACAGCCAAAATGACAATGTGTATCTTTTTCCTAAATTACGCAACAACCACGCATTAGTCTGAGCATTCATGGTTACGCTGCCATTGAATTTATATACATTGCCTATACCTGTAGGATTATCTATCTTTGTATCAATAACAACAGAAGAAACAAAATCAACATCCAACGAATTAATGAAAGTGTTTCTATGAATCCTACCTGCATAGAAAGTAGATGCAAAGCCATTTTCATCACCGGCAGTCAACGTTCCTGAGATATGAGCGGACTTTGAGGCAAACAGTTTCTGCATATAACCGCCATACCCATCTAACTGACCAAATACAGGGTCAGAGATACCTGTCAGTTTACCAACACGCATCTTGCTGGCATCTCCAAAATTAGAAATGCTGGAAAGAAGAATGATATTGAAATCTGAAATCCACACTTCATCATTCGCTTTCATAGCAGACAAATCCAATTTCAAAGTACGCAAATAACGGCCAGAATAGTCTATTGTCACTGCGTGCAGCTTATATTGCCAATCTGTAGTTACAGTATAGCTATCTTCTCCATCTATACGTGTACCGTCCTGATACCCTAAAGACATCTTGCACGTTAATTCTCGTGAAGACTTTATCTTGTAAGATACCAATACACGGTTTGGATTCTGAACATATTTATAAAAATCTTGCTGGATGCCAACAAAATGATAATCGACTACATCTTGTCGCTTCAAATGAAGCACTCGATAATTGTCTTCTATTGAAGGAATATAGTCGGCATCAACTACGCCACTAACAACATATTGTGATTCTGCGTCTGCATAATCTGCGGAAGCAATGTTCTCCGGCCAACTCAGGCTGGCGTTTCTGCCTATGCCGTCTATAACATCCATATAAGGAGCTTGATCGTCTGAACCAGTCAGATACAATGCTCCAGAACGGTTTGTATCAAAAAGATTAGTAACACGGGCAAAATCCAATATTTGCTCTGTCTGAGGCACATCGCCTTCCAATAAAGCACCGATGAAGTAGCTGCGCTCGACAATTTCATTTGTCTCTGCGTCAACCACTTCTTCTTTGCCATAACTTAATACACACATTAAAGAGTATATCAAGTTTGTACCGTCAAAATATTGTCTTCTAACGATGTCTCCTGTGCGCAACCCCTGTGTTTTCTTGGAGTCATGCTGAAGAGAAATCTTGTATTTTTTGAATGTGTATAATGCCATTACACTACTTCTTCCACCAAGTCTCCTGAACAAGCGTCACTTACCCATAAAGACCCATTAGTAACGGATTGCTTTTGAACTTCCAACTCATAGAATCTTGCTTTCTTACGAATTGTCAATTCATCAAATGTAGCACTGATATTTCCTGTCAGCTGATTCTTGTATATCTTCCAACCACTACCAGCAAAACCACTGGAAAATTCAACAGAGCCAATGTCGTTGACCATGTAGGCGTTACCGTAGTATTTTACGCCATCTGCCAGTCCTTGCCAGTATATAGAATCATCAAAGAATAGTTGGTTATCTAAAATTCGGGTTTTAGATTCTGCAATTCCTATTGATTTTTTTCCTTCTAATGGCTTATCGAACACATAAAAATCTGCATCTGTGGTTATCATCAGGCTTGCAGATTTCCTATTCAAAGGTGCATACAGACTGGTAGATTCTTGAAATTGTATGACTGAGGTGCGATATTCCGTTACTTGATTTGACTCGTCTCCTTCTGTTACAACATACCTGAATGGTCCCTTGAACAACAGGTTATCACCATCGCTATGAAAACCTGGGCCAAAGATATTATTGAATTTAAGCCATCGACTGACCATGACTCCAGAATCTTCTTCATCATTCTTATAAGTCTCAATCAATACATTGCCTAACAGATGGCCGGCTCTGAATGAGTTGGGAAAATATGCGTCTCCAAATTTACCAACTAACTGATACTCTCCGTCATCGTCATATATTCCAGTCTGTAAATCTATCTTACTGGTATCATCATCACCTAAATTTAATATTTTATTAGGTGCCGACAAAGAAATGACATTTGGGTTCTTGATATAAAGGACATATTCTCCGTTAAGCTTTAAGCCTCCTGTCAGACCTGTCATATCCAAATCCCCAGCCAATGATACAATCCGATTCTCATCAATCGTCAATACTTCTTTATCACCAATACCCAAGGCAAAGCCACCTAATGCAGTAAGTTTTCCTTTTAAGTCGCTTTTCCCTTTAACCAACAAATCTCCTGCAACTGTACCATTCTTCATGGTCCAGTCTACATCTTCTTTGTTGGCATTTCCTGAATGATAAAACTCAAAATCGCCCTCATCTGTACCAATATGAATACCATCTTGATCTATTGTAACATCGCCAATAGTTAGACTTTGGGTAATATTAACCTTGCCGTCTAAAGTAATGGTTGGTGCAATAAGTGACAAAATATCATTATCATAATTCATCACATTGCTGCCATTGATGAACAATCCGTATGGGTCTAAATGAAGTTCTCCATTAATATCAACAATATTTGTACGGTCTCCAGTGTCTTCCTCTAAAGTCTGATAAACGTCCAATATCTTAGTGCCATTATCTCCAGCAGAAAAGCCAAACAAGGTACTTAATTTACCTGTCATGTAGTCACCAGTCAATGCCACAAATATACCACCAGAACCAGGATGTTCATCATCACCACCTCCAGGAGTATTACTCGTACCTAACATACTGGAGGCAAGCAGATATGCAGAATTTTTGATTGCAATCAATTTTTGTTCTGCGATACTGGCATTAATTTTATGCTCATCTACAGTATAGACAAGCACGCCATCTTCTTCTGTGGTTGTGACATATTCAGAACTGGTGTAATCGGGCATAGTGTCTTCTTGCGCCTTCAGAAAACCTGAGAGCAGTCGGTTATACAGTGTGTCCAAATTACTTCCAGACTCAATCTTAGATATATCTTCGTTTAATGTTGCCATATTATTGTGCTATTTTTACGGTCTTTGATAAGATGCCAGAGGTGGCCGCCTTATATGAGTTGACTTTCGCTTGCAATGAAACAAATTGCGCCAAATTAGCTGGCGGTTGTGGTCCCATCATTGTTGGAGTCATCATAGAAGACAATGCCCCAAGCCAATCAATTAACAATGTAGCCAACTGATTACCCAACACCGCCGGCTCCGATGCACTGCCACTACCTACATATACACCATCACTTTTGATAACAATCTCTTTAGCATCGTATTTCGCTAATAATTGCTGGGCATCCATGAGCAACTGAGCCTTATCATGCTTGGCCTCTAACTGGTCGGCATTAAGTGTGACAGAAGTTTTCTCGTCATATTGTGCATGGACTTGTTCTGCATCCATCAATACCTTTCCTTTATCACGGATGGCCTCAATTTTCTCTGCGGTAATCTCAACAGATGTTTGCTCTTCTGGCTTATCGCTCTTACCCACAACAGTCAAAATAGAAACTGGGGTATAAGTGGTATGGGCATGAACACCTGTCGGCTCCAAATCCTCTACATCTGGAGAGTCTTCAGTATCTTGGTATTCTTCTGTCTCGGTAACACCAATCACCACTTTGTTATGCGCATCGACCTGCACCGTATCAGCATGAGAATACTGGATGACATATTCTCTTAATGTTTCGGGGTCAGTGGCGATAACTACATCTGAATAGAGATAGGGTATTGTCACCAGTCCTGTTTCATTACTCTGGATGGCAGACAGATATACACCCTCATGCAAACCAACAGGCAAACCATCTTCCACTGCTTGTCTATTGGTCTCTGAACCTAAATTATATTCCTGCACATCCACTGTACCGTACAATTCATCACTTGGGTCATCATGGAATTTAACAACAAATCCAGATGTCCTCGAAGTGTTCTTCATCGCATTGGTGCGTGGATTGATGAGTTTATGAAAAGCTATCTGACGTATGGCATCATAAATGGTCTCATTTGCTGCTAATTCTGAATTTATATTCATTTCTTGTCTTCTTTTTCAGGTCTGGCAATACAATATGGTAATTTCAATGTCTGACGGTAGCCATTAACTCCAAATTTTGTATTTACCTCTTCAATGAGATACCAGCCATTTTTCTCCGGCTGACGTATATCAAGCAGCTCAACTTTCATGCCTGACTCAAAATTGTGATCTCCAAAAACAGTTATAGAACCTTCTATACCATTCATGTTATATCCATCAAAATATGCCTCGGCCTCAGCTATCAGCTGGTCTTCAGTTATCCCTATATGATTAGACGTGTATGGAATAACTGTATATTGGCTTAAATCAACCTTATCTTTAGTCTGAGATTTGGGTACTGCTCCTAATTTCAAAGATTTTTTACTGAGCTTTGTTTCGTTCAATAATTGAAACTTTTTATGTTTTGTATCTGTAGTGCCCTCCCATTCTGGATTCAGTCGAATTGTAATACTATACTTAACTTCCTTCATTTTGCCCTTACTGTCCGCTTCATATTTGAAACCTTCAGCAGATACTGCTAAAAATCTGGGGTCAGTATTCATCAAAGTAAGACCATCTTCTGCGACATGATAATCAAATTGTAACACTGTTCCGTTAGAACTTTGGTCTTCATTAACAATAGACTCTGCCGTTTTAGCTGAAAAATATGACCGGCCAACCTTCAAATATGGTATGCCATTTTCTGTCCTGATAAAACAATATAGCTTATACTTGGACCATTCGGTAAGCAAATCAGCAATCGTCAAATCTTCAGATAATTGAACCTTACCGATATTGATATTACATTTGGCGGTATCTGGGTGTAACTTTAACCCCGTGCCCTTTAACAAGTCATACTTACCGCCTTCTTTCAAAAAATCATTTACCGTAGTATCGGTTTTCGTGACTATTTTTCTACAATTTTTACGTTTCAGATTGGTTGCTAAATTCTCACATTTTATTTCAATAGGCGTTGACACAGAACACTTAGTAATATAGCCATCAAACATAGCTTTATGAGCCATTGCAGCTTTATCCATAGCTTCTTGGCGTTCCTGAGCATCTTTGAAAACCTTGCCGGTATCTCGATAATACCCCAAATAGATACGAATCCTTTGTCCAACATGAAAATCAGATGGCTGCGCTGTTGAATAACCAGCACGCTTCTCTGTTATAGTACCATCAGCAAGACGCTCTGTATAAACAGTAGTAGTACCGTCCTCCTCTGTATCATTTTTTGTAATGGTACGTTTAATAATTGTACCTCTTGGGAACTTTACTGTAGCAGTGCCGATAAGCTTCTTGTATGACTCCTCAATTTCTACGCTTTGACACTCCCGAAGTGTTAAGCATTTGTCATCAGCAGGATCTTCTGCATCTATGACATTTTTATCTTTTGGCTCCCAAACAAGAATCTTACAAGCCAAAATATCCACTGCCTTATCCAACAATAACCCTGCATTATATTCTGAACTTTTCATATTACCTTTGATGTAAGTTGTTCTACCATTTGAGCTGCTTGGTTAGCGGCAGCTGCCTTAACTTGTTCAAGCAATTTAGTTGTCCATCCTTTTTTCTTCATTTGGGCAATATTCAAATTGGTTGTTTGAATTGTATCTTCAACAGCCTTTACCACTTCATCAGGCTCAACACCCACACAGGTAAAACTATATGGCTGGATGTTCTTAAAGCCTTCATTCTGTCCCATCTGAAAATCTTTGATGATAATCTGATTGACATTGAATTGTTGGAACATCAAATTAGACACATGAATTACCCCCTTATATTGCATTAAGGTGATAAACTTTGACACCATACTGTAAGGATAGACATCTGGATAATTGCTCATAATCTTACCTGTTACAGTAAAATTCACATCACCGCCGGATATTAACTCTTTACGGGAATGATCACGACCTTGTACTTTTGTTAAAATAACATTATTTGCACTTTGTGCTTGCACCAAGGGGCCTAAATCTACAAATACTTTATCCTCATCTGCTGGAACTTCTATCTCCGTATCAACTATAGAGTTGGCATTTGCAGCTTCCTCATGGCTCAAAAATTTAATTTTGTCCCAATATGTTTGTACCTTTATACTATTCTTCTGGCCAGACTCATTGGGAATCCATAATAACAATCCTTCTGGAACTGGCTGTCCCATATAATGAATTTGCACTTGCTGCTTTCTCAAAAAATCTTGGTCAGTATCTGTATTGCTACCTATAACTTGCTGCAAAGCTGCTCCCTGATTTTTTGCGTATGCAGCAGTCAGACGTTTATTATCCAACTGCCGTACATAAGCTGGGTACAAATCATTAATTTTGGCAAATGCAAGCTGCATCATGGTTCGTTTGGCAGCATATACAAGAACATTGTCATAGCCACGTGGAGAGATGAACTTTAACTGTCCATCTCTATTTGCGTAATTAGCATAATGAAATGCTGCATTCACACCAACATTTGCCCCAGAAGTCACTGCATTGCTGATAAACTGAGTGGAACTAAAAGCCGAACTTACATAACTAATAAATCCCATATCTTATTTATACAATATTTGAGTTAAAATCTTGAACTACATCCAGCAAGGCTGTTGCTAACTGCTGCTTGATGTTGTTGACAGCTGCCACTTGACGGCCATCCGTCATATCAATTGTTTGCTTGTCCACTCGCATCAAATTCTCAATTCTTACAATCACCTGCTTAGGTGCGGCAGACTGGTTATAATGCGACTTATATTGTGACTGGTCTGTACCATTATGCAATGAACTTGATGGAGTACGCTTTCCTCCACCACCAGTATTAGTAGGACTCCATGTTTGGGTTTCTTTTGATGTTTTTGGAGTATATTCCTTACCATTTTTATCCACCCATATATATCCTCCTGTAGGACTGAAGAATTTAGATTTATACGACACACCATCGGCTGTCATTGTTTGTCCCTCTTTTATTGGAGCCTGAAAACCACCCTCTGCTGAGAAATGACCAGAAGGTAATGCCCCTTCTAATGGGGAACGATTAAGGAAACTGGCGAATAATGGCTTATAATGATTGTCCAGAGTATTATACCAACCAACTAATTTGTCAAATGACTCATTAATCATGTCAGTAGCCTGTTTTACCGAATCATAGCCATATTTTGCAGGATTATCGACAATATCCTTAATATATTTCATATAGCCCTCAGAACCATACAAACCATACTTAGTATCAAACAATGGTCCGAAGAACTTTTGTAAAATTTCTTGGGCCTTCTTATAATCTACAGTATTAGTTTCGTCATAATTCTGTAACAATACACCAAAATCATTCCATGCACTAAACACCTGTTCCATACTTGATTGCAAAGCTCTTACATACATCTGAGAATTTTTAATGTCTGTAAATGTCATGTCCTCTGCTGTCTCAGAGCTAATCCAATCCCATCGGCTGTTGTATGTAGTTGGTATAAATTGCTTACGTGCGGCTGACACGATATTGGTAAAATCAGCGTAATTATGAGCAGCACTGGCTTGACTTATCATATATTTTTCCAATGCCATACGTTGCTCATTATTTGAATCTGCTCCTAATTGTGCAAGCAATAACTGTACTGCTGCATTTTCGCCAATTTCAGGATTTTGTCCTAAATCTATGGCTCGACCGAACAAATTAAGATGCTGGGTAGAATGGGCGTTGCCATTTTTATCTAAATAATCAAACCGTCTAATATTACCACCCAATACTTCCAACAAAGGAGTAAATGACTTATGTACACCGCCCCACATATCAGCAGTGGTTAGCATCTCTTTGAAATTCTTTGCAGTTGGCGTGTCTAAATCCGCAAATTTAGTAGTATCATCTGTTGTTTGGGGCTTACTGTTCTTTTCCTGCCAATAGCGTTTCCACAATTCTGTTGCTTGCGCCACTCGTTCATTTTGTGTCAGCAACTCATTGTTAAAAATACGCATATTGCCAATCATAAGAGCATCTGGATCGCTCATGTTAAGCTTGTCAACACCCAAGTTGCGATAACTTGCGCCCCACGCCTCGTTAGCCTTAATAGCAGCCTGAGTTTTCTGATAAGTATCATAGATTTCATATCCGATCCATGCGACAGCTCCAGCGGCCATTACGCCCCAACCTATAGGGTTAGTTAATAAAAATGAGCCAACAGAACTTAACATACTCATCAAAGTCAAACCACCGCCACCGGCAGCGGCACCTACTGCGCCAGCACCAGCAGCTCCTGCAACACCTGCCCCTGCAACGCCTGTACCTGCACCCATTAAACCTGCGGCACCAAACACACCACGGCCAACAGCTTGCCCTAAAGAAGCCATACGCCCTAATCCAGCAAATCGACTGAAGGCATATAACTGAAGTGCATATTGTAATGTTCTACCCATAGTAGCAGCAAATCGTGTTATGCCCACCAGCCAGCTACCAAACAAAACACCACGTATCATCACAAAGGTACTCATAATACTTTGTGCAATACCAGCAATGATGCCTAACGTCATCTGTATCTTCACAAAATACACAATACCATCTTTGGTCCAATTTGGCAACATATTCCAGAATTTCATAACACCCTGGAACACATCAGTTATTACTTCTACAAGCTTCAAAAACATTTGCATAGCACTGGACAATGCCTCAACAAATTCAGGTGATTTCATCAACTGAATCATTCTTTGCAAGAAATCTCTGATAGTACCCTGCATAGCCTCAAAGCCTTTCATACCACTTTCTGTGAAAGCTGAGGTCATCTGATACCAAAGACCTTCTATAGTATTCTTTTTAGCATCTGCCAGTTCTGTAGAAAGACCGTATGAGTTATATTTATTCAAATCCGTCACCTCTTGCAGTTTATCTGCATGACGAACCAAAGCCATAGCTCCTGTTGCGGCAGTAATACGGAAAGCCTGATAGAACAATGAAGTAAAATCTCCATTGCTCATCTCTTTACTCCTTGCATTTAACTCTGCCATAAGAGTATTAAAGTCTTTCAAATTTCCTTCATCATCTTTGGGTGACACGCCCAATGCTTTCCATGCTGCCTTTTGTTTTTTGGTAGGTGCCTGCATATTCATAAGCATCATACGCAAGGTTGTACCAGCATGAGATGCTTTAATACCAGAATCTCCCAATACACCGATGGCAGCGGCTGTGGTCTCAAACTCCAAGCCTGATTGACGGGCAACAGTACCTGCATATTTGAATGACTCTGCCAATTCCATCAATGTAGTATTACTCTTGGTGAACGTCATGGTCAATATATCGGCAACATTATTCATCTGGTTTGCTGGAATTTCATAACCAGTCATAATGTTGGTTACAACATCAGCGGTCTCACCTAAATCTGAGTCTCCAATCAAAGCTAAGTTTGAAATAGGGCGTATAGATTGTTGTATGTCTGAAGTCTTATAGCCGGCCATCGCTAAAAACTTACCTGCCAATGCTACCTGTGGTGCCGTAAACTTTGTTTCTACACCTACCTGGCGCATAAGTTGGTTCATGCTCTCAAAATTGCCTTCAAACGATGCGCTCTTATCATGGGCACCCAAGATATTCTTGGTTGTTTGACTGACATTCTCGTATGCCGTAGCACTCTTAAATACGCCAGAAACACCTGACATCAAAGCACTCAAACCGTATGCAATACCCATGCCCTTAATCATCTCACCAGCTACATTTGTACCAGTCTGAGCGTATGTCGGACCTAATACTTGCCTGGTGGAAGGGTAAAGGTATGTACTATGACCTGATTGCACAGCACGGGCAGGTGCTACAGTTCTTGCACCACCAGCTCTACCAACTGCTCCAACAGCAGATGCGGCACCTGCGGCACTGGTGGTTATAGTGATGTTTTTGTTAGCTTTTATCTGGTTGATTTTACGCAACAGAGCATCCAAACTGTTGATTGCAGCTTGTGTATTAGCCTTTGGTTTTATAGTATTACGATTAATACTATTGGTCAGCTTCTGCACTTTCTGCATAGTTGTAGTCAAGTTCCCCAAATTAAGAGCAGACATAGATGTCTTAGAACGTGTCTGAATTTGTTTCATCAAACTCAACACACGTCTTAAAGATGCTTCGGCAGATTTCGTATCTGCCTTAACAGTGGCGGTTACAGGCTTGGTTTGGATAGTCTTAAAAGCGGAATTTAATTTTCCTATCTTCTGGGCTACCAAATCAAACCTACGAGACATTTGTTCCAGTCGGGTCGTTGCCTGCTGGAACTGATTAATTGCCTCTAACGCTGGACCGTTATTGACGTTTATCTGATATTGGACTTCATATACTTGTGGCATACCATAATTGTTTTTAGAAGAATAGCTTTTGACACCTCTCAAAGATTAAAAGCCCCTTATCCTTTTGCAGAATAAGGGGCAAACAACAAACACTTTACGACAAAAGCCCAAGGGAATTGGCTTGCTGGGTGATAATCATTTTACTATGAAGCCAAATGGCTTCCTCTGATAAACGAGCAAAATCCTCATCATCCAGATCTTCAAGGTTCACGCTGGGAAAGTAATGGCGTACATATATTAGCCTATGACGAAGATACTCGCTATCTTTTACTTCCCAGCTTTTGATAAATTTACCAGTCGGCCCTGACGAATCTCAATCAACTGGGCGAGGTGAGGCATGAGGCCGAAGATAAACAGGCTGTCATCTTTGATAAGTTCCTTATCGCCGTCGATGAAACAGTCTTTCGCAAGCTCTCGCATGGCACCGGCCTGGTCTCTCTGCGACAGGGAAAGATACTTACTGAAAGCAGGGAATGATGGTTGCTTGAAATAGCCAATATAATAGGGCTTTTCACCATCGTCCTCGTTGCCCTCTACCAAAATAGAAAAGACCTTCTTCAGCTTCGGGTCAGCATCCTTAATTTCCTTAACTTTCTTGTCCACTTCTGCCTGAATCTCCTCAGACAGCAACATTTCTTCGTTTTGCATTTCCATAACTTATGATATTAATGAATTGATTTTATCAAGAATAGGGATTCAAAAACACGTATGTTGTGCCTATTTCAGTTTTTTAAGTGAAAAGACAAAATATTTTTCGTGGAAAATCGTTATATTTATATAAAGTTATATACTATGAGTAAATTTGTATTGACATTATTGTTATTGATAACAGGAACAAAAGGTATTGCTCAATGTCCTCCAGGATACGAGGCACAACTCAATGCCCTTAAAGATAGTTGTGCCTCATTTTATAATCAAAAATCGTTATTGCCTTTTATAGAAAAATTCAAAGGAAAAGAAGTCTGGTTGATAAACAATGTAGGAGAAAACCGTATTGCTAAATTATCAAAACGTAGTAAGGATAGCAAACAAAATATTTTCTGGTTCCATGCTTCAGGGACGTGCAAAGAGTCTTGGTCAAGTGGAATGATGGAGAGTTTTAATAATTTCAAAGGCATCAACTGTATATTACACGATATACAACTCCTTCCTAATTTACAATGCAACATACGCTGGAATCCAGAAAAAGGCTCATATTTCAATATATTCCGTGCCAACAATTTTGAATATGATACTGAAAGTTTTATAGGAGATAGACTTTTTAGAAACAATGATTTCAAAACAAATTCTGGAGATTTAATGTTCAAATATTATGCAATATTTACCGTGAACCCTGACAAAACATATTTTACGAGGTCTGGTAATATTGACTCTACAAATGTAATCATGGCAGATACATTGTATATTCCTTACAATGATAACTTATATTACTATATTAAATGCAATGATGACTTCCAAACATTGATGAAAAAGCATCAAAACTGGGAACAGGAACAATGGGATAAATATAACCGAATGGAAGCTGCCAGATATGATTATGCAAAACAACAATGGGGAGAACATATTGCCGACAAAATTAAAAGAGGATTGCTGGAATTTGGTTTCTCTTCTGAAATGTGTGTACAAGCAAGAAGAGAAGAACCCTACAATATAGACAAAGCTATGACCCCTTTTGGAATAGCTACCAGATATGATTTTTATCAAGAAGGAGTGAAACTGTATTTTATAGATGACAAATTAATAGGAATACAGACAAAGCAAAAATCTCCTCTTTATTATATGTAAAAAGGGCGAACCCGAAGACTCGCCCCATACAAAACACATTATATCAGAAGTTACAGCCACGAACTTGTACCTTCACCTGTAATGATGTCAAAAGGATTCAGATTGAACTCCTTGGTGATATTTGTATCATCCTGCTTACTCTCCATACCGTCCTCGTTGAAGAGACAGCCCTTCAGAGTAACAGTCTCTGCTGACCAATCCTCACCGGCGTATGCGTTAGTAAACGAGATGATCAAATCAAACTCACCAAGGTCCATCAACGAACCGGCCAAAGCTCTCAGCTGAGATACAGTATTGTAATCCATCACGAGAGATGCTTCACAAGTCTTGTTACCAAAACCACGGCCAATAGCATTACCGCCAATACCATAGTTGTTCTCAACCTTACGCTTCTTGTTCCACTTAATCTCTGACACGCCCTGCATAATGGTTGAATCCTCAGAAATATCCAAGGCAGGGATAGAGATACGGATCATAGACCAGCTGTATGACACATTGTTAATTATTGCCATGTTATTACTTATTTATTGGTTAAAGCCAAACCCTCCACGACTTCAATACGAGAAGCAACGCCGACAGGCACAAGCGAATACTTGATAACCAAAGTATCGTTCTTCAGAACATTTTGGTTTTTGTCAATTGTTACGGAATAACCAGAGATTTCCTCATTGTTCTGCATGGTCAGCAAAATGTCAGAAACAATGTTCTGGAACATGGTGATCTTTGCAGAAGAAAGATAACCTGTAGCTGGGTCAACCTTCAGTGGCGAGTTGACGTAAGGCAGAAGAGCGTTACGAACAGCACGTCTTGACTTGTTGATGGTACGGTTACGGGCAACAGTACGATAGTCGCTATCCTCGTTTGCACAAGTCTGGTCCTTTGAAAAATACACACCGCTTTCAAGTCCTGAATACTTGCACAAGAAGACATAGCCCTTGTCATCCAGAGTGTCAAGCTGTGCCTTATTCAAGGATGAATACTTCAGTGTACTGGTAAGTTTACCATCGGCCTCTGTCACATCGCCAAATCCCATCTCGATGTCTGGGAAATAGCCAATAAGATTGAACTTGTTGACCCAAGCAAAAGACTCCTGTACACTGGCGAGTGCTATACAACCAAGACAAGCACCAATGGTACCAACAGGGGTATGGTTAGTATTAGCGAACTGCATAGCTGTTACATCAGCATCAAGTCCTTGACCAAGCAGTACAGTCACATAACGGGCATCAATTTGGCATGAAGGGATCTTGCTCAGTTCAATCTGCTTCGAGGTCCCGTCAATAGTTGCCACAACAGCACTGTTTGGAGACAGGACAATTGACAACGGAGCGTTCTCATCTGCCAATGCAACAGCTTTAGAGTTAAGACTTGTAACAATGTCCACAGAATAGGTCTCTGCTGCTGCATCAGTCATCTTCCAAAGCGACTGGTCTGTCCAAACACCCAGCTGATTAATCATGCCATGTGCAGCACGCTGCATCTGCTCTACAGCATCCCAGTTTTCGCCGCAATCAGCGAACATAATGAACAAACGGCCAGTACCGCCTTGAATGCTGAAGAAATGGTTGATATGATAATAGGGAATGCCGAACAGCAAATCGTCAGAGGCGTTGCCAGTATAAGCAGCAATACCAAGCTCTTTCAGATCATCCATAGAGTTAAGCTCTATAACATTACCCTGAAGCTTGTCTTTCAAAGCCAAACCAGCCCCGGCAGTGAAGAAATCTGTTTGCTGAGAAATATCAAACAGCAAACCTGTTACCTTTTCAGTTGAAGTAGTCGAAGTTCTACCGATATTACCATCGGTGTCCTTCATAAATACACCACCTAACATATTATCGAATTATTTTATGATTTGTAATGCGGATTTTGGTAAAGAATAGCATCTTTAACCAGATTAGGTTGGGTGCCTTCTGGGAACACACCCCCCTTGGAATCAATATATAATGCAGAGTAATTAGGATAGCTTTTAAGCAACTTGTCCACAGACTCTGGAATGTCTTGTTTCTGATTTGGCTGAGGTGCCTGAGTATCTACAACTTCCTGTGATACTTGTTCATCTACTACAGCCTCATCTACAGTCTTTTTTCTTGCCATAATTCTGAAATTAAAAAGGGGAATGGAGTCAATTGCTCCACTCCCCATGTTTGTTCTTAAAACAGATGTCGGTTATCCACCAGTAGCAACGGTGTTCTTGTACGCTGTCCAGCACACAATCTCGGCAGGGCGAACAATGTTCACGTCCATCTTCATACGCATCTGGAAGAAGTAAAGCTCACTGTTAGCTTGCAGACGCTCTACCTTAACAACCTCACTGTCGTTAGCGTAGTCAACGCCCATCCAGAGGTTAGACTCCATACCAGTGGTGAACTCGCCAAGTACGATAGTATGCTCAGGAATGCCTACGATAGGCACAATGCGCTTGCCCTTGAAACGATACTCGTTCACCTTAGTGTTGTCTGAATACTTCACCTGCTTGTCAGAGAGGTACTGATCATACAGATCCCATACATCCCAACCGCAAACGAACACGAGACCAGCCTTCTTACGAATTTGCTTCGGACACTTCTTCCACATTGCATTGAAAGCAGCCTCTACATTGGCACCGGTTGTCAGCTCGGTTGTACCAGCCATCACTACCTGACCGCCAGCCTTCTCTTCAGCAGAAGCATCTGTGGCGATATTGGCGAGAATACGCTTCATAGCACCGTCAAAATACTTCATCGGACCGCCGGCGTTCTCACCGCCAATCTCTGTACAACCTGTAGGAGCAGTAATCTTAGCAGCGGCAGTACCGCCCTTAGCAGAACACCAGATAGACTCGCCGATATACTCGTTCTTGCGGTCCATCAGCAGACGAAGCATCTTTGCCTGCACCTTCGGGTCAAGGTCACGGAACACAAGGTTGCCGTCCGGTTGAGCGAACTTATAATACTTCTCGTAGTCACGAGGGTTGAACTCCAAGTAAACCATGAACTCTTGCGGTTCAAGGTAACGCTCTGTAAGAGTGTACTGGTTCAAACCGCCTACGGTACCTGCACCAGTACCATGAGTAGATGTAGGAGTCGGCACGTTGTCTTGGATTACCTTGCCCAACTGAATCATTGGGATGGTATATTTGTACTGAATGCCTGACTTGATCTTAATCAGACCCTCCTTATAGGTATCATTACCTTGGGCAGTATAGGTCAACAGGTCTTCAAGTACCTCACCACTGTAAATGTTTTGTGCAAAATTTACTGAACTTGCCATATCTATATTCTTTGATTAGTCAAGTGTTTGGAACTTAAAATCGTCACCAACAACCTCAGCAACAGCCTTCTGCATACGCTTCTCAGCTTCAGTCAGACCGTCAGCGGCATTGTTAATGTTAGCAGGATCCTCAGCAATCTGCTTAGAAAGCTTCTCCTGCTTCTCAATTGAATTGAGTGTATTCTTGACCATCTCAAAATTGGTCTGGGCCATCTCTACCCACATAGATTTTGACTCAGCGGTAATCTTGTTATCTGCAATAGCAGCGTCAACAAACTGAGTAATCTCTGCGTCATGCTGTGCTTTCTCGGCATCCTTGTAAGTCTGCAACTCAGCTTTCACAGATGCCAACTCATTCTGTGCATTGGTGAGCTTTGCGTTAAGCCCCTCTTTCTCAATCTTCATTGCATCAAACTTAGCTTGTACATCTGTCAGCTTATCCTCTGACTCCTTCAGCTTTGAAATGCAATTCACGACATCGGCAATACCGGCGGTCTTTTCGAGACCAAGCTGGGCACACACAGAACCAAATGCGAACTCTTGTTCTTTTTCCATCGTTAATTGTGAATTAGAATTTTGTATCTGATTTTGATTAGGAATAGAACTGGTTTCTGGAAGTGGTTTAATTTCGCCCAGTTCTGCGTTGATAGAAGCCATCATTTCTTGTATCTGAGTAGCTTCCACCAGCCCTTCAATTTGATTTTTCACTTTAGTACATACCTGCTTTGAAGTCTTAATAACATTCTCTGCTGGAATAATACCTGCTTTTACAGCTTGCTTGGCATCAAAATAGGTTCCGTCACATCCTTCTTGACCTTCCATGATTTCACGTACCTTCTCTTTTGTCAGGCCAAAACGCTTCGTGTAAATGGTTTCAATCTGCTTGCGGAAAGCTTCAATCATCTGAAGATTGTCTTTGTCTTCATCGCACTTTGGCTTACAGCTATCTTCAGATTTACAGCCATTTTCCGGCTTGCACTTAGCACTTGAAAGAAAAGGATTGTGAATCATCAGAATGGAATAGTCTCGCATATAAGAGCGAGTACCTGCGGCCCAAAGAACGGAACCCATAGATGCTGCCAAACCTTCAATAATCGTCTCTGTCTCAATGGGGCTATTCTGAATAATAGAATAAGTACCCATGCCATGAAGCACGCTACCACCCTCACTGTTTATGCTGATAACAATCTTTGAAGGCTTGACATAATCCTGAAGCCATAAAAACTCATCATTAAAATTGCGTGCGCTGTATTCGTCAATACGTCCGTAAAACCGCATATAAGCTGGCTCTCCGGCGTTTGCCTCTCCTACAACATACTTAAATTTCTCTGTGTTCATTTTTATGCTTTTTCACAAGAATAGAAGAGATATTTTGCAATGGTTGATTGCAAAACTTAATCACGTGTCATTATCATCGGTATCAGGCGTATCTTCTTCATCACCAGGCTCATTATCTGGAACATCTACACGACCCAGAAAACTTGTCACCTCATCGTACTTAGGTGCTGGATGATTACCATGTCCATCCTCATCATGCGCTGGTGCATCTGAATGATTGGTAAATGGTGGTATAACCAAATAGCGTTCAACCCAATTGCGATACTGGAAGGCAGAGGCGGTACGGAACCATATCTCATAATCTATCCAGTATGGTTGAACCCCATTGTCCAACGATTCCATCATATCCCAGTAAGTAAGATTGCAACGCTCATTCAAGGCCGGCTCATGGCTTTTAGCATCTTGAATAGCGTCATTGATAGCATGGAACACCCTAAAGCCACGAGTTTCAACAATATCATCGCTATTGTTCAAATCATTCAGTACATATCGGATGCGCATAGTAGCACGCCCTTCACCAATTCGTTGCTGAGAGGTCAAAAAACGGACATTGACAAATCGTATAAAAACAGCAGGGAAAGCTACAGCATATTCTGTGTTCCCCTTAGTTCTGATAATTCGTTCAAATTGGCCATTGTCAATTTTTATTGTACGAAACAACTTAGATTTTGGCTCATTAGGATCATCTGGGTCTAATACTGATTCCAAGACCCTTCGAGCTGCAAAATAGACTTGTTCCAATGGATTTAGCTCTACTTCCTCTATAGTAACATTGGGGTCATCTGGAAGCAAAGGTTCATCATCGAAAATCTCTGTTGGCTGTACCACTTCTCCTGTTTTGTCAGAAGGTACAGCTTGTTTATGCTTATCTACTATCATTTAGGAAAACCATCAAAAATTCTACGACTGTAATAATCTAATTTACTTTCCAGTACCGTTGAATGACCTATAAACTGACGCTGCTTGATAAAAGCGGCCCTGCCTGTGGCACCAGAACCTCGACCGCCCATGTTATGTATAGCAGCATATACAAAGGCGTAATCTCGGTTCATGTTCTTTCTGGCACCATATTTATGCGGATCACTCGAATTACGGTAACTGGCAATAAATTCTGAATCATCTGTATAGATAATAACCTTATGCTTAGGTGAGCGTTTTTTGACTTTGATAGATTGCTTCAACGCTCCAGACTCATAAAGCAAAGGATGTGGGCGATTATCATGTCTGCTTGGCCAAGGGGCTTGACTGGCAGAATTAAACTTGCGCAAGTTAAACGACTCCTTGAAGACATCAACAGCGGCAGCTCCAATCAATGTCTCAAAATTGCACACATTGACATCAAACTTACTCGGCAATGTTCTCCATTTAGCCGCAAGTTGTTTGGGGGTAATTACTGTTCCAGCCATTTTTTCTTAATCCTTGCAGAAATCGCTTTTAGCCGTTTCTTGTGTTTCTTTGGAACTTGAAAGTAAGAATGTGACGGGCCAAAAATACGGCCACCCTTACATACACTTTCTTCAAAAACAGGATTGATAAAGTCTGGTTTTTGTATCTCTATCGCTCCCTCAACTTGGCTGATTTTATCAGCTGAATCCAGCAAATCAACACTCTCCTCAACCAAAAAACAACGACACCCGTGCTCAATAGGCGGTATTAGCCATGATGGGAAATCTGATTTACGATAACTGATTCCTTCCAAAGCCAAATGCCACGGACGAACTCGCTCATCGCCTTGGGTCATATAAGTCAATACTGAATTGTCTCGATACGTGAGCCAGCCAGCAGCAACGCCCAACGCATATTCTATGTCATCATTTTCTATATTGGCGTATGTGATATTGTAACGCTCAAAAATGGCATCGCAATCATCTACCGCCTCATCATTGTTCAAGTCAATATCTGAAGGTAAATTCTCACTCATTTGGAACTCTTCTGCTACAGCAAAATCCACTAAATTATCCAATGCTGCCATAAGAATATCTCGCTGTTCTTTTTCTAACTGAGTGAGACCATCATTGTGATTTCTCAACAATTCAAGAGCCTTTTCAAAGTCCATACCCAAGCCTTCCAAAGCATGACTGAAGGCGAACTCTGCTCGGAGAGACATCATCTCTTCCAGCAAATCCCAACGGTCTTTCATATCACCATAATTCTCCAAGAATTTCTTGAATATGGCGTAGATAGCTAAATATTCGGCTTTTTTCTTGTCCTCAGACTCATCTGCTGCCATTATGGAAGAGAAGTTGCTATCTTTTACTCCTCTTCCTTGAAAAAATTTTCTACGGCATCCTGCTCTGTAGGCGTAGTTTTATTAGTACGTGCGCCACTGGTGCTTCGACTACTCTCACCACGTCTATGGCCATAACGTCTATAATATTCCTCATCAGACATAATATGTCGGTCATGTGTGCCGTCTACACCGCCAACGCCACCACCAGCAAGCTCTGAAATTGCATTAAATTGTTTACCAACAACAATACCAAACTCCTTCTCGATTTCATCTGGTGCAACCTCATACTTGTCTGTAATGAAAGAATAAAGGTTAATCTTGTCTTTGTTACTCATTTCAACCCTGTTGGCATACTTAAATTCCAACCCCGGTTTAATGAAGCCCATAGCAACCAAACGAGGCAGAATCTCCTCATTCATCACATTCTCAATATATTCTCGATATACTTCAATGCGCTCACGGAAAATATCCTGGTGGGCATTGGTGGAACCAACGTATGATTGGGTTTCTCCAGCCATTGACTCACTGCCGACAATCAGGTTTGAAACTTCCTTGTTGACAAAATCTATCAGACTGCTGTAAATATGCTCTGAGTTAGACATAGTAAAGGTCTTTATATCAACAGCATCATTCAGTCCTGTGACAATAACCTTATTCTGAGCAGCATTGGCTATGTCTTGCGCCAAACGCCGTCTGTCGTTAATACTCTCTGACTCTGATTTACCATGAATAATAGGCTGACCGTATGTATGGCTAAAGTTCACATAGTTTGCCAATGTAAACTTTTTCGCCAATATCAAAGGTGTTGTGGCAGAAAATAGACCAAGATTACCAGAATTAATAAGGACATAATTCTTTGTATATCGTGCCAATTCAATATCCCATCCGGGATTCCACTGTCCTTGACGCTGTATCACTCGCTTCTGATTAGGCAATACATTACGGCGTTCTATACTGTTCACCTCCTTCAATCTGCCAGTTATAGGATTCACATCTGGCATAATTTCAAGCAAAGTATAACCATACCATTTTGCTTCTACTATACCACGAATAATTTTATTAAACTGGGAGCCTTGTATTTTTTTAGTCTCTTCCACATCTTTTATATACTTGCCTCGCTCATTCTGCTTTGCAAGCATATATCGCTCTCCAATAATCTGTGATTCTACGGTCTCCAATACAGAAGCAAGATGTGCGTCTTGCTGTACACATGACTCGTATAAATCCATCAACTGAGCACGGTCATCCAAAATAACGCCACGTGCCACGTCTGATTGAACAGACTTGTATCTACAGTGACGCTCAATCTCTCGTGTATATTCTTGTATTGTCTTCTTACTGGTTCGGAAAATACTCTCCAAAGGTGTATGAAGAAAAGTTGCTTCTGAAGTTGCTATTTCCATACAATTCTTATTTTTTGAAAGAATAGGCTGACGCACTCTGATTGGTTGCACCCAAAAAGAATTGAATAGCAAATAGATACACTAATAAACAACAATAAATTTATATTTTTCAATTTCAAAATTGAAGTGTTTGATAATATTGTATATCATGCAAATAAGTATTAATATAATGTTAAATTGATAGATTTATTTTATCAATTTAGATATTTATATTATCTTTGCACCCGATATTTGTTTAACATCTAATTTTTATACTTATGGACAAAGAATTTGATTTTTATCGTATCAAAATGGCATATCGGGATGAAGCCGATAATGGTGCCATCGTGCCTGTAAAAACCGAAGATTTGGTAATGGCAACCTGCTACACAGAAGCTGAAAAGATTGCCTACAAGCTCATGGAAGGCAAAGACTTATTTGGAGATGTTTCTTATGAAATCGTAAAAACGAAAATCTCCAGCGTTATCTACAATGATACCTTCCAGACTGACCACAATTTGATTTGTGGATTGATTTCTTACTATTTTGAAGAGCCTGAAGATACTGAGGTCGGGCTTTATGCTGTTTCTGCAATCATCAATTTCTTGGATGAAAAAAGCGGAAAACTCAAACCGCAAAAAGAAACCATCTATCTTCCGGCAGATTCTCCTCGACAGGCCATCGCCAATGCTACTGCATATATTGACAGCACCTTCATGGATGCAGACAGCTACACTATTCGCAATGTCAAATATGACAAAGCCCAGTCTGTAATGGTAACTCCAGAAACACATAAGGCAAACGTAGCTTAATGCCAAAAATTAAAGGGGCTGGAAGCATAGTAAATATTAAATGCGAAGAAGTCTTACTTCCTGTTTTCCCCGAACTCCGATTTGGAGAGCATTCTGACGGTAGCCAATTTTTTGACGCTACATCTTATCTCGAACAAAAAGACCCCGAACATAAGTTCAATGTTGAAGACTTCTTCACTCATTTTAATTATCAGATTCAATCGGTAGCTAATGTTATCAATAAAGCTACAGATAGTTTGGTATGTATAAACAACGAGGGGCATCAATTGATTGACGGAAGCTTATGCTATCTGTTCCTATCTTATGTAGATCCGCAATTCTGTGTTTATTGTAACGATGTGATGGACGAACTGTTCACCACAGGATTTGTCATATCAGACACACACCTCATTGCCTTAATAAAAAAGCGTTTATCTCCAGAATTGCTTAAACAAATCTGGAATGATGAAACGACTATGGCATGACGCTCGGAAAGTTCTGGTCTTTAATAATAAAAAGATTCTGACAATGATAGCTGCTTCTGTAAATGTAGCAGCAAGAATGGGATCACTACATCCTGGTAACATATCTAAAGTATGCAATGGACAATTAATGTCTTTAGGCGGCTATTACTTCAGATATATAAGCCCGGATGTGGAATTAGAACTGACCGATATTGGTTCTTTACAATTAGAAGAATATGATAAACTTTGTGGAATTGAACGACCTGTTTACTCCACAAACAGAATGAACAGAAAAAATTGGAAATATAAAAGCAAAAAAGAAAATGGAAATTAAAGTATTCAACAAGTCGCATCATCCACTTCCAGAATATGCGACACCGCAATCAGCAGGCATGGACCTGAGAGCAAACATTGAGAAAGATGTAGTTCTTAACCCTTCAGAGCGTGTACTTATTCCAACAGGATTGTACATTCAGCTTCCTGTAGGTTTTGAAGCGCAGATACGCCCAAGAAGCGGCCTGGCTTTCAAATATGGTATCACTGTTTTGAACTCGCCTGGTACCATTGATGCTGATTACAGAGGAGAAATCAAAGTTTTACTTATCAATCATGGCGCAGAGCCATTCACCATTAAAAATGGTGAGCGCATTGCCCAAATGGTAATTGCCAAACATGAGGTCGCAGAATGGAACATTGTACAGTCGCAGGATGAATTAGAGACAACGGAAAGAGCTGATGGCGGCATAGGACATACAGGTGTAAAATAAATCTTGTCGAGGGTGTGTCATCTTGATACACCCTCTAAACATTATATAATAAACAACAGCTATGACAAAAACAAATAATTCAAACGATAAGGAGACTATCCTTAGTCAAATTAAAGCCTATAATGAGGCGTACCGCAAAGGAGAGCCACAAATATCCGATGCACAATACGATGAACTGGTGGATGAGCTAAAATGTCTTGACCCAGATAACGATTGGTTCAAACATATAGAGCCTGTCACCATTGGCAAAGGTCGTAAAGTAAAGCTGCCTATTCCAATGAAGTCTTTGAACAAAGTAAAATCTGTAGCAGAAATCAAACAATGGCTTTCTTCTATGGCTATACCCGACACGGCCAAACTGGTGATTACTCCAAAATTTGATGGAGTGTCGTGGCTCAGAGATGAAATAGCTCAAAAAGTATATTCACGAGGCGGTGCCGATAATGAAGGACAAGACTGTTCTCCACATTATAATTTATTGGCTTCCTATAAACCAGATGGCTCCAGTGACTTGCATTATACTTTTGGAGAACTGGTATTTGATTGTAATACTTGGGAACAAGAATTAGCAGGCAAAGCTTCCGATGCAACAGGTGAAAAACGCAAATCACCTCGTAATACAATAGCCGGCCTCATCAATCGTGACGAGCCTTCAGAAATTCTGAAGCATACGACATTCTATCGGTATGGTGTAGGCGAAGTGGATCTTGACCATTTCCAGACTTATAGCCAATTATTCCAAACTCTTTGTGAGAAATACCACCAACCTATTTATGGCACACCAGTAACAGTTGCAGACCTTGATGAAACAAAACTGGCTGATTTGTTCAAAGCATGGCGCAAGGAATTTTATATTGATGGACTTGTAATCTATCTTGATGACCTTAACCTTTGGAAAGCCATTGGCAGACAACAGACAACCGGCAACCCTCTCTATGCCATAGCATATAAACATCCAGATTTTACCGACACATTTGAAACAACTGTAAAAGGTGTAACATGGAAAGCCAGCAAATCCGGCGCACTCAAACCTGTTGTAAATATTGAAATGGTGGACACTGGAGATTGCAATATGGAAAATCCAACAGGCTATAACGCTGGGTGGATATATGACCATAAGATAGCCAAGGGCGCAAAAATTCTGGTGACACGCTCTGGTGGGGTAATTCCCAAAATACTTGAAACATTGCAGGAGCCATCGCAAACTGAAGAAGACCAAATGTGGGTGGAACTATGTTGCTGCCCTCATTGCGGAGCACCAACCAAATGGAATGAGAATGATATTGAGTTATGCTGTACAAGCCCAAGCTGTCCAGGAATACAACTTGCAAAAATTGTATTCTTCTATACTGTCTGTGGTGCCGAAAACATGGGAGAAGAAACTTTGGATAAAATTTACAAAGCAGGCTTCAGAACAATACCTGAGATACTCAATATCTCTTTCCAAGACTTAATGAATATAGAAGGCTTTGCTGAAGCTACATCTAACATCATCTTAGATAATAACAAAAAAATTCTGGAGGGTGTAGATCTGCCAACACTCATGCAGGCCAGCGATTGTTTCAAAGGCATTGGTAAAATCAAAGCACAGAAGTTCTTGGACAGTCTGAGCGAAGACCAATTACAAAAATTCTGTGATGGAGATTTTCTCTTGACACAACCAGAGACCCTAAGTGATAAATTTAAGGCATTGCCTATAACAGAACAAAACCTGATATTGGGCTATTTACCATTCATGGAATTTTTGCATGACACTCAGATTCCAATAAAAAATCCAGCAAAAACTGTGGCCTCTGGTGACAAATGCAAAGGCATGGCAATTTGTGTGTCTGGATTTCGTGACAGTGACTTTGAAGCTGCCGTTATCAATGAAAGTGGCAAAATCGTCAGCGGTGTTTCAAAGAAGACTACACATCTGGTTGTAAAAGACAAGAATGCAACTTCCTCAAAAATAACAAAAGCTCAATCTATGAACATACAAATTATGAGCATAGATGAGTTTACACACTCTATATTAGGCTAAAAAACAGTGATATTACATAAAATATTGCGTTAAATTGATAATAATCGTGTATAAATTTGGATAATTCAAGATAAATGATTACCTTTGCATCATAATAATTCAAATTGATATATTATGGCAAAGAAAAATCAACTTACAAAAAGCGATTATCTGCCTTATGAGGAATTGAAAAAATTACTCAACAGGCTACACAAAGACAAGAAATACATCTGGGAACTTTATGTCCGTATATCTTTTTGTACGGCATTAAGAGCCTCAGATGTATTGTCTTTAACATGGGCAGACATTATCAACAGAACATCTCTTACCAAAAGAGAAAAGAAAACTGGGAAAACTCGTAAGATACCATTCAATCTGCAAACGCAAGACAGATTTGATGAAATGTATATGCTTATGAAACGCCCCAATCCTGCTGAACTGATATTTTTCAACCGACATACTGGCAAGCCATTCTCTATTCAGTATATCAATCGCATAATGAAAGAATGGAAAGAAAAATATGAAATCAAGGTTGGCAACTTCTCTACACACACCTTTAGAAAAACATTTGGCAGATATGTTTATGACAAAAGCCAAAATAAATCTGAGGCACTGGTGCTGCTTAACAGCATTCTCCAACACTCATCTGTTGACGTAACCAAAGTATATATCGGATTAAGAGACGATGAAATTCAATCTGTATTCTCGTCTATTAAAATATAATTCATAGAGAATCTTTCTCGCATTCATTTTGATTAGCACGCAATGTGCTCCTATCTTCTATATTAACCGCTCTATATTTGAGCATTATTGTTTCATTATGATTGAAGATACTGAGGGCGTGCTATTTTATAAGCAACCGATTTTATTTTCTTGCAGCATCTGTGGCGCAACAGATGACATGAATGGATATGATAAGCATTGCAGCCTTCTCAAAGACATGAAGGTGCATCATATATGCCATCAATGCGCTTATTGGCTCGACATCATCAACAATCCTCCACTAAACATGGAGGTAATAGGGGGTACTGTATATATTGCAAACCCATTTGTACACCGTCCCTTACAAGTTATTAAAGGACATTTCGGAAAAGAATTTTATATCTGGAGGCATGACAGAACTATACTACGTATTAATAACCTATGGAACTTAGGTGTCATACCAGACAGGTTTCGTCATCAATTACCAGACACTGCAAATTTCTTATCTTTGATGACGTACCAGAATTTATCCAAAGATCCACATGAATGTTATGCCAAAGGCTGCTGGGACCGATACCACTGCCTCAGATATAAATTGCAAATTGAAAAAGACGGCCCATTCAATACCGTTCCTGCATCTCACCATATTGGTGACGAGCATTGCCCATCTTTCATTAACATCAACGAATTAAAAATATAGATTAAAATAAATGAAAACACTTAAAGAGCAAATGGACATGGCTTTCAATAATTTCAATGCCAAAAAATTTATTAAGCATGACCCAATTCAAGTGGTCCGCAAAATTGCAGAACAAAGCACAGCATCTATTGCCGACATAGAAATATGTGCTATATGGGCAGCGACTGTAGCATGGGGGAAACGGGAGCAAATAATAACTGCGGCCAATAATCTGATGACTGTGTGCGGAGGATTCCCAGCAAATTTTGTCCGCTCTGGCGATTTCTATGATTTACCAGATGATATGAATATCCACCGAACAATCAAAGGCAAACAGTTCAAAGCAATAAACCACAACCTACGTGCTACATACAATAAAATAGGTAGCGTAGCCGATTACATTACTGCTCATCACCAAACGGCCAACGAGCTTATTATGGATCTGGCAGAAAGCCTGCAACCGGCCAGACTTGGTAGTCCATCTCGCAACTCTGCCTGTAAGCGCATCAATATGTTAATGAGATGGATGGTGAGAAAAGACGATGTGGATTTAGGAATATGGAACACGCCATACTTAACTCCGGCCAGCCTATACGCCGTCATGGACACACACGTGGCACAACAGGCTCAAAAGATGGGCCTCATATCTTACCCAAAAGAAAGTTGGAAGGCCGTCCTTGAATTGACCAACACATATCGGTCATGGGATAGAACAGACCCACTCAAATATGATTTCGTACTTATGACTAATAATTTAAGAAAATAACTACAATTATGGATATATTAAACAAAAACAAAGTCAGTGTAGAGGAAATGAAAACATATTTTGCCTCTCAGTTCCCATATTATGAAGCAAACAATCAACGTGTCGGCCGATTCGCCAAAAAGATTGGCTATATGCTGACAAAACAGATGAAGAACAGAAAGTATGAATACTTCTATATAAAAGCGACATCTAACAATGTGAGTGATGAGTGAATTTCAATCTAACAACAAAAGCAATCTCTCCAACATCCCTGGAGGCTTTGCCGTAATACCAAATGCCTTGCTCGGTTTTTTATCAGACCGGGCCTGCGTGGTATTTCTAAAAATATACCAATGTCAATTCCAGTTAGAGAATGTAGAACTGGATGGTGAGGCATGGATAAAACTATCCACATACTATTTGGCACAATCTTTGAACAAAGATCATAAAACTATTAGCATTATATTAGACGAACTTCTTGGGTTAAATATTGTACTACGTCATCACCAAAACAGAAAAAGCGTATTCTACAAAATTAACTGGAATGAAGTAATGTACGTGTGTGAATCATTATGTCGTGTAGATGTAAAAGGCAGAATAAAATTAATGGAAAAATGTGTTCAGGGAAATTTCACCCCAATGTCACAGCTTCCAAATGATTTTATCAAAGAAACAATACAAAAACACCCATTTGTGCAAAGATTGAGGGAAAATTTCCCTAAAACAAATCTTATTCAGGGAAATTTTCCCTCAATAAATAGCGGTTCAGGGAAAATTTCCCTGAACGAAGAGGCTTTGTGTGATGCTCAATCTGACAATTATCTTAATGCCGACACTCACGATAATGGTTTAGGGAAAATTTCCCTCAAAAAAGACATTATTCAGGGAAATTTTCCCTCAATAAATCGAGATTCAGGGAAAATTTCACCACAGATATATAATAAAGAAATAAATAAAGAAAAACAAGGGGGCAAAGCCCCCAATATAAAAAGAGAGAAAGATAAAAATCTTTTGGAATATTTTTCTTCTCGTTCTTTTTCTTTTCCAGCCTTTGATAAAACTCTTCTTGAATCTTTCTTGAACGAGGATTTGAATGAAGACGATGACGATGTAGTAAAAAGCATAAAACAAATTTGGGGGCAATTGGGATATGATGAGGAACTTCCAGAAAACAATTACATTGATTTAGGCTCCTTCCAGAATATTCTCTTTCATTCATGGCAACAGCTCAAACAAGACTATCCAAATTATTCTCTTTCAGAAAACGACATGAAGAATATTTTTGGATTTTTGCTTGTCGAGCATGAAGGAGAGAACTGTCTGTACATTGACTCCAGTAAATTGCAGGATATTTCCGCATCCAAACAACAAGAGCCGGAGCCTTCAGTTAAAGAGACAAAATATTCTGACCGTGCTTCCAGAAGACTGTTTATTGACTGCATAAACGAGATTGCCGGCAAAGATGACAGACTCCTTACATCTTCAGAATTTGTAGCATTATTGTTGATGGACTATGCAGAAGATTATTCTACGGGTAGTTATGCTGTTGAAATAACCAAGATGGCTTATAAGAATCTTATCTCTCAGTTTGCAGAACAATCCGGGGTTCCGACAGAAGATATACAGATGCTATTCAAAGAGCTGCCACAAAAGGGGAAAGTTAAGATTAGCCCACAACAACTATCTCCAGATAAATTCTTTCAATATAATGCTGGTCATCAACAAGAAAGTGAAGTGGAAAAACTGTTCAAAACAAAATTGGCAGAACAAACCGAAATTTGAACTGCCAATTTCATAACTTCTTAGCCGGGCTTGTTTAATCCTTCTCAGGCTCTGCTAAGAAGTTTCTTCTAAGTTCATTTTCTTCTTCTAAAATTCTATGGGCATCTTCTTGTCTCTTAAAGTAATTCCCAGCTAAATATCTTTTATGGCTTGTCGGCGTACCTTTTTCTGTATCTTGAACAACAGTTCGTTTATCGGAAATATACCAGTATGAAGAACCTTTCTCGACCTTCATTTTAAGTGGCTCAATCCTTTTCAGAAAATGATTCCATGTTTTACCAACTTTAGCTAAAGCAACATCCAGAGCTTTTCTTGGATAATCTGCCGGCTGTACAGATTGAAATGAAAAATCGGTTATAACACCCATTTCCTCGTTCATGCTATATTTTACAGGCTTTCCCTTAACATACCAGCAGTACATGATAACTTCTCCAGTCTTTTTAACAATCCTGATAACGCCCATACCATTTTCACCTGTTTTGTAGTTTTGATAGGTGACAATGGTACCAGGATGAGGAATAAATTTATCGGTTATACAAAAAAACGGATTGCCAAATTCTTTCCCATTAGCGTTCAGAGCTTCATAAATCTTCTCTGTGGCGTTTTCTTGGGCAATATGGATAAGTTGTCCGTCCAGAACAATAGAATCGAAATTAGGGCCGTTTCTGTCGATTTTGAGGCATATTCTAACACTTTTAATACCACCGTCCTGTACTAATCCAATATTGCCTTCCCATTCAACAATATCTCCAGCACCATATCCATTCTCCAACCAATTAGCAAAAGAAGCATAGTCTATTGGAGTAAGTTCTTCAGAAGATTCAGGATAATATTTTGATGGACGATGTAGCTTGATGTTAAACTTGTTCTTACAATACAAGCTGATGCCATCAAAGTCTACCTCAGACTTGTATTTTTTGTGAGCTAAGAAATGCTCAATTTGCCCTTTTGTTTTCATATTGGAGATATTATTAATCAATTGTGGGTGCAAAGTTACACATAAAAATTCAATTATATCAATTTAAGTCTAAAAATTTTCATAAAATACGGAAAATGAGATTAAAAATTAAGGGTTCGGAAAATTTTGGAGATTTATATTATAACGATTTTTGATATTCCAGACTTTTTGAATATACTATTCGCCATATATTTTTAGGACTTACTTGGGGATAATCTGAATTTATATCGCCAGCATCTTTTGCGACAATGGTTTGAAAGACTGGGAAATTGTCTGGAAATAATGTAAGTTGTGATGGATTGAATACAATATAAAAATGATACAGGAGGAAAGACCATGAGATACTATTGTAGGCAAATATAGCTGGAAGGAAGCATACCTTTAGGTTGTCTCTTCACCATCTCAGAAAAACGAGATTGAAAAAATGGGCCGAAATATATATTGGGTATTCGTCCCTCGTGTTGCACCCTCTCCCGTCTTTTTTTCGCTTTTTTGTTTGTTGGTGGATAACTTTTGCAGTTTATTTCATTGGAAAATAGGTATTTATTTCCCTAATTGCTTATAAATCATTGCTTTTTGTTGTTTCACTTATTATAAAAGTGAAATAAAACTACTTTTTGCACATATATTCAAAGAATGTGCATTTTTATAAATTGCACAAAACCGCCTAAAATGTGCAATTTTTATATATGTGTTGTTTCGTGTCTTTTTGTACTTTATGGATATTGTTTGCAGTTTGTTTATTATCCTTTGAAATATTCATGTTACTATTTTATGCACATTTGCGCCCGTGTGTTATTATATATATAAACAAATTGCACAAAAATATTAAATATGTGCAATAATTGGCCTAACTAACTGATTTACAGATACTTATAAATTATTAAAAACTTGTAAAAAATATTTTGTTTGTAAGTATCTGTAAATCAATTAGTTATAAAAAAAATTTTATTTTGCTTAAAAATAATTGCTAAAATATTTGCGTATTTCAAAAATTATATATACCTTTGCACCAGATTTAAGAAACAAACGTGTTTTGGACATCTAAAAACAATGCCTAAATATAGGGCTGGTTTAGTGGTTTACACCTACATAAATACCACTTTGCAACTATGCAATGAAATAGTATAAAGCAAAGGTTTTGCAAAGATACCTAAACTTTGCAGACGTGCAATAATGAAAGCGAACGTTATTTGTAAAAACGTGCTTTTGTGAACGTGTAAAAAGCGATTGTTTACGTTATTTGTTCTTTGACATTTTGAAGGTAGTGTTTTTCAAAGGTGAAAGCGCAAAGTTACCAAAGTATGTGCTATAAATAAAATTATCCACTGGTTTAGTTAGTGGGTAATGAAAATTTATGCAAGTAATTTAGTTACTGAAAGCATACCAAAGTAAAAAAGTATTATAAGCAATGAAAGTGTAACTAACTTTTTGTTTTAGTTAGTGTAAAACATAAGTAAAAGTAAGTAACAACTATTTATAAGTAGTATGTAAGTAATTGATAGCTAAATAAAAACATGAATTTAGGCGCAAAGGTAGGCAAATAATAAGGATATAACTAAAATGTTTTGCAAAGTTAGTTTGCAGGACTGCCAAAAGATTATTATAAAGCAGGTTTTAACCTGTTACTAAGTGAAAGTAATTTTTGAAATTGACAAAACACAAAAAGCAAAAGTTAGTGAATTTTGCGAACACTAACAAAGTAGCTATTATCTAATAAGTTATTTATTGGATATGTAGTAAGTATGTCTAAAAGCTACAAACAAAGCACTGAATTTAAGCAAGTTTTACAACAAGTTTGTAAAATTCAGTGGGTGCCTGGACTATACCCTAAAGCGTAGTTCATGCCTAAAGCGTGCGTAATAGTGCGTTATGAATATGGTGAACATATTACCCACTACGATTTTATAAACTTTATGTTCCACAATTTAACACAGTAAAATTATGCAGAATTTTGTAAAAACTTCGTTTGAACTCGTGAATGGTAATGCAGTAGTCGCTAACAAGTTGATGGCACGTAGTTTGGTGCTGTTTAACGACAAAGGCACGTTGTACAATATCACCGCAAAGGTGCGTAATACCGACAAATACTCGGTGGTGCGTGCTCTTGCTAAGGCTGTGCTGGTGTCGATGCGTGAGGCTAACAAGCTCAACACAACTGAGGCGGCTCAGGAAAGCAAGAAGCGTGTGGTTAATAAGATTACCCCTGCGCTGTCATGCTATGCCATCATGGTGACTGACAAGAATGGTGCGTTGATTACAGACGCTATCCTGTCAGTGCGTGAAACCAAACAGGACACAGGCAAACTGCGTGATATTATCCGTATCACCAAAGGTATGCCGATTTACAAACTTGTTGTAGAGCAAGGCTTGGATTGGGCTGATGAGCGTGTGGTTAAGGCTCTTAATGCCTGGACTGTCGCTACCATCGAACAGATGGACTATGTGAAGAACCTCGATGAGGCTCTGGCTAAGGCTGCGGATAGCACTGAGAAAGAAGACAAGGCGGCTGATAAGGCTAAGACTGCCGCAAAGAAAGAAGACAAGGCGGCTGCATAGGCTGGACTATACCCCAACGGAATTTGGTGTGGATATGTTGCAAGGGCGCAATGTGTCCACACCTTTTTAGTGCAACACTGAGAAATCAGATGTCGGTAAAGCGTGAAAGCGCAAGCGGTTCGACTCCGTATGCACCAACTAACCAAAAATTCAGAGCGTATGACAAACAGGCAGATTGTAGCACAGCGTAAGGCAGACCTTGCCCGTGCTAAACGTGGGCTGGCTAATGTTACTGACCCATCGTGGAGAGAGCATTATAAGGAGATAATCCGGTGGTGCGAATTTGAAATCGAAGACTTAGAGGGTGCTATTGCTATGGGTGCGGATGACCCTGACGGCGGTCTTGCTGGGTGGGTCATGCCTATGCAAGTTGTTCGGTTGCCCGGACTTTGCTAAAAAACTTGGTGCAATACAGTGGTGGAGCGTGTCCTGTTGCCGGCACACTGGAGTCCGACTCTCCTTGCACTTCCAATCAAAAACTTTTATTCAGATGCCAAGATTAGCGGATATGTTATGCCAAAGCGTGAAGGACAGTAGCGAGTTTGGCAGCGAATGGTATGTGCGTTTTGCATTTAACCTGAAGGTGGATATTTCCGAAGCACGTAGAATATTTGAGAAATACGGCAAAGGTTACATCTATGCGCCTGGTGGTTTTGCAATGCCTGACACACCATATCAGAGACGAAAAATGGTTGCCAATTTCGGTGCTTGTGTCGTGGTTACTTCTGATGGTGACACATGGGTGCGCACACCTAAGCAAATCGGTGCCAAGAACCGTAAGCGTGCCGCTCGTCTGGACCAGATGATTCGTAACCGTATCACAATGGACGAGAATCGTCTGATGGAAATGAACCGTGTAAAGCGTTTGTTCTATGATGGTCAGGGACAGTCATGCCCTAAGCGTGGTGGTAAGGCAAATGGTCATTCGGATATTGGCAAATACGTGAACAATGTGCGTAGAGTTACTATGTCTGACCATGAAGCGTGGAATATGCTTCGTATTAAATTCTTGCAAATAGACCTCGACCTATGAAAACAAAGACCATCAAAGATTTGAAAGTTGGTGAATACTTTAAGTTGAAACCAAACGGTCGTGTCTATGTGCGTGACTCGTATAATCGTAGTACCAAAAGATATGAGTATTATGATTTTGATGATGTATGCCGGTGGCATGAAGCTAAAGGCAACAAACCTGTAATAACTGATTTTTTATTTTGACAGCGTATGAACAAGAATGACGTGTCCAGTTTCTACTACTATATGTGGAATGCCTGGGGTAAGGAAGAGTGTGCGATAGCTTTCAAAGATGCCGCCTGTGGCTGGATGCACCTTTGGGACAAATTCAGTCTGTATTACAACCGTTTCAAAGACTATGATGCGGCCATAGGCTCGTTTTACGCCAATCTGAGTGAGGATAATCAGGACCTTCTTGTGAAGCGTGCAACTGAATTGTATAACAGAAAACAATGTATAAAATAACAACGATATGAGAAAGAGAATTGTTAAGCGTGGAGAAAAGATATATTCTTGCGCTGGTATGAGACTTGTGCGCTATGCTTTCATGGCGATGTGTGTAATGGTTATGAGCAGCTGCCACAGTAATGATGCAGCCATGTCCGGCGAACAGCCAAATTCATGGAACGCATATTGTGACAGGTACCATGTGGATCCAAACAATCTGACTGAAGAGCAGGAAACATATTACTTGGACTGCTATTCAGGCAGCATGGAGGAAGATGAGGATATGAGCCGCAAAGGTGGGATTGTGCAGTTTTCCTCAAAGTGTGTTGCTGAGGTGCTTGTAGATAGCGTGCCAAATAACTATGCGTTTATTGTATATAACGACAAACATCAGAACCTTGACAACGAACTTTTGAAAGTGGACATGGAAACTGCCGATATGCTGATTGCAGCCATGAACTCTGCGCACGGTGGTAAATTGACAGGTTATCTTGTGTACAATGACAAGACTGGAATGTACAACTATAATCACGAGGTACGATGAAAGGCGTGTTGATATATTTGCTGGCTCTGATACTGTGGTTTCCTCCTGTATTGTTGGTAAGCTGTAATAATCCGATTGTCGCATTTGTTGGAGTTATGTGGGGAGTGGTTTTGTATCATTCCCCTAAATTTTCTCCTGCAATTAAGAAGTTCTGGCGGCAATTCTATCGTGTGAATTTTAGAGTGCTTTCATATTTTTCATAGAAAAGTACATTTTTGGACAACATTGTACACCATTATTTTCTATTCCTAACCAAACAACAAACAGTAACAATATGAAAAAGGAATTATTAACAATCGAATTTCGCTATTCTGATTCGCCATTAATTGATGGCTATGTGTATCGGAGAAAGCGAATAACTATTGGTATCTTTGATACCATAGAAGAGGCCGTAAAAAGGGGTAACGAAATGTTGCAAGAGTTATCCAAGCAATTTGAGGTGCGCAGCAGTGATAAATTTGCTGTACATGGATTGTTTGGCTCACCTGATAGGCTGGTGTCTAATTGTTGCTATCCGACTAATGGTGTTTCTTATTTTGCAAAAATTGTAACCTTAGATTTTGCTGATTTAGATACAGCAATAAAAGAGGCTTTTGAGACAACAGCTCGGCGTAGAAAATACTTAAAGGAACAGGAGGAAGAAGATGAAGCGTAAATACCCAAAGCGTTTAAGGCGCGGAATGTATGTGCAGCTATCTGATGGATCAATAGAGTTGGTTACTGCCGTTTTCAGATTGCCGGCCAACACAAAATTTCGCAAGAAAGGGTGTGTTGTGTTTCAATCTGATGAATGGATTTTTCATCAAGTATATGACAGTGATGTGAAAATTTTAGGATTCTAACAAACAACAACGATATGAAACAGGAAATAATTGAGCGGATGCGTTCTCTCGTTTCGGAGAAGTCATCTTGCAAATCGGACTTCGAGAAATACGATGTTCCGGCATTGAAAGAGTCAAGCGAGCCTTTCTTCTGGATGGTGCGTGAATATAGCACGAGTCTTTTGTTTATTGGACCCGATGCTATAAATAAAATATATTCCAACGAGACATGGAGAATGGATTTGTTCCGTGACAAGACAATTCTCATATCTTCGTTCTTGTACTATAAGAATGATAAGACTGCAAAGTTCTTCTTCTGGAATGGAATGGTTCTGTTGCAAATTAATCTGGCTCAGTTGGAAGAGGCTTATTGCAACATCATTGAGAAAAGCTACAAAGAGCTATGCCGTGATTTCAAAGAAGAATTTGATATATGTCGTAAACCGCTGGAGGTGAAGTTTGCCAGTAAGGAGACAGAAAAACATTGGAATGAGACCGCCAAGTTTGCTGAAAGCCTCAACGATACATCTCTTGTACAATGTCTGGAGAAATTAACAAGGTGGAAGCGTATAGCGGTTGACCAGTATATACTGATAAGCCTGGACTATTGTGACCATTGTTTTAGTTTTGCTGAGATTGTGAATGGTTCATACCATATCAACGGCGGCATTATCTTCCATGACGAGAAGAAAGAAAATCATTGGCAGACTCACACATAAACCGTTACAGCTATGCTTACACTTATAACGACTGAGAAAATTCCGTCATGGGCTATCTATTATTTGGAATATGGAGACCCGACAGGATTGACAGAGGAAGACATTGCTATGGTCGATGACTTTATTGATGACAATTTTCCGAAAGGGTACATCATGTCTTTCACAAACGGTCCAGAAGCAACCACATATTTTGCATCTCGCCCGGCATTTGGTTTAGCGTGTGATGTGTATGATGTGGATTTTTACGAACCTTAAACACAAAGATTATGAAAACAATATTTATTGACATCATGCTGAACGACAGGTTTGTTTGCACGATGAAGTATAAGTTCTGCCCGTTGTTCTCGATAATTTATGAGGAACTTGTGGCATTTGTAGAAAACAAACGTCCGAGCCTGAAAGGTAAGGACTATAGAATAGCATTTTGATTATGGAGGATAAATCATTCTATATACGAGAATTTTGTTCTGGTGATTCTTGTTTGACACGTGGTGAATTGGAAGCTTTACCAATACCATTTTGTACAAAGGATGTTTCAGATCGTGATATGCAGTCTATTATTGAGCAGGTAGAGCTATCTGTAAGAGATAGACTTGACCTCAATATAGATGAACATATTGATTTTAACAATGATCGCCATAGTGAAATATGGTGGGAAGAATTAGAATCAACTGTTAATTCCTTTTCAGTTCCTTATTATGAAGATTTAGAATAAAAGCATCTTGATTATGACAAACGATTTAATAGAAATAAAAGAAATAGGCGATTACCGTATAAAGGTTTTTTACGATATTGATGCCGAATGCCCCGTGACTAATTGGGATATGGGAGCTAATTATCTATGGGAGCATTTGAACAATGCCCGATATAGTTTAAGCAGTAATTGTGATTGGAAAGAATGGGTATCAGACTCTCGCCAATATTCTATGGCTGACATCCTTCAACGCATGGCTGCTGAGGTCGTAGAGCAAAAAGCCATCATTGATTATTACAAAGCAGGAAAGGTCGACAATCTTCGTTTTGCTTATAATCGCCACACTCATCAATGGGAATTACAAACATACTCTAATTGGAAAGGCAAAGATGCTGGGTGGTTCACAGAATATGAGGTTGAACCTTCAGAATTGAAAGTGTATGATTGCCGTACAGAATTACTGGAGCCATTAGATGAAGATGACTTGATTGCACTTATAAAAGAGTGCGCCAAAGATTTTGTAATCAAAGAATGGGATTCTACTGGATATTCACAGGGCGATTATATGAAGGGCGTTGCTTACACAACTAAAGAGCGTTTCGATAAATATTGCGGTTTCAATCCAGACAAATATAAGGACTGGAAAGAGCAAGCGTTAGCTATTATTGAGACAGAAGTTAAAGAAATCGGAATGTGGGCATGGGGCGATGTAAAGGGGGTTTGTTTTGGAAAAGAAAGTTCCATACACCAAGAATTTCCACGATGAAGAGCGTGAAGACGAGGAGTGTTTCGACTGGGAGGAGGTTGACTCTTGTTGGGGCTACTTTATGGAAACTGAAGAGCTTATTGATGAGGTTATTTCAGAACACAACTTAAAAGAAGCGTCATAAATATGAACAGTTCTCGATTTATCCCAGAAAAGCGCATTGCTGTTGACGGAAGACAATGGTGGTGTGTATATGATACCCAGCGTCATTGCTGGAGCACTTATACTTGTCATGGTAAATACAAGACAAGAAAATCTTGTCAGTTAGCCATAGACATTGCTAATCAAACTTACTTTAACATTGAAAACACTGCGAATTATGGTAACAAATTCACAAACAAGAGATATTAATCAGTCCATCTTCAGTAATCTTCCTAAATGGAATATTGAGGCGATGACAGGTTACAAGCCCCAGACAACATACTGGCAGGATTTCAGTATTGCCGATTATTTCGTGTTAAACGGTACAGAGCCTGGAGCAATAGAAGATACCCATGATCGTTCATGGCCACATCTCAAAGATGGTTCTATTGGTATTAAGTATTTAACTGAGTATATCATGGTTCTTAACTGGAAGCTGCAAGACCATTACTCTTCAGGTCATAAGGAGATTGCAGCTATCTATGATAAGTTGTGGCGTGAATGTGACCAGTGGGCGTGTGAGAACTTAAATGGCGATGATGCTGATTATTATTATCGTATAACTGATTAATGTGTAAAAGCTATGGATAAAAGATTTATAGTTTATGAAGCTAAAGAACATGACGGCTATTATTACTTTACAAAAAAGTCTAATAGCGTATCTGATATTATTGCTATTGTAAAGACTGAGGATAAAGCAAAAGAATTAGTCAGCAAAGACTCAAACCATAGAGATTATAAAGAAATAGATTGGGAGGAGTAAAAATGAAATATACAGTTGAAGAAAGCCTCTCCAACTTCCAGTTTTGGAGTGGAGGCAAAGACCGTGCTGTATTGCTAAACAGCGAGCAGTTTGACCAAGTAGAAGAAATGATGGCAGAGTGTGAGCCTGCCGATGGTTGGACCGACACCGCCATCAACGATTTCTTCTGGTTCGATTTCGATACCATCGCTCAATGGCTTGGATATAAAAATGAGGAATATCTGGAGAAGGATATTTCTGATGATGAAATCCAAGAGGCTAACGATTGGTTTGAAGGACTCGATGCAGAAGCACTATGTTCTGTCGCAGAACTTGACAAAGCTAATTATACTGACGAAGACGATGGTGAGGTTGACTACGATGCCATATATGATGATGCCCAAGATTGGTGGGAGAATCAGAAAGATATGGAGAAAGTCTATATTTTCCGCAAGAACGATAATTCAGTGCTATGGTGGTCATTCCGGGTTTGATTCCCGGATCACTACAAATGTTAGTTTTCATATTGTTGTTGATGAGCGCAGCTTGGGTTTATTCCAGGTTGTGCTCTTTTATTAAAACAATGTTAAATATGACAATATGGACAACTATATACACCATGTGAAATCTATTCATCAATAAACAACAAACAATATGGAAATAGTAAAAAAATACATGAATGTTGACAGGCTTGCTTCAGACATCCTGAACATTTACAAAGATTCTCGTGATGGTTTTATAAATGACGAGAATCGTGAATTTCTCATGGGAGAATACCCAGATGATTATCTGGAAGATATTGCTTATGAGCGTGCTTGGGAATGCAATGCTGATATGAAGAGATACCTCAATTCCAAAGATCATAAGATTGAGGGCAATTTTAATAATGTAGATTATGATTATCCTCTTCATGTTTATGGCGTAGTTGAATACAATAAGTCTATGGTATCTGCTATGGTTGAACGTCTGAACAATGGAGAGACAAGTGAGCAAGCTGATGCAGATCGTGACTGGCTTGTTGATTGGTTCTGGGAGACATTCGGAACATTTGGCATGACTTACAATTTCGATACAGAGATTGGTGAAAGGCTGTATGAATTTGAAAATGAATAATTCTATGGAATGTATCATTGGTTTTAGAAGCAGCATATCTTTACAAGGTGAGGATATGCAAGAGATTAAAAATAAATTTCAGAGTATGAGTGGCTTCTACAGTCCCGAAGCCGAGAAAATGGGCGTTGAGTTCGTTGAGATTGACGAGGTGACACGTACTGATGATGGCTCATACAGTGACAATCTACGAGAATATATATTAGCATGAATGAAGATAAAATTCTCCAGATGTTCTTTGAGAAAGAACGCTGGACATACGCAATAGATAAAGGTGTCGATAAAGACATCAACAAAGGACAACTCTACCAGCTGACAAAGCCGGAGGTAAGAGCAAGTATGTATCAGGCTATTGTGAATGGCAATTATGTTATTGCGCCGCCTCATACTGCCCAAATTCCGAAAGATACTCCTGGAGAGTTCCGAACAGTATATATCAACGAGCCTACAGACCGTGTATTCCTCAGTATAGCAAATGACCTGCTGTTCGACCTTACTCCTGATATGATTCATCCCAGCTGCAAATCTTACCAACGTGGTATCGGTTGTGGAAAGGTTGTGCAGGAGGTTTCAAGAATGATATGCGGAATACAAACTGATATTGTTGGATGGAAGTCCGACCTCAGCAAGTATTTTGATTCCGTTCTTCGCAAATACATTGACGCAGCCTTTGATATGGTCGAGAATGTTTACGGTCATTCATTAATCATTGATGTTCTGAGGAAGTATTATCACTGTGATTTGTATTTCGATGAGCATAACAATCTCCAGAGCAAGTTCCAGTCCTTAAAACAAGGCTGCTCTGTAGCTTCATGGCTGGCAGATGTCCTACTGTATCATATTGATGAGCGGTTATCTAAGTTAAATGGCTTCTATGTCCGTTATTCTGATGATATGCTGTTTGTTGGTCCCGACTATGAGCTGGCCATGCAGATATTGTGTGAAGAGCTGGGAAAGATGGAGATGAGACTGAATCCAAAGAAAGTAGAATATCTGACCCATGACCATTGGTTCAAATTTCTTGGCTTTTCTATCAAGGGTGCCGATATATCTTTGTCTCCTAACCGAATCAAGATCTTTCAGAAAGAGATTGAGAAATTAACGATAAAGAACCGCAAGGCATCGCTCAAACAGGCTGTGAATGCTGTCAACGCTTACCTCTATAAAGGTAATGGTGAGCATAGTTGGGCAACTCAGATACTTCCTGTGTGCAATGTTCGCAAAGACATCAATACACTTAACATATTTGTCATGGATGCTCTTAGGGCTGTTCAGACAAAACGTGGAAAACTTGGAGGTCTGGGATATGTTAAAAATCAGACTGAGGGCTGTATCACTCGTGGTATCGGCAAAAACGTGAAAGCAAACCGTAGCAAGACTGATAAGCACATTGAGGGGTATCTTACTCTTGGGTGTATGCAGAATGCTATGCGAACAAGACGAGCTGTTTACAATACGCTTGTGGCAAGTTTATAAAATCTCTATCACACACATGATTGCAAGTATGTATGGAAATCTTTAACATACTGTTATTAACCAGATCTTCTGGCCTTCAATCACTGGAATATATCCAGGATTAGAAGGCTATCATATCTGGCATATACAGTATATATCATAATCTTACAGCGATGTGTCATTCCATAGGTGCTTACAGATGGCAGCACAGCCATTCAATCCGAGATATTAACATTCTATCAAAGCAGGCAAAGATCATTTCTGAAGACTCAGCATCCTCACCAGGATGCTTTCGAGTCTTCGTCAGTGATCCTGCCGGCTTCATATAACGAATAAGTATAGCAAGTGTCACAATAGTGAGGATTGAAAATATTGAATACAAACCGACAATCAAGGGTGTCATATTTAATATTCCATCATTATATCTCCCGGAATCTACGAGTCAATAACTCGATCATCCGGGACAATATGATGGATATATCAAAACTATAAAGCAAGTATCTGACACATAAGATTGTCAATAATACAAATCAAACAGTCAAGGGTGCAACATTTAACAGAACGCCTCTATAATCAGGATTTAGGCTGGATATATCCAGCCCCATCCTGACAAAGGCGTGCTATATCAACATTGTAAAGAAAGTATCGGGCACATGAGACTGTATAACTGAAAGTACATTCATCTCAGCACAATGAAGCCTCATTCAACTCACCTGGTTCTATGCGGCGTAGCTCTGTGAATACTGAGCTGTCACGCCGCATCACCAGTTGATGTATCAAAGATATAAAGAAATGTACAACGGTTTTTGAGTGTTGTTAATTAAAAATTACAGATATGAAAATATATGATTATGCAATCGAACAGGTGCGCAAGGGTGCCAAATTTAAGGTATTGCTGGAAGAGCGTACATTTATCTTAAACGGCAAGAAAATAATTGATTGTGGAAAGTATGAAGGTGAGCTTGGATTGCCTGAAATATCTACAATCGGCATCGTTCTTCAAGGCATTGGGGATTTGTACAATGTGTATAAGCATAGTATTCCTTCAGAGCGTAGTGAGCGTAAGAGAAAAAGATATTTCAAGGCACTTCCAGAACATGAGCTGTCCGATGAAGATATGGCCTATGGCGTATCTCGTGATGAAGCCCAGCTGATTCTTGAATTAGCTGTTCTGATATATATCCTAAACAATTCTCTTGTTTGGGATGAAGTCTCTATAGGCAAATGGTTCTGGCAATCTAACAGAGATAAAGATTTAGTAATACTCAGACAATGGGTAGATGGTATTAACATAAAACAATAAAGACAATGAAAAAGAATGAGACAAGAGTTGTGTGCCCGAAGTGTGGCACCGAATTTGAAATTCCTGAGCACAGCCATGTAGCTACAGGCATCGTGATTGGCAAGGACAGTGGCTTGGGTACTGTTGTGTTGAAAGAGGCTGGTTCTACAGCAACAAAGGCTAAAGAGCGTATTGAGGCTCTGAGAGCTGCTGGCGTTGACGTTTCTGGATTATTTGCCATGCAGACTGGCGAGATTGCTCGTAATGAAGGCGGCATTCTTTCCGTTGTTCCAGATAACGACCCTATTTATTCTGCTATACTGAATGGTGGCACAATTCCTGACCGCCGCCTCTTCCGTAGATGGGTCATGGCTCAGATGTTCCATCTTCTTACAGCTGGATATGGGAATTTCACGGAGAATCTTCGTGCCAAAGGCGTGAAATACCAGTGGGATGTCATTGAGGATGAGCTGAAGACACAGAACAAGCTTTTCAACAATGACCGTGAGAACTATGGAGAGCGCAATCGTTGGTTCAACAAGGATATTGTCGCTGGTATATGCAACGCTTACCTGAAAGACTTGCGTAAGTATGTCAGCAAACTGAAGAAGAAAAAGTGCAAGGGTGTTCCTTATGTCACAATCAGTGGCAGAGGCGATGTTTTCGTTGCCGACTTGGAGACTAAGGTGTTCAGACCTATTGAGAACGCCGCTCGTCTCATCGCAAATTCTAAGGCACCCAGCAACTTGTATTTGAACTATCTGAAGTTCAAGAAAGTGTGTGTCCTTGTAAAGTCTATGAAGATGGACTCTCTATTCATTGACGTTTACAAGGGCGTTGGTGCTTACTACACCATGAAGAATCTTGTTCTTTTCCACAGCTGTGTTTTCTCAGATCCTTACACTGGTAAGAAGATGACACAGAAAAAATCTATGGATTATCTTCGCTCTAAGGCTTCTGAGTATTCTGTTAATTATGCCGAGGGCTGGCGTTTGTTCGGCGTGATGAAGAAGTTGCTGGAAGACAACAGCATCGACATCAAGGCTAAGATGGCTTCATGGCGTAAAAAATAGTCTCGCTTGTTTGCAATGGGTCATATACATTTATATTACCGGTTTGAATGGCTAACAGGTCATACCTGTTATACAAACCGGTAATTAATCAAGCGATTATAGTGAGAGCCAATGTGACGGTTGCAAAGTTTTTTATTAGCAAGGATATAAGTATTCGAGATATACATATTCAATATGATTCATCCACTAGATGACGGGCACATCCACATTAGGACAGTGCCCCGTCATCTCAGATAAATCTATATATCGACTCTGTAAAGCGACTGCCAAGTATATGAGAATACTTTTCAACAATTAAAATCAACAACAATATGGCAAGGAAATATGACAAAGAATATATCGCCAAGTGCGAAAAGAAAATCAGGGAAATCCTTGATGACAAGAAAGAATACGATGACTGGACTCAGATATGTCTCTCCGTGCAAAATGCAGTCCAAGCAGCTGCAAATATCTGGGGTTGTAATACAGATCAACAGAAAGCTCAAATGGGTGCTTTTATAAATGAGCTGGTCATTGATGGCGTTGTGAGAAACCTTACTCAATTCAATATAACATTCAAAAAGAAGAAAGGGACAGCAGAATGAAAAGATCTTTAGATACTCTGTACTGCTCTGTATGCGGCGGTACAAACATACAAATAATGGCATGGGTTGACGCTAATACCCATGAGTTTGATTGTGTTGTTAATGACCCTCCAGAAGAGGAAGATACATGGTGTGTAGATTGTGAGGATCACATAGGTGTCAAGACTCTGAAGGAATTGTGGGACGATTTCTCAGAAATTCCAGTAAACAATGATGATGAAATCGAAGAGGATTTCATGCACTTTGAGGCTGGAATCCCTAAGTTAGATGTTTGGTATTGGTTCGATGAGCGTTGTCCAAATAATCTGCATGATGATTTGATGTTCCCGACAAAAAAGGAGGATTAATTATGACTGTACATGATTTGAATCCCGATCAACTCTCACAACTTAAACAGAATATGTTATGTAAGCGCATGGATGCACATGGTGAGTCTCCTTCATGGGGCGAGCTGGCTGATGCTGACAATATAATATCTGATGCGGAAGTCAAAGACCAGTATTCCGGCGTTGATTTCGTGCCGGATGATTTTTCTTGTTAATCATTAAAAATAATAAGTATGCGATACGAAATAAAGAAAGAATTGCTTGAATATTTCAAGGCAATTCCAGACAGAACGGCACAGGAAAACCGTCTTTGTCTTCACCTTCAAAATGATATTGAGTCTTTTGATATTACTGGTGTTTGCCGTGACGATATTGACGGCATTGGTTATGATGGAGCCAATATGACCGATGCCCAGATGGATCGACTGGCAACTAAAATGGAAGATTCATACATTGACAATGGTTTTTGGGTGGATATGAAATGCCATCTGGAAGATATGGGAATCCCTAAGTTAAACAACCCAAATGAAGAAAACAATGAACAGGCGTAATAATTGGGAGGAAACATTAAACAGCGTTAATGATTCCTTGAATCATTACGGAATTGCTTTAGAGGTAACTCGTGATGATGAAAATACATACAGCATCAATATTGTTGGCCCAGATGCCACATCTGAATGTGCTTGTGGATGCTTTGAAGAGGAGTTGTCCGATGTGATCACTGAAGCAAAAGGCTGGGCAATGGAAGACTTATCTAAGTATAATCAGCTTAATTATGTCTTACATAAAGCAAGAGCACTTGTGATAAATGCGCTTGCTAAGTATGTTGAAAAACATGGCGAGCAATTCACATTATATCACACAAACGAATTGGGCATTGAGCAACATGACGGCGAGATCATTTCACGTGTTGTCAATTTCTTTGATAATGGTGGCTGTGTGTACGCTCGATATGCTGGAAATGGAGAGTGTGAGGCAACGGTCATTACCGCATTGTATATTTCTCAGAATGAACGGGGTTATAAATCCTTGTATTATTGTGGTTTTTACAATGAAGGTGTGGAATATGACGAAGACGCATCTGAGTTCATTGTTGACCCAATATCCAACCTTGCTATTGAGGAGCTTTACTTGATAGCAAACAAATTACAAACCATTAAATAAAAACATCTATGGAACAAGATAAATTTGGCGAGTATGTTGTGACATGGTTTCATAACTACATTGAAGAGCATGAAGAGGACGATGACTTGTTACAGACTCTGTTCAATACTATATGCCCAAGAGAGGAAGGCGATTCTCTCAGTGATTGGCTGGATGAGAATGAGACTGTATGCGATTATCTCCTCGCCCAGGATGCTGAGATCATTTTCGACCGTCTTTTTACAAATGGCGGTAATGATATGTTCGAGGATATGCCTGATGCAGAATCATTCATCGAGCAAATGTTCAAAGATGCAGCGAAAGAGCTTGATTATGACGAGTATGAGTTTACTGATGAGTTCATCGAGGATATGGCAGCTCACTGTATCGAGTATGATACTCCGTTGCCGTTTTTCAATGACCTTCAGTATGGTGGCTGTGCTTCTGGTATGATTGGCATGGTAATCTATAACAGCGATTGCTTAAAACTGTATGGTAAATATGCCAACGACATGGAGGAGTTCAGGGAGGATTTTGAAGAAGAGATTGGCGAGCGCATCAAGCGTGAGAGAAATATTCCGCATTATGTTTGGACTTGCTGGTTTACTTACGAGGAGCTGGCATTCCAGATAGCTCGATATTTATTTGAAAACAACTTTTAATTTATACGGTATGGCAAAGAAAATGGATTGCTCTGATTCGTGGTTTTTAGCGAAACAGTTGCGTAATAAAATGCTGGAAGAGCTGAAGAAGGCTGTCCAGACACATGGTGGTTCTTATTCTTGGTATAATGAAGAGACTGAGGAGTTTAGTGATAATGCTCCAGTAGTTATGTGCAATCATTGTTATGCTGGTCCTATTGATGTAAAAATCAAGAAGATAAGCATTGATAAGTGGAATTATCTTAATATTGATGCAGTCACAGATGAGTATGGAGACGATATTGAAATCTCTTTTAATGACATAACTCCTGGTCATTTTTCCTTTATAATTGAAAATATGCCGGCTACTCCTGAAGTTGACGATGTAACATCTCCTTCTACTTATACTTTCATGCTCCAGGACATTTATCTGAACACCTTACAGGAAATGACGGCACAGGCTATTGAGCAAGTTCAAGAAAAGACCGACCAGCCTCGTGAGGAGTGTTTCTCGATTATCCGTGGTTGGACCGATGAGTTCTTGAAGAAGACAAAAGGTTACAATTGGCAGGAGGTATCTTTCTACGATTGTATTGATTCATTCATCAAAGAAAAAATTGACAGTTATGGCAAACAGTAACACAATTGAATACTGGAGGTACCCGACTCCAGCAGAAATAAAGTTTGGCGAGGGTGCTATCCATTGGCTCACAGTTGATAAGGCATCGGTCATAAAGCCAGACGGCACATTGAAGAAATGGTTTATCGGTAAGGACGGTTTGAGATATAACCGTCCTTAACTTTTTCTATAAGTCCGTATGTTAAACAAATAAAAATATGGACAACTATTCACACCTATTAATCAAACAACATCTATTCATCATAAAACAGTAAACATTATGAGACATTCATTTAGTTCACGCTCAGAGGTTGCTCACCTTTGGGCACACCAGTTGCAAGACGAGGCTCACTATAGTGGTGGTAACTTCTATTTTGACGGCAGAACCATATATTCTTATGGCACCCATTTTCCTTGTGGAAGAATTGTGTTCAACAAACATGGCGATAAGGCTTATATCCTTAATTCGGATTCTTATTCTAACACGACTGCCAAGCACATGGGCGATGTCAGATGGGCCGTGCCTTCATACGAAACTACGTTTGAAGTGCCTGGATGTTCTTCACCTGATGCAAGGGAAAATTCTAAATTTAATCGTGGCTATGAGTCGGCAATAAGATATGTCATGTCTCAGCTTGTAGCCATCACAGACTTAATGGGAAAGGAGAAGCGTGCGAGAACAGTAGATTATACTTTGCAGATATATGACTGTTGTTTGGATGTCCGTAGATGGATTAAGTTCTGGGATCTGGACAAGAGACAAAAATGGTGTGACTATGGCTATAACACAAAGGGAGCAATAAAGCCTACAATCTTCGAGCTTTTCTCTTCAAAGAAATTTCCCCCATCTCTGTGGGAGGATTATAAGCCTGTTATGGCACAGCTGATTGAATGTTGGGATTTGTACAACGCTAACAGGATGTTTACAGACCGTGACAATACCGCTGACAATCCAATGAATTGTATTATTCATTCTTTGATTCAATCATGGTTTGGCGAAACTCACCAGCAGAATATAGAGAAATACAACAAAAAATGCGAGGCGGCATATCGTAAGAATTTGCTGGAACAAGAAAAGAAACGCATACAAGCAGATCTGGAGAAATTGGAGAAATGGCGTAATGGCGAGGCATGGAGCTTTCATCCTTCAACGGTTTTCGAGAAACTGTATCATTGGCATACTGCTTTACGTATCAAGGATGGCCGCATAAACACCTCTCAGGGTATAACCTTGGACATGGAGGAAGGCAAGCGTTTGTGGGGTGCCATTTCCCTTATGGAGAAAACCAACGTCTTCAGACATAATATCGCCAACGATGTCAATGGCAGCAAATGGAAATTCAACAAGTATGAGAACCATGTGCTTTATGCTGGATGCCATGCTATTCCTTTCAGTGAGTGTCAACGTATTGCTAACCAATTGGGATGGTAATATGCCGAGCAAAGTTGAAAATATAAAGGTTTCTGGCACCAAGTTCGATGCCAGAGCCAAGCTTTCTCCAGATCAGAGAGAAGCTATTAAGGTGCTGTCTCGTGAAGGCTATAGTCAACGTAAACTGGCGGCGATGTTCAATGTTAGCAAGCGACTCATTCAGTCTATAGTTTCCCCCTCTGAGCGTAAACCTGAGAAGAAGCGGTCCACAGAATATTGGACACAGGTAAAGCGCAAATACCGTGAACGTAAAATGAACCTGTACAAAGCAGGTAAAATCAAATTCTCAAAGAAAGATAAAATATGAAACGTAAAATTCATAACTACGGTGTAGATTTAGAGTGTGGCTGCAATTCCATGAGGCAGACAAAAGATTGTATCAAACAATATCTGAAGTCTGCGTTGTGCGCTATCGGACTAAAGCGTGGCTATGATTATACAGTTACATCCGATTTCTTATTCATTCGTCATATCAAAAATGTTGTCGGGCGTATTATGATTTCTCTTCGTGAAACCTTCCCAGTATTTAATTTTTACTGGGAAACGCCCAGACGTTTGGTGTGGTTTTAACTTCAATAAATATCATTTATGGATTTGAAAGAATACAAAAAGGAAGTGTTGAACTTCTCCGATGACCGGCTGGTCAATGAATATTTCCATCTACATGATGAGTTGTCCTATGATTTTGTATCTGTCGATAAATGGGACAATGAATCGTGTGAGCGATACTGGAAGCAGGATAGACCTGTTTTCAAAGAGCAATTAAAAATTGTAGAGAACGAATTGTCTTACAGACATATTAATTTATAAATTAAAAACAAAAATTATGCAAGAGTACAAGATTGCAGTGCTTGGCAATGACAAGCAAGTGTATGATGCTGAGGGCTTCCTCGCATCTGGTAAGAATGTTAAGGATGCCATTGGTATCGTGTTCGAGACACCAATTATCGGTCAGCGTGTTTTGGCTTTCGATAGCTGGATTGAAAAATGGGGCGAGACCGGTTCTATATTGACTGAGCCTCACAATGAATCGCAGGCGGTTCAGATTCTTTCTGGCTTGGATGATACAAAGCGTATTGTCGAGGCACAGGCTGGCAGCGACCAAATGACAGCTGCTAAAAGATGCTGGGAATACAAGGCCGGAGACCTCCAGTGGTATCTTCCTTCTCTTATGGAGCTGAGTGCTTTGTTCTTGGTTCGTGACCAGGTTAATGATTTAATGAAGAAACTTGGTTGCAGTGATGACTGTCTGCTGCCTACTGAGGAGTCTGATGAAACTTGGGTTTGGGGCAGTTCCGAGAACAGTCAGTACCTCAGCTGGATCGTGAACTTCGGCAATGGTAACTTCGGCAACAGCTACAAGTACTACGGTAACGTTGTTCGGGCAGTTGCAGCATTTCAATCGCCGAGCCTGTTCTCAGGCGAGGCAAAAAATCAAGAGTGCTTACACAGCGATGAAGCTCTCATAGAGATGTTGCGTGAGCGTGGCTACAGCGGTACCTTGACTAAGACTCTGACTATCTAATTATAAACTATGTCTGCCTGTACCCATATTAGGTATGGGCAGACTTTCAAATTGATAACAATATGAATAAATATTATTTTATACGTATCGGCGAAAAAGTTTTGTACGATGACGGAACTGGTAACACAACGCTTATGCAGGTTTGTTGTCCAGTCAAAGAACCTTGTAAAGATGATACACGTATTTCTCTTATACCTGTTGAGTCTGATGAGCCTGAAGAGGTATGTGAGACTTGGTATGCGAGAGCTGATGAGTTGTCACCCGTTCTCTCTGAATTTAACAAAGGCTATTGGTGCGCTGTACAAGATGCCGTTATGAATGGTGCCAGCGAGACTGTAGTACGTAATATGTTGCAAGCTGCTGGCTTCTCGTTCTGGGAGTGTCAGAATCATATAAAAGACAGCGATACCATGTCCAAAGAATTGCAGGACATCATAAGAGATATGTTTTGTCAAAAGCCTGATATGATTGATTGGAATGGAGCTGATTACCCAACAAAGTCAATCATATTGCATAAAGGAACCGATGAAGAGGAGGAAGTAACCGTCTCTGTAGAACGTCTGGAACGTCAGCTGACAGATGATATGGGCAACTGGTCCACACGTGAGGCAGAAAGCGTAGATGAGCAGATTTTCTTTTATCTGGATGATGAGGTTTTCAATTGGCCAGATGAGGATATTGTTGAATATATAGAAGATTCAATATAATGAAATTATTATATATAGATTTGTTTTGTGGGGCCGGCGGCACTTCCACCGGTGTAGAGAAGGCTCGTTTTAACAATGAGCAGTGTGCTAAGGTAATTGCTTGTGTCAACCATGACAAAAATGCTATTGCAAGTCATGCGGCCAATCATCCTGATGCGCTGTGTTTTATTGAGGATATTAGAACACTGGGGCTGTCACCATTGATAGCCCATCTTGAAAAATATCGCCGTCAATATCCTGATGCGCTTGTCGTGTTGTGGGCATCGCTGGAGTGTACAAACTTCTCAAAAGCAAAGGGTGGCCAGCCTCGTGATGCTGATAGTCGCACGCTCGCCGAACATTTGTTCCGTTACATTGAAGCAATCAATCCTGATTTTATCCAGATTGAGAATGTGGAAGAGTTTATGTCATGGGGCGAAGTTGATGAGAATGGTAAGCCTATATCAATGGACAAGGGTAAGAGCTATAACCGCTGGGTGGCTAATGTCATGCAGTATGGTTATAGGTTTGATCATCGTATACTTAATGCTGCTGATTATGGAGCATATACAAGTCGCAAGCGTTTCTTTGGTATATTTGCGAAAGGTGATTTACCTATTGCCTTTCCTGAGCCGACTCACAGCAAAGGTGGCTCTGATACAACAAAGAAGTGGAAGGCGGTAAAGGATGTTCTTGATTTTGAAGATGAGGGCAACACCATTTTCAGAGAAAAGCCTTTGTCTGAGAATACATTGAAAAGAATATATGCTGGACTGATTAAGTTCGTGGCCGGAGGTAAAGAAGCATTTATCGTCAAGTATAACTCCATGAGCCAGACGGGTAAATATAATGCTCCTGGCATTGATGAGCCATGCCCTACAGTTGCCACACAAAATCGCCTTGGTGTTGCTTCCGTGTCTTTCCTTTCTAAACAATATGGTGGCTCTCCAGAAGGTAAGAACATATCGGTCGAGGAACCGGCTGGAACGGTAACAACCATAGACCATCATGCCTTTGTTTCTGCTTACTATGGTAATGGATATAACCATTCTGTCGAGCAGCCGGCACCGACATTAACGACCAAAGACCGCTTTTCTCTGGTCAACCCTCATTTCATTGCAAATGAATATTCTGGAGGTGGTCAGTTGTCGAGTGTCGAACAGCCAAACCCTGCTGTGCTTACAAACCCAAAGCAGAAACTTGTAACTGTTAAGCCTTGGATTATGGACACGGCATTTGGTAATGTCGGAAGTTCAGTTGAAGAACCGTCACGTGTTATCACAGCTAATCACAAATGGCACTATTTGATGAATCCTCAGTTTAACTCTGCTGGTGGTTCCGTTGAGAAACCATGTTTTACTCTTATCGCTAAGATGGACAAGAAACCTCCTTATCTGATTGTTACAGAAACTGGTGAGCCGGCTATTGAGGCGTATGATACAGATAGCCCCATGACTATAAAAATCAAGGAGTTTATGGCATTGTATGGCATTATCGACATCAAAATGAGAATGCTCAAAATCCCAGAGTTGAAAAAGATAATGGGATTCCCGGAAGACTATGTGTTGGTAGGGACCAAGGCAGAGCAGAAAAAGTATATCGGCAATGCCGTTGAGGTGAATATGGCACGTGTCCTCTGTGAGGCTCTTTGTAAAGAATTATAATAAAACAATTAAAAGCAAACAATTATGGATTTTCAAGAAATTTTACGAAGAAGTGCGCCTGAGCGTTACAATCTTCCAGATGTATTCCAAGATGATTGCGGCTTGGATATTAAATGGCCGGCAGAAGGGTTGCACGCTATACCTACATGGGGGTACAATAAACGTAATCAAATAAGACGGGCAACCGTTACTATTTCCAGTTTTCGTGGTATTAGCATAGGGGCTGTTCATTATTATGGCACCATTGCAATTCAAGGCGTAAATATGGAATATGATGATAAGCCTGGAACCAGCACACTGGGAGGTAAATGGGAAGATGAATTTCCATTATCGAGATACCGATATGAACTTCAACTTCGTAGACCCATTACACAAGAAGAAATTGATATTGACGAGGAATTGGGCTATGAATTAGCCAGATTCCCATATCAACAGGCTGGTGACTTGACTCAATGTTGGGAAACGGAAGAGTCTATCATTGAGTTTGCCAAAGAAGTTTTCAAAACCCGTTTTGTCGGTAATTGGGAATTTTATGTAGAATATTGGAGTGGCGATCTTTGTAAAATAGAAATCTAAATAATCAATATGAATAAAGAACGAAAACAACGGTTTCAAAATGTAATCTCATCCCTGGAAGAAGCAAAGGATGAGTTGACAGATATTCAATCAGATGAAATTGACGCTCTTGATGCCATGCCTGAAGGTCTGCAAGCCTCATCACGGGGCGATAAGATGCAGGAATGGATTGACTTTATAGATGATGTCGTTTCTGATATAGAAGACATCACTACAAAAATAGAAGAACAGGTAGGATAACTATTTTCTTACCTGTTCTTCAGGGTGAAAATCACTATCTAAGTACAGTTTAACGCACCAGTTTATATCGCACATAGCCCGGCCTGCATCTTGTTTGATAGCTATGCTGGAATGTGCTTTAAGTTTGTCAAAGACAATCTGCAATAATTGCTTCAGATATTCTTGGTCATATTGGTGATTTTTTACAGAGTATGCAATAATCAAACTGACTCTTCTGATGTATAATGGCGGTACTACATTCTTAAAATGATTTTCTCCAAAACTTCCGTTTTTTAGATGCTTAAAAAGATTGTATTGTGCCTCACGCATCGAATGACTGGCTTCTTTATCTGATATAGAGAGTGTGTATATTGGATCCATGATTTTTTGCTGCAAAGGTACTAAAAATTTGTGATTCTGCATAACAATTATTAAACTATTTGCATATCTCATATATTTTAACTACCTTTGCATATAAAAAGAATATAATATGAATAGAAATGATTTTTGCTCATTAATGGAGCAGGCAAAACGAAAGTCTGGCATTACAACTACCGAGATTTCTTTTTCTATGAAGATGTTGCTGCCGACTTTAAGGCGTTTTGAGAAAGGTGAGCATAACTTTAACCTTCAGAAGGTTATTGATTATTTGGGCGTACTTAACGCCGGCATTGTATTGATGTCTGGCAACAAAAAGACTTACTGCAAAACTTATAATCAGCTTATAGATTGGCTGGTAAACGCAAGAACTGGTAAATTCTCTCAGCGTCAATTAGCTGATGCTATTGGTGCCTCATACGTTATGATTGCACGCATTGAGTCAAAGAAGAGCAATCTGACAATAGATGTTTTTCTTAAAATTGCAAATGTGTTGGGTTATAATATAGAAATAAAAAACAATTAATAATGGAATTAATAGCAGGATTTTTCATGTTTATTGTATGGCTTGTGATAACTTTTATTGCCATTACTTTTTTAGGTTTGAATGAAAAGCCCAAACCAGAACATTATTGGCGTAATGCTTGCATCTTTTTTATCATTCAATTAATATGCTTTTGCACTGGGATTTGGTTATGGCTTTGTTATCAAGATGAAGTAGCTTATGTGGCACTTTGTATATTGTTCATTGGGGCTGCAATGGCTGGTTTGTTGGGATATACTGGCAGAAAAAGATAACATTCATAACATCAATTGATTTTCGCATTTAGCGCATCTGGTTTTTACTGGATGCGCTTTTTTATTTATACAACAATTAATATGGAAAAGACAACAAAACATCAAATCACAATCTCTCCAGAAGATAAAAAGAAAACTCTGGAGCAGTTCTTCAGGTATTTTGAATTGAGCGGTATTTTGTTTGACAGGAATAAAGATGAGATATATAATGTTTCTGATATTCCAGCTGACAGCAAATTTTATAAACAGGCACAGCAGATGGCAAAACAGTTGGGCATCAAATGGAAGGGCATGAGCCACGAAGACAGCAATCGTATCATGCTTGCCATGCTGGAAGATGCTTTCAACATGATTAGAGACATCGAGAATAGTAAAAATATAGTAATTAAAACAACGATTCAAATTTTGAAATCCAATGAATGATTTTTATATAGAAAACTTGTATGCGCAAAAGATAGCGGATATAAGTGGTGTGCCTGTGGAGTATATCATTAAATTACGTGACCGCCAGCTTTTAGATGAGCAAGAGGCACGTAATATGCTGATACGGTATGACTGTAACGCCCTGATGAAGACCAGAAAATATACTGACCGTGAAGTTTTTGATATTGTTGCAGGCATATACAACATAAGTTACAGTCAAGTCACGAGAATAATTAAAATGAAATCTAAGCGCATATTCTATTGTAAGCGTTGTGGACTGGAGATTTCTAAAACTGAGTTCAAACGTAATGATGGAATGTGTGCCAGATGTGTGTCACAATCTATAAAAGTTTGAGTTATGAAACACGAATATTTAGAAGCGTATGAGTTTTATAAGAGGCAGTACCCCGGTAACGTCATCTTGTTTCATATTGGGGCTGGATATTACGCATTTGAAGATGACAGTTTTGTCGTAGCGGACATAGATGGTTATTCTATTTCTTATAGTCGTGAAGATGATTATCGCTGGTATGATTTCTATCAGGATGAGCTGGAAGAGATGCTTTTAACAATGAGAGAAGCTGAAATTCCTGTAACTGTCGTGGAACACCGAGATAGCGATGGTTTATTTAACGTCCCAAAAGTGAAACAAATTTTGCAGGATATTGAGGATGATTATTGAAATATTCGATACAATATTATCGGTATTCATAACACTCTCAAAATTAAAACCATATAGATGCCATGTTAGTTAGATTTGCAAAACTTATAACTCATTGACTATCAAGTAACTAAATTAAAAATAATGTCCCAAATAGACATGATTATTCATAATTATGGAGTAACTTTGCAGTGCCAATTTAATTAAAAATGGCACCTTAGTTTAGAAATAATCAATTAAACAATGGATAAGATAAAAACAAAATTGAAATTCAAAAAGTCAGACCGTACAGGATCGTGGGTCGGCTTCGTATCAATCAATACAAAGAACGGTTGCATAAAGGGCGTAAGAGAAGATGCCAAAGAGCACAAGAAAGTATGCGTGGTTACACATGACCTTGCATCCGTTATCGAGCCTAATGTTCTCTATGATGTGGAGATGATTCCGATGAAGGATAAAAAGGCTGGATATATCGTGGTCAAAGCGGAGCCTCATGCCTTTGAAGCCAGAGTTTCCAGTTCTATTGTCAAGAATGCTGTATATATGGTTAAGGTGGAGTTTGGTAACAAGACCATCATCTTTGACCCTCTGGATGGCCGTAAGGATTCTGTGAGAACTATTGACGGAGTGATTGAAGTGCTCCAGTATCGCAAGGACATCAAAGACCTTTTGCAGGTTATTGATGATTTCCAGAAAACCGCCAACATTGTGATGACTGCTTTTGAGAACGATGGACACTATGTTGTTAAGTCAAGAAAAAAGGCGTAAACCCAAACTGCCGAGAAAACGCAAGAAAGCTTGCATCAAGGCTCAGGGACGATACTCATATTACAGCACCGTCAACTTAGCAAAAGTAGAGAATGACAACAACTGTAAGTTCTGGGTAAACTCTACCGTTACAATGGAACCAGTTATGATTAACGGCGCAGTGATGATGATGCCTACGCCCAAAAGATATTGGTAGTTATGTTGAACATTCCTCTTGAAGGCATTGCCACAGATGCCGCTCATTCCACAAAAAATGGTGTGACGGAGTATCAGGGCATCGACTTAAAAACCGGTAAGCGTCTGTTCTATCAGAATCTGGGAAACAAGACGGTAAACATCGGGGAGTTTCTGGCGGTAGTGGAGGCGGCGAAATTCATAATAGAAAATGACTTCCAGCCTCGTGTGATATACACCGATAGCATAACTGCTATTACGTGGTTCAACAATAAGAAAACGGCATCCAAGAAAAAATGCAAAGACCTACAGAAAGCGGAGGTTTTCTTAAAAGCTCTTTCATGGGATGTTGAAACAATACAGGTAAAGCATTGGAACAATAAGGCATGGGGTGAGACTCCTGCTGACTTTGGGAATAAATGACCTTACTTGTAAACCTCACACCGGCCCTCTGGCTAATCTTTAGTACATGACCGGTAAAATCGTGGAGTGGAGCAGTTGGCAGCTCATCTGGCTCATACCCAGAAGGTCGCAGGTTCGAGTCCTGCCTCCGCAACTATATAAATTCGATCTTTGACATATTGGGAATACGATAAAAGAATTAAGCAAGTCCCTCCAGCGTGTTGAAATGATGACGCTGGAGGGTGAGGCAAAATGGGAAGATAGCTCAATTGGTAGAGCAGAGCACTGTTAATGCTCAGGTTGTCAGTTCGACCCTGGCTCGTCCCGCAATTTAATTTATCTAACACATTTATATCATGCAGAAATTCAAAGAACGCCGTGAGGAAATCTTGGGCATTTTCTCGAAGGCACAAGCTGATTTACAACAGTTGAACACTGAGATTGATGCTCAGGTTGCCCAGAACAATGAACAAATTGCTGCACTGTCCGCTGCTAATGCCGAACTGACGGCGTTGAAGATGGATAATAGCAATACCGCCAAGAAATTTGCTAAATTCTTCAAATAACAAAAAAACATGAAAAAGGTAATTTATTTGTTTGTCGCACTGATTGCGGCTGTGACATTCTCCAGTTGTCATGGGGTTCGCCCTAATGCAGACGAGGAGGCAGTGTTAATCGAGAAACCGTGGTTCTTTGGTCACGGAGGTGTAAACGAGTCACCGGTAACTACCGGCTGCACATGGTGCTGGTGGAGTACCAGTTCGGAGACGTTCAAGGTTGTTCCCATCCAGTATGAGGAGACTCTGGACGATATTATTTCCAACGACAACACGCCGCTCGATTTTCAAACTCAGATTGTACTGAAGGTTCAGCCGGGCAAAACGCCGATTCTTCTGAAGAACTATGGTACGAACTGGTATAAGAACAACGTCAGGAAGGTGTACACGGACATGACTACGCATTTTGTCTCGCAGTATTCGCCCTTCGACCTAACCAGTAACCATGAGGTAATTGCTCACATCGACTCTTTAGTGAAAAACGGTATGACTCAGTACATTGCCAAGCTGTCCAAAGACAGGGAGTTCCCGGTAACGGTGGAAAACGTGATCACCGGCAGGGGAAAGCCTAATCAAGCACAGCTAAAGGAGATGAACAATACGGCGGCGCAGATTCAGGCGAAGCAGACCCAGGAGCGAAGGCGAGAGATGGAGGTTGCCCGTGAACAGGCAGAGCGACAGCGAGCCGTCTCGGACAAAGCCTATCAGAACCAGATGGGTCTTACTGCTGACCAGTTCATTAGTCTGAAGGCATGGGATGTCATCGAGAAAAAGCAAGGTGCTAATATTGATGTCCTGTTCAACGCCAATGAGACTTCTCGAATGTGGAACATCAGGCGATAAAACAATAGCGGCATCACGCCGCTTTCGGGGGTATAGCTCAGTTAGTAGAGCGTCTGCTTTGCAAGCAGAAGGTCATTGGTGCGGTCCCAATTACCTCCACAATAAGCCCGAAGTACAAGGGAACGAAGACACGAACCACTTAACGAAGTTTGCGTTATAGCCATTCCGCAAGAAGTGTTGTATCGTCCAGATTCGTAGGCTGGCAAGTGTGATACCGAGCTGGGTAGTAATCGGTATATTTGTGCGAGTAGTTCAGCTGGTTGGAATGCCACACTGATACTGTGGAGGTCGGTGGTTCAAGTCCATCCTCGCACACGTTTCATACGGTAAAAAGTTTGTTTTTTTGGATAACAATTTTGCTCCTGTTATTTGTGAAAATCGCAGGAGATTATGGGTTGGTTAGTTCAATGGTTAGAATGCCGGTTTGTGGCACCGATGATAGTGGTTCAAGTCCGCTACCTCCCCCAATTACACATCAAAATTTAAGCATTATGACAAAGATGATCAACTATGTAAAGAAGGCTCTCAAATGGTATTTCAAGCAATCTGCTAAGACCTATACCTGGTTGCCTTCAGGAATTATACCTCATACGGTATGATTCCTTTGATGTAGAAACTTTTAACACATTATATTTATGAATAATTCATCAAACTCTTCAGCTGGCGGTGGCATAAGCTTCTGTGGATTGCTTGCCATTGTGTTTATCGTATTAAAGCTTTGCCATGTCATCGACTGGTCTTGGTGGTGGGTTACAGCACCTATCTGGGGACCTGTTGTTTTGGTGTTGGCATTAGCGTTTATTGTCGGCATAGCCATCGGCTTGTATAAGGCATTCAGATAAATGCTGGCAAACAATATCGTATTCCCAATTAAAATTGCCGATTGGTGTAATGGTAACACGACAGATTTTGGTTCTGTATTTCTTGGTTCGAGTCCGGGATTGGCAACAACACATTATATTTAATTTTTAGTTATATGAGTTTCAATAAATCTATTGCAATTGAGATCGCTTCAGAAGCGGTATCTGATTTGCTTAAAGCTCTGTTCGGAGAGCTGGAGAAACAACATCATGCAGGTGAGTTTAGTCATCCTGCACTGGTAAGTGTAAAATCTGGTGATGGCATTGGCTTTGATGCAGGTGAGGTTGTCATGGTTTCCAATGCGAAGAACAACGTCAATATGTTGTTTAAGGCCAATTATGATGAGCCATTCCCAGTACACAAGAAGTTGCGCCTCAGTAAGAATCCAGTTTTGTCTAAGGACGATTTGGTTCCTGGCCGCACATATCTTGTAGAAGAAGATGACCGTATCGCTTTCATCAAATATTTGGGACATTCTATTGTGCTGGTAAGAGCTTGCAACTCAATGGCCGTCACCAGCATTACAACTAACGATATTCCTCCGCATTATGAAATATCTGTCCCATCTTCCAATTCAAAATAATGGTAACTATAACAAGGGGCGTATGAAGAATATGCCCCTTGTGCGTTTTAAGCCATACTGGTACAGAACACGGTCGTTCTGTGTGGCAAAGAATCATCATGGTACATAAAACACTTGTATTTGTTGCTGCATGGCTGCTATGTTTATCTGCTTATCCCCAGTCTCGTATGGTTAAACTTACATATTATCACCCAGTGAAGCAGGAATGTTATGACAATCCTCTCATTACGGCAGATGGAAGTCAGATAAACCTTCAAAAACTGAAGGCCGGCAAGGTTCGATGGTGCGCAGTTTCACGTGACTTGTTACCGTTATTCCCCAAAGGAAAACCCAAACGGTTACTGATAGAGGGCTATGGTATATATGAGGTCCACGATGTTACAAGCAAGCGCATTAGGAACACGGTAGACATACTGCTGCACCCATCCAGCAAACAAAAGATATATCATAAACAGATAAAAATTACAATTCTAAAATAAAGAGAAAAGCAATGGTAGATATTAACGGTAGAACAATAGAAGTAGGACAACGTGTAGCCTTCTCTGTTATGTTCGGGAGAAGCGGCACAAGCCATTGGATTTCCATTGGTGAAGTAATAGAAATCAAGAAGACCCCCAAAATGGAAAAATGTACAGTCAAGACTCTGGTACATGGAACTAACAGTTGTTATGGCGATTCCCAGTATATCTTCAAGCAAGACGATACCACATTCAACAACAAGCTGTTAATACTGTAGATGTATGGACCAGAAAATTGACATCAAGAAGTATATGGCAGTTAAAAAGGCTTGCGAGGACATGGCAAACAACGGTATCATAATACCGACACCTATTGGCTATCTGGAACACAAGCCAACTCTTACACATATCACAGTCTACAAACCAATTTCACGCTTCAAGGCATTCATGCTTCGATGGTGCTTTGGGCTTAAATACAAAAAATATGACAATTAAAGAATTGATACAAGAACTTCAGAAATATCCTGAAGATACAAATCTAAGAAATGTTGATATACAAACAATTGTATTACAGCATCGCCCTACTGGGACAATAAAAACTGTATATGTTGCTGATTACAGAATTGCAGGAGGGAAGCCGCTTGGTAATGAAATCAACAGTTTTTTCAAATGTGATTTAAGCGATGTAGCGAGAAGTTTGTTATTAGGGTTGCAAATGGAAAAGAAGAAAAATAAGATATGACAAAAGAAAATAAAAGAATGTGGCATATTGCCTTACTGGCTTTTGCCCTTTCAGTTGGCTTCCAGATTGGCAATTACTCTGGTTATAATCGAGGTTATAATAAGGGACACTATACAGGTCTTCATGCTTGCACTGATTCCATAGTTGCTGAGGCCGACAGCTTACGGCACAGAGCTATCCGGCTAAGTAAAGAATATGAGCGTAAGATTGCTGATTTTACCTCAAAAGCCGACTCTATTACTGTCACAACAACCACATATACATTAAAACGCAAATAGTTATGCAGTTTACACAATCATGCTTTATCCGCAAGAACACCCCAGAACTCCGAAAGAAATTGGAAGATATGGGGTACACGCAAGCTGAAAATGGTGCTGGTATATGGCATATCCCTATTGACCAGTTATCATGGCTTGGAGTTAATCTATATGATTCTGGCAATTTCATGGGCATCAATGGTTATTGGTCTGATTTATGGACTGATTGTGGCATCAATGAGGATTTGTTTCTCGCCTTGGCTGCACTGAGAAGGGGTAGCAATCGGAACCAATGGCATATTTGCATCCAAGGTCACATAACTCACATAATGAACGAATATCATGCAGGCGATTGGAATATGTGTCTGTATGATAAACTCCCAAGATATTCTTGCTGGAGAAAAGCCACAGCCAAAGAGATTATCGAACATTTCAAGAATTAGATATGAAAAAGAAAATAGCAAAATGGCTCCGGCGATTGGCCGACCGATTTTATCCGCAACCCATACCTCCTATGATTCTTCCATCATTAAATGATGTGAAGCGTATAGAGACTAATTACGAATTGAAGTTATTGCAGTCAAAAGTAACTATAGACGTGATTATTGGTCCTTATTTTAAAAAGAGAAGTGTGATGAATGAAAATCAGGTTTATGAAGAATTGACAAGAAGGTTGGCAAAAGAAATGCGTGCTTGTGGCATGGTTAAATATGATATACAGGTAGATAATAGATTGTGTCGAACTATGAGTGCAAGCGTTTATGTGGGCATGAAAAAGGATAATCACAATATTTAATATAAAAAATTATGAAAAAGTACATTGGAACAAAAACAGTGAGTGCCGCTCCAGCGTGGCGAATTGATGGTAAGGTGCGCCTTAAATCAGAAATTGAATTGAAGGCCCGTGGCGGTGGTAAAAGTTATGCTCAGTCAAAGGCTGAGGATGGTTACAAGGTTGTTTATGAAGATGGCTATGAAAGCTGGTCCCCGAAAGATGTGTTTGAGAAGGCATACAAAATTGCCGAAACGTCTCTTGACCGTATGAAGATAGAGGGCAGCGAGTTGTCTACAAAAATTTCTGGTTTGACAAAATTCTTATCTACGGATAAGTTCAAAGAACTGGACGAACCAACAAGAGCAATGCTTCAAGTTCAGTTAAAACACATGAAGGTATATGATGCCATTCTCCTTCTCAGAGGCATGAGAATGGAAGGTGCGCCCATTTCTATTACAGATGCGCCATTTAGTGTTGCCCTTACTCTTCTGAATAATGGTTTTGCTGTACGTAGAAAGGGTTGGAACGGCAAGGGGCTATGGGTAATCAAGCAGGTGCCGGCACATATCTCAGAAGATATTATCCCAAAGATGCAGTCTCTCCCTCAGTCTGCCAAAGACCTTATCCTGAATGGCAACAAGTTCATTGATTATACCTCTCAGTGTCTTATCTACAATGAGAATACCGGCCGTGCTGACTCTTGGGTGCCATCTATTAGTGACATATTTGCTGAAGACTGGGAACTTGTGATGTGATATGAATTTGTTAGATCATTTTGTTACCGAAATTATCGGTAAGCCATATTATCACGATTATGGTAGTGGTAATTTCAAATGGTGGGTTAAGGTAAAAGCAACTTGCTATGGACATGAGACTAAAAATACATTGATGTTTAATACAAAAGAAGAAGCTGATAGTGTTAAAATTGGCTATAAGTTTCTTTCGTAAACACAAAGATAATGAAAACAGGAGTAATTTTGGCACGGTTTCAGCCAATTCATAATGGACACCTTCAGCTTATAGAGAAAGCTGTAAAAGAGAATGATAAGGTGCTTGTAGTCATCGGTTCAATAGATAAATTGTCTGCTCGTAACCCAATTCCTTGGACTATTCGCAAAGAGTTGGTAGAAGAGGCTATCTCTGATTATTTCCTTGTTGATGGTCATAAAGAGAAAATCTCGGTCGTTGAATTGCCCGATTTAACAGACGAGTCTGATAATAGCCATGACTGGGGATTCTATCTTTATTCATTTGTCGTTTCTCAAACCAAGGAGCCAAACTTTACACTATATTATTCGGATGGCTACGAGATTGTTACGTCATGGTTCCCAGGATTCCTTCTGAGAAACAATGTGTCTCTTTCTCTTCTGGCTCGTAACACTTGTGAGGATGGTATCTCTGCAACAGAAGTACGTGAGATGATTCTTAATAATCGTCTGCCTGAAGAGGGTATTGTGCCACAATGTGTATATAAACGGCGTGAGACTATCAAAGCCTTTCTCAACGTATTTAAGTAATAAGCATGAAAGCTTCAGATTGCAAATGTGTCGAATGTGGGAAGCAGGCCGTAGCCTTCTGGCCGGTCTGTGACCCAGACATCCCCAGTCATCCATATTGTCGGCCATGCCTGGACAAAGCGAAATCAAAGCTCGTCATACAGTTGTTCGGCATCACAACAAAGCAACAGAAAAAGAAAGAAAAATGAACATGGATAAAACATTAAACGACCTCCAGCCTGGTGATAAGATTTTATCTGAGGGCAGATGGCATAAAGAAATAAGCGTGGTAGATCGTGTTACCAAAAACTATGTGATTGTGCGTGGTCAGAAATTCCGAAAAACTGACGGCACTTTAGTCACTTCAGACAGTTGGAATAGAGACCATATTAGACCACTTACACCAGAGTTATTGGAACAATATCAGCAGGAGATTAAGCAACAGCAACTGTGCGCCCAAGTAAAGCGCATTGCATTTGAATCTCTCACAGTTGATCAGCTTCAAGCTATCTTAGACATAACCAAAGGTAAGAAATAAGAATGAATAACGTATTCAAAAGATTCAAGAAATGGTGGAAGAAAACTCTTCAAAGAGAACGTGACTTTTACTATAACACTCATGGAATATACAAAAACAGAAATGAGCGCAAGGCCATAGAGAAGCAACGTGCAATGCGTACAAATCACAAATAATCATAAATTATATATATTTATACACGATTATTCACGAAAAAGTGTTACCTTTGCATCCAAAACAAGTGAGTTCTATCTCTACATTTATTAATCCGTGTGATTGATTGTGGAAGAGCAAAATATACTGATTTGGTCCCCACGGTGATACCAAAATGATACCAGTTCACCTAACTTGCTGATTCTCAACATCAATTAGAATCCGACAAGAGGCTCACCAATAGGGAGGTTCAAAACCTCCCTTTTTCATTGGTTCTCAGGAAGATAATTGATAAATGCCAGTGTAAATTGACATTGTTGGGGTTATCAATTTAGAGGTGAAATATGACAAGATATGACATGATATGCTATCTTATGACATATTTATGATACCAATCCGATACCCTCCGTGATACCATCTTCAGTATCTCGCCCCACCATCTACATTCAATCATACTTAAAAGGTAAAAGTATGAACAATGTATCTGTCAGGCTCGTCTTTGATAGAAAGCACGTAGCCACCAAAAAACGTCAAGCCTCTGTTCAAATGGAGGTAACATTTATGCGGAAACGCAAATTTATTGGAACTGGAATCAAGCTGTACTCCGACCAATGGAGTAAAGATTCTATTGTAAAAAACCACCCACAGTCCTTGCTATTCAATCAGCAACTAAAAGACATGGTAGCGAATATATATGATTTCGCTCATCAGTTAGAAACCCAAAAGAGAGATTTTTCTTTTGAAAAGCTGGAAGATTATTTGAATAGCTGTGGCGTTGACACCTCAGACTCATTCCTTCATTTTATGTACAAGCGCATCATGGAGCGGCCAATATCAGAAACTACCAGAGCTAAGTTAATGTACAAATTTAATGCCCTGAAGGAATTTGGTAAAATCAGAAACTTCTCAGACATCTGCTATCAGAATATTATAGCATGGAATGAATTTGCAAAGAAACGCTGCAATCGGCAGTCTTCTGTGTACAACTACCATAAAGTATTGAAGGCATTTGTACGTGAGGCGTATGCTGCTCAGTTAATAACTATGGATCCATATCAAACTATCAAGTTAGATCATGGAACCAGCGAGAGCAGAAAGTTCTTGACGAAAGAAGAATTGAAACGCATTGAAGACAAATACTTCGATAATAAATGTTTGGATAAGGTTCGTGACCTTTTCCTCTTTTGCTGCTACACAGGTTTGGCGTATGCAGATTTGACGAAATTTGATTTCAACAAAGCGATATATACCGATGGAATGTATCGCATACGTGATTGCAGGCAAAAGACCGGCACCCAATATAATATCTCATTGATAGGTAAAGCTATGGGTATTCTGGAGAAATACAACTTCAAATTACCTATCATTACTAATCAAAAATATAACGCTTTCTTAAAGGTCGTAGGGGCTTTTTGCGAAATAAAGAAAAATCTCACCAGCCACGTTGCCCGACATACATTTGCCACAACGGTAACTTTGGGCAATGGTGTTAGAATTGAGGTCGTAAGCAAAATGCTTGGCCATACCAATATCCGTACAACTCAGATATATGCCAAAATCTTTCAAGAAGAGGTGGATCGTGAGTTTAACAGGTTAAATGACTTGTTATGAGTACGAAAATTCTAACGGTAAAAGAAGCAGCTGATTATTTACGTGTCGCATATCGCACGATCCAAAGATATTTATCTGAGGGCAAAATCCCATATACCAAGCCAGCCGGCAGAATATTAATAAAAGAACAAGACCTTCTCGATTTTGTGAATATGGTCAATAGATAAAGAATCCCCTTGAATGTGATTATCACACCATTCAAGGGGAAACAATTTAGAGCAGACCAAGAACAAGTCCGACAAGCCCCCAGAACACGTCTCTCCATTCAGGAGTACCTTGTCCCATTTTCTTGTCAAACACCAGTTCTTTGGCAGCGATGGCAATTATTACGGTAACAACAACAAATACTACTGGAAGAAATAGTTTCAGCACACAAGCGAGTATTGCTGCCACTATCAAATGCTGTGCGCCGTCCAATCTAAGATATTTGGCACACGCCGCATCAAATTTCTGTTTAATGTCGATTAACCATTTCATGTCTAACATATATTTGAGTTTATAGATAATCCAACCAAGCAAATGGCCGGCGTTCTTTAAGATAGTAAAGATATGATTGATTGCCGTAGGCTTCTTGCTCAAACGATATATTTCTATAAGCATTGCCCTTCTTGAATAATCGAATCACCCATTCTATCAGATACCACAGATAAAAGAAAACATATAGCATTTCCTTCATTTGTGCCGTATGGATAGCTTCATGGTTGAGGTCTATATCACGCATTGTACATCCCTTTCTGACAAATAGCACACCAAATAAGTTGATGGCTTTGAATCCTTGGAATGGCAGGATATTATTATATATGATTCTCATACGTGCCAAGGATTTTTATATGGGTCATATTCGGTCTGGAAAGTGGCCATCTGCCAGTCTGTCACCTCTTCTCCTCTACAGTTAAGTTTTCTTGGAATTTGAGGGTTCAGTTTTAGTCTGTTGGCATCTTTCAACCACAACATAGAATGCTCGTAATCATCAACACGAACTTGGCTGATATTATTGGGGGAAATCAGTTTGTGAAGTTCGTACAATGACAATTGAACCATGTGCTTTTTAAGATTGAAATTACGAGGATCGTGGTATCGTATATTGACCTTAATTTGTGGAACATCAGCATTCGGGTTCATAATTGGATAATAAACGGCATTCTTGTAAACCACATACTCATGCTCTGAAAGCTCGTATGTGTCAATGCTTTCGTCATACTCGCCTATCATACCCCAACAATCAGATTCCATTGGGGAAATAATCTCATCATATCCCTTCAATGTCATAAGAGTAAAGTAGTTCTCATTGAATTTTACAACTGTCCACTGCTCATAAGGTATAGCCTCCCAGTCCACCACTTCAACTTGTTCCCATACCATTACTCCAGGAATACGGATGTCATCAAAATCAAAGCCATTTGGTTTGAGACAAGTATATACTGTTTCATTGAAGCGCACCATATCTCCAGGATGATAATTCAGCATCTGGGAATATGGCCGTACACTTTCTATATCAATAGGTTCTTCATACTCTTCCCAATATGGTTCTGGAGCAGGGGCTTTGTAACCGTTAATAGCTTGCAGAGTTTCACAAATTTTACCTTCGAGATAAAAATGTGTGCCGACCGGGTATGTAATTTTTCTGTTGTATTCAAATAAATATTTACCACGATTCAGCTCTTTCTCAATCTCATAGTTCTCCGATAAGTAATCAACGATAGAGGCTTCAGCATTTTGCTCTGCCTGAATATACCTTGTCTCATCACCTCGAATAAGTTGTTCAAGAGCTTGTTCTGTGATTATACTGGTATAATCGTGATTGTTCAGAAATCGTCTATACATATATTAAAATTCAAATGTTGAATATACATGATTGTTAAGAGATGTGACTGGAGCGTATGTCTCGGCATTCTGAAAGCGTTTCCATTCTTGATTGAGGAAAAGTACACATACATAGTCCAATATATCAGATAAGTGACCGTATTTTTCTTCCTTGCCTCCAGTTTTAGGGTTTAAGACTTTCTTCTTAACCTTTGTGCCATCACTGTTTTTTTGTTGATATACGAGGTCTTCTGTGAACTTCCTACATCTCATATCAATTTCAATTTTCCAACCTTCATAGCCATTAAAAAGAGCGTTTACAAACTCTAATCGAGTAGCCTGCGGCGGTTGTTTGGGCAACAACTTGATGTGAGGATTTAGCACGCTGTTTTTCAAGTTGTCCTTTATTATAGTATAGTTGTTTACACCATCTTCCGTTTGCGTACTTCGGGCAATTCCTGCTGGGTCTCCAGTAATAATCATACCGCCAAGATGTTGTCTGGTAAGATGTTTCTCTCGTATCTTATTTGCCAGTCTTGGGGTATTGTTTTCCTTATTCTCTGGCTTACCAAGCGTTTCTTCAAGAATATATACCCTCTTCTTCTCAAAGTCAAACTGAAATTCCAGCTCACTCATATAAGGTGCCACGTTAAAGTCCCAACCTGAGATAATTGGCTTCATCGGGTCATATATCTTTTCACGCAAGCCAGAGATAAGATGTTTCTCGCCATCGAAATTCCAGTATGCGGCCATAATATTTGAGTCCACGAAATCCCAGTTGCCATACAGCAATCTTTCACGTGTTGCTCTGTCGGTAATCTTATTCAAAGCGGCTACATACGTCTGCACAAAGTTGACATCTGGATTGTCAAATACGGAAAACGGAACGTATGCTTCACCTTCTCGACATTTGATAGGATTACCATCATCGTCTTGCACAAATCTGGAGCGTACCCATGTAATACAAGGGTTGGTGGACATCATCATACGGGCCGTTTTGAAGGTCTCTGAAGTCCTCCAACGAAGACGAGAGAACAATACCTCTATGGCTCTTTCTGAAATCTCTGAGACCTCATCTATGAAGGCTATGGTGTACTCAGAAGAACCGAAGCGTTCAAAGTTAGGGTCTGAAGGCAAATCCACCATTTCCTGCATGATAATTACAGAATCATTCCAGAAAGTGAGAATGCCGTCCAGATTATTGATTTTGTAATGCACGCCTTCTTTTAATCCCCATTCTTTACACACTTTTTTAATGGTGTTCCATGTGGACCCTTTCAAACTCTTCAAAGTCTTACGGGCAACAACCGCTCGAATGTCAGGAAATCTGATACAGCTACTTACAAGCCAGCAACTGCCTAAATATGACTTTCCTCCACCGGCAGCTCCACCTCCAAGTATTAGCTGAGGTAAATCTGTAGAACCACAAGATTCACAATATGGTTGGTATTTTGGATTTCCTTTTTCATCATATCCGACCATCTTTTGTAAGATATGGCCACCACAATGGGGACAACAGTCTGGTTGCAATAATTTCCACAACTCATATTGCCTTGGTGATGGCTTAAAATCAATTCTAAGTCCTCTGGGAGCCTTTAATCCTACTGCCATATATATTGGTTATATTAAACAAACAAAGGGTTAATCAGAAACGACCAGCCCTTGCATAATGGAAGATATGATTAGAAAATAAGAGAAAAGCCTACTTCTGAATCTCATCGTAGATATGCTCTACAACAGCCCACACTTCATCAGGAAGATCCTGATCAGAGATGGCCTCACAAGCCTTCTGGAGGTATGCCAGTTCCTCTTTCGAGAAATCTACTGCGAGCGGAGTTTCGATGTCCTTCTGGATGTTCCATTCAATCTTGCGCTCCTCCTTTTTCTCTACGATTTCATAATCAGTTTTGTCCTGCTCTGTGAAAGCGACCTTCTTAATAATCGACTTCTTCATATTGAAGTCCATGAAATTGCCTCTTTCAGGCAAAATTGTCGGTATAAGTAACCGTTCTTTAATATGCAAATTCATAGTTCCTGATATTTGTTTTGTAAGAATAGTTTGGAAGCAACTGGGATGTTGCCTCCAAACAAATTATTTTTCAATCTTGATGGTTATTTTCTCGCCTTTTTTGTTAGCTGCATCCAGTACGGCATACAGTTTCTTAAAGGTTTCTGTAGAGTTGATAACCTGACCTACGACTTTGTTCTGTCCTACCAGAATACATCCTGCTGAATTTTTCTCGGTATTGCCAATATGAATCAGAACACCGTCAAAACCCTTAACATTCAAGAGTCTGGGAAGATAACCCTTGCAAAAAGCGTATGCAGCTCTGTTCTTGAATTTGGGAGACTGTACATTAAGTGTTACACGATAAGTACCAGTAGGGATGGCTGTTTCTGAGTAAACTTTCTTAGTCTTAATCTCCAGCTCTGTCATGCTGTCATCAAGTCCTCTGTCCTTATCCTCAATGGTATCACAGAAATATGCTCCATCAATATACAGTTTGCCAATACTGTATTGAGGTTTACAGGCAATTCTTCTAAGTTTTAGTTCCATTATTACTGATTTAAGTTATGATAAAATTCGGTTCTGATATTGTCATAAGCTGCTTTCACATTGGTAAATGCTCGTCCGTTATTGGGGCCGTCCTCGTGGTAAATTTCTCCTTCTACAATGCCGGCAACCAGCTCAACCCATTCAGGGTTACAATATTTAGATAGTTTTTCACCTTTGTATGTAAATGTGTCAAATCTGCTATTTCGGTCTTCATGGATATTATTCAGAAGCAGCCTGATTTTCTTTTGCGTTGCTTCATGGTCGATAATATGATTTTCCTCTCTGACCTTTTTAATTATCCTGCAAACTTGCTCTATTGACAAATCAAATGCAAACCCTGTGAGATTACGTATGCGAAGTTGTGTCTCTGGGCGCAACCCTTCTACAAGCCCATCCAGTTTCTCATTCTGTTTTTGGGTTTCTGTAAATAACGCCTGCCATTTGTCTTGCTGGTCTGATATTGATTTTTTATAGTCCTCCATCAAAGTTTTCCAATGATCTTGTTGGGCGTTTGATGATTTTCTATAATCATCCAATATCTTGTTAATAATGGCTTTGAACCATTTGAACATGGTTATCATCATAATTGCTGTTAAGACGAGGTAGAAGGCTGTAGTAATTGCCATCATACCGTGTTCGCTAATCCCCTTAGCTACTTCTACAACTGGTTGTACGTCTGTCATTTTATTTCTATGTATTCTGAGTAATTTAACTGAACGTATGGATTGTTAGTTATAATCATTTGCTTAACCGCTTTGCACCCCCAGGACCACCATAAAAACTTGTGCTTAGGCACTTTGTATAAAACTTGGTTAAGAGTGATTGGAACATTGAAAGCAGCCTGTAAACTGTCATTTTTAATGGTCCCAATCAATGACACATAATCATCTTTATAGGTGATTGATTGTAGTTTTTGAGGAATATTGTCCACAATTATCACCGTATCTTTGACCGGGACATAAACAGGAACATTAACTTCCATTTCCTGTTTAGAAACTGCCGACACTTGTTTGAGCTTGACCTTCAGATCTGAAATTGTCTTAGCGTCCTGAGCACGGTATTTTTTATATTCGTCCACTGTCAATGAAAGTGTCTGTACTTGATAGGCTTGCTCAGTAGAAGCTTTACGAAGTTCCTCAATATCAGAGAGCAGACCGTATGTATTGTTTTGGTAGCGGTCTCGCTCTTGTGTAAGGCTTTGTATGCGTTTATATTGCCAACCATATATGCCGATTAGACATATAAAAGCTAATACAATACCGATAATTTTCTTATCCATTCTTGTCAATTACTTGCAATGACTGACTGGGGATAAACCATTCTTTTTCATTCTGGTAGGCTTTGTCTAATTCAACCCAATAGCCACTTTTTTCTCCTTTAGCCACAACAATGCCAGTGCGCCCTACAAGAGATTTCAATTTCATCTTAATAAGTTCCGATGAAGGAACAATCTTTACTGTTTTATTTTCCATATATTTTTGATGTTAAATTTCTGTATCTTTAGGTTTTTCTTGGGGAACAATAACATTAAATGTAATGCCGGTGTTATCACCATTACCGCCAGACAACTCCAACTTACTCTCCTGAGCTGCCTTTATGCCGTGTATATCCATAACGGCCTTAGCTGCTTGCACGGCAACAGACCGTAAAGGAGCAACTGAAAGTGGTGTTCCTTTGCGGTCTGTGTATTGTGCTGTGGAAGTCTCTTCCACTATGTGCATCAATTTCTCTGTCAGGCGTGCCTTTAAGTCCGCATTTTCATAGTTAGCAATCTTTCTCAAATCGTTAAGATATTCGCTAACATCCTCACGTGCCATCAACTCACGTGCTTTCTTCAATGATATGCGGCTTGCACATTGAAAAATATCTTCATAACATTTCCGGGCGTTACCTGTATATGGGTCACAGCCGAAAATGTAAAGCTCACAAAAATCTCTTTCTTTTTGATTTAATGAGTCTGGTACTTTTATTTTTGTTTCCATCTTTCTTGAAATTGTGGAACCCAGCACAGCACTGGGTTCCGTTTAGAAAGAATAGAGTTTTGAACTATTGGGTGTTGCCAGAACTTTCAATAGTTTCATTTTTATTTAGCAAATCTGCCATAATCAGATTGCGGAACACGTCTTTTATTCCCTCCAGTGTTCCCTCAATTTCTTCTACTGTTTGAAGTTTGTCTCTGTTGAATTTGACCTGTAAATCATAGCCAGAGATTTCAAAAATCATAGTTCCGTCATCTTCAGATTTCACTCCAAAAATTCGTTTGTCAGAGAGTGCGTTGAACACCACCTCCGGCTCATTTGTTATTTTTTCTTTTTTGTTATCTTCCATAATTCTAAATCTTAAAATGAACACGTGATTTTTCTTTTTTCGTCATCACCATTGCACCGCCGGTATAATCTGAAGTGTTACGCATACGTTGTGATAATACCATAGCTACATTGGTAGTGGCAGTAACATCAGCATCGGCATCATGGGCATCGTCCAATTCAATGCCTAATTTTTCTGCCATAATTTCCAACTTATACGAAGTCATATCATCCAGATGTGATAAAGCTAACTGGCCTAAAACAATAGTGTCAACGTACAATGGCTGGAAATGACCATAAAAATCCTTCTGTCCTCGCATCAGTTTCTCCCATTCTTTAGTCTGACCTCCATATTCCATCAACTGCTGCATAAAGCCAATGTCAAAGCCAATATTTTGACCGATAAGAAATGGCTTTGAGTTACGTCCTTTGGATATGACGTTGTGCTTGATGAACTCTATGACCTCTGCGGCAACTTGTTTGATGTCAACGCCCATACTTTCCAGCATATCCATTGTAATAGCTGAATAGGTAAGAGCCTTATCCTCATACCTCATCGGTACTTCATCGTCTTTGTCGAACTTACTTTTCAATACCTTTCTTTTGGCAGCTCCCTTATCTGATTGTTTGTTGTAAGGGGTAATGTATTTCACATATCTGTCAACGGTCTCAAAGGTATCAATACGTACAGCGTGCAGGGCTATCTGAGTGCAAGCACAATCCGTACAATCTAAGCCTCCAGTCTCAAAGTCTAAGGTGAAGGCTACAATTATCTGTTTGTTGTTTGTTGGTGCTGCCATATTATTTTTCGTTTTGAATTATACATTGAGCGGTTTGGCATAACTTGGCTTTGAATGTTTCCAAAGTATCATCGTTATCAATCACATAATCGTAGAAATCATCGGAGAGCGAGATACGTTCTTTGTCTCGGTCCTGACGTGCCTTGTCAATATCATCTTTGTTTGGTCGATTAATCTTGACGGAAACAAGATGAAATGAGATTGGAATATGCTCTTTTGCCATCAAATTCGCCAACCCTTTCTCATCTATCACATACACACTGGGGAAAATGGTTAAAAATTGATCCCATTCAGTCCAATACTCATGCCCTCCAAATTGTGTATAGGCACACATTTTTTTCTGAGGTGGAACCTGCGATGGCTTTACAAACCAATGATCACGTCCATTAATCTCACCCTTACGCATAGGTCTTGTAGTGTATGACACAACCGCATCCCATCCGAATGTCTCTTGCAGATACTGGGAGGCGAATGTCTTACCGCTCCCAGAGTCTCCTACTATTGCAATAATTATCTTCATATTATTTCTATTATTGATGATTTATATAACTGTAGTCCGTTTGCTCCGGCATAATCGCTGTATTTAACCTGTGCAGAACAGATGAGCATCTTGTTTTTAGCCCATGATACACCATTACCATGTGTAATATCAGCTCGTTTGTTCATCCATTCCTCATTCCAAATTACCATTTCTACCAAGTCATTGTTTTGTTGCAGAAGGAGTTTCCCATACATTTTCTGCTCTCCTGTTTTTTTGTCCTGGTATTTCTTTTCTTCAATATCCACAATGGTAGCACATATAGCTACACGTTTGCCGTCATAATCTGGATCTAACACATTTTTCAGTAATGCCCAAGCTGCCTTACCCTTAATCTTAGGTTTAGCTTCTGAGTTGTCATAGATACGTTTGTAGTCTATGGCACCGATACCACTGACTGCTATTTGCTGTTGACTCCAGAAATAATGCTTGTCACGCAAGTCTGAAGGAATATCTTTTTCTTCTATGGCGAACCCAAGACATTCCGCAGCTTTCACCAATATGGCATAACGCTCGATAACAGATTGTGCATTTTCTATTTTGTCAAAGCAGCCTGCCAAAATCAGATGCCGGACATGACGGGCGTTCACCGGGCATTTTGTACTTTCTTCAGGATTGTCTGGATCATCCCAATACTGATATTTTTTTAACTTGTAACGGAACACACGCTCGATGAAATTCTCAATAGATGTATATGGACCTCTGGCCTCTCGCTCATTCACAATCCATTTTGTAGCTTTTTCTCCAAGCATTTTGATACGTGAAAGCGACCAGAATATCTCATTTGTTTCAAAGTTGGTGAAGAAGATGTCTCCACTTACGTTGATGTCTGGAGGAACTATTTTGGCATTGCTGCAAAGACTCATCTCGCTCATCAATGTAGGAATTTCATCGTCATTGGCCCACTGGAGGGCAACCGTATAGAAAGCTGTCGGATAGTTGGCTTTCAAATAGGCTCCGGCGTATGCGGTAACGGCGTATGCGGTAGCATGAGACTTGTTGAACAAATAACTTCCTGCTACCTCAAACATATTCCATATAGCATCGGCATCTTCTTTCGGGCATCCTTGTTTTGAGGCTCCGTCCAAGAACTTATCTTTGTATGCGTTAATTTTCTCCTGCTTCTTTTTGGATATGAACTTCACCAGCTTTACACCTTCTCCCAAAGACAAACCGCCTACCTCACGGGCAATTTGCGCTAACTGTTCTTGATAGCAAAGCACACCGTATGTATCTTTCATGGAGTTATATGTTCCCCACAAATATACAGGTGCAGCATCTCCTAATTTACAATCCACATATTTGTCGGCAGAGCCTGAATCAAGTGTGGCTGGACGGAACAGGGCGTTGGCAGCGATAAGGTCATCTATCTTTTCTGGTCTCATGCTTACCAAGAATTTTGTCATGCCCTTAGATGAGAACTGGAACACATTTTGTGTATAGCCCTTCTGAAGCAAATCATATACTTTAGGGTCATCAAGGCTGCTTTGCACTATTCCCTGGAAGGTGAGACCGGCATTGTATTTTTCATTACTCATCTGAATTACAGCCTGCAATTTTGACAACTCCTTGATACCCAGACAGTCGTTTTTCAACAACCCCTGCTCATCCAAATCATATCCAGAAAATTCCGATACTAATATACCATCTATTTTCTTTATCGGGGTAAAGTCAAAGCATTCCATATCTTTACCCTCTTTATCATCTGGGGTAACAAGAAGAGCTGAGGCATGGACTGAGGTAGAACGTGGCTGTCCCATCAATGTACGGATGTCCTCAATAACTTGCGGATAGTCCATAATGAAATTGCGTACTTTTTTATTTTCCGCAGCCATTAGGAACAAATCTGTCCAGCTCATCTTATCATCCTCAAAGATAGCTGTAACATAGTTGACAATATTGACTGGCACTCGATGAACACGTGCCACGTCTTTCAATACAGCCTTCAGTTTTAAGGTGGTAAAAGTACCTGCTGAGAACACTCGCTGTTTACCGTCATGGTTATAGCGGCGTTCTATGTATTCTTTTACCTCCTGTCGGCGGTCTGCTTGGAAATCGACATCTACATCAGGTAATGAACCTCCAGGACCTTGCAGATAGCCATTATCCACAAAGCAGTCAATAGTATCAACTGCTTTGTGAGATGTTTTTTGTGTTACGTGTAATACTTTCATTTCTTTATCCTCCTGCCATACCAGTTATTGTCTTCCTTATAGGCTCTCTCAAAGTCTGTCAAGGCATATTCTGGGGTTATCATGCGTTTTGTGATATATGCGTCTGAAATAATACCGTCCAAAGAACGACAGCGACTGAGTGCTACATACAGCTGGCCGGGGCAGAATGTTCTTGCAACATGGAGAATCACCTTGTCAAAGGTAAGTCCCTGGCTCTTGTGTATCGTAATGGCCCATGCCAATGTCAAAGGAATCTGGGTGCATGAACCAATCTCCTCAGATACAATCTCATCTTCTTTCAAGGCAAATTGTGTGTTAGACCATGTATGTGGCTCGAACTTGATGAGCATACCATTGTCCATTTTAACTGTTACGGCATTTTCGCCCAGAGCTGTAACCACACCTAACATACCATTATAATAGCCTTTCATGGAATCGTTACATAATGCCATAACTCTGGCACCAACACGAAGTTTTAATTCAATGTCGCAAGGAGCTGAGTTTTCTGAGAATTTATCCTTAAACACAGCCTTGGAAGTCCATGTAGGCTCGCCCAATAATGTTGAATTTATATCTTCAACTTCTTTTCTGTGTGTGCATACATGGATATATTCGCCTGTATAGGATTGACTCATTTGTTTGTCCTTTATCTCACTCAGCAAATCTAACTCGTCATTTGTTACTTGATAGTTACGGATATGGTTAAGCACATCTACAAATGCTTGATCTGTCTGTCGGAACACTTGGTTAAGTTCAACAACATGAAAACCCATTTCTCTCCATACTTGTGCATTGAAGAAGAAATAGTCATTGTAGAACCGTCCTAAAACCTCTCGCTCTTCTTTTCTGACTACTGGAGGCAGCTGGAACAAATCTCCAAACATTACTACCTGCACACCGCCGAAAGGTTCATCATTACAGCGCACCCAACGAAGTTTACGGTCCACAGTGTCAATAATATCCGGGCGTACCATACTTACCTCATCTATGATAAGCAATTCCAGACGAACCAACATTTCTGTTTTACGCTCTGAGAATTTATTTTCCAATCGCTCTACTGGCGATATAGGCTTGAATGGTATGCCAAACAAACTATGCAAAGTAACACCTCCGGCATTGATAGCAGCGATACCTGTTGAAGCTGCTACAATACAGTTCTTCTTACAATTCTGAATGAGATATTTCAGAAAAGTGGTTTTGCCGGTGCCGGCCTTACCTGTCACAAAAATATGCTCATCGGTTTGTTGCACCAGTTCCATCACCTTATTCATTTCTGGGGTCAATATCATATCTTCCGTTTTATTTGTTATTTGTTTTCTTTGAGATATAAACCGCAATGATATACGTCATTCTCACGGTAATCAGAACAAGGACAATGCTTGTCGATTGAATCATTGTGACATGGACATTCGCCATTATTTCCTTCGCACAGTTTAAGAATGGCGTTGACCGTTTTGTCGTTGGGATTAAGCACCCAGCCCGGCTTTCTTAGAATTTGAATCATAATTAAATTTCATTGAGTGTAAACAATAGATCTCGATTATCAATTTGTATATCATCACCTTCTTGCAATTCATCAGCATAAACTACAACAGGTTCTTCTTGTCCTTCTCGCTTGACCACTAACTGAGCGTCTTTGTCTATTTGATAAATTTTATGGTCTTCCAGCTCAACATCTATATATTCTGTTGATTTCATATCCTCACCTATTACCGTTACTTCTGAAGGGTATAAACCTGCACGCTCTGGAAGCAGAAAACGCTCAAACAGTAAATCGTATTTTATCGGGTCTATGAGCGTTATTCCTAACAGATAGAGAACTAAGCAGCCGCCGGCAGAACCACGGCCACAGCCCACCAAAATGCCGTTCTTGCGTGCCCAATTGACCGTATCATATTGCACAAGCATATAATCTACATTGTTGGTTGACTCCAGCACATAGATTTCATGTTCTAATTGCTTACGGTACTTTTCTTCCTGTCCTTTTGGAACAAGTTTCTGGAAGCCTTCTTCCAACAGTTCCAAGAACATGGTATGACGGTCTCCAAAGCGTTCTTTTTCTTCAGGTGTCATGTCGTACTGGGGCATGAAATTCCTATCTGTTTCAAAACTGGCCACGGCTCCTTCTGCAATCTTGACGGTATTCTCACAAGCCCAGTTAAATATATCCTCAATATCCCATTTTTCTGTATCAAACAACGGAGCTATTGTGTTCCAATGCTCATCCAAATCTTTGAAATATTGGTCATTGCTCTGTTCATGGGCAGCACCTTCCGCTACTTTATTCAGGATAATCTTATTTTTTGCATCGTCTTTATCCAAATAATAGCAGTCTGATATTAAAACAGGTGGCAAATCTCCTGTCTCATAGATTTTATCAAAATATAATTTTGTTGCCTCCAGAACCTTAATGTCAATGCGTTCTGCCTTAAATTCTGACAAATCTAACTGATAATAGCAATCGTCAAAACTGTTAAGAAAAAGGTCTATAGAATCACCAAGGTTAGCAAGCCAACTGGAAGAATATTTGTCGAATACAAGGATATTACCATTACCATATTTCAGTAAATCCTGTAGTTGTATCACATATTCTTCTACATCTTCTCTTAGTCCCTGTTTTTTTTCTTCTTCTGACTTTATAGAGTCCACATTGATGGCTTTCTGTATGCGCAACAGATTTTGCAAGCCCTCCTGAGTCTGTACATATATTTTGGCTCCAACCTTTTCTATTCCGTCTGAGAATGTCAGAGAGTAACCGAAAACGTGCTTAATACCAGCGGCCTTGCATTCTTTTTGAAGAATCAAAGCACCGGCCATTGTGTTATAATCACACACACCCAAAGCAGACTGACCTAAATATTTCGTTTTCTTCACCCAGTCTGATAATGAGAAACTGCCATTCAATAATTCAAAAGGCGTATGAACTCCTAAATTTACAAACGGCTGTTCATGGACGCATTTCTCACGTTCTCCAATGTATTTGAGAATGTTGAATTTGAAGTCCTTTCTGGTGTCATAATAATACCAGTTATCTCCAAATTTGAACACAATATAGTTTATATCCTCGTCCTGTAAGATCTGGGTATTCTCCATTGTGTTGAACTTGATGTTATTGTCGGCATCAGTACGGAAGATGGACTTAATCAAATCTGTATCTTCATAATACATCTTACCAAATCCTGCTACCTCAATGACATCATCGTCAATTATCTGGAATCTTATCTTGTTGGCATTTAACCAATTTGTCAATTCTTTACTCATATTTTATATCTTTTGAAGTTTGTATTCTGCAACTGTTTTCAAATTATATGCAAACGTGTCGTATATGTCCCAAAAGTCCATACTGTCAAAGTCAGCAGATGAATCCTCTATGTCTGCAATATAGACATCGAAAAATTCATTGAGTTGGGCGGCAGTTTTCTTGATGGCTTCCGTTGCATCACCATCATATCCTAAGACAAGAGTCTCAACGCCTTTAGCTTGCAACTTGTATATTTGGACATCGGAAATCTTTTTCCCAAATGTGGCACATACGGCAATGCTGTGGTTATCATACAGATTTAGTTTTCTGGTGAGTGCAATCGCATCGAACACGCCCTCTACCAATATTACTGTATCAGTCTCGCCATCTATCACGGCATCATAGTTATATAGCAGCTTGACAAAATCATTCTCAGTGCTGTTTCTGTAACGCATAATCTGATATTCTCCATTATGACGGGCTTTCCTGTTATGTTCGTCAATATCAGCTTTATCCCAAATATGTCTGGAGACGTAGCCAACAGTATCGCCATTGTCTATAATTGGAAAAATAACATAATCGTCAAACTTAAAATTGAATCCTCTGGTGGTGCCTACGGGAAAATGCTCATAGTCATCCTCTGTAAATCCTCTTTTACGGAGATAGCGATTGAAATAAGTACGCTTGTAGTCTTCCGGCATTTCTACAACACACAGGGAATCGTCCAGTTCTTTCTCCTCTTCCATAAAAGAGAAATCATCCAACTTATCCCCGGAGGTTAGATCAAAGGTATCTGTCACCATCAGGTCCATTCTACCAATAGCCTCTAATAATTGTTCAAGGGTATTGGTAGAATGACCGCAACTGAAACAATGTGACATGAAGGGCTTTTTACGATCTGTCTCTGGACCGACATAAATACCCATCTTACCACCTGTTTTACCACACCAGATGCACTCTGGGACGATGAGGTTCTTACGACTGCCGTCTAATTTGGCATGAAGTTCCAGAGCCAATTCGTCTATAAGATTTTGCTTTTCTTCTTTACTCAGATTCATATCAATTTGCTTTGTTCAAATTCATTGTTCGCTCACGGTCGTAAAAACGCTCGTTATCATAATCAGTTGCTATGCGTATAGGATCGCCCTTCTTAAAGAAACGTGACTTTGCCACATACAACCTCATAGTATTCTCTTTCATCTCATTTCTGCTCTGATTAAGGGTAATCAGATGAGTCATAGGACGGCTAAGACCCTTAGCTTCCGCACAGTTATACTCTGTAAGTACATTTTTCTCATCATCCAGCCATTCACGATTCTCAATAGTAGCTTGATAGGTAACAACCATCCAAACATTCTCATCTGCTGCAAGATCCTTCAAATCATTAGCAACTGCAATACGCTTATGACGCTCTCCAGATTCTGTCCATTTATGGCCACTGGAATCTGTCAGCAAGTCCATCGAGTCGATAATAACAATGTCTGGGTTGTAGCCATAAAGTTTTTTATATTCGGCTATGATATTTTTAACATCAATAGTCGATACCTGATTGGCAAATTTAGGGAAAGATTTTACCTTCAAGGTGCCGGACATGGCCTTTAGCATTTCCAGCATTCTCTCCAATTCTCGGTCTTTCAGTGTACCCGTACTATAACGGTATGAGCTGCATGAGACTAAAGAGGCAGAATAAGCGTCTGTAGTCTCATCTTCGCTGCCCTCTAACTGAATGTGCAACACATTAAGTCCGTCCATTTGAGTAGCACATTTGCCTATCCATCTGGCTGCATGACTTTTACCAACACCGGTTGGCGCAAGAAAACAGGTAAGCTGTGTTCTTAGCTCTCGCCCTTCATTCATCTCATCCAGACCATCAATATAAAATCTGGTGATAGGACGTAGTTTTGATTCTTTATTGTGCTTTTCCCTGTTACGCTTAAAACGTGACTCAAAGGTGTCCAGCACATCTACAAATGTGTTTTGTTGCAATGAAAATTCATTTTGCCATTCTGCAAAAGATTGGAGCAATTCCATTGCCTTGTCTCTATCTTGTTTGGCATAAAGTTCACCGATTTCCTTATAGGTCTTCTGGAATTTCACCTGCCTCAGATAGTCCTCAAACTGCTCCAAAATTATGTCTGGCTCTACGCCTTCAGCACAGTCTTTTATGTCATCAAGCAGAGCTTTTACTTCTCTGTTCACTGACACTATCTGACTGATAATATTCAATGTCGGAGCTGATTTGTGCTCTTTGAAATACTTGCTTATATATGTTTGTAATGCTTGGAAATCACGTCCTGGTAGATATGATTGTTGCATATATCGGCATACAAGATTGCAGACATAATCATACTGGAAGCAAGCAAAATATAATTCAAACAGAAAATCCTCTGTTAATACATTCTCATTCTTTACCTTCGCCATATTCCTCAATTCTTATTCGATACAACTCTGGATATTTTACTGCGGTCGCTTTCTTACACTCTTCAGCTTTCTTACACTGCTGACAGGTATCGGAAAAGGGACTCCACATCAATGTAGAAGCAGCACAAATGACCAGACCTATCTCTGTACCCACGCATCTTTTTTTAGTGCATTCCTCGGAAGCCATATAAATGTACTTCGCCATAGGATGCTCTTGTTTCTTATTAGAGATTAGTGAATTTAGATAGGCTCTGGTCAATTGAGCTTCATCCAACCATTTGTCCTCGGCATACGTCTTTTGTTTAGAAGACATCTGCTGGTATTTCTGAAGAGCGGTATCACCAAAGGTGTTGGGGGCCAGTGTGCGCTGATACTGACTGTTGCGGTTCTTGTGAGTTTGAAAGATACAATAATCCACCAGACGAGTAGTGCTGAACTCGCCGCCATACATCTTTGTGAATTTCAGAATAAATTTAGATAGCTGGCGGTCTATCTTACCGCCTTCGGGGAATTTGAAAGACTTGTCTATCAATCTCCGAACTATCTCAGTGTAAACTATCTTAATCTGTTTCTTCAGTCGTTCTTCTGTTTCCATCACGAGTCAATAGTTGTTGTAACTGCTGGCGTGCCAAGAATAATCGACTTTTGACAGTTTCGATGTTACGGGATTCTAAGGCACCGTTCTTAAACTCTATCTCGGCAATTTCTTTGAGTTTGTAGCCTGCCTGCTGCAATAACAAGGCTCTGGCATAACATGGTTTCAGCTGGTCTAATGCAGCTAAAATATCATCATTGTACATCTCTCGATAATTGTCAAGATTCATAGCCCTGTAGCTAATATGCTCTGTATCATCGGCATCACATTCTGCTGAGAACGTGTCTGCGTCATCATCTCGATTCCACATACTTTGTTGCTTCTGACGTTTCTGATCTAAGTCATGGACACATCGTTTTGTGACAATATGGAGCCATGTGTGAACAGAGAGTGCAGGGTTATATGTTTCGATGTATTTATACATATTGGTAAGCACTTCCGTATAATTGTCTTCGACATCCTCAGAGTTATACGTATAGCGAATACACAATTTATAAACCATCCGTAAGTACGGTGTTACGTATTGATCAAATAGGAGTTGACGTTTCTTTGCTACCTCGTCACTTATTGTTTGCTTGACTGAGGCTGCTCGACAGTATGCCTTTTCCACGCTTCGCTGACGTTAAGATCAAACAAGTGATCTGCGTTCATCAACTTATGGAATGAGCAATACTGCTTCCATCTTTTATTGCTGGACTTGAACTTTTCTCGAACCTGCTCATCGCTTGGCTGCGGTTTGCTGGCTAAAAATTCATAAAAATCTCCTAACAAGTTGGCGAGCATATTGGAATGCCGCTCCGATTTTTTGCGTTTAATACGCCTTATATTTCTTGCGTAACCCATTGTTGTCTAAAGTTTATATATTCTTACATAATATTTGAAAATGTGGATAGCGTCTGCGAGGTCATCTTTACCGTTTACGTCTATACCCCAACGCTTTTTACAGTATTCCATCATCTTCTTTTTGTCAGCTTTACCGTCACCTGTAGCCCATTTCTTCACAGTCGATACATTTATGAATGAGGGCTGCGGTAAACCAAGCTGGGCGCATACCAAGCAGAGTATGCCTCTAAATTCAGATAATTTGCGAGAAGCTATAAAATGTGTTGACACACACACATCTTCCGCTATAATCAATTTGATGTTGTACTTGTGAATAAACTCTACCAACGTATCATAGAATAGCTGGTGTTGCTGTGGGGCGTTTTTACCCTTTCTTTGTGTGAAGTTCCAAACTCCAGATTCATGGGTAGAATAATATCCACAATGCTCGGCTATGTCTAAGCTGAGAATGTTATCACGTGTAATTTCATTTGTACTTTCGTCATTGCTCATTTAAGTATGAAACACCATTAAGTTTATTGACTACCGTCCTGTATGGATAGTTCTCTGCGATGTTACCGTGACTTACCACCAGAGACGTAATCTGTAAGTGATTGAGGGCATTGAATATGTTGTTCAAGCCTTGTTCATCAACTGCTTCCAAGATTTCGTCAAGGACAAGTAAGTCCAAGCCTTTTTCATCATCACAACTGGCATTGGTCAATTTGTTCATGGCCAATATAGTTGCCAGCTCTACTCTCGCACGTTCTCCAGCAGAGAACTTATCAAAAGAGCCACAGTCCACACCGTCTCGCAACAGGGAAATAGATATTTTGTCTCTTACTTTGCCACTTTTAAGAACAGTGAAACCAGAGAAGGATATACGAATATCACTGCCGATGCCCTCCAGGAACTCATTGGTGATATAGCTGAGTGCTTCAATTTTTGAATTGGCGAGGTGGGTCTTAAATTCGACAAATGTAGCCTCCTGTACCTTGTACTTATCAAGTTTTTGCTGGATGGATTCTTGATTTGCCATCTTCTTAATCCGTTCTACCTCGTATTTCTTCAGACTAACTTTAAGATTTGCCGTCACATCAGTCTCAGCAGCGTTTTCAGCATCCTCAATAGATTCCTCATACGATTGAATGGCTCCCTCAGCATTTTTGATATTCAGGTTAATGTTGTCCGCATTACCCTCCAGCTCTTTGTAGGCGGCATCAAACAGGTCGTATGCGTTATCAAACAGATTCTTACGGGCATCTTTGATTTTCTTGGTAAGTTCCGTAATTTTATCCTTCAACTCTTGCGTTTTACTGCTGATAGATGAATTGTTGCGGATAGCTGTATCTACGGCAGTCTGGGCATCAGTCAACTTTTGTGACCAGTCGGCCTTGTTGTTATTCAATTCGTCCTGGTCATCACGAGCACTCTGCTTTTTGGCATTGTAATCTTTGATGCTTTTGCTATTCTCGTTGATAGTGTCTTCTACATCTTTAGCCTCTCCCTTTCTGTCTTGTAAACGTAATCTGGTGGCTTGAATATCAATGTCTCCAGCTAAGGTAAACTCATGTGAGCATTTGGGACAGGTGATAACGCCGGCGAGTTGTTTTTCTGCCTCAGCAATATCTTTTACCAGATTGGAGTGTTGCTCATTCAACTGCTTGTTTTCCTCATCCAGTTTTTCAATATCCAACGATAACTTGTCTATCTTTTGCTGGATTTTATCAGCCTTAGTCTTATAGTTGGCATGAAATTTGTCATAACCAGTTTTTACCTTGTCGAATGTGGCCTGTGCCGTGTCTTGGGCTTTCTTACTTGTCTTGGCATCTTTATCCAAATTTTTCAGTTGTTTATCCAGTTCTTTAATTTCTTGCTGATACTGGGCAACTTGTTTGGTGCCGTCCTCTGGCAGTTCAATCTGAAGGACGGTAAACTTTTTACTGATAGCCTTGTAACAGCCAGCTAAATCCTTATCGCTCTCTTCACATTCCTGCAATTCTTCATCGCAACTGTCATACTTATCCAGTAATGCGTTAGTTTCTGTCAGCAACTCTTTCTGCTCACGGATATAGGTACGCTTTTTTGCAATAGACTCCTTCCAGTTCGCAATACGCTCTACCTTCTTCTGAGAGTTTTCAGTAGACTCCAGCATGGCATTATCAATCTCTTGTTTAAGAGCATCAATCTTGCCATTCACAACTGCTACATCAGTTGTTGCCTGAGACAATTCTTCCTCAATGGGTTTCATGTCTTCTTGTAAGGCGATAATACTCTCATCCACCAGATTTCCATTGCTGAAACGGTTGATGATTTCTTTCTTCTCACGGTCTGAACATAACAAGAAGGAAGTGTACTTATTTTTCGAGAGAATAAAATTAGCGTAAATATCATCCTTCGACAAACCGATTTGCTCCAGCACATACTTATTATAGTCTGCAACAGTGGCTTGCTTAATTTCTTCTATGTCTGTATCGTATGGACCATTCTGCATTAAAATCTGGATGTCCTGCGGAGACTTACGAGACAAACGGCGATTAATAGTCATTTGTACACCCTTAGCTTCATTGATAAGCACTATAGAAACACAGGATTCATTTTCAGCATCATTGATGATTTCTTCCATCTTGATTTTTCTGAGTGGTTCGCCGGTAAGACCGATAGCGATAGCTTCCAACATAGCAGATTTCCCAGAGCCATTGGAGCCTTGGGAATCATTGTCCATATTATTGCCGAATATCAATGTCGTATGATTCTGAAGGGGGGTGTATGACATCTCCTTGAAGGCACACAAATTCTTTGCGTTTATTGATAATAGCTTCCACATAATCAGTTGATTTTATCGAGGTATTGTAACCCCATTTCTACAGATATTCCCTTGTCAACACAGAAATTGGCGTATTCTTCTTTAATTCCGCTTTTGTCGTATTTCTGGTCTAAGGCTTGATTGGCTATAGCTTTGGCCTCGGTCTTTTCTGACTGTATTTCCACCTTAGTATAGCCTAATCCTATCAATTTGTTCTTGTCAATAGCGGTTGCTTCATTTGAGGCACATCGCACGCAAGCTTTCAACTTATATGGCACATCAGCATCTTTATCAAATGCTGGAGCATGATCTATGTTTTTCAAATCCAAATCTATCACCTTGTAGCGTGTGTTAGCCTGATTTTTAACAAACTCATAGCTGCCGTCATCATACAATAAAGTATATCCTTTCTCCTCGTCCTCGCCAAAATTATGTTGTCTTGAAGAGCCGATATACTCAATATGTGTGTCTTTTATTGTCTTACGATTATGATAATGACCTACAAGAGTGGCATCAAATTTGTCAAACAGAGAAGCTGGAAGTTCATCGTCAGTGGGTGTTGCAAGCCCACCTCTGATACCTTCGTGAATATACAACACGTTATGCTTAGTTGAGTCAAAGTCTGTTGCCAAAAGGTTTTGCAAACGCTCAGTAAAAGAACCGTTTTCTGGAAAATAGCTCATTACATATAGCACTGTATTGTCCCCAAACTCTATGGCAGAATAATCATCTACAACATATACATTTGGATATTCACTAAAAATATGACTATAGCCCAAGACTGATTCTTGGTCTACCTTACAATGATTTCCCTCAGCAATAGTAAGAGTAATATTCTGTGATGTTGCTTTGATGATAGCTTGACGTACAGCCATCAATACATCGAGGGTTTGAGCTGAACGGGAAAGCCATAAATCACCACCGACAATCATATCGGCAACGTCATGGCCTTTACATATTCTTATTGCCTCGTCCCAGTTCTTCTGAAATTCTGGGATATTGTCTTTCGATATGTGTATATCATTCAACAATAAGGCTACTGGTTTTTTATTATTCATATACTGCTTAGCATAAAAGGGAGAACACACTAACTCAATGATAGGGTGCTCTCCCTCTGAACATATAACAACTGAAAGAATATGATTATCTTCTACGGCGTGCAGGTCTTGCACTTCTACGACTGCCTACTGCTGGTTCTGCGGTATCGTCATTACGCTCAGAACGTGCCTCTGGTTCTTCTTCGCCGCCATCTTCCGGCTCTTCATTGTCCGGCTTGTTTTCTGGAGCGGTTTCCGGCTCTTCAGCAGGCTCTTCGGTCTCATCTGGAGCGGACTTCTTGTTCTCCAGAGCATCCTCGATGTCCTCCAGCAAGTCTTGATTGCTCTTGCCACGGACAACACGGACGTGCAGATCGTTATCGTCAATGAAAGCACGAATGTCATCACGAAGCTCCTGACCCTCATCGCTCTTATCGCCGATACCTCGCTCGTCAAGGTCTTCCCAGCGTTTCCAGAGACTGTCAATAGTAATCTCTTCAGAACCCTCCTGGTCATCGCCGCCTCTGCGCTCTTTTTTATCGAATGAGAAATGAGACTTGTCATCAGTAGGAAGCTCCAGCTTGATCTTCTCAATAGCGTCAGCAATCTCCTTACTGCTCATAACGTCCATCTCGTTCTTCTCATCATACTGCTTCAAGAACACAATAGTGGCCTCCAGATGATAACGGCTGTAACGGTAAAGAACCTCTGGCAGACGTGGTGCTTCAAGAAGTGCGTTAGCCTCCTCCTCAGTTAATGCGCTGGCACCGGAAAGAATGTCAATGTTGAATGTGTATTTGGTTTTCTTGTTCTCTGTCTTACGGGTAATTTCGACAGGGTATGCGTTGTTGATTGACGAAATAGGACAAGCGGCCTTTGGGTCCTTTTCCATAAGCTTCTTCCAAGCTGCTAACTTGCGCTCTTCCATTTCCTTATACTGAGGATATGAAAGAGCAAGCAGCTGCATACCATCACCTCGCTTATTGTTGTCAAAGACATACATAGAGCGTTGAGAGTTCCACTTCAGACCGCCTTCAAAGCCGCTTCCGTTAATCTTTGACATGAGTTTTTCGTCATCGCCGTACTTCTCCTCAGCAACCTTCAGATATGTGTCAATAAGGTCAACGGTCAGGCCGACAAACTCAGCTTGTGTGACATTGACATAAATGAACTGGTCCTTCTTGCTCTTAGGATTGGGGTTGTCCAGCTTCAATACCTGAGTCTTGGTCGGGTATTCGTAGCCCTTACGTTCCATCTTGTAAGTGCCATCTGCCTGTTTAACTGGAGCCAACGGAAGGATTCTTACAGAATAAGTGCCGTCTGAATCCATCTTGAAGTGGTTTGCCTTAGCAAACATACTTTCTTCGGCACTTTTTTTCACAGCCTCTTCATAACTTTCTTGCACGTCCGCAAAGAGGTCAAACGGACTTTTTTTAATCATTTCTTCCATGTAAATGAAAATTATTTGTTCTGTGAGAGGGGAAGATTCCACTGTTCGGTGTAAGCTCCGGCCCAAAGTTCCTTTGCTTCTGGCAACTTGGTAACGTCTCTCGGCGTTATCTCGATGCCCCATTCAGTGTTTACATGATGAATGATACTCTCAATAACTTCATTCATCTCACTTGCTTTTTCATTTTTGAGACCGAAGTATTCAAACTTCTCGCCTCCTGGAAGATCACAGGTGTGAATTGGAGCGTATATCTCCTCAAAATACCTGTATAGTGCATCTACCGGTGGATGTGTAGGAAGCTTATCTGAGATTTGCTTCAGCACTACACCAAATAGATACTTCAATTGCGGTAGCGACTTGTTTTTCGTTTCATCTAAAATCAATACAGTATAATCACCGTCTGATAGTTTTTCGATAGCAAGATCTGTCGCTTCTGTACACGCTTTACCGTCTTGCACAATAAGGCGTGCTTGACCGTGTAGCATCTTTCTATTTAGTTTATCGCCTGCAAAATTACAAAATATCAATTTAACTACCAAATATTTTTGCGATTATTTTTAGAAAAATGCAAACTTTTCTTGTTTTACAACACTATAAGCATAAATTTTGCTGTAAATTGACATACAAAATCCCCTTTGTGAGATTTTTAATACATCACAAAGGGGAAAATGAAAAGATATGAATTAATGCCAGAATAGTTCTGTTTTATCTATCAAAATACCGTCAACGATATGGTAGAAGCGTTGGTTGGTAGTGCGAGAATCCAAGCCTCCTTTTTCTGGAATATATGGCCCCAACTTGATAAAATCGAAGTTACCTAAGTCTATATCCTTACTAAGCTCCTGCCTACCACTATACCAAGCCACTTTAAGTTTAAGTATATTTTTTATAAACTCTGCCAGTACATCTATGTATGAAGGGTCTGAATCGCCTCCCATAAGAGATATGCAAGTAATTCCTTTATTTCTATCATAAAGTGTTATTAAATTACTAAGACTTAGCTCTTCTCCTATATCCTCTGCCAAGTAAGGGCTGTGACAACCCTTACAATGGCATGGACAATTGGAGATGTTTATTGCTAAAGTTATCTCGTCTGGAATTTCAGCAAAAACAACTTCCGTATCAGTGTACTTTAGCATAGTATCTCTTAGCTGCTTCAATTTGTCGTTCAAACCCAAATGCCTTAATAGGGCGTAGATAACCGATAACCCTGGTGTACCATGTGATTTTTTTACTGCCACACTTCGGGCACTCTGTTATAGGGTGCTTGGTAATATGACCACACTCTTCACACTTACTGTTTGGAATGTTGAATGTGAAGTAATTGGTTCCATTAGCAACGGCAAAGTCTATGAGTTTGAGATATTGCTGTTTGCTCAGATGTTCTTCCAGATTGATATGGGCAGCAGAACCACCATCTGTATATTGGTAAGTTTGTCTGCCGTGAAGAATAAACTTGTCAAGCACTGAGGTGTTGTCATGGGCGTTATAAAAATAAGAATTGTACAGATTCTCGTCTTCTGGCACCCAATAACCATCTTGTTTATCCCAGTTGTAATTCTTACTACCAAGACCTTCTGCTGGTACAACCTCTGAGTTAAACAAGAACGGACGCTTTTTGTCATGGATAGAGTGCTTCTTGTTCTCTTCCTTAACGGTACCCAGTATTAGTTGCAAAAACTTGATATAGTCTGGATTGTTACTTACTTCCATACCCAAGAAACGTGCAGCCTCATTCAAACCATTAATGCCGATAGTGCTATACAACTTACTGATATGGATATAACCGCCATTAGAAGCAGCAAACATCTTCTTGTCTTCCAAGTCATACAGCATTGTCTTGAAAGCAATATGATACTTATAGACCCTTCTCAGGATTTCTGTCAAATAGTCTTTAATGAATGAAGTATTTTCTTTCCATCCACCATGCAGGCCGTATGCTTTTGCACAATCCTGTACAATTCTGTTGATATTCAAAGTAATCACATTGCAACTGCCGGTCATAACGCCAGTCAAACCTGAAGTAGGGCTAAATGTGTTCTCGGCCAACTCGTTTCTTAAACGGCAACATGAGGCGAGGCTGTCTGCGCTGTCTGAGATATAAGTAAAGAACGAGTGTCCTTTAGCATACATCTCTGCGCACAGTTCCTTGTAGTCCTTGTCTATAATGTCATGGCCGTCATGCACCATTGCAAAAGTCTCTACTGGGAATGTCAGCACTTGTTTCAGGCGCATCTTATTAAACCATTTAATGAACAAACGCTGCAAAGCATCAATGGCCTTCCATTCTGGCTGTGAACCGTCTGGATAGTAAAAACTGCCAAACAAAGACTCAAAATAAGTCTTATCGTAATATGAGATATTGGTGAACGGAGACTGGTAGCTTCTGTTGCCTGCCGGCTGATTGATACCCCATACAAACTGCTTAAACGCTTTGAGGATATTATCCCTGACTGTTCTTCGTATCATGCAGTGCGGCGTTGAGGCAATGCAGTCCAACTTATCATACCAGTGCTCACCAAACTCCTTAATTACATAGTAGTTCAATGCTACAAAGTATTCGCCAAAGGCCACAGCCCCCTTACACTGTGATGACAGCAAGAATGCCAAATTTGTAATCTGGCCACTAAATGATTGTAAGTCATTTGGCTCTGAAGGAGTAACGCCGTCAATGTTGCCGACACCCTCTGTCATAAGTGGATAAAGGCTCACAGCCATACAATATTGTTTCAGCACCGGCGTACTGGCTTCATCGTGCGTATATATAATATGGTGTTCAAGGTCTTTCTCATATTGTTTTGCAACCTCTGGATTAAGCCTACCCAGCATATCCTTCATGCGTTGACGCTGGATTATTCTGTTGGTTGTCTTGTACACCTCGCCCTCCAAGTTTGCGACATTTTTCATTGTCACATTGGCATTGACATCAGTCTCTGAAGATGAGGCTGCGTTATCATCAGAATCGCTATAACGCTTCATGTAGTCGATACGCTCCTGAATAAAACGTGCCTCTTTATGCTGCTCACGATACAGGATAAACGCTTTAGCGGTATCAAAAAACTGCAACTTCATCAGAGTTTTCTCAATAATGTCTTGAATGGTCTCGACCGATAACTCCTCAACATTCACTTGATTAATTTCGGTTTCAACTTCCCTCATAATATAAGGGTTGTATTCTACCTTACTGCTGATAAAGGCATTTTTAATTGCCTGCTCAATTTTCTTACGGTCAAAATCCACTATTTGACCATTTCGCTTTAATACTTTCATAGTAATTGTCTTTTTTGAAATTCTTGGTATAAAGGAATAGCCAAACAACTGGCATCTGGGTGTGGTTTGCCTGTAGTACCAGTAGCACGCAAATCAAAAAAGTGCTTCCAGTCTTCCACAAAAGCGGTATGAACCAAATCAGTATTAGTGTCAAGAGGTAAAATTGTACGGGCTTGCTGGGCTGTCCATCCGCTTTGTATTAGTCCCATGTAACAAAACTCTGCCATTGCATTGCCTAACAACCAGTAGTCCAAAGCGGAAAACTCTTTCGGGAATTTCATTTTGGCATCCCCCCATGTAGCTGTCAAAGCCATAAGTCTGGATTGTATGGCGGCATTATCCATCTTATCTGGAGTAATATTGTTGCCATCTATCCAACTGGGCAGATTAATCGTTATCTCGTTACCAAATTTCTCCTTAGAATAATTGCAGTAACGGGTACTACTCTCTGCCATAGAGTTGACACGATGACGGTTAAACTCACGGGAGATTGCAACCTGAGTGTGAAACAGTACAGTTACACGTTTGTTGTGATATTGAGTAGGTTCGCACAAATATTGCAAATCATCTAACCAATTATTTTCCACTAAAACCCTAAGATTAGTAGTAATTGCAACCTTGTTATTGTCCATCTTTACACAACCCTTTGAATATGGATTATGTGCATATTTACCCCAGCAATTTGCACTTATTGGGAACATTGACTCCATAGGCATTGCAAGATACACTGTTCCATGTTCAATCATGGCAGTATGCTTAGAAGCTATCATGCGATCTACAAACCCTTTTGCAGAAGTCTCGGTAATTTTGTCTTCACTCTTATAACAGGTACGACCTGCCAGTTCTATCTGTTTATAAATTCCGTCAATACCAGGCTCTTGCTCAATAATGGTAAATGACGGCTGGATAATTTTCATATCTTCTCATTTGTTTTGAAACTTGAAATAATAGATTCAACAACCTTAATTAGGCTGGATTCATCACCTGCGTACTTAAACCATTCTGTATGTCCGTTTGAATAAAAAGGATGATTTGTCAGCGATTTTTCAAAGCACTTCAAAATATAGTATTCACAAAAGCCACACCTCTCCCAGACTTTTACTGTTTTAATGCTGCGTTGAAAGGTATGGCTATTACTATATAGCTTATTTATTCTGACACGTATATCTCCTGTAGTTTTGCCAATCTTATAAAGCCCTGTTGTCTCACATTTCAATAAGTAGAGGTGCTTTGCTGGCTTGGGCGTACATGGTAACGGCTGAAAATAGCTCGATACCTTGCGCATAAAATTACGGTATTAAAAATAAGAAATATGAGATAATATTCATCAATTGTGCTGCAAAGGTACTAAAAAATCTTGAATTACAGATAAAACACTAATAAAAAATGCGTAAATTGACAATTTTTATATTATCAAAGTACGCATTTATTTAATTTTCGCCGGATATAATACAATTCCTTCTGAGCATTCGTCTTAATTGCAAAACGTGGACAACATCCATATTGTTTGTATTCAATTAGACTACGCCAGAATTTTGTTTTCCTGAAAAATGGGTCATCAGAGGAATAACTGATAGCTTCTATTAACTCTGCTGGAGGGCAACGGAGCTTCATTTGCTCCGTTACATCCTTCAGCAACTTATATTCAACAGGCACCTCATGCTGTAAGAAAAATCCTATCCGGGTTTCCTCAAACCGTTTCAGACGATACCCTCTTGGCCTTCCGACCTTTCTGTGGGGCTTCCTGCGGCTTTTCCTCACACTCGACTTTTGCTGCTTCATTCACTTCTGCTTTTACCTTGTTGTCCACATGGACAAATCCTTGCTGACTGATAATCTTCTGACTGTCAATATCAGCACTAACATTGATAATTCTCATACGCTATACTAAATAGGTCATTAAAAATCCGATATATTCTGAACATCCATTGTTACAGTAATCAACTACACAATCTCTCGAACCTCCGTTCATAGTACAATGCCAATTGCCCTCCTTATTATGAGAATAGCCTATCTTATACTTTGGAGGGTCCACATTGTTAGGCAATGTAAATATTGTACCGCTGTGATGGGTATGCAGCTCTCCCTGAATAGAAACAACATAACCCACTTGACGAACATACAGTTTTGTCGTAATGCCACAGTTTTTTACTGTCATGGCAATCCAACCAGTATCTTTCTGAGTGGTCTGCACGTCTTCCTTGAAGGCTGCACCAATATTCGCACACAAGGCTTTTTGACGGGCTTTCAAACTGGCAGTGTAATTGCCATCAGATACGGCAGGTAAACCTTCAGATACAATATCCTTAAATAGCTGGGATTTCTGTACCGCATTGTTAAAATCCGATGTACTGGCGGCTCCAATCGCATTGCGGACAGAAGCCTTACCTGTCTCGCCACCACCGGCATTCGTTACAAATATACCAATGCCATCTGTTTTCTTAACAAAGGTTTTGTCTGCATCAATCTTAGAATACACGTCAGAGACATTCGCCTTATTTTTCAAAGCATCTGCCAAATCGGTCTTTCCTGTCATTGTTGCCATCACATCTACGCCGTCAACATACAATTTGCCTGCAATATATGTATCGCTTGATATTCTGACAGCACCAATAGAATTGCTAACATAAAAATCAAAGTCTTCAGTTGATACATATCCCAAAGAAGCTATCGAGGCACCGTTCTTGTCTTGCCAATTTAAGTAAGATTGAAGGGTCTTGTCGGTTTTAGCCAAAGAACTGTGACGTATCTTCAGCAGAGCAGCAACGGAGCTTGAAATCAAAAGATCTCCATACAATTTGCCTTGATGAGACTTACCGTTAATTTCTAAAATACCATTGCCCTTTCCATCGCCAATAACTGTATTTCGATAATGCGTTATGCCACCATTGTAACCAACAAGATTGATATTTAATACGCCGTCATCAGAAATACTGCCATAATTGTAAATACCAGAGTCAGTACAACGGATATTTCCGGCATTTACTTGTGGAAATCCAATAAGCGAACTGCCAACAAAACCTTTTGAAGAAAGGGTAGCCAACAGACTATCACCAGAGTAAAAACGGAAATTACCATCATTTGTAATAATTAACCGATGAGCAGAGCGACCTATGGCGGTTGATTGAATAACTAAATCACCGTTGGTATCATAACTAACAATAGCCTTGCTATTACCTTTTGCAACATTCAGACTGGTATTTGATTGAATGGCACCATCAACAGTTAAACCACCGCCAAAAGCAACATCCTTTTTTACGCTTTGAGAATTAAACGAGCTGTCAATGGTCAAAGCGTATTTGCCAAAGAAAGCGTCCTTTAACCGCATAGCGGTATTGTCCTTGTTGATTTGAACAAACTGAGGCACAACTCCTGTCAGCAAGTCTGTATTTGTAGGCACACTGGAAGCAGCAGCACAACCATACACATTACGGCCTACCTTGTCTCCAGAGTCAGCATACGGCACCTTCTCTACAGTATTGCTTTCATAGATATAAATAGGCCACTTGCTGACACCGGCAGCACCGGCAAAATAGCGTATTTTATCATTGATGAATACATAGCCGGAACTGATTGTATTACCTGATACCTGACAACCGCTAACGATAAAATTGTCGCAACCGTCAAAAATGCTGACTATTGCCAATGACAATTCTTGCAAATTAAGAAGGTCATCAATATAGGTATATCTACCTCCGGTTTGTGAAGTAAATTCTTTCATTTTATTCGTATATTACATTAAATTTCTTACCTGCGATGCAATATTTCCTAACATGATAGCTAATCATGGCGGTCAATTCTTGCTTTGTAATCACTTTAGGATTGATGGCCGGACAGCATATATAAAAACTGGCATCACTGTTTGCTTGCTTCTCGTCTTTATATCGCAACGGCTCTGTTTCCTTGCCTTCTGCATTATGATAAAGCACCCATGCTGAACCGTATGCCTCCGAACCTTGCCAATACAAGGGAACACCATTGATTGCACCATCCGAAATGACAATACGTTTGCTGCGGTCTTGTAGATACTTATTGAATTTATGATTCAAATAATGCTCCAGCAAAATAATCTGAGAAGTCATAGCGGCCTCTAATCGTTTTTCATCGGCCCATAACTTCCACCGTTGATTAAGGCTATTCAACGGCTGCAAGCAGGACTGTAAGAATAAGATTATTCTACGTCCTCCTAAATAATGCGGCACCAGTTGATTTACCAAACGGTCAGTATTAATTCTATAACTTCTCATTACTTATTGTTTTCAAGTTCTATGGCGATGGCCTCTCTAAATGTAGGCAATGCAGCTTCTGCATCCTTTTTTGTGCTTTGCTTTACATAGCCGCTGGAAGTGTAAACCTTACGGTCTATTTTCTGCAACTCGCCTAACTGATCATTGTCATCATATTGTGCGATAAAAATGCCCTGGGCAACAGAAGCGTTGGGATCAATATGCACGTCCATCACGTGCTCCGTCTTCTGAATGGCATCTATAACCTTTTGAGCATATATCAATGAATCAAACTTCATATCAGTAATGAATTGTGTCAAAGACGCATCAATAGCATCATAAAGTTCCTCTTTGCTGACGGCTCCATCATAATAGACGGTTACTCTGGGAACCAGTACATCACCTTTTCTGCTCACTACATTGCACTTCACTCCAGCAAATTTGATTTGATTCAAATAGCCTTTGGCGGCAATTAGTTGTTCATCTGACAATCGGTTAAGAGAGCTGCCGTCTCCTGTGGCAACCTTCAAAATCAGTACATCGTCTTTGTATTCTTCACTGTATGTCTCCTGGTATGAGACGTGAGAAATAACACGCTTAGTTGTGTCTTCCTGAGCATACGAAAACTGAGTGCCCTCATCATTTATAATTAAGCTATCTCCATATTGCCATTTAAGCATGGCATTGGCATAATAAGCTGGGGTGCCATTGATTCTTGAATTGAAGACAGTGGATATATCTGTCATAAATACATCTAACAATGTTTCAAATGAATAGATAGCTGCGGACGTAACCCATGTAAAAGCATTGAGAATTGACATCTTTGAATCATTGGTCAATTCTGTCAATTCCAAATACTTGTTTCTCGTATCTACAGCCTCATTGTATATTTCTGTAAGTGTTCTGCTCATGCTATATCTGAATTTTCATATTGATATATTGTACCACAGATATTAAACACCCAAGGGCCGGCCTCGTTCCAGGCAACCTCATGGGTAATCACATAAATAGCTTCCATACCCGAATTGATTATATAGTTACCGTTACTGTCTTTTTTAGGCTCTTGATATTTACCCGATGGCACGGTATCTAACACAACAGTACAATTGCGCCGTTGATTATTATGTTGGGCGATATACTTCAGATAATCGTTCAACGTATTGTCAGACGTATATTTGATTTGCTTCAGTTCCAGATATGATAAACTCATATTCTGAAGTGGAGCCAAATCGGATATGGTGATATTATTCATTTTTACTGAGTATGTTCCGTTAAATAGGAATAGACCATGCAATGACACTTTGTTCTGTTTCATCTCTACTTCATCAACAATAAGTGGCTGAGTAGGCAGAACAAGACCATTGATAGTTGACATATTCCATGTCTTAATATTAAATTCACCATATAAACGTATCATACGACTATCAGTTTCATTGTCGAAATAATGAACGTATGACTGCATGATAGGCTGAAGAGCTATGATTTCCAGTTCGCTGTTATCCCCCCAGTCAACAATCATATTCCCGTCTCCGGCCATCAATAAGGTTATTGAATCATTTTCCTCATTGATTTGTATAACGCACCGTAAATCTTTGTCTATATCTTTATAATAGATATGACGCTCTCCATTTACAGGCACAATATTATCATTGCTGAGAGAGGTGACAATAGTATCATAAACGATAAAATCTTCGTCCCAATACAGTTCTTCACCGCCTTTCAAAACACTGTCAAATGACAATTCTGGATTATTGACCAACAAGTCAAAAACACCTTCGATGGAGCCATATATCGCAATGGCTACATCGAAAATATTTTGGCTGGTTTTTACTTTATACTTCTGCATCGGCTTCTGAAAAATCTAAGTCTAAATCTATATCTCCTGTGAAGGAATTAAAGGCAGCACTTTTTACAGTTACCTTGTCTGCCTTAAACTCATTTTGTAAGATTGTAGCCAAATTAGTCTGACTGAGATTAGCGTGCAAAAACCTTACTAACCCGACACCACTGGTAGGATAACGGTAATTGTTTGATGGAATACATTTTAGCAACAGGTTACGGTTCTGAATGTTAGCAGCAATATTTACGGCATCGCTGTCATTTGCGGACCATATATACCCAATACCATTTGCTCCATCTAACTGCACGATATAATTGTCTTGATTTACCATGATGAGCTGAGAGGCACGCAATAGGAGCTTTTCCTGTCTCCAAAGGCTTGTATGCACCTCAAACCATTCACTGCCATCCACGGGATTCATCACGCTCATAGATGTATTCTCATCAAAGTAACGCACAATACGCACCTTGAAAGGTTTATATATAGGCGTATAAGGAATCTCTACCTTAACCCCCTCAGTTTGTAATCTACGCACATCAAATGCGCTGGGTATCGTAA
>NFZD01013586.1_pt1 | contig 111645 bp, 156 predicted proteins | sample 1095381 | NCBI WGS metagenome assembly NFZD01 (sample SAMN03609891, study PRJNA323583) | gut metagenome | isolation source: feces | host: Rattus norvegicus | place: Denmark: Riget | collected 2013 | reverse complement strand
CCAGCCAAGCCTCTTCAAATTTCTTTACATCTGCCATAAAATCATCCTCCGTTTCTGCAATAGAATCGCCATTTAAAATAGCTTCAACTTCCTGTCGTAAAGCAGCCATACTCTTACCGTGTTTTGGCAACCATTGTCCCATATCAGAATGATTAGAACCATATCCAGCACGATAACTTTCTGCATGATCCGAAATATCATTAATGTCATAACCGAATTTTTGCACCAGATATACATTCCATGCCACAAGCATTTTCCACATACGATCAAAATAGACTTGGTTTTTTGCCACATCATAAGCAATCATTGTACCACCAGCATAAGTATGACCAGCGGGTTCACAAACTTCCCATTGAACTTTAGTATTATTCCAAGAGCCTTTGCTTCCTGAGCCACAACCCCACGGACGGGCATTTAATGGTAAACATACTAAAATACGCCCATCTCCTTTATGGAAATCGCCAAGAATTGCGTTTACACCCCATCCAGCAGATGATTTGTTCATTAAATTAAAAAATACATCAACAGAAGGTTGTGCGCAGCCGACAGAATGATTCACACATCCTTGCGGATTGATCTTTCTGCCAGCCTGATACGCTCCATTGGATGTTGCGTATTTGACTTCCATATGGGATTCAACCCAAGCAATACATTCACTTACTGTCATTTGCGTTCTCCTTTCGCTGTGGGATTAATCAACATATTCTCTACCCCAATAGGTATCTTCTTTCAGGACAGCATAAAATGATCTGCCTCCGTCTTTACGAAATGCTGGATTAATCGTCTTTGCACAAAAACCAAAATCCCCGTCATCCTCAGCAAGATTTGCTCGACAAAGAGATTTATCGCATTCCGTGTTCTTTTGCGGATCACACTCATAGAACAATACTTTCTCACCTGTATCTGCATCTACGAGATAACCGTTTCGTGCAACAATTTTTTCAATATTCATTCTGCTACCTCATTCTTTCTGCATTTTACATTTGAACAAAACGATGAAGTACAGTCACCATTTGCTCTCTCGTGATAAAATCCTGCCACATATAATTAGGCTCACCATTTTCAAGTGTTCCATTACCAACGATCAAACCATTAGAAATAGCCCAATTTCTTGCCGCAAGACTATATTCGCTACATTTATTGTTTTGCAATGCTTTGCGCAATTCTGCGAACAATTCTGCAAAATCAAAACCGTATTCATTTTGCCGATTTGCAAACAGGTCATAATATCTCTGACCAAATGCACATCGCTTTGCTTGAACACTTTCATCTTGATTTGCTGGGCGTTCAAAACGAAATAGAACTTCATTTGATGCCTCAAGAACAGATGTGGCGTTGCACAAAGTATTCAAAACGCCAATATATCCTTCTCGTAATTCTTTCATTAAGAAATCGAGTTGCATATTCAAATCGCCAATAGACTTTTCTCTGCTTTTCGCAAATGAAAAAAGAGCCTGTTTACGGCTCCAAAAAGTCCATTGTGCAATTCCATAACCAGCAGAATCTTTTACGAAATTCGTATAGATGCCATGATCTACTGCATCTGTATATGAATCATCGCTGTATCCAAGTTTCCGCTCATAAGTCTGTTGAAGATTTTTTGGATTTAAACCAGATTCGGCATAAAGATTGCCCATAAGCCCCGCTGTACCAAAATCATTCAATCCGTGAGATTTGAAATAATTCCAAATCAACTGTTCGTTTGTCATCAAAATCTCACCTCCAAAATAAAGAGAATGGGCTGCTCAAAATCGAGCAACCCATTACTTTTTTCTTATTCAACTAATTCCCAACCATCAGGCCAGTTTAATGGAGAATGAACATTATTATCGCCTTTAGAACGATAAATTTGAATTACAGTGTTTTCTTCATCATCGACAACCTCAACACTGCAACAATCTCCTGTCATATATGGAGATGTAGATAAAGCAATGAAAGGTTTTGCCTTTGCTGGGTCTTGGCTCCACACAAAGCCCCACTGAGCAGGAAGTGTTTCAGGTTCGCCAGTAAACACATCAGAATCGTAATTCTGAAGCAAGCGAACAACACGACCTTCACTGGACTTACAAACAAAACCATCTGTCAGACCAGCATGACGCTCAAGCATATTCATTTTCTCTTTAGCTGCCAAAAAATCAGGAATGTAATCATCCTGTGCATTCAGTTCGGTGTTGGTCATAGTAGCACTTTCAGTTTGAACATCCAATGCTCTCTGTCTGCCGTATCTGCGCATAGTATCTAAAGTAAATTCCTTATCTGTCATACTTCATTCACTCCTTCACGAATAGCGGTAGCCAATTCAGCATAAGACGCTGTTTCCTGAATGATTTTGCCACTATCGACCTTAGAAACAACGACTGTTTCAGCACCCTCAATTTCATTATGTTCAGCCAAATTATAGGCAACGCTGTCAAAAGCAACACCAATGGCATCTTCCTCTGTTGCGATAGTGAAAGAACCACTTTCACCAATCTTGATATAGTTCACAGAATCGGTAATACCCAACTCTGTACCATCAATCTTAATAATTCGATACATTTATACGACCTCCTTTGCGTCAACTAATTTTGCGATATGCTGAAGCACATCAATTTCTGCGTTGTAGAAGTCATAGTTCCACAACCAATGATCATCGTACTCTTCTCGCTTATATTTCAAACAAGTCGAATCATTCCAAACCTTATCCCATTTTGCATTGTAAGATTCAATACTTTGTTTGGATCGGTTAAGAGCATCAAAAATGCTATCAATGAGTTTCCTGCGCAACTCGGCAAAACCGTCATCGTTCTGCGTAAAGAAATCATAAGCGTCTTGACTTGTAACGCCGCAAATCATTCCCTTGTCACAATAAATTACTCCGTCTTTCGCAAAACAACTCGTTCCAAACGGAAGGTTCAAATCTCCACAAAGAGTCTTTTTCTTAATTCTCTTTGTTACAACATACTGATTGAAATATTTCATGAAATTAACTCTCCTTACATAGATAAGATTTAAAAGCAGATCAGTTATTCGATTCAACAGGCAGATAAAAATTCTCACGCAGCTCTCGTAATATAGCAAAAGCCTCTGCACTTTTACTTCTCTGTTGCATACGCCATTCCCAACGATCACAAAGCGGCACGAAGCCGTTCATATACCGCTCATATCGTGTACGATCTAATTCCGCAAGAACAGCCTTATACTCTTTTATGCTGGTGAAATAAATCCATCCAACCTCATAATCCCATTTAGCATCCAATGTGCATTTGAATTTATTATTTCTTTCTGCCAGTTCCTTTTGGAACAACTTAACGAAATAAATATCCATAGCATGAAGTGTCTGATAACTGTCACACCGCTGCGCATGAGAACGCCAAGACTGATAAGATGTAAAAGCATCTTCTGCTGAGAATTTTCCTTCGTCAACCCATAACCTGAATATCTGTAATTTGCGCCGAATAGCCTTAATACTGTTGCGACTAAGTTTCATCACAACTTTACCTGATGGCTCTAATCGAATACGCATTTTAAGAAAACGAAAACTATGATTGGCAAACGGTGTAATGACATTTTTCTTTTCATTCAATTCCAATCCAAGAGATTTCGCATACTCAATAAGATAGTCACGAATTTCCTCTAATTGCTTTAAAGAATTACTGATCACATAACCGTCATCCATATATCTGGCATAACCTTTAATACGGCAAACATCTTTTATGTAATGGTCAATCGGACTTGCGTAATCTAACGCAATATTCTGAGATACCTGACTGCCCAATCCAGCGCCATGTGGATTGTCTACATCTTGTTCCACGCCTCCAAGCGTAATGAAATCGTCAATCAACTGACAGCCTATTTCCTGCAATTTCTTGTCATGAATATGCTTACATAATCGCTCTTTAGCTCCCTCATGAGGAATAGACGCAAAATAACCGTGAAAATCAAATTGATAAATTCCACCCTCAAGACCATATTTATGGTAATGATGGATCAAATGTTGTTTAAGCCGCTCTAAAGTCAAGTCCATACCTTTTCCCGGTAAACTTGCACTGTTGTCATAAATGAAACTTCTGGAATAAGCCTCTGTCATCAATGCGTCACAATAACATTTCTGTATTGTTCGATCATGAATATCCAAAGCATTAATATCTCGTTCTTTACCATGTTCTATGGTTTTGAAATGCTTAAAGCCCTGAAATTGATATTCGTCATTTAAGATGCGTTCCTGCAAAGTATCAGCCTGAGTCAAGAGCATCGTTTCAAAATTAATGGTAGAGGTTTTCCATCTTACACCAGTACAACAAGACTTGGATGCGTCCACCATGTTTTCATAGGTGAACACATCCTCAAAAGTCTTGCCGCAGATTTCCTCTGCTTTCTGTTTTCTTTTCTTTTGTCTGTTTTCGTACCTTTTCTGCTTTCTTTCTTCGCTCGTCATAATAAATAAAAGGTTCCTTTCTGTATAACTTCATCATCCACTGGTCAAACAGGCATACGCATCAATCCTGTTTGGTGGTCAGTTTCCGATCCTGATTTCCTAAGTTACTTAACGGTACATCTATGAAATCTGACTAAATCAGAAAAGTCATCAGACCATGCAAGCAGCGTCCAGATGCCCGTATCAGATAGAGCAGTACCATACCTTTCAACTGATACTGCAAGGTATTTAAGGTATGCCAAACGGCAGGAACCAAGGATTACATCCTCCTTCTGATTAACGGATATTGTTTTCGCTTTCGCTACTAAGTCCAATCCAAGTTTGTGTACTATAATCATTTTTTGATGCACCACAAACAGTATCAAGAATCCGGGGCGAACCCATTCGAATTGTTAGCGTTGTTGTTGTTCGCACTCCCCGAAGTGTTGACATTGCAGAAGTTGTTCGAGTTGTCCGCATTAACTGAGCGCAACCACCAGTTCGCAGGGTCTTTATCAGGATGTAACCTATAAAAACGGAGATCAATCCTCCGATTCTACCAAATCAAATGTTTCTTCAGGCAAAACAATTTCATTTTCTACGGCATCAGCAATTTCTTCTTTTGCATCTTTTACCTTGCCGTTTCTCTGATAGGATTTATATCTTTTTCTGTCTGAATCCACCACACCTTTTAATAGTGCGGCTTCATAGTTCAAAAGTCTTGCCCATTCCTTAAAGACATTCGATGCAGATTTCTTATCACCAAGAAAATTGTTGCCCTCTAATACCAGAGAAAATGTAATCGTTAGCAAACTGCTCAGAGCAAATATTGAGGACTTTGCTTTTGAAAAGTAAATCTCTCGAAGCCGAAATTCGTCATTACTCATACCCTTATGGATATAAATTGAATTTGCTCTTAATACATTCTCATGAATCTCCATTGATAAGCGTACAATATCATTGGTTAGATTAAACCTGTACGATTTCGGAAATTTCTTGGTCTGCTTTAATGTGTAGACGGCAAGCTGCTGTGCTACACGCAGAAACTCAACTTTTGATTCACTTCGTTTAGAAGCATAAACCGACATTTACAGACCTCCTAATATGATAGATTATTTGCTCCGAAGAACATTAAAATTAGAAAATATTCTCATTCCGACATAAGGATAGCAGATAATAATCTAAATGTCAAGAACATTTTTGATAATTATCTCATAAGTTGCGAGAAAGTCCATCCTCGCACCCCATTCTCGGCTTGCGCCTTGAATGGAGATGCTGAGGATGAACAGAGTAACTTACACGCAGAAGGCCGGGGCGAACCCAAACGAAATGTCAGCGCTGCCGTAGCTCGCACTCCCCGAAGTGTCGACAAAGCAGAAGTAGTACGAGTAGGCCGCACGAACTGAGCGCAACCACCAGCCCGCAGTTGAGCCAGTAGCACTATGACGGTATCTTACCTTGGAGTTGCCAGCGGAATACCAAGCATACTGAGCCTGATAGTTCTTTTCAGCACTATTCGCATAGCTTCTTGCGCCAAAGACCTCAAACTCTGCAAGCAAGAATACTTCCTCAGATGTTGCAGTAACATAAGATGCGGTATCAGAGCCGCCGCCAGTATTATCAGAATACTTAGTTGTAGCTTTCAAAACAGCTTGCAGATCAGAAGGCATAGCACTCTTGAAAGCAGGGCAGATAACAGTTCTCATAAGGCTACTGTTCCAACCACCAGAGTTACTTGCGGAATTGTTCATATTGAACCAAGAACCAGAAGTCTTATTACTGTTATAACCACTATCAATAAACGCCAGATGGACACCGCCACTTGCGGCAGAGTAACCAAACTGGAAGTGGATACGGTTTGTACCTTCCTTACCGCTGTTATGGTCAATACCAATGATATAGCAGTAATAAGTGCCGCTCAGTGACAAACTACCAACAGTACCGCTCAAAGCAACCGCCTTACGATCACCGACAGAGAAATAGCTGGATGCAAGACCAGCATCCGAAATACGACCAATATCCTCCCAGCTAATATCATTCAATGCCGTACCAACAGCAGGGAGGAATTCACAACTAACAGCGCAAGTCTTATTGGAAGGAGCAGTATGGTTTGTACCAGCCGCCACCTTGACAGTGATTGTTGCTGTACCAGTCTTGTCATTCACGCTGCTAACAGTAACCGTAGTACCACTCAGACTAACAGTTGCAACACTCGTGTCACTGGATTCAACAGTGATCTTACCATCACCAGCACGAGTAACGGTAAATGTTGCACTCTTTGTAGTGCTATTCAGCGTAATGCTGGATTTGCTCAAACTCAGAGAGCCAGCCGCTTTGCCGATTGTCCAGTTGACACTCTTAGCGGCGGTAGTTCCATCAGACCACATATAATCATCCTTTGGAGTAAAGGATGCATAATATGTGTCAGCATTGGTCTGAGCGGTAACGCTCAAAGTCATTTTAGAACTGTCATAGTTACTCCAAGAAGGAGTTTGCGCAGAACCAGTGTAAGTCAAAGAACCGCTCTGACTTGGAACATTCGCAATCGTCAAACGATTAGGAACCCCACTTATTACATTACTTGCGTTTGTATTTACTGCACTGCCATAAGCATCAGTAGCGTAAGGGAAAACGGCAAAATAATAAGTCGTACCGTTTGTCAATCCAGAGATTGTCAAACCAGTAGACTTGTAAGCGTTCTTTGTAGTTGAGTTCAAAACCAAAGTGCCATCATCTTTGCTTGTAGGAGCAGAACCAGCTTTATAAACAACATAAGAACCACCCCATGCAGAAGTTGTAATACCATCCTGAGTTGTGTCATCAGGATCAGTCCATTTCAGCGTAACCTTACCATTACCAGCAGCCGCAACACTCATGCCAGAAACATTGGCAGGAGCAACAGCAACGGGAGTAATTTCAACCAGATTTTCTTCCAAATCGGTATAAACATTCTGCGTAGTATAAGTAAAGAACTTATAGTAATAAGTAACGCCATCTGTCAAACCACTATCGCAGAAGTAAGTGTTCTGATAAGCGTTTCTTGTGGTACTATCCAAAACAACAGTACCATCTCTGCGGCTAACAGGTGCAGAGCCAGCTTTGCGGACTAAGATTGTTCCTGCAAAAGCTGCCAATGTAGATTCGGCAACTACCAGATCATCAGGATCAGTCCACTTAAAATAAGCCTTACCATGAGAAACAACAGTAGTGATACCACTTACTGCGCCCAAAGCAAGACCGCCGCCACCGCTACTGCCACCGCCAGTAGGGAAATTAGAAATAATAGGCATAACTTAACCTCCTTTAACCTAAAAGAATCACAACAACTGGAATATCAACTTCTGGCATTTCGCCATCTGCTGAAATCGTCAATACTCCATCTTTTTGTCCAATGATGGATAAGAGAGCATTTCTTGCCGACTCTCTTTGAGTAATTGTTGCGTCATGAGAAACGGAAATTGTTCCGTTTTGAGCTGCGCCAAGTCCTTCGACTGCCAGTTCTTGTGTAAATGGACTGTCAACACCAGCCCAAGCAGAGGCTAAAAGAACACCTGTGATCGAAGTGCTGTTATCTGCCTTGGTATTTAAAGCAGCTTCGATTTTTGTCATGTTGCTATTTTCATTGCCGCACAACTGTTGTCTTAATTCCAAAAATTTTGGATCATCTGTTGATTCGGTTACATATAAACCATATTTTTCAGTCTGACTCAAAACGAAACACCATCCTTTCAACCAAGCAGAATTACAAGGATCGGAATATCAATCTGAGGCACATCGCCATTGCAAGAGAAAGTTAATGTTCCGTCCCCTTGTGCAGATGCAAAAAGCTGTGCGGCAACAACAGCTTCATAAACTGCAACTGAATAATTCTGCGGCAAAGATGCGATGCCGTTCTGATTTGCTTTCAATCCATTAACTGAAATTGTTTGTTGTCCACTGCTCCATGCACTTGCCAACAAAGTGACCTCGACTGCATTACTTGCATCACATTTTCCAGCGAGTGCGTTATACAATGGTTCATCATCGAAAGGTAACTGAGTATAAGTCTTAGTACCATCACCAGTTTTGTGTCTAACTGCACCCGCATTTGTAATTACTGTAATCATTTCACCATCCAACAGGACTGGATTTTTACTTTCCCAATTGGCGGCTGTGTCACGCCTTTGTTGAAAGGAAGCGTTAATTCTATGTTCAGCCATTCTATATCACACTCTCTTTCTTTTAGAAAAATCCATCGACAATACATCGGTAGACTATTCCATTAATAAAAAGGGGAGAGACTATTGCCTCCCCCCAATATTAATAACATTCCACCGATTCTATTGTGAAATTAGGCTTTGCCACCGTCAAAGATGAAGGTGTCACCAGCATCCAAAACAGAAGCGGGCAGAACATAAACAGGAGTTTCAGTACCGTTGATCTTGATGTTACCGTTAGTTTCGGAAGCCTCAACCTTAGTAGAACCAACATCTTCCAGAGCCTTAACACGAGTATCCATTGCAGTGTTCAGATCATTAGCATGATCCTTAGCATTCTGCTCTGCGGCATCCCACGCATTAACCTTGTCCTCGGTAATACCGTCCAGAACATCCTTGTTTGCGTGTTCATGCTCCTTAGCAACAGCATCGTCCCAATCAACGATCTTCTGTTCAGTAATGCCAGCCAGAACAGCAGCGTTCTCATGGCTGTGAGCCTTACCGATAGCAGTCTGAATCTCAGTTGCCAACTTAGCCAGAGTGATAGAACCATCAGTGATGGTAGCAGTCACCTTATGATCATCGCTGACAGAGATTACAACCATGTCACCAGCGGCAGAGCCAGAAGTAACATACTCAATCAGGCTGCCGACATTGATATACAGAGGCTCGGCAACATTTTGCAGAACCAGCTTAATGTAAGTACCCTCAGCCTGACCTTCAGGATTTTCAACCACACTACCAGACTCAACAACCATATCCTTGGGGATATTAATAGCTGCGCCAGCCTGAACGCCGTCCTTCATCAGAGTATAAACAGCGGCATACTCACCAGAGTCAGCGGACTTTTCGATAGTGTACTCAGCAGCAGCAGGAATAACGACCTTCAGACCGTCCTCAGCCAATTCCAGAGCATTATCGGCATCCTGAGAAATCTTAGCGGCAACAGTAGGAGCGGTATCAGTACCAGCAACAGTCACAGAGTTGTCACCAGCGGTAACAGAACCGACCTTCTTCTGAGCCTCAGCCATTGCGTCATCGCCAGACTTCTTAGCGGTAGCAACAGCAGCGTCATTAGTAGTCTTATAAGTATTCAGAGCATCCTCAACATCCTTCACAGTAGAAGTAGTTTCGCCCTGAACAGCAGCGGCAGCACCCTTAGCCTCGTAAGTATCAGCCAGCTTCAAAGCCTTGATAGCAGCGGCAATCTGAGCAGAAACAGCAGTGTTGCCAACCAGACCTTCCAGACCGCTCACACGACCAGCCAGAGCAGTGTCATCGTACTTAGGAATGTCGATAACAGCAACCTCAGTAGCATACTGCTCGTCAGCCTTGGACTTGCTCATTAACTTATACTGATAAGCGTTGCCCTCAACAGGAACAATAGTGTACTGAGTGTCGGTATCAACAGAGATACCCATCTGCTCATTAACATAATTAGCAATGTAAGCATCAATACCAGTGATTTCATCTGCACCATAAGTAGGCTTATTAGCTTCCTTAGCCCATGCAGGAACATCGCCAGCGATAGCAGACAAATAACCTAAATCGTTAAACGCAGTAGTACCGTCACCGATCTTCAACAGAACAGCAGGCTCATTCAGACCAGAGTTAGAATCAGCAGGGATAATGACGATAGCAGGTTCACGTTCTGCCAGAACAGGGTTCTTAGTAGACCAGTTGTTCAGGGTATCGCCACGCAGCTTATACAGGACATTCATAATATTTCTTTCAGCCATAATAAATACCTCCATATTCTTTTAATAGATTAATGATTACCGTCCAAAACCATATATTCGCCTTCGGTTTGGACTAATTTATTGACATTCAATGACGCAACTTCCGCTGTGCCATCGGTATCAACCTTAATTTTGTTTTCAGCCTCACTTGACTTAATCACACCTAATTGCAAAAGCCCCGCAATGGGAACTTCCACATTACCGTTTTCGTCAATTGGTTGAGATAAGCCGCCAATAGTGAGGCTGGTGACTCGCTCTTTAGTTAATGACTGATCAATTTCCGCAAATTTCTCTTGAACTTTTTGGAAGTTATCATTAAACTTTCGAGCCACTTCGGAACCAGAGTCAGAATCGCTTGGTGTCGTTCCTGCTCTTAACAGTTCATAAATGAAATCCAATCCAATCACCGCCTTTCACTAAGCATACAAATAACTGTCGGCTAATAATGTAGCGGTTTGGTAAAGAAATCCACGATAGTTTTCAGGCTGTCCAACTGTTGCAAAGCAATTGCCGTCAACATATTCGCCGCTGCTTCCAGTTGGATCATACAAAGGGCTATCACTTGGATAGAACACGCCATAATAAAATCCACCAACTACACCTGACATACGCATTCACCGCCTTAATAGATAAAGCAGAGGACACATTCATCAATATCACTCTCAAAACGCAAATCTGCGATTTCGGGAGTTGTATGACCAGCAATAGCGATACTTGCAAAGTTGCCGTTGCCGTCAGTTGTATAAGTAAAACCATTCATGGTGAACTTTTTATAAGCGTCCGCTTTGATGGTAATATGGAACAGCTTATCAGCCAAAGAATCAGGTTCAACCCTGCGAACCTCAGCCAAGCACTTTTCCACAACATTTTCATTCGCCTGAATTCCAGTGATCAATCCACCTTGTTTTCTTACCATCTAATCACCACCTTCTTATTAAAGTTCTGCTATGCTTATGCAATTGTTATAAAATCAAGTTCATGCAAAGTCATATTGTCAAACTCGGATACTGTAAAATCATCCATCTCGCTAACAAAACGATACCGTTTCATTTCTGTGCTTGCCTCACAAGATAATGCCATTTTGCTTTCAGATGGATAGATAATACCAATCAAAACTTCCGCTATTTCCGCAAATATATGAAGAATATTTTCAGACGAAGCAAATTTCTCTAAATGCAAAATAGAATCTATGGATGCAGATAAGTATGTCATGACTTCTAAATCATGCAAAATCTTTTCCAAAAAATATTCATCAATTGGAGCAGCAGATAAATACATTTCTGCCTGACCCGAAATAGATGCCAAATAGAATAATCCAACAGGTTCAGTATACAGCACCATATCTAAGTCATTTAATTTTGCAACCTTACTGCTTGCAAATTCTGATTCTGCAAATAAATATAATTTACTATCAAACTTTTCAAATCCTTCTTTTGAACATTCAAGCTGATCGGCAACTAACATCATATCGAAATCCACTGTGCCAAATGAATGTGCAATATAATAATCCAATGGGTCTACGGAAATTTCCAGAACGGATTCACTGCTGATTAAATCTTTCTTAATTGCATTAATCACATCAACAAATAAAACCATTTCCGTATTACCACCAGTTGTTACTTGACTAAATAAATCAGCTTTTGCGCTCAGATACATTTCACTATTCATATACTCATGCACTCGTTCTTCTAAATTAGTAATTGTTGCATCTAACTCCATACTGGCTTCACCAGTAAAAGTTTTCATTAACTCTAATTCTGACATAGAACAAAGCAAATAGAGATAATTATAAAGCGTAAATGTATCTCTTTGTACTAATTGCGAAATAATAACATCAATTTCGGTGAGTCGTTTCTTTAAATAAACATCAAAGGTTTGCAACTTTCTCACCTACTTTCTATTTTGATTTTTATTAAGCCTTATTTGCCAAAGTCAGTTTAAGACCGCCGCTCTTGACAGTAACAATTGTTGCAGCTTCAACGCTACGAGATTGTGTCAAAGCCTCAAACATAAGCAAGTTGCCATCAACAATATCATCGTACAAAACGAAGTGTGTCATGGTTCCCCAACTTGCAGAACTTTCAGGGAAAGAAACATCAGAATTGTTTGAGATCACGCCATTAACAGGTTCGCCCAAAGTAGTCAATTCAACACGAGAGTAGCCAGCCGAATCTAAAGGTTCGGTAACGCCTGTGCCATCAACATTTGGTGCGGTAGAACTCAAACCAAGATAAACTTTATCAGGCAGTGTAGGACTCAGCTTAGTTTTGAAAACATTGCCCATGATACAGTTTAAAAAGTATGTAGAAGTCATACGCTTTCATCCTCCAATCTTTATTACTTGTATTTGTTGTTATTTCAAAAAACTTTCATTGATATTATGGAAAATATTAAAAATACCCTGATTCGGAATTTCAACTTCTCCATCAATATCTTTGATAGTGATTTGATAAATGTATTTACCATACAATCCCAAAGTATCGGTTGGCAATAAGTCTACTGTTGCAACATTCTTTGCACCAGTAACATCATCACCAATTACAAATGATAAGGGCTTTGAGACTAATGGTTCATCGTTATATTTGTCAGAATAGTCCACAAGAGCAAAATTACCTGTGCAACCTTCTGCATTGAAAGGAACATTCTGTTCCGTAAATAACCGCCAACGAAGTGTGTTTGATTGTCCTGCAACAAACATGACTTCTGGCAGAGAATAAACATCATGCCGCATAACAATCACCCTCCAAAGTTCACAGGAAACTCACATTTGAAATCCAAAAGACAACTGCCTTTGACAAGCAGTTTATTCAATCCTTTTTTCAACGGCAACCATGAAAAATTGCAATACTGATACATATTTGCATATGTAGGATCAGACGAAACAATTTTCCCAAGTTCATTATCCACTGAAATTGTCAAGAAATAATCCTTTGGTAAGTTTTCAAAACGCAGCTCCGCATTATTACACGATTGATTAATAATCGAAATTGTGTTACTGCCATTTAATGTAATATCCAGCTTAGGATAATACAGTTTATTGATTGTAGATCGACTGACTAACTTGATTTCTGTTTCATTCACACAAGAGTAACTGAACTTTTGTGGAAAGGTGTATCCATAAGGAGAATCACATATCACTTTTGCAGTGAAAGCCCACGGCAACCAAGAAAGTTGAATAGGTTCCAATTCACTGATGATACAGTGATAGCGAATGGTTTCCATATCTGGCTGTTCAATTTCAAGCCATTTATATGTGTCGTGACCCGTCAACCAATTTGCGATTGCGTCCATTTCAAAACGATCTAAATGTTCATCCATCTTGAGCATCAACGGATCAAGACCGAAAACCAGTTTAAATTCCAAAGGATCATCAAAAGAACGACCATATAAAAAAGTCCGTCCAGTGGACGGAATTACATCAGTCATTAATTTACCTGTACTTGCAAAGGGAGTAGCTTCATTTTTATTTCCATCAATATCATAAATCCGCAATCCAAATTCAGTACAGGGGATGCGATTAAATGAGAAATTTTTAGCAATAAAACCCATCCGCTCACCTCCGCTTAAATGTTAATCTAACTTTTCTTCACTCTTATCTTTCTTAATTTCTGTAATTTCACAGTTATTCAAGATATTTAGAGTTTCCTGTAAAATGGCATAACTACCAGCAAGATTGCCAGCACTTTGCGCTCCGCTTACTAAAATACCACCATCCAAGGTCTTGCAAACAGCATCAATCCTCTGCATAATTTCAGTTTTAATCATTTCTAATTCTCCTTCATAAGTTGATTTAATTTTTCTTTTAACTGTTCAATCTCATGATATAATTTTTGAATCATAAAAGTATTTAAAGAAATAAATTCACCATATCGCAAGCTATATTTATAATCATCAATTTCATCCTTTTGCACTTCTTGTACTGGCGTAATTGTCAATCCAGCAAAATCTTTTGTTGTTAACCCACTTGAAATAAGTGCTTGTTCAACATCTTGTGCAATAAATCCCAAATGGAATCTATTTGATTGACCATGATTATAGAAAAACTTAGTTGGCTTTAAATTCAAAAAGAAATTTTTATATTTCTCCAAATCATAACTAATTTTATTTTTCAATCTTCGATCTGAATTAACTGTAATTTCTTCAGCGGCATAAATTCCATTATTAGTAATATAGAAATCTAAATTATCTGTTGTCATTCTACACCCAGTATTAGTAACAATGAAATATGGAGCAGAACCATAACCATTACTTCCATACATCATAGAACCATAAGTAGTAGAAACACCAGTGTATCCTCGTCCTTTACAAAATCCTCCGTAACCACAAGTCAATTCAATTAAATCTGCATCTAATGCTCCTGTTCTAATATAATTCGCATTAATATATAAACGATTTGTAGATGAATCGCTAAAAATTCCAAATCGTGTACCATTATTAGTTAAGATATTAAATACGGCAACATCAGTCAACTTATTATCATACGCAAGATCATAAGCATCATATGCCCAATCAAGAGCATTATCTGCCAATCTATAAGCATCGTCTGCATAATTATATGCATTACCCGCATAGTTATATGCGGTATTTGCTCGTTGATATGCGTCACTACTTGATGAATTAATTTCAGTTATAGTTGCCCAATTAATAGATGAACCAGCCCCCATTGTAATATTTCCGCTAATTGAAACATTACCAGCAGAATCAACTACAAACTGACCGTTGCCCACATTAATCCCATTCAAGTTTAAATAATCAGAAGTGAACTGTTGATTATTGTTCATCATCAGGTTTCCGCTTTTATCACGATAAGTCGCTCCATAAACAGTTCCTTTAAAAGTACCATTATTTGCAGTCAAATTACCATTTGCGTCAACTGAGAAATTCGGATTTGTAGAAGTGCCGCCAATTTTCAAATTGCCCTGTGCGTCAACTCGAAATGCAGTAGAACCACCAACTTCCAATGAACCACGGAATATACCACCAACAGCATCAATAATGCCCTTGATATAAAGACCGCCATCCATATCAAGCCAAAAGTTCGCATTGGGAGTATCATTCGCATCCAAATCGTCAACCTTTGTCACGGACTTATTGTTTGCAGTTTTCACACCAGTAGGATTATTGAATTGATCATAGACAAACATATTGTCTGGATCATCACCGCCGACAAGACCTAAAATTGCTCCCATATCAATTCTGCCGCCAGTCGAACCATAAAGGTTGAATGAGGCATTATGCAAAGAAGCACCTTCAGCGTCCATTTTAAACACGGCAACGCCACCGTCTTGTTTTTCGCTCTCGATGATCAGATTTTGACCAGCCAACAGCGTACCAACAAGGGCAGGGAGGACGATACCGTAGAGAGTGCCAAAGTTCTTATCAGTAAACTCACCAATACCAATTGTTGCGCTCTCCCAATTATCCTCTGTAAACATGATGGCGTTGTGAGCCATCCAAATTTGCTTTGGACTGTATGTACCGCTTGCCTCGTCATATTTCATACAGCGTAAGCCAGTGCCATCAATCTTCAATTCATTGTTTTCGCCAGCCATAATGTTATTTTTCATAGCATCAATAGCAGACTTCATAAACTGCTCAACTGATGTTTTTGCACCGCTGTTTACAAAGCTGCTGTAAAGATACTGATTAAAATCCAGAGAATTACTACTGGAAACGGCTTGCTCAAGAATTTGACGAATATCCATAACACCTTCTTTAGCTTGAAAATACTCGTTAAATTCAATAGAAAAGTCTGTTAAATCATCAAAATCAACAGATACAGCAAGGACATATGGTTCATAAACATTCTCATTTAAGTGAAGATACAGTCTTTCGCCAAGAGAAAATTGCTTTGCAAATTCAACAAAATCGTCAAGCGCAAAGAAATTTCCGCTATCAACAGAAAAATAATATGTTGGTTGAGAAGCCTTTTTCAGATATTGATCTGCGTAATCATATAATTCCAGAGCAACAGATTGTTTCTGATACTCTGTTACATTTCTGGTAAAATACGCATTTGCAGTAGAAGTTTTAAACTGCAATGTACTATCGGACTTCATAACATTTGCGCTTAAAGTGCCTGTCATAGACAATGTTGCACCAGAGAAAATTATGCTGTTGTTTAATTTACCATCGTTCAAATACAAAGAAAGAACAAAAGTATTATCACTATTGACTTCCAATGTGCCTCGAACAATTTCTGCATCTAACGACAAACTGGAATGACTGGTTTCAATCATGCCACCACGAACAGAATAAAAAGTTTTATCAGATGTATATCCTGTTTCTATAATTTCATTTAAACTTACAAGATTGAAAATTGAAGCCAAATCTCGTACCATAGTACCATCAGTAGAATAACTATCAGTATTCGTAATCGCAAATGTCGAATCAGTTAAACTACCACACTTAAAATATCTATCAAGTATCTCAATCTGTTCTTCATTAAAAAAAGCAGAAAACGCAGTCAATTGATTGATATTTTTAAGTTGATTTGTAAGAGCAGTAATCTTATTCTCAATAGGAGAAATGACAGCGTTTTTCTGATTATTGATTTCTTTTTCTTTTGCAGAAATCTCAGATTTTACAGCATCCAAATCATCTTGCAAAGAACTGTCCATAGCAACACCTTGTACCAATGTTGCTTTCTTGCTCTCCAATCCAGAAAGTTCTCCTTCTAAATCGGCAAGTACCGCATTCTCCGTTACAAGGCGGCTTATTAACATACTCTGTTCAACAGATATATCAAAATAAGTTTGCTGATAGGAATCAAAAGTCTGCTTCCAATTTTGCCACTGTATGATCATCTCTTTTGAAAAATAAGACTCATTCATATATGCGTCAAGATTGTAGATTTTATTCGTACCCATAGGATTAACAGTTCGAATATCTAAATCATCAGCACCATGAACATCTAATGCGGTCACAAGTTCATTTGCATTTTCTTCGACCTCAATTTCATCCAAAAGATTTCTCGCAGATAAATACACTGCTTTCGTTGAAAAAGAATCAGAAAGACTTTTTACATTGATGGTTCGATTATATGTATCAAAATCAAAAATGCAGTCATAAGACTCCTGTAATTTCGATTTCATAAAATCATATACAGATTGGTTATCAGCACTATAAGTACGATACTTACCAATTAAATCACTTGAAACTGTTCCAATTGACCAAGATGGAAGTTCAGAAAGAATAATCCCCATAATTGTTCCATCAGGAGCAAGAGGATTCCAGAAATTATAAGTACCTTCTTCCAGTGTAATTTTCTTTCCCGCCAATTCATATTCCAAAGAATATGCTTTACAGGATTTTATTTTGACAACTGTATCATTGTTTTCAACAGGACTTTGTAAAAGGAATTGACCATATCCTTCAACATCAATGACCCTCATACTTGTCAGAAGATCGTACTCGTCCAGTTTTTCTCCATTGTCAGCAGATGGATATTTAAAATTCAATTCAGAAACCTCAGTGTAGCAAAATCTTGCATTCGGTTCTAAAATATGACCTAAATAACCAATAGGAGTTCCGTCTAAGTTTCTCAAAATAAACTTTGGACGATTTCTCATATCAATTTTGCTAAAATCAATAACCAAACAATCAACCTCCTTTCATTATGATGAAAGGGAAGGGCATATAGCCCCTCCCTTATGGTCTTAATCTGCTTCCTCTTAAAGTCCCCTTGCCAGCCCTAATAAAAGAGCCAGCAATTTCTTCACCAGCGATATTACCGATCTCTCGGCTCAACCGCTGAATATCGCTCTTATCCAGCTTTTCAGTAACCATCACATGAACTGGCACTGTTACATCACCGATACTCTGCGACATATGGTTGCCGCCAGACGCAGCTTGTGCCTGTTGCATATCACGCATAACAGCATTATGTGACTGCATTTCTGCATATCCGCTACCGTTCATGCTGTGATACAGACCACCACTAATGCCAAGTTTGCCAGCAATGGTTTCATCAGCTTTCAATACACGATAGACAACTTCCTGCTGTGGCTCGGTAAATACAGCCTCACGCTTTTTAAGCAGAGCGAACATTTCATCCTGCTTTGGCGTTGCATCATCACCAACAATACCGCCAGTGTGATATGTGCTGTACGGATAAGTAGAGTAAAGTTGTGCGCCGCCTACTTTATCCAAATACCACACACCATCATCTCCACGAACAACAGTGCGTCCGATCAGTTTTTGTAATTCCTCACCAAGTTCCAGATTTCGTTTATTAAGTCGAAGTTTACCAGCCGCATCTTCACTACCATGCTGTTTAGAATTAGCTTTCATTTCCGCAACGATTTCTTTCACTCGTGCCATTGTCTGACCGCCACTGGTATCATAGTCACCAATACTACCAACAGTAGTAAATCCACTACTTGCATCAAAGGCTGCAATCTGTGCCTGAGTAGCCGCCACAGCATTCAAATAACTACCATACTGCTGAACTGCGCCAGATGCCGCATTCCAAGCAGAAATCAATTCAGACTGTACGGTATTGCCGTACTGGTAGTTCCAATTAATCAAATCATCATAGAGAGTATCCCAATGATTATTGATCCGGTCGATTGCCAACTGATAGATTTTCTCAGCAGAGGAAATAGAATCCTCAAGGATTTCAATTTCTTTCTGCTTTTCTTTCTCATAGGCATCAGCCATATTATCAAGCATATCGCTTGTAGCCTCATAAGCATGATCTGCCTGAGTTTCAGCCAAGTCAGACTGTTCCTCAGCCAATTGCTCCTGAAGTTTACGCTTTTCTGCCTGAGCCTCACGACTGTCATCCAAATCCAGCATAGCAATTCGTGCTTGCAACTCGGCAATGGATTTCGTCTTTTCAGTAACATCCTTGGTGTACTTGTCTTTTTCACGCTCTAAGTCCAAGGATTCTTTCTGTAAATCAACAATCTCACGGTATTTGTCAATCTGATCCTCCAATGCAGAGATTTGGTTTTCAACCTCTTGCTTAATCATTTCCTCAACATACTTGAGCAAATCTTCAAGCGCAGTAGATGTTTCCTCCAAAGCCTCTTTTGCAGAGGTATCAATTCGACCAATACTTGTAACTGCCGAATCTGCTAAACTTCGCATTACATTAATACGCTGTAATGCGTTGTTATACTGATCATCACTCAAACCAAGTAATTGCAACTGTGCATAGACTAAATCCCATGTGCTTGATGCCGCTGCACTTGTTGCTGTTGTCAGATTAAGAAGTGCCACAGTATCATTATTTGTCAACGCCGTTCTAAGCTGCTGGATATAATTCAAAGCGGTTTCAATTGCCATTTGCTGAGTTCTCGCAGCAATTACTCTCTGAATATTTTCCTCATTGATAACTAATTGACCGTTCTCGTCCTGCAAATAAGCAAGATTTTCAACGCCATAAGAAAGAATATCCTGCAAAATATCTACCGTTATACTTCCGTACTCGGCATATTCCTGAGCGGCATCTTTCAAAGAGTCATACATACCCTGAATATTATCCAAAGCATCATTTGCGTTATCAACTACCTGTTGCCAAGCATCTTTTGTTGCATTTACGATAGCATCCTGATAATCCCACCACAAATCTGAAAGCTGACTAATTTCATCACTGGTTTCAGAATAACCTAAAGAACGATAGTATTCAGCTTCATCATGGATGGTGTCTTGCATATCCCGATAATAACCAATAATATCATTAGTATATCTTGAAATATCGGAATAGTTTGCAGATTCAATAGCCTGATTCAACCAGTTTTCAGTTAATGTAATAGCATTTTCATATTCAGATGTAATATCTTCATATGCAGCCACAATAACCTCTTTGATAGCATCCTGATAATCCCACCACTGTTTCTGCAAGTCCATAATATATTCAGAATTTTCGCTAAGACCTAATTTGCGATATTCCTCTGCTTGATCATGAACTTCTTGTTGCATTTTCTTATAAATTGCAACAATTTCATCAGCACTTCCATTATTCTTTTCAAGAAGGAATATATCATGCTCGTATGAAGCGATAATTTTACTAATCTCTTCATCCATTGCATCAAGAGTTTCTTTAAGTTGTTCCTCAAGATCAATATCTCCGCTTACATTTACATTGACATTGACATTTGAATTTTTTGTGCTATTTGGAACACTATCTTTTCCAAGACCATATGTACGATCAAGGAATGTAAAATGTGCATTTCCTTTTACATACGCAATACCACGGCTGTTAATCCTGCGATTTTTCAAGAGTTCTTCTGTTTGACGATGATTAAAAACAATAGCACCCTTTGGTAAATCTACAAATTCAGCACCATTTGTACCAACAGTTTGATAAGTACCTGTTTTTGGATCAACAACAAGTTCCTCACCAAGTTCACCAACTAAAGCATCTTTTTCCGCAGTTGGTGTTCCCCAATTTCCACTTTCATGAGTATTGCCCTGTACCAATGCAGTTCCAAATGCTCGTGTAGATTGAGTTCTGGTAACTGTTGTAACATAAATTGTTTTACTCTTTATGCCCTTTAACAAATTTTGTACTTCGATTAAACGATTTCTGGTAGTTCCATATCCATCCATTTTCATCGTAAAATTCTTATCTTCGATTACAAAATTCTGAATGGTTTCCAAGCTGCTTAATACATCTTCATCATCAATGCCAGCATAAAGCATAATTTGAGATTGCTCAGATTCTAACGAATCAAGTTTATCAACAAGGGCATCTACTTCTGTCTGATCGACACCAGCAACAGCAGTATAGGTTTTCCCATCAAACTCTGCAATTTTATCAAGTTCAGCTTGAGTATCTGTAATTTCTTGCTGTACTTGTTCCAAAGCAACCTGAATTGTAAGTTCAGTAGGAAGTTCCAAATCATATTTTTGCTGAAGTAAAGTAGCTAATTGGTCTTGTGCATCTACATAGTTTGTCATAGTTGCTTCATATTCAACATCCGTTTCATCCAAACTATCTAAATCTGATTTAAGAGAATCTACTTCTTTTTGCTTTTCTGTAATTTGAGCATCAATTTCAATATGAGCAGAAATATTTTCTCTGGCAGTAGAACGCAGTTCTTCCATTTTTGATTTTGTTTCATCAATTTCAGTTTGCAGTTCATTCCATTCATCAGTACCAATTTTCCCACTTTCACCCAATTCTGCTTGCTTTTTTAACAGTTCAGTCATTGCTTGGTCACAATCATAGATTTTACCTTCCAATGTCTCAACTTCTAAACTGCTAAGAAAATCCTCATGATCAGCAGAATATTTTGAAATCGCATTTCCTAAAGCAAATGCTTCTGTTGTGGTTAGATTCATTGCTTCAGCAAATTGCTCAATAGTTTCAATTTGAGAATTTAACTCAAAATTCTCTAAATCTCCAACAAATACAGTTGAGTCACCAAATGCGGTTTTAAGACCATCAGTAACAAAATTCTTAATATTATCAAAATCAATAGAAATATTCCCATCATCAGATGTATAATATCTCGACAGAACTTTGTTAATATATTTCCAACCAGCTTCTATTTGATCTCCCGCATCCTCAAACTGACCATAAATATCTTCTGGAACTAATGCTTTAAAAGCTGTCCAGAATGTCTCTGTACCAAACTCATTATTTTCATAAGAATCAACAAGAGTCTGAATCATATTGGCAAGATCGTCTGTATAATCTGCCGCATCATCAATAGCCTGTGCATTATCAAGTTCTGTAAAGGCATTTGTAACGCCAAGCAATTGCTGTTCTAACAATTTATACTGAGCGATTTGCTGTTTAGTAGCATCAATCTGGTCAAGTATTGTATTGATTGTACTTAGAGTTGCTTCATCATAATTCTCAACACCATCTGTAACATCATACAATTGATTAACCAATTCATGATAATTAAGTCTTTCATGAGATTGTGCTAATTTCAAATCTGTCATTAACGCTTCTTCCGAAGCCTCAACAATTCCTCGCAGACCATCAGCATTTGTAACCAAATACCCATTTGTAGTATCAATACAATCTGCGAGAGCAGTTTCACCGCCAGCTAAAGTCACTAAGGAATTATAGGCATCTTCTGTTAAATGTGTGTTATCAGCAAAAATATTTTTCATAGCTAATTGCACATCTACTGCATTTTCAGTAGCAGATTGCAATGTATCATATCCTTTTCGAATCTGAGCAACAGAATCAAAATATGTATTTGCTGAATCTTGAGCAATCTCTGCATTTTTCAGTTCAATATATCCCAATTTATCTAATAATTGCAATAATTGCTCAACACTAATTCCATATTCATCAGCCGCAAATTTTAATCCGACATATGCCTGTTGATCCTCTGGTAAAGTATGTCTACGACTGTTTTTATTCGGATTATCTTCATATTCCATGCCCGTATTAAGCACTTCATACAAATCAACTTTCCCATCTTCATTTTTGAACTTTTCAACAGTATCCTTGATAAAATTACCAAAAGTATCATCTGGATCAGCCAAAGAAGCCTTGAGTTCAATTTCATATTGATAGTTTTTAGATAATTCTGTAAACTTATCAAAGAAATCAACCATATACATATTGACGGCTTCATTGCTCCACCCGGCATTTGCCCAAGCAATTTGCGCCTCATTCATTTTCTCAACGGCAGTAATAGCAGATTCACTATCACCATTTAATAAAGCATCTTGATATTCTTTTTGTGCGCTTAATACTTTACCCCAAACTTCACTGTATTCAGATTCATAATTCAATAGACCTTCGACATATGTATTGAAAATCTCTTCATTATCATCTATTGTATCGGTAATTAATCTGATTTGTTTTTCATAACCCTCTAACGCAGAACCAACATATGTCAGATAATCTTCTCCAAAATATTCTTTACCTAAACTCTCTGTAATGTTAAATAAAGAACGGTAGGTATCTAAAACATCATAAATTGAATCCGCATCTATATCAGATACAAAATCACCAGTAATACCAACAGGAGGAATTTCAATTCCAAGATCAGCCTTCTCAAATTCTGCTTGAAGTCTATCATGGAAATCGGCTGGAACCATATCCAAATCTAAATCATTAATGGCATCCCACAATTCGCCAGTAGAAGGTACTTCAATTGTAAAACCTCCACCAACAGGAGAATTCCACCAATCTACTTTACTTGGATTAAAATCAGTAAACAAATCAATAGCATCTTGAATCGCACCAATATTATCCTGCTTAAACTCTTCCCAATTAGTCTTAGACAGATTATTGATTGCATCAATCTGATCATTAATTTCACCAGTTACAAGATGAATACCTTCTGCTTCATCACCATACTTTTCAATTAATTCCTCTTGAATAGCAATTAATTCTTTTCGTTTGTTATATGCCTCTTCTTCAGAAAGATTGCCAGAATCAATTTCTCCACGCAATTCAATAATCTTATCTTTATAATCTTCAAGAGAACTAACTAACTCGTTATGGGAATTAGCTGCATCCTCTGCTGCCTGACGAGCCTCTTCAATTTTTTGCTTATAATTCTTATAAGCAGCGATAGCAATAGCAATAACTGCAACAACTGCTGTTATTGCGGCAGTAGCGGCAGTTGCAGGAGCAACAGTACCAGCAAGAGCAGAAGAAGCACCTTTTAAGGTAGTAATAAAACCACCACCAGCAGCCTTCCCCTTCATCCAACACAATTGCAATTTTTTAAACAAACTTGTTATTTTAGGAATAATTCCAAAACCACTGGTAATTACATTAAACAGTTTTACAAACAATCCAGTAACGGATTTCAAATTTAAAAGTGTTAATGCAGAAGCTACGATAACTAAAGCATTGCCCATACCGCCAAGAGATTGAATTATTTTATCTAACACAGTAATAGCCTGTGTCCCTAATTCAACAATCCCCTTTAAAAAATCGCTGTTAAAAACAGTAGTAGATAATGCTTCAAAGGCAGCTTTAAACTGATTTGTTTTGGCCTCAAGACCACCTAAATAGGTTTCATACTCTTTCATTGCCGATCCAGCAGAATTCAGCGAAGAATTTAAAGCATTCTGAGCAATATCAAAATTCTCCATAATAGCAGAAATAATATTACCTTGACGCTTACCAGCAATCAATTCTGTAATACTCGCTTGCTGAATATCGGTCAATTCTTCCCATTTATTCGCAAGTTCTTCCAGAATTTGATAAGTAGATTTAAATGTATCATCGTTGATCATAATATCAACGCCAGACAAAGCCATAATTTCTTTACGCAAGGTTGCCGTAGATTCTGCCATGCCATCCATATCAAGACCAGCAGCTTCCAATTCAGTAGTTGCACCACGAATACGCATAGAAATTGTCTTAAATGCAGTACCAACACTGGTTGCATCCTGAACAACAGTATTCGCCGCAGTAATCAAAGCAATGGTTTCATCAATAGTATTATTTGCCGCAGCCATCGAGGAAGCGGAACGCTGTAAAGCCTCACCAATGTCACCACTGGAAATTGCAAAATTGTTACCGACTTCATTAAATCTGTCCAAAATATACACAGCATTTTCTGCCTCAATGCCAAAACCCTTCATAGTAGAAATCATGCTATTTGTAGCATCATCAATACTATTTAAATCACCAACATTAGCATAAATTGTTGCAAGCTGACCAAGTTCTTCGGACTCACTTAATGAGAAACTAAGTCTGCTAAAATTAGTAGTTGCATCTACTAAATCTTTAACCGTAGTACCTAACTCAATGGCTTTTGCTTTTGCATTAGTCAAAAACCTATCATAAGAAGCATCTGTTTCATCAGTGACTTTTTTCAAATTGATCATTGCCGCATCTAAATCTTTGACATTTGAAATCATTTGTTTAAGTTCACTGAATGCCTGATACATTAATCTACTGGCACTAAAGAATGATGCAAAATTCTTGAATGCAGTTTTTAATTTATCTCCTAATGATTGTGTATGCAGTCCTGCTTCTTTGACTTTTGTATTAAATTGTTCAAATTCTGTATTCCATGCCTTGAATTGCGATGGAGTAGAAACAGCCTCTAATTTTGCTTTAAGATCATTCAGATTTTGTACCAGCGCAGGATTTCCCTTAATTGCACTATATGTCTTATCATACTCTGCAACTTTTTGACGGGCTTTTTCAATACTGGTTCTGAACTGTTCAATAGCATTTACATCTTCAAAGACCTTAGCATCTTTTTTTGTTTGCTGGAATTGTTTATTAAGAGCTGCAATACGATCAATTAGAGATTGATAATTCTGATCCGTAGTTGCAGTCTTATCTAATTCAGCTTTCAATGTTTTAGCTTCTTCAGCCGCTAAACGCAATTTTTCTTTTAAAGCATCAATACCAGAACCAGACATTCCAGAATTAGATACAGACGCAAATAAACTATCAGCCTGAGAAGAAATACCTGACAGTAAATTTAAGTTCTCTGATTTTACACCATATGTTGCGTTATATTCGGAAACCGCCCGTTTTGCATTATCTACGGCTATGGAAACGGCATCCCATTGCTTTTTTAATTTACCGCCAGTAGCATCAGCATCTACCTTTTCAAGAGCTGCATCCAATTCGGTAATCGCTTTAATTACTTTTTGAGCAGCCGCACTATCCCCAATGCTGTCATATTTGATTTTGAAAATCTCTAAAGAAGAACGAGCATCCTCAATCTTATTTTTAATACCTAAATCGCCAGATTGTGTCTTTTCTGCCGATCCTAATTTTTTAAGTTCTGCATTCAGACTTTCAATCATTGTTTGCAGACGCTTATAAGCCGACAATTTCTTTTGAGTATTATCAGCATTCTCAAATTGTGCCAAATTTGCTTTTAACAAATTTACTCGTTTTTGCGTTTCAGCACTTACATCCTTGAGTTTGCTAAATTGCTCCACAATAGAAGAGACACTTCTTGATACAGAAGTGTCCGAATTCATCTTTTTAACGGCAACATTATATTCTTCGATTTGCTTTTTAGCAGATCGCAAAATTTCATTTGCCTTTGTAAAATCACCAGACGAAACAGCATGATTAAACGCATTCCAAGTATCTTTATTCAATGTTATGCCAATATCTTTGGCAATATTTCGATACTCTTGCATTTGAGAATTTAATTTTGCTTGAGTGGAGGCAATTTTCTGTTGTGCTGCTAAAATGCTATTTACACTTTTTGCGTCAACTTCAACGCCCATCTTGACTGTTTTCTTATTAATTTTCGCAACAACAGCATCAATTTCTTTTTCCGTTTCTGCTTTTTCGATTGCAGTCTTGAGAATAATTTTTCTGGTCTTTGTGCTATTTAAAATACCGTCAAGTTCGGCTTGAATATTAGCTTGAGTTTGACTTACATCCAACCCCAATACAATCAAACCATCAGCAGCCATTTATTTTCACCTCCTATAAAATAATAAAACCTCCCTCTAAATAGAGGGAGGAAATGTTCGTTAATATACTCGTCCATAATATAAAAGCGGTCTAATTACATTCTTTTGTTCTGATAGTTGTAATCCAAGTTTGTTTTTAGAATTAAAATCTCGAATACCATCAGCAATCCAGTTCGATGCTTGCCGATAGCCAAAATTCGGAATATTCTTAAACCAAACATTCTTTTTAACAACATAACCATCATTCAATAACCAAAATACATTCGCATCACTTTTATTCCACTTTTTGAAAATAGATGGACGAATTGAATTTTCAATTTTTAATGTAATGCTCATTCGATTACCTTCAACTTTAATATCTGCCAAATCAGCAGTAGAAATCGAATGTTGCATTGTTCTTTGATGGATTTTGCTTTGTATGCAATTAGATAACAAATTTGCAGCACCCACCAATTCTTGCCCATAAGTCAATCCAGATGGGGCTTTTACTTTTGTTATATCAAGATTATTCAAAATCTTAGCTAATGACATACAGCACCCCCATAACAAAAAAGACGAGGGCATAAACCCTCGTCCTTTCTTATTTCATTATTCATTTTCCGGGCTTCCAACGATGCCCACATTTCAGACAAGTCAGTACCGTTTTCCCACTCCCTATAAATCCTGTTACAATGCTAAACCCTCTTGCGCCAGCGTGATACTCTGTCGATCCACATTGAGGGCAGCATATAATATCTTTGTCCTGAGATGGATTCACAAAGCTAACAGGAGCGGCAGAGTCATATATCCTTGCATCTACATTAACTGCCTGAAATTTCTGAGCAATCAAATTCGCCTGATTCTGACTTAATCCGTCTTTGATAATGATATAGGGAGCAGACTGTTCAACAAATTCTTTTGCCTCCGCAAGCCCCAACCCTGTCACTTCACGGACAACTTTAATTGCAGGAATTTTTTGCTGTGAAAACTCACTAAAACTTGGAATAGCTACCTTTTTTGAATTAGATTTTGATGTTGAAACGGTTTGTTCTGTTTGAATAGGATAACCACAATGAATACAAGCAGGAGCCTTATCACTAATTTGTTTACCACATTCGGGACAATTAATCAAAGCCATAATACAATGCCTCCTTTAAAAACATTATACATGGTATAGTTCATAAAGTCAATATATTCTTGCAAATCTTGTTATTTATGACTTAAAACAGAATCGACCATTTTATCATAATCAAAATTCTTCATTGCCTCAGCCATATTATTCAAACCAGAAGCATTTGCCAGAGTTTCATTGAGCTGCTGACCAATAGCAGCTACCATAGCAACACCATTTTCAAGTTCTTCTCTTGCCTTTGAAAGCATACGCTCTTCAGCACAGAAACGCATCTGTTTCATATAATCCAGCTTTTCTACTGTCATACCACGCAACTCGGCAACCAATGCTTGAAATGCGTTATCTTTAACATTATGAATCAGATTAATAGCCTTACACAATTCATAAGTCTTTTCAATATCAATAACTGTTGTTTTGCTTCCATCATCTAACTCAATTTCACGCTCAAATACAGGAACATTAGTTGTCATCTGAAGTAAAGTAATCATAAAAACGGGATCGAGATATTGAGGAATGAAATCACCATCCGTATCAAAACAAGCATTTACAACTCGGTCAATAAAGTTACCTTTATCTTCGATAGATAATTCATTTTTAACAGAAATCTCCATAATGATTTCTTCAGGATTTTCAGGATTAGTCATATGTAAAGTCACATCGGTTTTCTGATTGCGATAAACCTTTAACAGTGCATTCATAGACTTCTGAGTAATTTTTGCCATAATTCATTTCTCCTTCATACATTTAAATTTTTGACAAATACCATTTTGAATTTCATCCTGAATTCTGCCTTCTTTTGCTTTTTGCAGAATACTACAATTTCGTTTGTATCTATTACAACCGATGCAATTAGATTCAAATTCCTCCAATTGAGATATATTATTAAAAATACCTATGTAGTCAACAGGTGAAATAATCATTTCAATTCTTGGATTTTTGGAATCATAAAAAATTCCATTAACCCGTTCACACACAACATTATCATCATCCCAAATTTTTTTGCTATCTGTAATAGCATCCAACATACACTTAAAATAGTTGTTGCAATCTTGATCAACCCGTGGGAAATAAAATATACAATCGACATAAAAATGTTGTGTTTTATTTGGTTTCAAAGGCCATTTTTGTTCTTTGACTTGTCGAATTACATATCTTGTAAAATTCTTCTGATACCGAATTGCCTCTGGTGTTTTATAACTCATTGCCATAGGTTTACCATTTTTCATAATGGCTCTATATGCCAAATAATGATTAACGGAGGGAGGTATCTCAGAAACTAATTTTAACTGACAAATATTGATCACACTCCAAAATATGAAAGGGGAGAGCCGAAGCCCTCCCACATCTTTCACTCTTCCTCGTTTGTTTCCTGCTTATTTTTTCTGGAACGAATTGCCTTGGGAACATCAGCGAAAATGTCCTCATTAGCATCCTCAGAAATTTCGCCAGCAACATTCACATTGGCAGCTTCAGATTCTTTAATAGAAATCTGACCTGCTAACTCAGCAGTTTCTTTCTGCTCAGACTGATTACGGGCAGCCTGAACACGGCGCAGATACTCCGCACCGCATTCAGGACTACAAGCAATACTGTGATAATTAAACGCACCAAGAGAGGCACTGGACTTATTGCAGGGAACAAACTGCTTACCACATACACGGCAAGCGATTGTTCTCTTTGCCATAAGTATCACCTACTTATTAGGCAGCATCTTCGGCATCTGCGCCAAAGACAGTCATATCCCAATACTTAGTAATACCATTGCCACAAGTTTCAGGCAAGCTGGTAGCCTCAAAGCCATGAGTAGTCTGAGAATCACCCATCGCCAGATCAAAGTTACCCGTGAAGTCAGCATAAGGCAAGAAGAACTGAACATGATAAATGTTATGGCACTTATCTTCAGCCAGAGCATCAACATACATCTCAACCATCTCAGAATAGTTATCAGAGATGTTGCTGATCACATCACCCTCAACATTACGGAAATAATACACAACGATAGAAGTACCGTCTACAATATCGCCTTCATTAAAGGTCAATTCCTTAGTCTCAGGAGCATAAGCAAACTTACCAGCAGATGCAGTAGCATCCTGAGTCAAACGAGTCTTAATAGTACCATCGGAGTTCTTGACAATAACTTCACCAATCTCGTTACCAACAGTACCAACAGCCTTATAGTTGGTATTAGCCTTATTACCATTAACAGTCAAATAATCGGGAACCTTAACGGAAGTAGAGGTACGATGTTCACCCTCAGCACCGACATTGACTTCAACCAGACCCATAGAAACCATACCGTTAGTACCAGAAACCGTAACGGCCTTATTACGCTTCAACTGACCAATGGTACGACCACCCTTACCAGTCAAAGCAGTATTTTCCTGAGTATTACCGATAGTTGCATTCTGCAATTCATCCAAAGTAAAACGATGCGCACCACCATTAATGCCGAAACACATGATTGTTTCCAAGCTGGTAATGGAGAGATCGTTCACAACAATAGCACTCATATTAGCATCCTCCTTCATAATTCAAATAATTTCGTCATCTTATTCTGGTGACAACCAACTAATTTTTTCAAGATTGATTTTTGACAAATCCACAGTACCAAAATAAGCACCATTCATAGTTTGTTCCCAATGCTTTTTCTTTTGGATTTGCCGCCAGCTTGCATTCAATTTATAAACACTCAAATTTAATACGGACTCATAATCATATTTAAATTCCTCAGTATTTACCAAAGAAATAATCATATTCTCCAAAAATGATTTATATGGCTTTTTTGCAAGACGCTTTTTCTTTAAGCGATTTCTTTCAATAAGATACCGCTTTGCTTCAGCATTGCCAGCCTTACCAATTGGAGCCTCCCAAAAATGTATTTTACGAATTGCATTACATATTTCTAAAGCAACCAACTGGTCAATTTTTATATCATTTTCCTCGTCCCACAGGATATGTTCCCCATTTGTTGTATCTTCAGCTTCTTTAAAATTACATAAATCTAAATCACCAAATAGAATAGAGGTATCCTGTTCATTAAACGCAATAGACTGTATCATCAAAATAAACATCTGATAATCAGTAAGTGTTTCATAATCAATCCCTATATCATCAAGTTCAACCATCAAATCAAATGGTGTTGAAGTAAGTGATTGAACCATGTTGTAATATTTCTGATCCCCAAAATCAAAAATCTCGTCCACCGTTGGTATATGAACGCTGATTTTATTTGTGATAGGGTAATCACGAATCTTTAACAGATTGGGACGCTGGATCATTATTTAGCACCCGCTCTCGGATTCCCATTGATTGTTGGACGGTTAAATTCCGATACTGAATATTCCAAAGCAATACCATGAAATTGTTCAGCAGGACTAATATCATCCATTCCCTCTAAGTTAATACGGCCAACACCTAATTCCATTGAACCATTTAATAAATTTTCAATACGCTCTGCAATTAAATCAGGGCGTAATCCATCACTGGTTCGGATATAATCTTGATGCGAAAAAACATAAAAGCAAATGTTCATTTTCTTAAATGTTTTATTCATAACTTCTGGTACATAAATGCGAAAACAAATATAAGTATTCGTTTCCTTAGTCACATCAGGCGTATAAGCATAAGGGTAAATTCTTGAATACATTAAAGAGCGATTCGGCACAGTGGAACCCTTTTTGTCCAATACTAAATCAACAATTTCCTGATCACTGCAAAGTAATTGCATAATCTTTTTTCGATAATCGGTCAATTCTTTCAGTAAAGCCAATGTTCCACCTCCTTAAATCCAACTGTCATTTGATTCTTCTTGGGTTTCTTCTCCTGACCCAACAGGATCAGGATAATAATCTGCAATCATCAATTCCTTATTATCTGTTTTGGGATTAAACTGACTCTCCAAAATAGATAATTGAATGTATCCTCGCTGACCACCATCTGAATAACTCACCGTATCGGCTTGTTTAACTTCGAATGCTGTTGGCAGCTCTGTATTTCTATCAATCAAAAAACGAACACCACTATCTAAAAGAACAGTGTGTTCATCATAAGAAATATAAACAATCAACTGAGATGTACCAAGTTTGATATACTCCTTTGCTGTTTCACCGCTACCATACTGAGTAGCATTAATTAAGCTAATTGGATATTCTACAATTTCTCCATTCAACGGAGATCGGAACTTAATACTATGATTGCAAAACTGTAATGTGCCTTCCCACTGAATGCCATGCAAATTATTCGATTCTACACAAAGCCAATAACCATGATCAGGCCAAGGAATTACATCGCCCAAATAAAATGGCTCATGAATCTGCGTCTGAATACTTGCCTGAGCAGGGGAAGTGGTACGATATTTATGCAGATAAATACGAGGATGAATCAATCTATCTGTTCGATGGATTGTTACGCCATCAGGAATATAAGAAGGATCGTCAGCAAAAGTCTGCTGAACCAAACGCATTGCATTCTCAATTTGTTCGCCCCTCATGCTATTGCCGCCAGCTTTCATCCTCAGAAGGAAATTCTGAAAACCTCCCACAGAATTCACCCCCTTATGTATTTCTGCGAATATAAGAATAACGAACCAGCAAAGTTTCATTATCCTTACGATACTTTTCTCTCATTTCTATCATCTTATCAAGATGATTGGCAGGGGAAAAAGCATTGAAGTCTTTGCTCGACAATGTTTGTTTCAAAGCAAGTGGAACTCGAATGTAATTACTATCCAAATATGCAATCGTCATATAATTGGCTAATATCTCAACCTCAGTATCAGTTAAAGTACATTCAAATCCAGTTTCAGTCCTTTGTGAAATATCTTGTTTACAGCCTCGAAAAGATGCAATCGCAGGACGGAGATAATCGGATAAAACCTCATATACCTGTTCTTGCTCCATATTGAAAAAATCATAATCCCTGATTTTACTCAAAACACTGTCGTAAAGATCAGTAAAGGGAGTCCCCATAGGGCTTCACCTCCTTTACACGAGCTGCATCAGTTCAATACCAAGCTGTTCCTCCAACAGACGAATGATCTTAACATTTGCGATCTTTCCGCTCTTAACAGCATCAGTAACCTTCTTAACCAACCCAGCTTTTGCGCTATCATTAAGACCAGCAAGCAACTCCTTAGCAGCTCCCACATCAGAGCCGTAGAACTTCTTCATATCAGCAGCAGTAATCTTTGCCGCAAATACGGATGTAAGATTCAGTTTCTTTAAAACCTCGTCATTACAAATCAGAAGCCACTTTTCAGTAAAGTAGCGTGGATGCTTTGCCTTCATGGTCTTAATTTGCATATAAGTCATTTCCTGCTCGTCACCGACTTCCTCCCAAGCAAAGCTATCCATCGTCTTTAAACAGGTGTAATACACCGCTGGAACCAAAGCACGAACCTTAACTTTGGTATCATCCTTTAAAGCGGGGGAAGTGGGAGCAGCACCAGACTTCTTATCTGATGCTGCTGTATCAGGAGTATTTAAAATCTTTTCTTCCTGTCCCAAAAATAACGCCTCCTAAAATTTATTTGCGTATCAATTACGCCAGTTCCCAGCAACCAACAATGTCACTGGAAATAACAGCCAGACCAGCCTTAACCTGAATCTGACCTTCGAGAGTCTGATCCATGTTCTCACGGTTGTCAGTAACTTCCTTCAGACGAGAATCACCCTCATAAACGAACTTGATGGGCTTGCCGTTAGTAGCAAGGATCAAGATGCGAGTAGTGGACAGAGCGAACTCGAAAGTACCCTGCTTGAACACTTGAGGAATAACCATCAGAGGATAGCCTTCCCAATCGCTCACAACGCCGTTCTTCTTGCGCTCTTCCTTAGCGGAATCAGCAATCCAGTTCTCGTCAATGTTCTTCTGCAACTTACGCAGAGCTGCGCCAGTACCAACCAGAACAGGCTTAATACCACCGTTAGCGGCAGAAACCTTATCAATCAATTCGAACAACTGATCACGCTCAGTATCGGTAGACAGTGCGCCGTGACCAGAGAACTCGGCTGGCATCATATCACCCATACCAGAGAAAGCAACATAGATTGCGCTCTGGAATGCCTGTAAGAAGGACTTACGAGCCTTATCCAGCATCTTAGCGAAGCTGTCAATATTCTTCATGAAACGCTCAAATTCGTTGTAGAAATGAACATCCCACCAATAAGTATCAACGGAGAACTGAGTACCCAAATCCATGCGCTCACGGGCAGTATCCCAATGATTACCGCTAAACTTGGAAACAGTCAGATAACCATTATCCTCGGCATAGAATTCATTCTTATCGCCCAAGTCAAGACGAATTTCCTCAACGAAACGATTGAAGAACTCATTCTCTTTCCAACCTTCAGGCAAAGTCTGATCCAGAGTAGTTTCCAGAATCTCATAAATGTCATTCTTGTACTTACGATAAGTACGGTAATTCCACTTCTCGCCATGCAGAATTTCCTTCTCAAAACGAGAACGGATATTATCATCAATGCTGCCAGCGTTGGTATCAACATTAGCGGCAACAAAGTTGCTCAATTCACCTGTGTAACTATCAACACAAGTTGCAATTAACTGCTGCTTCTCAACAGAGAAGTGAGCCAGTTTTTCCATATTACAAGCCATATTCAATACCTCCAATCATGTATTTCTTGTTATTAGCCCACAATATCGTTACGCAGAATCTCGATAAAGTAGACAACATAAGGATGACCGTAGGTTGCGCCGCTCTTAACAGTCCAGCCCAAACCACGCTTTGCAGAGCCAACGATCTTGCCATAGAAGCCCTGACCAGCAATGCCAGCCTCGTCAACCATCTTCACAGTGGTCTTACCGTCCTGAGCAATGACATACTTGCCAATCTCAATTTCATCCTCACCAGCGTCAATACCGCCAGCAGTAACAGCGTACATATCGTGAGCCATCAGATCATAACCACGGAAAGGACGCTCTGCCTCATTCACGAAATTGTAGAGAGCCTGATTACTGCGCTTGCACTCGTCATAATCCCACTCAGGATTAGCAACCAAGATAACCTTGCTCTTATTGATCAAATCGGCGGTAGGAGCCAAGAACTCATGAGTTTCAATGCCCTCCACATCTGCCGCCATATCGCCAACATAACCGATATGACCGTTTTCCACATCCACATCAGAAATCAGGCTATACATATGACCGCCGCCACGAACTGCTGCAATTTTAGAAGTTTCAACGACTGTATAATTCTTATTCATAGTCCTATACCCTCACTTTCATATTATTTCTTAGTGGGCAGAATGCCATAGCGGGAGTTCACTTCCACAGCGGGCTTCTGCTCAAACACATCTGCAACCATAGGCGCAGGATTCTTATCCTTGCGGCTAAAGTTTGCATTCAAGTTTTTCTCTGTAAAGAGAATAGCGCACTGATTTTGAATCTGCTCAACAGTGAAATCATTACGATTTTCCTTCATATTGATATAATCAGCGTTATCGCCCAAATGCTGATCAAACTTTGCAAACTCAGCATCCTTTGCCGCCTCAGCAGCATCAGCCTGACGCTTCTGTTCATCAGCAACATAAGCATCATACTTGGGCTTCATTTCGTCATAATCGTTCTTGACAGTGGTATAATTCTGCTCGGCAGTTTCCTTTTCCTTGGTAACTGCTTCAACCTGATTGTTCATGTAATCTGCCAGACCATCAAAAGCCTTTTCGAATACATCAATCTCATTCTCACTGCCAGCACCCTCGATATTTTCATACTTGGTCTTTTTACGAACCGCAGAATCAAAATCAATCTTGATCTCGTCATTTTCCATACTGAATTTCATACCGTACATACGATAATGGTCAGCACGATCCATAACAATCACTTCATCGTCCTGAACATCCACGAAGCAGAACTGAGAACATTCCCAGCCCCATTTATCACGGAAAGTCTTTTCATCAAGGATTGCATGAATCTCGTCTAACTGTTCCATCAAATTCAGTGTGAAATTAGGAGCAACATCTTTTGCCATGTTGTCATCCTCCTTTCCAGTTAATTCTTTTCCAGCAGCAGTAAACAGCGAGTATTCCTGCAACTTCTCTTTAATTTCCTGTGCAATGTTTGAAACGGTGTACTGAGCAACCGCCTCGCTATCAATCATTGCTGGCTGAATTTTTTCGTCAGTGGATGACAGCAAACAACATCCATCGAATTTGAATTCAGTGAATTTAAATGTGCCGTCCTCCTGTTCTTCGCCAGTGATTGAAGAAAGTTCAAGTTCCATACTTTGTGGTTTGCCGCCATCTCGTTCAAAAATCGTCACTGCATCATCGAATTTAGTCCACAACAGCGCATCGACCTGAAAGAATTCACGACAAATACCATCAGAACAAACTTTTTCAATCCAGCGATAGTTACAAGATTCAGGGATCACACCATATGCAGAACCAGCATATACATATCGCTTACCATTTTCATCTTCGATCAACTTGTATTTATGACCTTGGAAATCCAATTCTCCGTCTGGATTCAGAGCGATATACCCCAAAACTGGTGTATTCTTAATACTTTCGGCACAAGCATCAACAACTTCCTTATCAAAAATACTGCCGTTAAAATTCAAGCCTGTATGTAAAACATCAATTGTGATGGCAAGAAATCTCGAATCATCTGTTTCAACACATTCGTTGATCGTAAATGACACTGGCAATCTATTTTGCTTTTGACTCACTTTCTTAATCACCGCCTTTCTTGGTATATTTTAATAACACCTTTCGGTGGTATTAACGATTTAAATCTTTTTCTGTATCGGCAGACTTTTCGCCTTCAACAGATAATTCTTTACCTTTACTATCATTAGTAGGTCTACCATCAGAACCATCTCCGCTTTGTGTATAAGATGTAGACAAGGGGATTAAATAATCTTGTAAATGAAGAATTTCTGTTTCCATAATTGCAGCTCCCATCAATCTGGATTGCGATTTACCTAATGAAACCGCATAATCTAATTTGAATGGCAAACCATTCTGAGCTGCTTTCAAAAACGCATCAGCCGTTTCATACCTATTAAATACAGTAGAATCTTGGATTCTCAATGCAAATTTATATGATGGCTTGTTATATTTTCTCATTTTAATAAAACGGTTAAAAAACCTCTCGCATTGACGATAGAAAGAATAGATAAAAGCAGAATCATTCTCTAAAGACAACTTGAATGATGTACCAGATGATCCACCATTAAATAATTCTTTTGATACGCCAGCATTATCATAAAGATTTGTGACAGCATCACTTAAATTATTGGTAGTATTTGCATTATCCTTAAAACTAACTGCTTCAGCATTACCGGGGACATGAAGCAAACCAACATCTTCAGGCATATTTGCTTTATTCATTTCTGCAAATACCGTCAAAGTATCTTCGGTCAAAAGCGGCTTATCAACTGCATCATCATCAATTGGAATTTCCACAACAATCGCCTTATAATTATCTACTCTTGCTTTTTGCAGTTTTAACTTCTTATAAACATCTAAATCCAGAATATCTTTTGCCAATGCAAGCATAAGCGGCATAGGTGTTAATAAAGAAGTATTAAACTTGAAACAAACTTGTTGATCCGCAGGAGGAATAAACCACCCATCATAATAATTTCTACCATGATAATAATCTAAATAAGCCTGTTTGATATTATCTGGATATGTACCAATTTCAAGAGGCGTTATTCCGCTTAATCGAATTCGATAATTATATACTCCGTCTTGAATTTGACGAATTTCACAAATTGATGGATTGAGTTTCAAAATAAAGAAATCAGTTGAATCCTCAAAAATTAATCCATAAAAAACATCCTCTGGTACGACTGTTTCCATAATCTTTAAAATCTCGTGCTTTAGATTAATTTTTTCAAATTCACTACATACAGAAAAATACATATCCCTCAGCTTTTTTCGCTTTTCTTCAGTATTCAATTCGTCAGCTTTCACATCATAAACATCAATAACATAATTAAACAAACCCATTTTTGAGAAGTAATTATTGATGCGCATATAAAATGGAGATACATTCATCAAATATCTACTTGTTTCTAATAGAACATTCTGATGTGAACGAGGATTTTGTAACGCATCTTGAATCTTTTCAATAGAATATGCACCGATCTTAAATGAATTTAAGATATTAGTATTACTGCATAAATCATGTACCATCAATCTTTTAAATGCACTTAAGTCGAGCGGCTTTTTACCAGCCTCCGCATCTTGAATAGCTTTTGAATCTCTCTTGTAGTCTTTATTTGAATAAATCACTTGTTTGCGTGGCATTTCTATCACCGCCTTTCCTTAATACATTCTCGGTTTGCGATTTAACGCTTGAAGTTTCTTTGCATACGATTTCGCATCAAAGTCATTTTTCTGATTATCATTTTCGCCAACCTTTACAATATAATACAAAAGATACGCCACCGCAGAGAAACGGTCTTTATCAAATTTATTGACAACCTTTTCAACTGAAAGATTTTTGCCATTCTGAATTAATTTTAAGTTACCAACTTCTTGGAAGAATAATTCTTCCTGAACAAATGGCATAACTTTAGAATTCAAGTCATCATTATCTTTAATAGCATAATCTCCACCGTTTCTGCTCTCTAAAAATCTAAATTTTCCAGAATCAATCATATCAATGAAATTAGATAAAATACTCGTCTGTGCAGATTGTGCCTTTAAATCATATAAACATTTTTCTGCCTTTGGAGTTTCTGGTTCCGCAGTTGTATTGATCGTATCCCAAGCTGGATATGTTTCACCAGACTTTGGATCATAGCTTTCTTTTAACAGTTCATCAACCAAACCAGTACCAAGACCATTACCATCCACAATAACAATTCTTGCATTGTATCTTTTCCGAATTCTCTTCACAATGCAAGCCTGAGTAGAAAAACTCAGCATATTAGAAACATGAATGATATTAACCAAATTAATATTTTCAATCTTTCCTTCACTATTGCGAATTACTTGACCAACAGCAATAGAAGATTGGTTATTACTCTTATTTTGTGAACGAGCCACATCCATTGCCAAATAAAATTCGTCATTGTCATTAGACGAACTTAAAACAGGCTCCGTCAATGTTCGGCAATTCATCAAACGGTTAATATTAACCAAAGCACCTGTTGCGCTACCAACCCATTTACCGCCATAGTTCATATCAAATGCAATAGGGGAGGAATCTCGTTTCTTTTTCAGAATGGTACTCTTACTGGAACCTCTTCCATACCAGCATCCAAGCATCCAGTCAGACCCAAGTACAATCTTACCTTTCAAATCACGCATATCCTGAATCATCTGCAAGCTGCGCCGATATTCGTCTGAACCTCTAAAACCCGGTGTAGTAAAGAAGTTGATTTGCTGATTTAATTCCTCTGGATTTGTAATTGCCAGCTTGCCAGTAGTAATACGACCAACCTCAACAACAGGTTCAAGAGCATCTTCAAATGTCACATTATCCATCAGGTTTGACTCTTCAATATTTAAACGCTTTCTACGCTGACCCTTACTGGATTGTGCATTCGCCAAAGCATCAATTCGTGCATCATTCTTAAACACAATCAAAGCATCGCCTTTTACAAAACTGGTCTTTTTAATCTCATTTAAGAGCATTGGATAATAACGCACCAATTCATTGTATTTATCTTTCAACAAAGAAGCTGCGTTCTCTTTCGTCTGAGCCGTCAAACCAATCTCAATATTGGGATACCTAATTGCCGTAATAACCATTGTTGCAACCTCGGCAAAGGTTTTGCCCCAACCACGAGGGAAACAACCATACTCACTAAAAAACCTTGCACCGCATCTCATGAAAATACGCTGATCAGAATGTAATTTAATGCCACCCTCTTTAGGAGCCATTAAATCAAGTGCAAGATCGGGATACCACAACCAAAAATTTGAAATTTCCTCATATTTATCCATGCTTGATTCAAAAGCAGAATCGTTATTCAGACTATTACTCATTACTCGTCACCTCGATTATAATCAGGCGGCAGCGTAATAAATTCTTTGATGCGTTCACGATTTGAAACTGTTGGATCATCAGCAAAAATTCCATATGGATCGCCATACTGCTGGATGTATTCAGCCACTTTTTCGTCATAGAACTTATACACATCTTCATATGCACATTCAGTCTTGCCCTCTAAACGGCGGCAATAATTAATAAAGCACCAGATTACAAAATCCAGTGCATCATTTGGTCTATAACGATATTTGGGCAGAATACGGATAACATCTTTTGTGCGCTCTACCTTTTGAAAAAACTCAGAGAAACTACTAATTCCACCTTGAAGATCACTTTGATTAAGCTGTTTCAAAGCATCACTGGATAATTTACCCCATTTTTCAGCCTCAGCAGTATTACCACTGTTCGTTGCTATTTCTTCTCTTGCCGCAGCTCGAACATAACGCAAAAGCAATTTTTTTTGACTTTCTGTAATATTCGGATAATCGTTTTTCATTGTGTCATAATAACTGAGCATTACCTTATATTCCTGAGCCGTACAACCCTCACCAAATAACTTGATAATGTCCTCAGTTACCTCAAAGTTATTATCAGTCAAATAATATACCTGATCAGAGCCAATTGATTTTCGTCTGGAACTTTCCACACGGTTATCAATGTTTTGCTTTGATTCGAAACAACTATCTGCCCAAGTTTTTGCACGATGCTGCTGAATAGAAATGTTCTTAATGTATTTGCCAATAATCGGATCATAGGATACTTCTTGTGTTCCAAGATTTTTACAAACCTCATTGACTGAACTTTCCCAAATATCCTGAAGAAATGGTCTATCCAATTGACGCAAAATTGAATATAAATTATCAATGTTGAACTCGCCGTCATCATCATAACAAGCATTTCGAATACATTCCTTGCATATAGGCATCCTGCCATCGCTATGCAATGGATTGTAACTTACATAAAATAAACCATCTCTCTTTTCCTGCTGACACGCAGAACAATATTTTTTCTTAATTTGCTTGGCAGTAGAACTGCCTGATTTTCTCGCCATACTGCCACGCTCCTTATCTTTAAAATTGGCTCTCCGTGTAGGACTCGAACCTACGACCCATCGGTTAACAGCCGATTGCTCTACCAACTGAGCTAACGGAGAATATAGAAAAAGACCAAGGATTTCTCCTTGATCTTTGTTGGTCTGAGTGGTGGGACTCGAACCCACAGCCTCGTGAACCCAAATCACGCCGTCTACCAATTGGCGTACACCCAGTTATGGTGCTGCTGACGGGAATCGAACCCGTATGCCAAACGGCGAGGGATTTTAAGTCCCTTGTGTCTGCCAGTTCCACCACAGCAGCATATTGGCTGGGGTAGATGGATTCGAACCATCGAATGCAGGAGTCAAAGTCCTGTGCCTTACCGCTTGGCGATACCCCAATATTAAATTATCCTGCTGCGTTGCAAGCCGCTCTCGCCATCAGGAAAGACACTAAGACCATTGTGATACAGGATATTTGGTGCGGGTGGTGGGACTTGAACCCACACGGTATTACTACCAACAGATTTTGAGTCTGCCTCGTCTGCCGATTCCGACACACCCGCATATTAAACTTCTTTACAGCTAATTACATTTACAAAGAAATGCCCATCATTCTTAAATTTTTTAATAGCCATTTTCTTTGCTTTTTCAGGTAAGTTTGTAGTTACACAAACCTTTTCTACACACTCTGCACACATATCCAACTCACAAGTAACAACATAATCTTTTCGCATATAATCACCTTGTAAAATTATTGGTGCGCCAGACGGGACTCGAACCCGTGACTTACCGCTTAAAAGGCGGTTACTCTACCAACTGAGTTACTGGCGCATATTCAATTGATAGAATGGTGGAGAATAGCGGAATCGAACCGCTGACCTTCTGAATGCAAATCAGACGCTCTCCCAACTGAGCTAATTCCCCATATGGAGCTGGTGGACGGATTCGAACCCCCGACTTGCTGATTACAAATCAGCTACTCTACCTACTGAGTTACACCAGCACATTAGATGGAATAGCGGTTCCATCTGATGCTATTGTTTACAGCCGCTACTGCTTGCAATATACCCAAATTTTTCCCAAAATTTAGGGTTGGCGGAAGGGGTGGGATTTGAACCCACGCACCGCTTTCACGATCTACTCCCTTAGCAGGGGAGCCTCTTAGACCACTTGAGTACCCTTCCAGATTGGTTGCGGGGGAAGGACTCGAACCTACGACCTCCACCTTATGAGGGTGGCGAGCTGCCAACTACTACTACCCCGCAATATCTTCCGTACAGTTTCTCTCTGCATTAACCGACACGGAACACATCGAAATGACATTACATTTTAGTGTCTATCCACAGTCATAAGGCTAACGATAACCCCTCGGCACATCTCAAGTTTAACTGACCCAACTGAACATTTGCTCTAAAAACGGCACTGGCGATGCGTAGGGGACTTGAACCCCTGACCTCTGCCGTGACAGGGCAGCGTTCTACTCTTCTGAACTAACGCACCGTATGGTGATCTGTACGGGATTCGAACCCATGTTACCGCCGTGAAAGGGCGGTGTCTTAACCGCTTGACCAACAGACCATCTTGTATTTCTTGTTATTAAGTCAATCTTGCAGGAGGGCTATCGCCTCCTGACATTGACTATTATACTTGTATTTCTGGTTATTGTCAATACTTTTTGAAAAATTTTTTGAAAAACTTTTTGGTGGATGGGAGAGGTATCGAACCTCCATCCTGCGGTTTTTCAGACCGCCGCTCAGACCTCATAAGCTACCCATCCATATTAGGAGCAGCAGGAGAATCTACTGCTCCTTAATACATTCTTTTAATTTACTACCGGGAGTAACCTTCACCGTTTCAGAATCGGGAATATCAATCAAACCGTTATTTTTCAAGTCATTGCCCTTATGACCTTTTCGCTTCCTACGCTCAAATTTTAAAAATCCATGTAAGGCAACAGTTTCGTTTCTTTGTAGAGCATCGTAAATTGTTTCCTCATAAGCAATAACAATCTCTGTCACTGCCTTTTTTGTCTGTCCAGTTTTCTCAACAATATCTGCAATCAAATCACTTCTATTCATAACGCACCTCATAATTTAATCGCATATTCAATAGTTTTGCCTCGACCATGCTCCAAAACTAAGAATGTTGCACCAGCATTAGAAGTCTTATGAATAGACATAGAAAAATCATCTACGCCAATAATACTCGGTACATTGATGACTTCTTGATTAATACCAACTGTTTCACTTCTGGCATGATGCTTATGACCCGCAATCAAAAAGTCAAGCTGCACATGATATGTTTGAGAAAAATCCTTAATCGCCTGTTCCATATTTTTTACTTCGCCATGAATACCACAAATATTATAATCTAAAATCTGTGCATAAATCAGGCCAGTTGGATTTTCAACAAATGTAAAATTCGGATTATCTGCCAGTCTGGTCTTAATCATTGCATTAACAACTAATGCCATATTCTCTTTTGTAAAAGTCCCTTTTGGCTGACCAAGCATACGAAGTTCAGAATGATTCCCACTCGTTGTCTGAAATTCAATTTGAACATATTTGCTTAATTCATTCAACCAATTCACAATAAACTCTGCATAACGCACAGTGCTTTCAACAACACCATAACGAAGCTGCATTAGCTGTTTTACACGCAAAAGTCCATCTTCGAAATCTCCCATAGAGAAAACATAGATTTTTGTAAAATTTTCTTTTCTGATGATTTGAATTGTCTGATTTAATAAATCCCACATACGATCCTCAAAAATTTCAGGACTATATGCGTTAATTATTTCATTAGACAAACCACGAATTATAAATTCTGTACCATAATGTTCATCACCAAAAACCAAAATTCCCGCACGATGATCATTTTCTGCAAAAATTGGTTCAGGAATATCCAAAGGCTCTAACTGAGCCACTGCCTGACAAATATGTTCAACAATTAATTCATCTCGTGCATTTTCACGAAGCCAGCGGTTTAATTCCAGTTTTTCCGTCTGTAATTTATACCGCTCTTTCTTTAATTGGTTTAAGGTGTTCTCGGTATTAGCGGGAGAGGGAACATCTTTTATCTCCGCAGGATTATGAATCCATCCAGCTTCAAGGTATTCATATAATAATTTTGAACCCTTGCGAATTGTATCTCGATGTTCTACCTCTCCCGTATATTCTGTTCTCAAATCAGCAATATCTTGCCATTCGATAGTTGAATCATCTAAGCGTCTGGTAAGCAAGTCATATTGTCGGGCTAAAAATTCTGCTCGTTCTATAACTGTTCACCTCCAAACTCTTAATCTTCCTCAGCAGCGTCCTTCTCGTTCTCGCTCTCTCCACTAAAATCCATGCAATCTTCCATTGTCAGAGTAATTCCAAGGTCTTTCTTAGCAGTTTCATGGAACTTCATCAGCTTAGACAGCTTATCGCAAACGAGATAGTGATCGCAGTTATCACAAATAAAATTGTTAATCATAATTCAAAATCCTCACATTCTTGTATTTATTGTTATTTTAATCTAATAGGTCTGCCATTGCAGCCGTTTCACTTCGTTCAGTTTTTAAAAGTTTCACAAATCCAAACCGATGATGACCCTTCAAACGATCTACGGCAATCATCAAACCATTGTTCTCTGCAAAAACCTTATGATCTGTTTGGCGGTAATCGCCATTCAACCAAAGTGCAGAGCCGTTACCAACACGACCAAGCAAAAGCTGAATATGCTCCTTTGTCATATTCTCTGCTTCACTGCACATAATAATTGTATTCTTAATATCTCTGCCTCTAATAAATCCAAGATGTTCAACCTCGATTTGACCATTACTAATAAACCGATCCAATCCATCAATACCTCCAACATGATCAGCTAAAGGCATAGCAAAGGGAAGCAATTTATCAAAAGCATCGCCGGGTAAAAATCCAAGTGGTTTTGAGTTTTTAACTTCAACATTATTGCGAACCCACATAATCTTATCATATTTACCCTGCATAACTAAATCCAAAGCTGCCGCACACATTAAGTAATCCTTACCAGAACCAAAACATCCAGAAATGATTTTAACTGTAATATCATCATTGTAAAGCATATCCAGTGCAATTCTCTGTTGTGGATTTCTTGGTTTTACATCCTCTGTATAACTATTCTTAATCATCCGATACCCAACAAGTACATACTTCTTTCCATCCCAGCGATAATAGTCAACAACATTACCATCGCCGTCATCAATCAAGACATACTCGTTTTCAAGACAATTAAAAATATTCTGTCCCATGTTTCCATAGAATTCAGGCAGTCGAACATCATCATTTTGGATTTCCTGAAATCCTCGATATTCATTCATGTAAAAACTCCTTACTATATTGGCATTTAAATGATTTCGTCTAAATCACAATCCTCGCCAATAATATAATCAGTTACACCAAGTTCCTTAGCCTCGTCAGAGAACATATACCACTCTTTACGCATTTGAGCATCATACATCTCTGATGTAATCTTGGTTCTGTCCAGCACATATTCCTTTACTCTTGCCTCAATACGCTTATTAAATTCCATCTGGTCTTGTGCCTTAGCACCAGAATTATAAATGAAATTCGAGCCATCGTGCATCAAGTATTTTGCCGTCTTAGACCCATAACGCTTATGACCAGCAAGACCAATCAGAAATCCCATAGAATACTGATAACCAAGATTAATTGTGTATACAGGAGTTTTACTTTGACGAATTACATCAATCAACTCAAAACCGGGATCAATACTGCCACCATTTGACGAACAATAAAGTAAAATTGGTTTTCGTTCCTCAACAGGTTTGCCCTTGTCATCGGCATTGTACTGTAAAATATGGGAAACAATATCATCAATGATACATTCATCAATATCACAAGTCAGAAAAAGTTTTCTATCCTTCAAATTTTTCAGATAAAAAACTTCATTGACCCCCCCCCAATTTTTCAGTACGGTTGCTTCGTCAAAATCAATATCGTAAAAATCTTTAGCCATAGCATCCTCCTTATCCATGCCACTTGCGTCTGCGTTCACGCTCTTTGTCAATAGATGCACAAATAGCAGCCGCCTCAGCATTACTTTCCACGATCAGTCGCAGATACTTTTCTGCTTCAGGCAGATAATAGCGATGACGCTTACTTTTCTGAATGCAAGTTCTAACAATTTCTGCACGAGGAAATACCTTACGAACTGCTTCAGATTCGGATTTTGTAATCTTAATCAAACAAATCTCATTCCTTTTCAATAGATTTGGGCTGTTTGAAAAGCCCATAATAAGGGTAATTTCGTTACTGTACCCTTGGGAACTGAAAATCAAAACAATGAAATCCCCATAAATATGGTGTTTTCAAGCATTTTTATGGAGATTTCCAAGCATTTTTGCCAATACCAGTTGGCATTTTATTTTATTTCAAGCCATTCCATATTTGCTTTATACCGCTTTATAAACGAACTTAAATTATAAGAATCAGATTTCGGCAACTTTCTTTTTTTGTTCAAAAACTTACTAAAATTAGTTTCATCAACTTCTAATTGACTTATAATCCAACTATTTTGAATACCATATTTGTTCATAAATTCCTGAACTTCGTCAGCAAAATCTTCCCAATGTTCATAATTCAAATCATAATCCTCGCTTTCGCCCTGTGTTTTTAGATAATGAAAATCATATATCTGAATATCTCCGTCAACATCTTCTTGCAAAATACTCACTGGCGAAACACTCTTTTGAATGATTTGATAAAAACCAGAAAGCATAAAACCACGAACCTGCTCCAATAACAAAAAGAAAAGCAATCTTGCAATATCTGAATTATCGTTTTCTAATGTATCGAATAAATTTCTCAATGTTTTTTGATTCACATCAATTTCTTGTAATTGAGCAGCGCAATTTCTTTCAATTTCATTAGATAATTCTCTTTTTTGTCTATTTGAATATTCTTCGTTTTCCCAAACGGTGTTTATATTCTTTTTCGCATCTTTAACAAGATTAATTATTTCCTGTTCGACTTCTTTTTTATATTTACCTGATACATTCTTTGTTAGAATATATGACAATCCGTTCTTAGAATCTGTGTTATATCCAATATACTCTTCGTTCTTTTTTTGATAAGTCTTGTTAATACACTTTTGCAAATAATCCATGGATGTTCTATGCATCTTATATGACATTCTGCCTCGTTCAACTATGATTTTATTTTCTGAATTTTTCTTAATCTCCTGAGCTTCTTTAAATTTGTCTGTCTTGCATAGTTTTGTGAATTCTTCTCCATCTTCTATATACACATGATAATCATCACGATACCCCTTATAACCATCAATGTACTTAAAGAACAAAGGCCTGACATGACGATTCTTTTTATCTCGCACATCATATTTTTTCTTCAGCAATTGCAGCTCACGAGTATTGTTTGCAGGATTTTCACGCTTTGCTGAGTCGATTTCCAAATTGCTCATAACATCCAACTGAGAAATATCACAGTACAATTCCATCACATCATCAACGCTGGCTCCTTTGTTGATACGATCCCAAAGAATAGAATTAAGTTCCTGCGACAAATTGATAATCTCACCAATTTTGTTTACACTGGTCTTAATGTCAAGATCAGCTTTTTCACGATTCGTATATCTACGATTACGCTTTGTAGATTCAACCAACTTAGTTGGAACAGGGAAATTGTCATAATTCCGCTTTGCTGCCGTAACTAAAATCTCATTATCAGTGAGTAACATCGTATCAGAGTCAAAATCTGCGCCGCTCAAACGCTCAAGCAAATTCTCCTGAATACTGTTCACATACACAATCTCATTTGTTGGATTCATATATCGAGCAATTTCAGGACGAATCACATTACGAGTTACCAGAATATTGCCAATCGTCACATGAGGACTACGAGAGCCAAGCAACTCCTTACCATTATCAAACATCTCACAATGTACCGTATTTCTCTCAATAATAGACTTGCCATCGAATTGACCAATAGCCATCTTCAACATCTCAATGGGATTACCGCATAAGGTGCTGTAATTCCCTCGAACTAATACATGACCACAGCGCAAATTTTTGATAAACGACTTAATTAAATCATTACAAAAATTACGATACATCTTGGTTTCGGCAAATCGGTCATTCATGCCAAGCAGTCGATAAATAATATCATTCTTAGATGTAACTGCTTTTGTGTAGAATGTATCATCAGGAGATTGATACTGATAACTGATTTGATGACGAAGCACCGCAGGATCATTCTTTATCATTTTCGCATAATCCAAAGAAGGTTTTATAAATTGTTTTACTTCATCATATGTCATCTGCAAGGTATTAATAAGCTGATAGTGTGTCTGAACCATGCGTCCATCAAAGAAATGAGTTTTCTTTTCATATTTGACAACACCAAAAGTTGTTTCCAAAGTGTCAAACCAATGATCCAAAGTGCCAAACTTGAGATATTTAATGGAACTCGGTGTCGTAATCAGCTTAACATCCTCAATTTTCTTTGCACGAGTATATCCGTTAAGCTGTCTGACTTTCTTAATCCCATGATCTGCGAACCACTGCTGGATGTTAGCATTAAAACAACATGACTTAAAAAATCTGGCTCGAAGCAGGAGCATACCCTTATTAGAATATTCTCCAAACAAGCTGCGATCCATCAAAGACTGCCCATCCCAAATACTATTCGAGATTTCTACATCTTCAGGCTTTGATACAAGTTGTCCATCAACCAGCCTTGTAGCAATTGCTCGTTCATGAAATACACTTTTATAATCATCCACGACCAGAATATTTTCGGGCTTAATCTCAATCGTGTCGATGATACTGCTAAGTGTCAGTGCAATATAAGGTTCAAGTGCAGCCAAATCAATATCTTGACCTTCATCCACTTGAATGCCGCACATTTCCCACTCGTGCATAGCATTATACAGTCGTTCATTGATGAACAAGCATTTGCCTACACGACTGGAACCAGAGCTGCGCTTAAAACGGACATACTTAATGCCTTCGCAGACAAAACCATTTTCATAAATGTCAGATCGAATGTCTGCAACATTATTACAGGTCTTGATATTATCTTTTGCTCGATACATCCCATCTTTGAAAATGAAATAGGGAAGTTCTTCGGCATCCACAGGATTGTTTACTTTCTCACCAGTCTGAACACCAACAATTTCACCATCGTCCCAAGCAATACAGTCCTCAAACTCAAGATCGTCAATTCTATATCCGAAACGAATATAATAACTGCCTCTTACTCGATTGAATTCTTTGTTACTGTATTTGAAAGTAACATTGATAACCTGACAAGAATACTCTTTGCCTCTGGAATGAACTTCGTCATATTCATTGCCTTTTTCATCAAAAGAGAATACAGTTTCCAATTGCTCTACATCAGCAACAGGAAATAAATTTTTATGTACTTGCCGCATTTTAATTAAATCAAGACTGTAATCCAAAGAATTAATAAATCTTGATAAATTCAGATTTCCAGTTTTATTTTTCAACCTGTATCCGTTCTTGGGGTCTAAACTATTGGAAATATAAATGTCTTTACCATCCAAAGAAGGGATATAAACTGCATTTGTATTAATAATTTCCACCACCAATCAATGAATTCGCAAACTTAATATGTTCTGGTGTATAAAACTCTGCATTATCTGGAAGTTCTTCTCTGAATTCCTCTGGAATTTCGCCTTGACACCAAAGATTATTTGTCGTAATAGTTCTTCCATCAAAAAACCTAATCCAGAACCTTCGTCCAGCACACCCTAAGAACGGATGTTGATCAGGATTTTTGACTTCGCCTCCATCACAATAACATTGCCCACCAATAACGATGTGTTGCTCCTTTTCGGCAATTAACTCACGCCAAAAATGACGATGAAAACATTCACCACTACACAACACTGCATTTGTGTAGCAGCTCTTTTCAATCTCTTTTCCGCAAATCACACATTTCACTTAATCACTCCTTTGTTCTTCGCAGATTTTCACCACATGATCACATAAATCATCAGGAATAATAGAACGCTCAATATGCCCTTTTAAGCCTTGTGTTCCTGTCTTTGCACCACGAGGGGCGGCTACATGACATGGATCACCGTTATGACAAGGCGGTTTAAATTGAGGATTTGGATGATTTGTAAAAATATCAGTCGGTTTCATTCTCGTATCTCCATACTGACAATAAGTAACCGTATATCTTGGTAATCCCTGCATAAAACGCATTTTTCTAAGACCACCACGAGGATTTTCAATAAACCAATATTTAGGTTTCAACTCCTTAATCATTTCCAACACATGAGTATTTACTGAATCACAAAACTTCGCATATTCAGATACAGGAGCCAAATTCCCATCTTCTTCTTTTTTCCTATGATGGGAAATGGCAGCAATGCTATATGTAGTACAATCAGGCGAAGCCCAAATTACATCAGGTCTACCAAATTCTCGAAGAATATCATCAGCCGTTACTTTACCAATATCAGCATAAAGGTTAATATTATCAAACCTCTGATCCCATTCTACACTAAAAACTTCATGCCCCCCCGCTCAAAAGCCTTGCCAATTGAGCGAGTGCCAGCGAATAATTCCAAAACCTTCATGTTCTATTTATCCTTTCTATTCTTGTATTTGTTGTTATTATAGTTTATATAAAGCAACATCATGCTTTATAAACTCATTTTGAATTAATCCATATACGGACTGCCAATCACCGCCGCCATTACCACAGCCAATCATATAAGGCATTGCAATATGCTCATATACAGGAACGATTTTGATTAATTTCTGAAAACAACTTCTTAAAGCAACAAGATCAGTATATCTCTTATCATTTCCATATCGCTCTTGAGCAAAAAGATTACAAATGACCTTACCATCATCTGTGGGGATAAGAAGAACACGACCAATTAAATCTCTGATCCGATGTTCCTCGCAATAGCTTTGATAACGGCGATATACATCAGGATACTTATTGCGAATTTGCAAAGCAAGACCTTTTCCCATAACGCCGCAGCAGTTCACTTGATGAACAAGATAAGTTTCTTCAGCCTTTAAAAGATCACCATTCACAATTTGAATCCGTCCCATATCAGTTTCCTCCGTAGACCAAATTTTCCAAAAGTGCAACTCTTGTCATTAACCCAACACCACCGGGAACAGGCGTAATTAACATCTGCTCACCGTAGCAAGATTTATCCACATCGCCACACAGTTTGCCATCATCACCACGACAAATACCTACATCAATTACAATTTGGTCATCTCGAATCTTTTTAATTAACTGAGGTTTACCAGTCGCAGAAATAATCACATCGGCAGCAAGAATATATCCCTCTAAATCAAAAGCCTTTGTATGACTATTGCACCATAAAACAGTAGCATTATGTTTTGTAAGCAAATCAACCATTGGTTTTCCAACCTCACCTCTGCCAATTACGCAACACAACTGACTATCCACATCGTAATTCAAATGATCCAGAATCATCATTACTCCTTTAGGAGTACAAGGTGTAAACCCACTGTTGTGCTTAAATCCGTCTACATCCTTACTATCTGCAACAGCATTAAGAATACTGTCCTTGTCCAAATGGGGAGGAAGAGGGAGCTGCACAATAATTCCGTTTACTAAAACAGATTCATTAGCATCTCTGATAGTACGAATGATTTCATTGGTAGTTACAGAAACATCAAAACGCTTATGTAAAAATCGAATACCTACTTCCATGCAGTCTTGCATCTTGCCACGAATATAAGAATTAGATGCAGGATCATCACCTACTTGGATTACCATCAAACATAAATCCTTATTATTCTGCTCAATATATTCTTTCAAATACTTTTTTCGCTCTGCGGCAATCTTTTTACAATCAATCATTTACTATCATTCCTTTCCTCAATTTCTTCCATGATTTTATAGAAATCACTGCCCTTAATTTCCTGAAACATATCTTCTGGCATTTCAACTCGCTCCGCATGATAAGAACAATACAAAATTCCCTTATGATCAAACAAACGACTTGAACTCCTGCCAATAAATACAGAATTATACCAAGATGGAGATGGCTTATGATATAGTTTCATATCGGCAGCTTGTTTAATCCAAGCCTTACCAATCACGGAATTTCGCTTAAACAAACACAATCCATCTTCCAGAGCATATTTCGTAAACTGTTTTGCAAATTTATTCTCGTCATTTTTTGTCGGAATAATACCAATCTGATCTTTTGAAATCCAATACTTTGTTGCCTCAATACCATGCTGCTCAAAGAAGCCAATGACGATTTTATTATTCTCAGAAACAGAATTTCTCCATTCCCAATAATCAGTATGTAATCGTGAACCCTCTTTAACGATATAAAATTTTTCCACAACCATCCTCCTAAACATGAGTCCATATTTCATTTTTTACAATTCTGGAAATCAAACCGACACTTACACCAAAATAAGCGGCAAGTTCTTGTCGGTTGCACTTTTGCCCTTTACCTTTCGGTATGTAATTGGAGCGTATGTAAATCACATCATTCTCAGTCAGCTTCGCCATTCCATTGTAGCTACCTTCATAATATTCAAAGCGTGAATTTTGTGCCAACTGATATGGAATAGAAGAATCAATTAAATCCATTTCAACAGCATGGTTATAGTTATCTCTGCGAGAACACCATTCCAAATTATCCAGTCGATTATTTGTTTTCTTACCATCAATATGATTTACAATTTCATACCCATAAGGATTGTTTAAAAATGTTTCCGCAACACAACGATGTATGCGGATATTTTTATTCCTACCATTGACAGAAGTACATATTTGCAAATATCCACTGGAACACATATGTAAAGAATAAATTCTTTTATTCTTGGCATTTCGAATTCTGCCATATGTAGAAACTTCAAAACGCCAAGAATAATCTACTCCGTCATACCATGCTCCTGCCCATTGTTCAATTTCCTGCTCATACCACACCGATCTCAACTCACTCTCTTATTCCATACCCTTGCGGCTGCTTCTTTTGTTCGGAATGTTCTCGGCGTTTCAATACCGCAATCATCACAGGCGATAAAGTAAAAGAATGAATTCGAATATGCAGAAGGTTCTACAACAAAGAATGCTTTTCCACCACAACACGGACATGACTTTAAATCATCATCGTTCATATTCCTTATCATTCTGCTCACAATATTCCTCCCATGCTTCCTTGCAAAAATCTCCTTCACAAGCACCTAATCTGCTTACTGTTCCATTCATATAAGGACAATATTTTGCATCACAAAGAATTTCAGCCTCACACGCTTCTATAAAATCATTATTCTCCTTTTGACTCATGTACTGATTCACCAGCAGCACCCCTTTTCCAATTTTCAAGATATTTGTCAAAATCTCCCTCAAAACCAGTACAAAGATAAATCGTGTGCATGATCTTATTGTGAAATTGACAATCACTGCAATTTAATCCATTGTTACAAGGATTCTCGCAAAACTGACACATACAATTTGTATTATCGAAAGGACACGAATTTGTGCAAACCATAATCCACCGTCCAATTAATGTTTCACATACAAATCGTAAATAGGAACACCATTTCTTTCTGAAATTTCAGCCTCTCCATTTTCGAATTCCTGCAAATAGGCTTGATTTGCCTCGTCATTCTCAAAACGATACAGATTTTCATACTGAAGAGATAGGGGAGAACCAAAAAGCCAATTATCTGTGCCACAATGGAACATACCGCCAATCATCGCATTATGACGAATACCTTTCCACGGTAACTTAGAACAAACAGAATATAATGACTTTCCAAACAAATTGCTTACCATTACAAAATAGTTCTCTGATACTGCTTTAACACGCAAAGGCTTAGTCCAGTCATTAATCTTTATCAGATCACCAACCTTAATTGTGTCAAGAATTTCTCGTGTAATGTTCCTATAATGTGTATATTCTTTATTCATCTCATACCTCCATCATAGATCGAAGCTGGCTGGTACATTCTGCAATTGCCTGAGCAGCATTGACCATATCAAATCCACTATTAATCAAACTCATAGAAATACGGATTGTGCAGCTTGCATCATGTTCAGATAACCCCAATGCCATCAATACATGAGAAGGTTCAAGAGAACCAGCCGTACACGCTGATCCAGCAGATACATATACTTGTTTCTGATTCAACAGCAAAAGCATTGCCTCACTCTCACAACCCGGCAGCGTCAAACTAATAATATTAGGAACACCAACATCAGTATTAACTTTATAAGACACAGAAAGTTCATCTAAAGTGCTGAGGAATGTATTTCTCAATTCTTTAAAATATTCCTCGTTTTCATTCATAGTCTTTGCAAGTCCCTCTGTTGCAGCTCCCATAGAAATAATACCAAACACATTTTCTGTTCCTGCTCTCAGTCCTCGTTCTTGACCGCCACCAGTAATGATAGATTTCATCGGAATCCCATCTCGTACATATAAGATACCAATACCTTTTAAGGCATGAACTTTATGACCGGAAGCAGTCAACAAATCAATATGATATTCATTCACATCCAGAGGAATATGACCATATGCCTGAACAGCATCAGTCATAAAAAGTACATGATATTCCTGACAAAGATCGCCAATATCCTCAAGTAATTGAATAGAACCAATTTCATTATTTACCGCCATAATAGACACAAGACCAATTTGATCTTTATACTTTTCCATTACACGGTTCAGTTCCTCAATATCAACTCTACCATCTTGATCAATTGGCATATAGATTACAGTAAATCCATCCTTTTCTAAATCCTTACAGGTATTTAAAACGGCATGATGCTCGATTTCCGTAGTAATAATCATCGTCTTGCCAATACTTTTTAGATGCGAAGCAATACCACGCAATGCCATATTATCTGACTCGCTGCCGCCAGCCGTAAAATAAATCTCCGAAGGTTTTGCTCCAATAAAATCAGCAATCGTTTTTCTGGCTTTTTCAACTGCTTCATTTGCTTTTCTACCAATATCATGTAAACTACTCGGATTTCCATACTGCTCATATACAGCATCATTTACAGCATCCATTACATACCGAAGCGGCTTGGTAGTAGATGCGTTATCAAGGTAAATTCTTGGCTTTACCTCAATATTATTCATAGCATTTTCCATCGTCATACTCCTTCATATATTTCCAATATTCTTTTCTAAATTCATTTCTATTGTTTTCTACTTGAATTTCAATTTCCGAATCAGACAGATCAATTGCATCCTTGCCTTCATCATAGGAATCACAAGGTTGTTCACTTTCACATTGATCCTTCCAAATACAAGTGCGGCATGAATGCCGATTGGTATAATCTCCCATATAGTTCTCCTTTATTTAGTTTCATTGTAGTCCTCCAATTCTTGTATTTCTGGTTATTTGTCAAAAAGATAAGAGATAAATTCGCTTTCTTGCATCTCCTTGCCATTATAAAGTTGCGTAGAAGAAACAAATAATACTTTTTCTGCTCTGGTAATTGCAACATACATCAAGCGTTTTTCCTCGTCAGGATTTTCATTTTTACCATGCGGTAAAATACCTTGATTTACCCCTGCTACAAATACGACAGGGAACTCTAATCCCTTGGATTTATGAATGGTCATAAGCTGAACGGAATTCGGATCAACCTTTTTCTCCTTCGCAAATTTCACCATAAAAGAGACAAAGCGTTTTACATCTTTATAATTCGATGCCATACTTTGTAAGGTATTTAAGTTTTCGACCTTACTATCATCATTTTCACTTAAATCCTTAGATACATAGGAATCTAAATCAAGAATTTCTCGCAAATCCGCAATCATATCCGCAACTGTTTTATAATGATTATCGCTAAGCTGCTTAATTGTACCGTAAATTGCATTGGCACTCTTATATCTCCAATTTGTTTTAATCACTCTGGACATTGCACAAAACAAAGAGATTTTTTCTTTTCTAGCAGCTCGTTTTACCTCTTGTAAAAACTGACTTCCCAAAAACCGATTAGGACGATTATAAATATATTCAAATGCCTCGTCATCATTAATATCGCAGACCAATCGCAAATAAGAAAGCACAATCTTAATTTCCTTACGATCAGCAAAAGATAAACCATCCACAACGGTATATGGAATCTCACTACGATACAAAGCTGTTTCAAAATACTGAAGCTGGGCATTTGTTCTGGTGAGAACAGCTATATCATTGTAATGATACCCCGCCTCCACCAGTTCTTTCACTTTCTTAGAAATTTCAGCCGCCTCCGTGGTTTCATCAATAAACCGATTATAATGCGGCTCTTCAAATTCTCCCTTGTCTGCAACACTTTCTACATAATGAACATGACCAGACTCAGGAATATACTCTGCAAAATGATTGGCAGCACGAACAATATTCAAACTGCTTCGATAGTTCTTATTCAGTTGAATTGTCTTTGCATCAGGCCATTCCTGATCAAACTCCAACACAAACCGATTATCAGAACCTCTCCACTGGAAAATATTTTGTAAAGGATCATCCACCACAAAAACATTCTTATGCTTTGCGCCAATCAATTTCAAAATCTCATACTGTACTGCATTTGTATCTTGCATCTCGTCTGCCAGAATAAATTGATATTTATCCTGACAGTAAGCCAATCCTTTTTCATTACTTACCAAAATCTCATAGCACTTTGTAAGCATATCATCAAAATCTAACTGATTATGTACGCTCTTATAATCCTCATATTTCTTGTAGAATTTTCCGAACTTTTCTTTTGTATCGGGCTTTTTCATCTGATTTTTCTGCACAGAAATATAATGCAGAATTTCCGCTACTTCCTCACCATCCACTTCTTTTGTTCGATAAACAGACTGCATGATTTCTTCAATGATCTTAACCTTTTTCCAATCGGCATCCAAAATTTCAAATTGTTCTCTCGTAAACTGACGAACAATTCTATACCCAAAAGAATGGAAAGTTTCAATGTTAATAAAATTCACATACTCAGGGATCATCTTTGTCAGACGCTCAATCATATTCTCTTTTGCTTTTTTGCTAAATGTGATTGCCAAAATTTTTCCCGGCTCCACATCATAGTCCTCAATTAACTTGACAATTCTATTTACAAGAACTCTTGTCTTTCCACTTCCAGCGGAGGCAATAACATTACAACAGCCTGTGTAGAAATCTACTGCCTCCTGTTGAACTTTACTCAACTCCATCGTCTTTTCCCCTTACTTTATATTCAATCTCAAACTTATATTTATCCTGAAGTCTTTTCTGCGAATCACCATCTACGGATGGTAGAGCAGGAAGAATATCTGGCGCATCAGCTATCATAACAATATCTGACAATTTCTTAAATTGATCCAGATAATCATTCCCAAGACTCGGATTTTTTACTAAGCGAATTTCAGCATTGGTATTCATCATAGCACTAAGCATATACCCAGCCTCACGCCGCCTCTGTTCCAAAGTCTTATCAGCAAAACTTTTCAAAACACTCTTGCATCGTTCTTCGTCAACTTTATAAAGTTCAAATGCCCGACATACGAACTCAATACCATGTTCTTTTAATAGATTAGACAACTCAGAATTATACTTAGCAGCTTTTTTCCCATACCATTTTTCGTTATCAGTCTTAATCTTTGCTCGTTTACTTGCTTCCTCAACCAGACTGGAATACAACTCCATTTCCTCTTTTGTTGCAATTCGAACCTGCCCTTCCTCAATGATAATGTGACCGTTTTCAATTGGAGCCACTTTCGGCAGAATTCCAATCATATGAACCTCATTATAGATCACACAATTCATTGCTTTCAGGTACTTAACGCAACGGCGAATGTAGTCATCAATACGATTATCTGCCTTGTTAAAATATTCAGACAGAACCGTTTTTGAAAATCCCAAGTCAACATGAACTTCGTCCTGATGAAACTTGACATGATTATAATTGCCATTTACCAATTCAATGGTGTTTGCCAAATCTAACGCTGTAATAACACCTCGGCGGTGTTTACTGTCTTTACCAAACAAAACCTCGTTCAGCATCATTGGCGCAAGGTATTGATAAATACCTTTGTGAATTTTTGCCTCGTACAATGTCTTTGGATATTTATATACTTCTAAAACCCTGTACTTATTCGTTGCGGGATCATACTCGTAGTCGCAGTATTTTGACAACGAATCCAAGAACATTCTTCGATATGTTGAATTCACAAACTTCTCTTTTTTGTGATAGGCTCGTTTTTGTGCCTCAGAACAAACCTTGTCAACTAAAACGCCCTCGTTATACTCAATGCACTTGAGCCTAATCGCCAGTTCGCCCATTCAATTCTCCTTTCTTTTGCAATGATTATTTGAAAAATACCGAAGTTGCCCTCCGAACCAAAGTCCCCAAACGCCCATATTTGTGGTGTTTTTAAGACTTTCGCCCCAAAATTTTTTGCCATAATGATATATACTCTTATTATGGGTCTTTTTTTTGGGTCTGGAAGTGGTCAAAACCGCATCTTAATGGATATAAAACGAGTTCCACCTGATAGGGCAACTCAGTATATATTCATGAGTATTGCCGTAGGCAATACGAATGACAGCGTAGGCAACCAGCCGTAGGCTGTGTTGTCAAGCTGAAATCATTCCCGCCGCCTTAAAGCCCATTGGCTTCCACGAAATTATCCATTTCGGACTGACTGCGCCCTATATAGTGATAGGTGGTTTTAATATTGCTGTGCTTCAAAAACTGTGACACAATTACCTCGTCCTCGGTACTGGTACTGTTTGTAATCACATGATAGGGCATTGTCTTACGCAAAGAATGCGTCCCAATCTTCATATCAATATTAAGAGCTACCACTGCTCTCTGAAGCATTCGCCGCATTCCATCCACACTCATATGCTCGGATGGATTATTCAACTTAGGAAACAACCAGTCAGACATACGATACTCTTTCAGACTATCAAAATACATTTTCAATGCCTCGATAGTTTTGCTATTTAACAGGATCATAGAACGCTTATCGGTTTTCTGCTCATGATTAAAAATCACATGGCTCTTAAAAGTACCATCCGCATTCAATACATCACATACTCGCAGCTTAACAATATCCCCGCCCCGTCTTGCAAGATTCAAGGACAAAACAAAGTAGGCATAGTTTCTGATTTTAGTGTTTCCATGTCCTTTTGTAGTAAGGAAATATTGTTTAATGCGTTCAATATCATCCAGTGAGCGAATAGGTTCCACAGGAGTTTTATCCCGATGATCGCTGTTTTCATATTCCTGATCTACAATAGGAGCAGCCACAGATAGGGACTTTTTATTCTTTTCTGCCAGTGCTTTTTCAAGCCACGGCGCAAACTCAACTACACAAGTCCCGTCAATCTTTGTATTCATCATCGTAAGCATCTCCTTATTTTCTTGCTTTTCTTGTTATACACCCTATAAAGAAAATCCCCATAATCTCAAGGATTTCCGCACTATTATTGTACCAAATTTCAAACCGATTGTCAACAGGTTTCTTGTATTTCGTGTTATTAATTTTTGTAAATATTTTGTGATCATCGGATGAACGGAATAAAAATTCCATGTTTATGGTTATTTTTCGATGGTAGCATGATAGGTTAAAGAGCTGCTGGGTGAATTTTGGTGGTTAGAATTATGGTCAATATTGCGATAATTATGGTGGTTTTACGATGCGTTTCCCGATCAATCGTACTGGATAGTAGGCTGCGTAGTTTGAGCAGATGTACTTTGACCGCTGGGCGAAAACAAAACCCGCAAAAAGTGGAAAGTACCCCCCCGCCACATGATCACAAAACAGCGGCGGCGCAAATATTCCTTGATCATGGGCGTTTTGTTCGCAATACACCAAAAACCGAACAAAACAAAAGCCCGAACAAATGCGGATATAAAGCCCGATCCGCTTCAGGTTTAACCAGTAACACGCAAGGCGCAGCCGATCCCACTATAAACGCAAGGCGGCGCAGCTTTTTTATTTTTCGCCGTATTCAATCGACAAAAGCCGTATATTTTAAAGCCGTCACTGTTTCCAAAAACACTTCATCAAATTGCACAATACAGCGCACAATATTTTATGCAATTTTTTACCGTCTATTTTTCAATTTGTTCTTGCATTTCTGGTTATTATGTGGTATATTATTATCAGGAAATGAAAGACACAACAACAGCGAATCATAACATGAAATACAAGAAAGGACATGATCACATGAAAAACACTCATTACCATGTAAACAGCGTTTCGGCAGCGTGGGCAAAAGTCAATGAAGTATTCCCTACTGATTACAACAAAGACGAAAACAGCAGTATAAGGGCGGGATATCCTGTTTTCCGTTCCTCTGTTGAATACTACAATTATATTTGTGATTTGGGGGATCGTCTGGAAGTAAACCTTGCCAACGGCGAAACAATCAATATTTGGATTGACGCAACCGAAGAAACGGAAGCTACCGCCGTAGAAATGCCCGAAAAGGAAAACAGCGAAGAATATATTGAAATTCTGTTGACGGCGAGAGAAAGCGGCGAAACAAAACAGTTTGACAAATACGAAGAATTTATTGGAAATTGGCGTTTTTGGTTTGCCTCTGGGAATCCGTATAAATCCGATGAAGAAACATTTGCACAAATGGTTGAAAGCCTGAAGGCGTTCTATGTGGACGGCGCAAGCCTTGAAATTCTCTTGAATGGGCTTTATGTAAAAATGATTTTTCACCGCTGGAAATAAACAGAAATACAAGAAAGAAAGGTTTTGAAATGTTAAGAAGCAACAGCAAAAAAGTGATTGAAAGAATCCGCAGCTATATTATTGAAAATGTGGATCATGAATATTTTGGACTTGAAGCCGATCCCGATTTTAACACGGCTTGCAAACTGATTTTGACGGCTTGCGAAAATGAAAAGAGATACAGCCGCAGCCGCTCAGGTTTTGAAACCTTTAAAGACTGGGCGCAAGGTTTGCCTTCCGCATTTAATACCATGTATTACTATAATGTTTCCGCTGTTGATATGCTGGGCGCATGGCTTGAAGAAACCGAAAGCGAAAAAGTAAAATACAGCGAATGTGAAGCCGAAGAAATGATCACAAAATTGATTTATAGGGAACTGACGAAAGGAGCGGCGAAAGCATGAAATACAGAACGACTAAAAAAGCAATCAGGGAAAGCGGCGCAATCATTTATAAAATCGGTTATTGTGATCTTCAATTCCTGTTACGGTTTAATAATCCGTTTGCATACTCTGAAGGCGTTTATGGCTGGTCATGTGATTATTACAGAATCGGCGGCGCATTTGACGGTGTAATTATTTCAACTGGTTATGATCCTATCGGGCGCAAGGTTGATTATACCATTATCAGAGAATACAACGAAAAAGCAAGGGCAATTAATGACAATTATAATTTGTCATATGAGCAGCGAGAAGCCGAAGTAAAAGCCCTGTTAAATGAATTTATCCAGCAGATCAACAAATAAGAAAGGCGGCGCAGCTATGAAAACGGCAGATATTAAAAAGGCTTTTATTGAATGTGTTTATGATGGTAACATGGGCGCATATTTGAAAGCAAGAAGGGCTGATTATTGCAAAGTACAATTTGAATGGACTTGTTTTATTGACTCCCTTTGCAAGTCGGGAGAGATCACACAAAAGCAATACGACAACGCAACATTTTAAAGAGAAAGGAGCAGCGGAAAAATGGAGATTGTAAAAGCCTGTTACAGCGTTTCTAAACTGAGAGCCGCCGCCGATATGGTGAAGGCTATTAATTGGAGCGTAAAGCGGAAAAATGAACACTTTGCAAAATATATGGAGATTGCAAAAGTTTATCAGTATGCAAGCGATAATTTAAACCGCTGGTTATTTGATCCAGAAATTGAATTGAAGGAATACAGACAAGCGGCGTATAACTATAAAGCATATAAAGCGGAAGAATTAAACAAAATGCTTCGCCGTCAGTATAGATATATTTGCAATGAGTTAAATGCAATTTTAACGGCTATTAATAGCGGCGAAGTGGATCATTGCGAATGATAACCAGAAAAGCAAGAAAGAAGTTTGATATTGACAGAGCGGAAAACCGCCGTTTTCCGTTCCAGTGAATACCAAAACGGAAAAACCAAAAGCAACGGAAAGAAGGCGCACATATGAGAATTACAGAACAGGACAAGCGCACATTTAAAAAAGTGATTGACTTTATGCAGCGCATGGATCAAAACGGCGTTTATTATACCATTCTGGAAGATTTGGAATATATCAGCCCGAAAGAATTAATTGCGGAAATACTGGAAACTTTCAGACAGTGGAAAAGCGATATAAACAGCGCACATGATCCAAAGTATAAAGCAATTTGCAATTTTGAATTTGATTTAATCGCTATGCTGTAAGGGAGCGGAAAAACATGAATTACAATAAAATTGATCAGTACATGAAAGAACACGATTTTTTGAAAGCGGATCAGAAAAAAGTGTATGACTATATTGAACAGCACAACAGAACAACCACAAAAGCATATCAATTTGCATATGGATATTTGACAAGAAGAACGCTTATTTTACAAACGGAAAACGGAATAAAATATGAAATCAGCCGTTTGCAGTTAGGTATACAAGAAAACTTTGTTTAAAGAAAGGGGATCGGGAAAATGACTTATACAGAGTACAGCGGCGCAAGAATGCGTTACAGAGCAGAACAGAAAGCAAGACGGAAACGCCACACAATAACGGCACTTCGGAAAATCAGCGGCGCAGCCTGTTTTATATTCTTTCTGTTAGTGCTGGGGAAAGCTGGGGCTTCTGATTGCGGCGCAGCTTTTGAAGAAATCTTTCCTTCTACTCTGTATTTTATGATCGGTTTTGTTGTTTCGATTTGTGCTTATTTGAAGTTGGGCGGCAACAGATAAAAAGTTTTGGAAAAATGAAAATTGTACTTGCATTTCTTGTTATGTTGTGATATAATCAATACAGAAACAAGGAAAGAGAGAAAACAAGATGAAAAGCAATACTTACTATTTGATTGAGAACGGGAAAACCCTTCACAGATCGGGCAGTCTGGAAAAGCTGATTAATTTTACAGCGAAAACAAAAGACGCAAAAATCTATTATAACAATGTTCTTGTATGGGTACAGAATCCTTAACGGAACATAACCAGAAATAAAAGAAAGGCGGCAGCGGAGAAATGAAGCGTTACTATGTGGAGAAATCCAGCGTACAGAATGTAATTGAACGGATCACGGCGGCACAGCAGAAAGCAAATATCTTTTGTAATGTAGCTGTAAAGCCGTACAGAGGGAAGAAACATGATCCAGCAAATACCGTTGTTGTCGTTGTCGGATAAAAGGGGAAACGATGATTTATAAAGATGATTTTGGAAATACGGCGAAAATTGAAAAAGTAAAACTTTTCGCCTATCGTGGAGCAACGGAAAAAGAAAATGGTTTTCGTTTGTGGATTACAGCGGATTATGACGGCGGTTTTCTTTATCATGTATCGGTACACGAAACGGAAAAAGACGCATTGAAGAAACTGGAAAGTTTTAGTTGCGGAACATTTAAAAAGGTTGAAGGGAGCATGGAAAAATGACAATCAGCAAAAGAAAATCCAGTGAATACAATTCAATCAATACGGCGGCAATTTGCCGATATATCAAAGAGTACAGCGGAAAAATTGAATCCATGATCTAGAACGAAACGCAGCTTGAAAATGTCAATAGGACAATTCTGAAGCAGTGTGCAGCCGATTTAGAAACGGTTTTGAAGCGTCTGGAATACGGCATGAACGGCGCATATTAAATAACAACAAATACAAGAAAGGGAGTTTTGAACATGGAGAAACGGAAAATTGATTGTGAAATGAATCTGATTGCGGAAAGCAGCATTAACGGCTTGAAAGTTTTCATGTATGAGATTAAAAGTCAAATTGGAGAAATCTTCATCATTGAGCATGAACAGAAAGACAAGCAGCTTGCAACGGAGTTTAAGACGGACAGAGCCGAAGCGGAAAAGCTGTATAAAAAGCAGATCAAGAAAATGCTTGCGGAGAATTAACCATGATTTATTTAATTTGCGGTATTCCTTGCATTGAGATTTGTATGGAATCGGATCACAAAAAATCGTTTTTCTATGCTGGACGATATTTTGTAAAAGTATCGGACTACAACAGCGAAGAAGATTAAAGGGAGTGAAACAAAATGGTTTGTCCGAAATGTGGAAAAATCACGGAACGCAGCTATAACGGAATGTGTCAAGGCTGTTATAAGTATTTCAGGGACGGCGGCAAAATTCATCCTTTGCCCGAAGCTGGAAAAGTGGAGCATGACGAAAGCGGAAAAGTGATTTGCCACATTTGCGGACGATCCTATAACAGACTTGGAAGCCATGTCAGAGAAAGTCACAGCATGACCATAGAGGAATATAAAGCGGAGTTTGGATTGTGCAGCCGTACACGAACAACGGAAAAATCCTATTCACAGACTATGAGAGAAAACGCCTATAAATACGATATGGACAAGCGGCTTTTAGAAGCTGGAAAATCCACACGAATCAAAAAGGGCGAAACAGATAAACGGAAAAACAAGAAAGTTAGACTTCAAGAGATTTTGGAGAAACGCAACAGAGGGAAAAAGGAGAATTGATCATGAAAATCTATGAACTTCATCCTATTGACGGACGCAAAAGTTTTTATGGAAAGGCAAGAGTCCTTGTTGATGAAAACGGCGTGGAAACGCTTGTAAGCTATAATACGCCTATCATGCGCCGTTTGACTAATGGAAAACTGGAAAAGTTGTGGGACGGCTGGACGCAGACCACAGGCAGACACATTACAGCGTTTTGCGGATTGAATAAGAAACAGTATCAGGAACTTCAAAAGGCGGTGTAACTATGATGACGGCGCAGCTCTACGGAAAAACCATAATCGGCAAGAATCTTTCAGAGATCAAGCGTAAGGCAAGCCGCATTGCAAATGGTTTTCAAAATGCCTTTGATTGTATGAAGGTGACAGATCAGGAAAACGGTTTGGAGTGTACTTTTTGGAGATATAACAGAAAAAGCCCAAATAATACCATAGTTTTTGGAAAGTGGCGGTAAGGAGCGTGGAAAAATGAGAGTCAGATATTTGCCAGTATCAGAGGGCAAGCGGCTTCATATTGACGCATTCCCGAACTTTTCAGCCAGTGGATCAGTAAAAGGCATGAAAGAAAAGTATTATGGGAAAGACGCTTTATTAGTCCGTTGCGGCAGCTATATTTATTGCGTATGGCAGAAAGCGAAGCCGTCACAATATGGAATGGAAATCTACTATAACAGGGCGCATTAAGGAGTTGAGAGCATGAGCGGATACCAGAAACGGAAAAACGCAGCCAGACAGAAGGCTATTGAATGGCAAGCTGATTTTGAAAACCATAATTACAGTTATGGAGAATTGGCAGCTTGGAATAGTTATTTTGAAAAGCTGGGCAAGAGATACGGCTTGACGGAAGAATTTAGAGAGAACGGCATTATTTAGGGAGTGAGAAACAATGGAAAAACGCAGATTGATGTTGATTAAATACACAGATCAAAACCATGTAGAACGGTTAAAAACTTGTTTGGATATGTGTTGTATGCCTTATGTGGCTATTAAAGAATATGAGTTTGTCGGCGGCGGCGCATTGTGGAAAATTTATATTGATCGTGGTAAGTGTACTTGGAAGCAAGTCATGCAGGAAGTCAACAGAGTCCATGCTGTAAAATTCCGTTATGTAGATGATCATTTTATCAAGAATGGAATTTTGTATATGGATTGCGGAGTAATTAAATAGTAAAATTTGAATAGGAGTATAAGAAAATGAAAGTTGCTTATATTGGCGATTGGCATCCCACAAAGGGAACTTATTATAGACAGCGGATCACGGTAACGCAGGAAGAATATAATATGATCAATCAAAGAATGATTGACTATTACAGCCGTACACAGAAAGATATTAAAGAAACTGGAATTATGAGCAATGAGCAGCTAAACACAATGGCATATGGAAAACCGCTTGATTTTGCGGATCGAGTAGGCCAGACCATTTATTTGACTTTGACGCAGCTTTATATGATTGCGGCAGTGATTTTTGGAATGCCTGAGTATGAGAAGGCACACAAGCGGATCACAGATAATAACACAATTTTAATGATTAAGGGCTGAGAGAGCCAGAAACGGACGGTAACGGAAAAATGAAAGTAAATCGAATAATGTCACGCCACAAGGTAAAGCAGATCAATAACATTCTCATTTACTGGTATCCAGTATGTAGAGAGTTTTACGCAGTATCGCCAGACGGACATTTGCTTGAAGATTTTAAGACACAGACGGCAGCGGAAAACTGGTGTAGAGAACAAAAGGTTTTTACAGCGAAGGGAGCATAACAACAAATGAAAGAAAATCAGATTGGAACATTGGTTTTGAAGTGTATGGAAAGTATCAGCGCAGCCGTGAAAGAGATCGAAGCCCTTGGAGAAAACCGCAGAGAGAATGTAACACATTTTCTTAATGCGTCACACAATATGGGCAAATATCACGGTTTTATGGAAGTTTTAGAAAAGCTGGATATGGAACAGTTTGTTATGTGTCATGAGCGGTGCAAGGCTGATTGTGACAAGGTTTTGCAGGGAATGGAAAAATTGTATCAGTTGACAGGAGCGTGAGCGTATGAAGCGGAAAATCGGACAGAAAGCATATGTTTTGAATGGTGGATGTATTGGGGATCGTTATGTTGTCGGAGTCTTTTCGTCAAAGAAAAAGGCAGAAGCGGCAAGAGAATGGATCATTCAGAATGATACCTATTACAAGAGCAATCCTGATGAACTGGACATTGATGTTTTCGAAATGAATGGAGAACGGATTGACTAAAAGGAAGGAGAGCTAACATGGAAATTTGGTATGATTGCGGCGTTTGCCATATCGGAGAATATTCTATCGCTGGAAATTATGATGACGGTTACACGGTATGGAAAACTGAGGACGGAGAAGATAGTGATACACTTTATTCTCATATCTCTTTTGAAAATTGCGTTGTTTGGTGCTTGAACAGTTAAGAAAGGATAATAACAATGAATACAAGTATTTATGAGTGTGACAGTAACGGAAAAATCAGCAAACTTGCAGAATATAGCGTTGCGCCTGAACAGGCATTGATCAATTACATTCAACAGTATGTGAAAGGGAACTGGAATACAGCGAATTATCCGAAGCATATGAAAGGGATTTGTGAAAGCCGTATCAAGAAAGATCATTTCTACTTTGACGATATTCCCAATAACAGAGTGCTTGCAGCTTATCCCGCATAAAAATAAATCGGTAAAACCGAAGAAAAGGATGGATCAATAAAATGAAGCTGAACGAACTGACTACACCTTTTGAATCTTTCAGAGTGGTTACTTATAACGCAGACCAGACCAAAGCCCTTTATAAGAACAAGCAAATGCAGCTTATCACAGGCAGCATTTATCGTGGAGAAACCATTAAAGAGGAATACAATGATCATTGTGATGTGTACGCCTGTTATGCTGGAATCCCTGTTGGTATTTGGATCGGCAGTGTTCATGTAGACTATTCCATTGAAGAAGTTATGGCGCAGATTAAGCGCAAGGGAATGGAGACTCTGGAAAACTATATGACAGCAATTAAATATAGACTGGAAAAGCAGGATCATTTCAGATTTACAGAGGTTGAGTTTATTAAGCATATTGCGCCTGAACTGGAAAATCAGATGTGGGAATCCAGAAAGGCATTTGCGGAAAATCAGCATAAGAAGCGCATGGAACAGGCGGCGCAGCGTGAAGCAGAGGGTCAGGCATTTATTGCGGAACAGAATACGGAAGCGGAACAGATTGTGAACAAGGCATTGGATATTCTCAGAAACGGCGGCAAACTGGAAAATCAGACTGTTACCTTTTATGAAAGCCGCTATAATTCCAGCAGCTATTCTATTGTCAATTATCTCATGCGGAAATACGGTGTGAATGTTCCCATTAGAACACAGGGCTGGATCAATGAAAAGCTGGTAAGTGCAAAGATTGAGGATGGAAAATGTGAGCATCTTCAGTATTACAAAGCTAAAGGCGCACAGTGTTCTCAGAAGTTTTTCGATTGCATGAATGAACTGATTGCAAAAATCAATGCGGAAAACGCAGCTTGAATAATTTTTGACTAAATAGAACAATTGAAAAAATACCGTATCGGAGAAGAATAAAATACCGTAACGGAAAAATGAGTATTTGCAAGTGTTTGAGAGGATTTTTGGCTGAAAAATAATCGTATCGGAGAAATAGACCTATGATGTTGAGTAAATCATTTAAATTGGAGGAATAAATCATGGCAAAGAGAAGTTTTGATATTGGAAAACTGGTTAAGGCATCCCACAAGCAGATGTGTTATGAGCAGCAGGGAGATTGTGTTTGCTTGAGCGATAAAAGAGGTCGGATTGCCGTTCAGACTAACGACATTACCGTTCTTGGAGAATTGGCGAAGCGTGGTGTAGAACTGACGGAAAAGTTGGGGCTGAAGCAGACGATTGATCAGATTATGAATAAGGATAGAGCAGAAAATCTCTATTCTTATACGGCAACAGGTATCCAATTCCCCTACTATGACCATTTTGATGGAAAAGAAAAGACTTTGACCATGTTTCGGGATTGTCAGCAGGATTACTATGCTGTAAAACTGGCAGACAAAGTTTATACGGAGATTTTTAATCCTGTTTTGATTACTGGTGGAAAATCTCTTACCGATCCTATTATCATGGTATGCTCAGACTGTTTTGGAATCGTCCTGCCAATGAGAGTAAGCCGCCAGTATACAGTTGATCAGAGAGAAAATGTAAAACACCTGTTGGATTATCTGAATGCTGTACGATAAGGAGAAAACAAATGGATGAATTGCAAGCAATTCTTGATAGACACAATGCACAGATTGTTGTCTGGAATGATGTTCCCGATGTAGAAGATTATCATTCTTTCATGTGGAAAAATCGGCTTACATTCTTTCAAAAAGTCATTGTAAAGACTTTATTTGATGATGGGAGCGGTTGCGTGGATGTTTCCATGTTGATCCCCAAACAGAAAGAAAATGGAGAAATCATTGCTGTATGGGATATGTCAGACTACGCAAGAAATCATAATATGAAAATTACACATTTCATGTTCAAGCCGAAACCGCCAGTTGGAACGGAGGAAAAATAAACATGATTAATAGATTGCGACAGCCCACATTGGAAAATTATATATACAGGTATCGACTCAATAAGGAAATGTTGGAACGGCATCCTGAACATAGAGAATTGCTTCAACGGCAGATTGATAGAGCGGAGAAAGCAATTATCGAATATGTTACAAGCGATAGTTTTGTTGAACGGCTGAAATACTTGAATTTATAGGAGAAATAGTCATGGAGAAAACAATCTACGGCGGTAAGCCGAAAAATCCAGTGGCTTATTGCAAATTACATAACGGCAGCTTGACAGTCAAAGAAATGAAAAAGAAAGGCTGTCTTGGAAAGCAGTGTCATCATCTTCAGAAAAATGAGCAGCATGAATACTGGAATCAAAGGCTGATTATGAAGGCCAGAAAGGAAATGAGTGTATGAACAGACAGAACATTTACTATCGGATGAAAGACGGAAACATTATTTGCAACGGAGAACTGGAAGATGCGTTCTACTACACGCATGGTTATCGCCGCAGCCAGAACGAGCCTGAGTTTTTGCGTTTCCTTTATGATTTGCTTGGAACTGTCATTGTTGAGGCGATCAGGGAATATGATATGCAGGTGGATGATTTGGCAAAGGTGCGTCCTGTTCTTGTCGTGAGGTTGTATCGTGAGCGTTATCATTGCAGCCTTCGTGAAGCATATGATTATATTCATCGGAATGATGAATTGCCGTATTAATGGAGGGAAACAGTATGAATCGAGATATGAGAAATTTGGAAGGCAAAACCTGTATTTTCAATACGCATGGTACGGACTCTGAATGGAAAAACCATGACGGAGAAAAGTGCAAGGTGAAAATGCGTAAGCCTGAAACAGAATATGATTTTGAGGACATCGGAACGATGTGGGAAATCGAATTGGAAGATGGGAGCGAACTGGACGCATTTTCTGATGAACTGGAAGAATACGAAAATAACTCTTGACAATAACAATAAATACAAGTACAATGTAGGAGAGAAAACAAAATGGAAAACATGAGCGTGTATTCTGTTGTTGTTTATTATGTGAATGGCGGCAGTCGTGGTTATCTTGTCAGTGCGGAGGATCGAAACAAGCTGATGGAAAAGCTGGTAAATGTTTTAGACTATAACCAGATTACTACCGTTCATATTGGAGAAATCTTTGAAGTGGAAAACATGATGCTGTAAAGGAGAAGCACTATGATTTTTGAATCGTTGTTCCTTGCCTTTACGCTTGGCAGTCAATGCGCACAGGAACAAACTTCAGCTATGGAAGTACGGCGTATGGAAAAAGACGAGTCTTTTCAGCGGCAGCGTTTCTTTGAGGATCAGAAAAGGTGGCAAGCTAATAAGTTTTCATTTTGTGGAAAAATGAATGATTTACCGTGGAGCCGCATTCTGGAACTGCTTGACCTGATTGACGAGGGTTATTTCCCTGCCGCTTATGTAATTGATATGAACAGCAAAGAGAAAGCCTTGCAGCTTTATGGACTGGAAAATTACAGCTATAAAGAAGTACCGTTCGGCGGCTCATTAGCTTGTATCTATCTGAAAATGTCCGATGCAATGGATTATTTTGATCATGACGGCACTTGTCGGAACTGGACTGGTTGTGATGGAACATATCATCAGGCGGTTATGTCGTGGCATTCAGTGCGTAAACTGTTGGAACAAGATAAAGTAATCATTGGTTTGCCTTTTGGAAACGACAGTGAGCTGCAAGTCATGACAACGGCAGAAGCAAGAGCCTTTATGGAAAGCGTCATGGAAGAACGCTTTCAAAAATATTGGGAAAATAAAAAGAAAAACGGAATAATGAGGGATCATTCATGAAACGAGTAACTGGATATATCAGCGTAAGACCCCTTGGGGATTATGATTTTGACTTTTATGTGGAAGATTCTGCTACGGACGAAGAAATCAGAGAAAAGATTGATGAAGTTGTGCAGCTTTCAATGAATTACAAAGTAGAGGAAGGATACATTGCGGAACAACAGACAGTGTACCGTAAAAAGTATCCGTGGGAGGAAAACTAAATGGATATTAGAGAAGTTTTGAATCGTCCTGAGTACGATTTTATCAAGACCAACCCTCACCTTGGGGGGGGGCGATGATTTTTGCAACATTCGGTGGAAGTCACGCATACGGTACAAATACACTTGATTCTGACATTGATATTCGTGGATGTGCGTTTAATTCCAGAACGGACATTCTTGGAAGAACGAATTTTGAACAGGTAATTGATAACCCGACAGATACAACCATTTACAGTTTTAATAAACTGATTCATCTGTTGTCGGATTGTAATCCCAATACCATTGAACTGCTTGGATGTAAGCCCGAACATTATGTGTTCTTTAATGATATTGGAAAAATGATGGTGGAGCAGCGTGATATGTTCCTTTCTCAGAAAGCCGTTCATGCTTTCGGTGGTTATGCCACTCAGCAGCTTCGCCGTCTGCAAGCAGCTCTGGCTCGTGACCGCTATGACCAGTCAGAAAAAGAGAAACAGATTCTTTCCTCTTGTAAATCTGCCATGACCTCTTTTAATGACAGGTATCAGGCGTTTGAGAATGGAGCCATTCATCTTTATGTGGACGAATCTCAGCGTGAGGATTTGGATACGGAAATTTTTCTGGATGTAAACCTGACGCACTATCCTCTGCGTGATTATAAAAACATTTGGAGTGATCTGAATACTATCGTCAAGGAGTATGGAAAAATCACGCAGCACAATAAGAAGAAAGATGATGCGCACCTGAATAAACACGCCATGCACTTGATTCGGCTTTACATGATGTGTCTGGATATTCTGGAAGAGCAGGAAATCAATACTTTTCGTGAACATGAAATTCCTTTGCTTATGTCGATCCGCAACGGAGAATTTCAGAATGAGGACGGCACATTCAGAGCGGAATTTTACCAGATGGTAGACGAGTTTGAAAAGCGTATGGATTACGCAAAAGCAAACACTTCTCTCCCGGAAAAGCCCGATTATAAGCGTATCGAGGATTTTACTATGACAGTCAATTATCAGGCCATTCTAAGAGGATAAATTATGAGCAAGAAAAAGAGAACAGTAAAAAGTTATCCAACTTGGAAACAAATAGAATTTACGGATATTACTTTGACAAGAGGCGAATTTAAAGTTACGGAAAAATTGCTAAATGCTGAAGTAATTCAAGCGTATCACAATAATCCGAATGATAAAAGTTCATGGTTGCGTTTATTTGTGAAAGGAAAACACAGTGATTATATATGATAGTGGGTGAATGAGTATGGAAAAACAGTGGTTGAAAGCACCTGAAAAGAGTTGGCAGTTTTATGATCGGCTGGTGCAAATTCCAGAGGAACCGAAGTGTCTGCTGAAGATGCTGATGGATGCAGGGTATGAAGCATATGTAGTTGGCGGCTGTGTCCGTGATAGTCTGCTTGGAAGAATGCCGCATGATTGGGACATTTGTACCAATGCTTTGCCAGACCAGATGAAAGAAGTATTTTCTGCCCTTCGTGTGCTGGATACTGGACTCAAACATGGAACATTGACTGTCGTTCTGGAAAATTCATATGAAATCACAACTTATCGTAAAGATGGAGATTATTCTGATCACCGCCATCCTGATAGCGTAGAATTTGTCAATGATCTCAAAGAGGATTTGAGCCGCCGTGACTTTACGATCAATGCAATGGCGGCAAATATCAATGGAGAAATTATTGACTACTTTGATGGCTTATATGATTTGTTAAACCGTCATATTATGTGTGTTGGTGATTCTGAACAGCGGTTTGAAGAAGATGCACTCCGTATTCTTCGAGCCATGCGTTTTGCAGCTCGTTATGGATTTAGAATTGAGCGGAAAACTGCCAATGCCATGCACCAAAAGAAAGATTTGCTGAAAGAAATTGCCGCAGAACGAATTGGAAGCGAGTTTTTGCAAATCATGTCTGGTCGTTGTGATCGGTTGCTGGAAAACTTTACGGATGTATTCGAAGTCATTGTTCCTGAAATCACGCCTTGTATTGGTTTTATCCAGAATAATCCCCATCACGAATGGGATGTGTGGACACATACTATTTGTGCCGTTGGAGAATGTCATGCGGATACCGTAGTAAAAATTGCCTGTCTATATCATGATCTTGGAAAACCGCAGTGCTATTCTGAAGATGAAAACGGTGTTGGACATTTCTATGGTCATGCTGCTGTCAGTGCTGAACTTGCGGAAAAATCCCTGCGTAATCTCCGTCTGGAATCAAAACTGATTGCCGATGTAGTGCAGCTCGTAGCCTCTCATGATCGTGTTCTGGAACTGAAAAAGAATGTTGTTCGCCGTTGCTTGAATAAGTTTGGAACACATCAGTTTATGAACTTGATTTTTCTTCAGTGTGCGGATAAATCAGCCCAGCGTCTTGATATTGGGCAGAGGTCAGCGCAAATTACAAGAGTCAGCCAATTTTATCGCATGGTGCAGGAGATTAAGCAGGATGAAGATTGCTTTTCTCTGAAGGATTTGGCGGTCAATGGAAATGACCTGATGCAGATCGGTTTTGTTGCTGGAAAACCCCTTGGAAACGCCTTAAATCAGTTGCTTGAAATGGTCATGGATGATAAAATTGAAAATGACAAGGAAAAACTTTTGATGAAAGCGAGTGAGTTACTTGATGGAAAAGAATACTGAACTACTTACAGCGGCAAGAAAAGCAGTTGATGCTTGGAATGGAACAGATACTTATCATCAGGCAGCTACTATTATTACTATGTTGGTTGATGAATTGGAAAAAGTATATAAAGAAATTGAATGTACTTCTTTTTCTAATTCTCCTTTGTTAAAAGGCGATGATATTTGGTATGTTGATGTAGATGAAGGAGAAATTGAACATGGCAAAGTATTTCTTGCTACTTACAAAAATGGAGTCTTAGAAAGTATTTCTGTTGACTTTGTTGAGAGTGAAGATTTTGATGAATTTGATGGTAGTGCGCTTGGAAAGTCTCTATTTATCAGAGAAGAAGATGCTAAAAATGCCATTTTGAAAGGCAGGAGGACATTATAATGATCCCGAAAAAGTATTCTGGTGATGAATTACGAAATAGATTCTGCCGTCCTGTTCGAAAAATTAGAAACGGCGGTGGAGCTGCGGTTTCTCCTGAGACAATTAGCCGTATTGTAGATGTTGTTCGAGGTCATGGATTCACCATTGAAACAGAAAAATGTGCGCATTGTGGACAATCTGCTTATATCTCTCGTGTTTCCAGAGATGATCTTGAATTGGTAGAAAATCCAATGACGGAAGATTTGGTCAATGGTGGAGAAAAATCCGTAGAACATTTGCAAAGTTTGTGTGATAAACTGGATCAGATTATTCATGAAAATGACGGATGCAATTGTTGTAATGGTGATGAAGCATTATTCTATCAGGATAGTGAAAACTGCGCTTTTATAGATAGTCACGGTGAAATTATGGTCATGGTAAAAGATCATGTTATGCGGTTTAAAGTAGATTGTTGTCCGAAGTGTGGAAGAAAATTTGACCAGAAGGAGATTTGATATGGAAATGAAATTCTGGAAAAATGGTGAACTGGATGACACAGCCATTATTAAAGCCTTGAATCAGGCAGTAAAAGATTACAAGGATGGAGCAATCGCAGAAGTTCGTGACTCTCTTGCCGAAATTGTTGTTGCCATTGACGAGTTTGAGGCAAACATGGAGGGTAACTAAGTTATGGGTAATATCAACTATGATAATGTTGTAAAACTCTTGTTAAAATCCAAAAGCAATTTTGATATTGATCATGTTTTAGATACAGTAAACATTGATGATTGTAAAGAAATCATTAAAATCTTGCTTGCCAGATACAATAATATGGTAGTGCAAGGCATGATTGAAACGAGGAAGATCAATGAAAATCCGAATTGATACTTATTATGATCTTACCTGTGATGAATGTTCTCGCAGTTGGAGTACCGATTTTAACGCTAATGAGCAGAGAATGAATCGGAATGATGACGGTGGTATGGGTATGGAAACTAATAAGCAGCGTCTTTCCAGATTGGCTTATGCTTCGGGTTGGAAATGCAAAAGAGGGAAAACGCTTTGTCCTGAATGTGCTGAGAGATTTGGAAAGGAGAGTGTATAATGGAAATTCAAGAAGCAATTATTCATGCCAGACAAGTTGCTGAAGGATGTTCCAGTGACAATAAAGATTGTGCTTATCAGCATGATAAATTAGCTGATTGGTTAGAGGAATTACAGCGTTATCAAAAAGCAGAATCAGAAGGGAAAATGACAATATTCCCGTGTGCTGTTGGAAGTCATGTATATTTAAATACATCTGATAGTTCAGCCCCTCGTCTATGTTCTGTTCAAGGTTATCATCTAACACTTCGCAGAAATTATGTTCGCTTATATCCTATCATTCAGCCAAAAGATTGGCTTGGAAATCATAGTTACTATTATAAAGTAGCACTTTCTTCTTTCGGAAAAACATGGTTCCTTACACTTGAGGAAGCAAAACGAGCATTGAGGGATACATAATGAGTGATTTTTATGATCTTGAATTAAATATTCGAAAACTATGTTCTGATGCTGTACTCTGTTCTGAAAAACATAAAAATATGTTGTGTACTTACTATGATATGTTGACGGAAGAGGAAAAGAGATATTTTTCGGATTTTTCTGATCAGTTTTGGCAGTTTGCAAAGAATGGTGCAAAAAAATATAAAATCACACAAAATGCGATTGCTGTTGCTTTAAGGATAAAAAGGGAATTAGATATTTCTTGTTATCCAATGATTGAAAAGATCGCAACAAAAGGTTGGAGTACCAGTGATGGAACTTTTTCATGGTCGATAAGAGTATTGACAGATAGGATCAATAATGAACTTTGCAGCTTTGAGCCTGTATCAATGCTATTAAGTAAGAAATATGTTTTATCTGTTGGAGAATATAATACATTCACAGTGATAAATGCAGATTAATGGAGGTTTGAATAGTGTGTGACTTTTGTGAAAAATTTGATTTTGGTTCTGCATCTTATGAAGTAGATAAATATGGGGCGAGAATAATTTTAGCTGGCGGCAGCTATCGGTTTCCAGAGCATCAGCAATTTCTCTTTTGTCCTAAATGCGGAGCATCCAGATTAAAGAAAAATATTCTGCCTCCGATGGAGGAACGCAAATTCCCACCGCATAATCAGCCGCAGCCTTTTATTTTGAATTAATAACAATAAATACAAGAAGCGAGTGTTGATATGATAAAAGTAAGCGGTTATGAATTGAATTTACATACCATTATGAATAGTGGACAGTGCTTTCGGATATTTGAAATCAAGAAACATGAATATGATCTTTTATCTGGAAATCATGCAGTTCATGTAATATATGAGCCGTCATCAAATTACTATCTTTTTGATTGTCCAGATCATGAATGGAATTATTGGGAGAATTATTTGGATTTGCAAACAGATTATCAGCAGTTTTATAAAGTAATCATGCAATCAGATGATGATTTTCTGAAATCAGCAATGGCATATGGAGAAGGTATGAGGATTTTACGGCAGGATTTTTGGGAAGTCTTAGTATCTTTTATAATTTCTCAGAATAATAATATTCCTCGTATTAAAAAATCTATCGAAGCACTATGTAAAAGATTTGGTAGAGAAATACTTTGTCAAGATCGTGTTTATTACACATTCCCTTGTAAATCTGAATTGCAATATACCACATTGGAAGATTTATCTGATTTGGGACTTGGTTATCGTGCCGTTTATTTATATGATTTGTTTCATTGTGATTCAACACAAATCAAACCTGATTATCAAACCTTGCTTTCAATGCGTGGTATTGGAAAGAAAGTTGCATCTTGTATCATGTTGTTTGGTGCGCATGACCTCTCGCAATTTCCTATTGATACTTGGATGAAAAAGCTGATTGAAAATATTTATCATGGAGAGTTTGATCCGACACCCTATCAAGGGTTTGAGGGATTTATCCAGCAGCTTCAGTTCTATTACTATCGCAGCATGAAAGGTAAATAAATCCAAAGCGGAGGCTGTACTATGTTTCGAGTTATTATTGCTGGCGGCAGAGATTACAACAATTACGCCGAGTTAGAAAGAAAGATGGATAAACTTTTGTCTAATATCAAAGACGATATTGTAATCGTATGTGGTATGGCAAGAGGCGCAGATACGCTTGGTGAGCAATATGGAAAGCAACGAGGGTATAAGATCAATTACTTCCCAGCAGATTGGAAAACTTTCGGTAAGTCTGCTGGATATATTCGTAATCAAGAAATGGCAGAAAATGCAGATGCTCTTGTAGCTTTTTGGGACGGAAAGAGTCGTGGTACAGCAAATATGATTGATATTGCGCAGAGATTTAATCTCCGTGTCCGTGTCATTCGATATAAACAGGAGTAAGAATATGGCTTATAAAATGCGAAAACCATTGGTCAATAACAAATATAATTTGACCATTAAGAAACTCAAGAAATATAAAGTCGCAGACCGAACCCAAGTTAAATTGCCTTTCTTTTGGAGAAACAATGTCATTCAGGCTTGGTGTATTTCTGGCAGTGCTGGAACAGATAAGGATCGTCAGTTTGGAACAGATGATGGTTTCTGGATCGGTATCTATGACGAGGATGCAAAAGCCTATGCTGGAAAGTTCCGTTTTTATTTTACATCTTACGGTGGAATGTGCGGCTACGACTTCAATCAATTCTTTGATGAAAAAGATATTGACTGCGAGAATGATATGAGAGTTCAGGAAATGTTCTTAGAGAAAATCAATATGTTAATTGACTGCGGAATTATCGCTTTGGAGGGCAAATCATGAGATTTAAGAAACCTAAGTGTCGAATAGGTTATCGTGTTGTATTTTCTGGAAAATACAAAGGACTTGCAGATTCAGATGAAGTGTTTGTTAACTCTCAGAATAATGATGATGTTCTGTATTTATTCCATGTTTATTTGGATAATCCAGATGTAACGATTTATGTCTGCTACCATGATGGGACAGAAAAGAAAATTGTTTTGAAAAGACAGTGGAAATGGAGGCGTAAATGTCGAAGCGAGTAAGCGATGAAATAGAACAATTCGTGATCAATCTTTACAATAACAATTTCAAGGTTGGAGAAATTGCAGCTAAGTACGGAATCCATAGAGCAACCGTTCAAAGAATTCTTCTACGCAATGGAATTGAACTAAGGAAAAGTACGCCTGATCATTTTTATAATACAGAGTTCTTTAACCAATACACGCCAGAGAGTTGCTATTGGGCAGGATTTATTGCAGCCGATGGTTATGTCAGGTCTGATCGGAATTGTGTTGCCGTTCACTTGTCTATTGAAGATTATGAGCATCTGGAAAAGCTGGCATTTGTAACTGGATTCATTGATTCACCTAAGATTAATAAAAAGTCTTGTGTTTTATCGTTCAATGGCAAGTGGTATGTGGAGTCGTTGGAAAAGAATTTTTGTATTAAACCAAGAAAGACTTTTGATATATCTATTTCCAATAATATTCCCAAAGAGCTACAAGGTCATTTTATTCGTGGATATTTTGATGGGGATGGATGTATTACACAATCTGCTGGGTATGTCCATATCGGAATCACATCTGGATCGAATAAAATGTTAGAACAAATTAAAGATTTCTTTTATGATAATGGTGTGGTTTTGAGAACCGCCACAGGAAAACCAAATATACAAAAAGCATCTCAGGCAATTAATTATGGATGCACAAACGCCATCAAAGCACTCGATCTTTTATACAAGGATTCTGTTCCAATAACAAGGATGGATAGGAAATATCAACTCTATTTGAAATTCAAAGGAGAATACGAAAATGTTCGTAATTGACAAGCGAAATAACAAGAAATACATGGTTTATGCAGTTCGTGATAATAAAAATGGCTTTCCGCATTTCTTGATTTATCGGAATAATCAGTGGGAATATTCTTGTGCGAAGCATTTTGTTCCAGCAGATATAAAGGAGAATTAATAATGTATCAGTCCATTTTGGAAGATTTAAAATACTATGCCGAACATGGTCTTGGAGAAATCAGCACTTATGAGGCTGGACAGATAGCAGAACTATTGGAGGAACAACACACCGAGATCGTTATGCTCCGCAGGATACAACCTGTGGTATTGACTGGTGAAAGTGCAAATTCATTTGCTCTGGCGGCTGAATTGTCCGAAACAAAAGCAAAATTGGAAGAACTCAACAAAGAAAATACTGCTCTGAAAGCATATAAAGACTATTTCACTGACTGTTATGGACAAGGGTATGAGGTTGCCAACTACCATTTAAACGGTGATCTGGAACCTCTGGATACATTTCTGGACAGTGCAGATGCAGAGTATGAATCTGTTCTGTCCCAAAACGGCAGTAGTGAAGTAAAAGTGCCGAAAGGGGATGGCGATGGCTGATTTATTCAAAAAGATGCTTCCATACCAATCGGAATTTTCTCATCGGTTTGCTTGTTGGGCGAATAACCACATGGGATGGGCAAAAATGAAAAAAGCAAACAAGAAACTGACAAAGACAAGGGTTAATCGTGTAATTCAAAAAGAAATCGAACAGGAATTATATGAATATGAATTGGCTAAGTCAGAGAAAGGAGAAATCCAATGATTTATTTCACAGGCGATGTGCATGGTCAGATAGATGACCTCTTGCGCCGATTGGATTATAAAAAGATTCCTCATACTGCGGATCAAATCATTGTTCTGTTGGGAGATGTAGGTGTAAATTACAATCGAACTTTGAATGAATGTGTTCAAAAGCAAAAGTTGCAAGATAGTGGCAGAACCTATTTCTGTATTCATGGCAATCACGAAATGCGTCCAGAAAACATTGAGTCCTATCATGAACGGACAAACGAACTTGGAACTTTCTATGTAGAGGATGCTTATCCGAATATTCTGTTTGCCAAAGATGGAGAAATTTACAATTTGGAAAATAGAAAAGTGCTGGTTTTAGGCGGCGCATATAGTGTTGACAAGTGGTATCGTCTTGCCAGCGGTTATAAGTGGTTCGCAGACGAACAGATTTCTCCTGAGAAGCGTAAGGAAATTCTCAAGCGTATCAAGAAAATCAAAAAGGTCGATTTGGTGCTTTCTCATACCTGTCCTGAACAGTGGCAACCTACCGATTTGTTCCTGCGTGGTCTGGATCAGTCAACAGTAGATAAGTCTATGGAAGAATGGTTGTCAAAGGTAGAACAGGCATTGGAATATGACCACTGGTTATTCGCTCATTTCCATGCCAATCGAATGATCAATGAAAAGGCAACAATGTTGTATGGGAAAATTATTTCAATTAATGATTTGATGGAGGAAACATAAAATGATGAAGTATATTCTTGCTGCAACTGTGCTGGTATATATTGTACTGATTTTCTTTTCCAAGTTTAAGATTACGATCAATGGTGAGCCAACGGATAATATTTTTATCAGAATTTTTGGAGCCGCTGTATTTGCGTTGCTGTTTTTTGTTACAATTGGACTTCCCATTTATGCGGTAAGTCTACTGTTTTAATTTACATAGGAGGTTCAGGTCATGAAAATTAAAATGCAAGTTGCAAATGGAAGTGCGATTTACAATATGCGTGGCGAAGAAGATGCTATCGAACAGGTGATTGAACTTTTGAAAAATCCTGATGTGATTAGTATTACAGTAACGAAGCAAACGCCAAATGAGTATTTCAAAACAGTGAGAAAGGAAAATGATTATGGAACTGATCATTAAACTATGTATAATTGCGCTTGGATTTGTAGCGTTTATTTATGCGGTTACACGAAATGACTATGAAGAATGTGATTCATCAGATTGTGAGTTGTGTCCGTTTCCTCGATGTGAGAATACTCCAAAGGATTTGACGAAGGCGCAGCTTCGTAAGATGGACGGAGAGACGGTTACAGTCGTATTGGATGATGCTGTATTTCCTGTTAAGGTGAATATTCAAAATGGAGAAGTGTGGGTAGAAAATAGTTTTGGCAGCACAACTACATATGATGATGTGAAAAAGCATGGTGGAAAATTTTTTGAGAAAAATCGCAATTAGGTCTTGACAATAACAAGAAATACAAGTATAATGTAAGTGTCAGTTAAAGGTGCTGGCATTTCAATAAACTACATAACAAGAAATACAAGTACAAAGAAGGAGCGTTCACAATGAACATTGAAACGAAAATCGGAATTGATGATCAGGTATTTGTTCTGAAGAAAATCACAAAGACTACTTGCCCGATCTGTAATGGTACTGGAAAGATTCGTCTTGGAAAGGCGGCAACATTTAATGCCGACACGATGGAACAGGCAATGCAACAGGTAGCAGAGCAGATCATTGAGTGCATCGAAAACAATACCATGCGTGAGTATGCTTGCCCTGAGTGTAAGGGCAGTGGCAGTGTTAAGGCAACTGGTCAGAAGAAGTATGAAGTCCTTACTTGCAAGGTCGTTTCTATGCAGTTTACTATCGGCGGCGAAAGTGTTCCTCCTGTAATCATGTATTCTGTGGTTGATGAAAAGGGTACAGTTCGCAAGATGATGGAGAATCAGTTCTATACTAATCGAGCCGATGCAGATAAGCAGTGTTTTATTCTCAATCTGGAACGCAGAGAGGTTCCCATTGCAGACATTCGAGTTCCTTACAGTTTTGCCAGTACGATCCCCTGTAATGAGAAGCTGAATAAGCGTCTGGACGAGTGGCGTAAGAACAAGAAGTTCGAAACCGAGATTTATGTGGATGATTGCGGCAATCTCTTTGACGGCTATACCTCTTATCTGGTTTACAAGATGATGGGTATTGACACTGTTCCTGTTGTTGTATGGCCTACCATAAAGAAGAACAAGGAGGAAAAGACTGATGCGGTTTCCGTTTGATAAGTATAAGTATTACCACAGCGGTAATCAGGTAATTGCGGTTTCTACCTTTGCTGGAAAGACTGTTAAGGGCGTTGCCAAGTGCGATCCTCATGACATTTTCTCTCTGGATACTGGTAAGCGTCTGGCGGCTCTGAAGTGCAACAATAAAATTACCGCAAAGCGGCTCAAGAGAGCTGCCCTGCGGTATGTGGAAGCTGAAAAAGCTGTTGTTGAGGCGCAGAAACACGCCGAGCGTATGAAGCAGTATTACAAGGATGCAAAGGTTGAACATAAAGAAGCAGTCGATGAACTGAATGATCTGTTGATGACTGTTTGATTCATTTTATATTTCCCCCTCCATAGTCCTGAGCATGACTGAAACTGCTCTATATGGGGAGATGACCGAGTGGCTTATGGTGTCGGTCTTGAAAACCGATGATGTGAAAGCATCCGGGGGTTCGAATCCCTCTCTCCCCGCCATAAAGAAAATGCAAGGGAGGCGGTTATGGCTTTTATATATAGAATTACAAATTTGATTAACCATAAGTCTTATATTGGAAAGACAGAGTATGGTAATCCTGAAAAGCGTTGGAATGAACATAAGCGTGATATGCGCAAAGACAGATGCAAAGATCGAGCATTATATAGAGCAATGCGCAAATATGGAGTTGATAACTTTCGGTTTGAGATACTGGAAGAAACCGATAACCCATGCGACCGTGAACGGTTTTATATAAAGAAATTCAATACTTTTCATTATGGATATAACATGACTCGTGGTGGAGATGGAACTTCTGATTTAGATGTTTCAGATCAACAAGTCTGCGATCTTTATCGCAACTTGGAATATAAAACTTTGAATACAATCGTAGCTGCTTTTGGAATTGACAAACTTACCGCAACAAAAATCCTTTTGAGAAATGGAATTGAGATAGTTCCTCGTAATCAGTTAGCAAAAGAAAGAGCAAGTAGAAAAGTTGCTCAAATAGATTTAAAAACTGGACAGATTCTTCAAATCTTTGATGGAGTAAATGAAGCGGATAGGCACTGTAAAGGTTCAAAACATATTTCTGATGTGTGTGAAGGCAGAAGAAAATCTTGTGCAGGATACGGTTGGAAATATATTGATTGATAGTTAATCCGTTTGGATTTACTTATAAAGAAAACACACGGTAACAAGAAAACAAAAAGTAGAAAGGTTGACAAGACAATGAAAAAGCTGAATGTAACTCTGGTTGGTAATTCCCCTTTGATTATGCACTCTCCTAAGTGTGTGAATCCTTTGCATCCTATTAGTCTGGAAATGAAAAAGTACACTTCTAAGAGGAAAAAGACAGATGAAGATTATTTGAAGATTTCTGATTTGGAATGGGAGTCTGGCGTGTATTGGGATGATAAAATTGGACTGTATATTCCCAATGAATGTATTAAGGCAACTATTCAGAACGGAGCAAAGGCAAATCGTAAGGGTACTGATATTGCAAAGTTCCTTCAGATTATGACTCTGATGGCTCCGCTTGATATTTTTGAGGAACAGAATTACGAGGTTCTTCGAACTGACAATCGCTATCGTGATGTTCGTTCTGTCTGTATTAAGAAGTCCAGAGTAAATCGAACTCGTCCTCGTTTCAATACTTGGAAAACCACTTTTGAGATTGTATATGACGAGAATATGATGGACTTGAATACTATTATTGATGCTCTTGAGTATGCTGGTAGCTATGTTGGTCTGTGCGAGATGCGAGATCGTGGATATGGTCGTTTCTCTGCAAATATTGTTGAAGTGGCTTAAATAAAACAAATCCGTACCATACTGTGTGTGGTATGGTACGGATTGATAAAGTAGGGATTATAAGATTCGGTTGGATAAGGTGCGGCGTGATCTGGTAAGGTTAGGTTCGTTGAGGTATGGATTATAAGTTAGGATGCGGTGCGTAGAGGTGAGTTAAGTTATGATACGGTTGGGTACGGCAAGGTGCGTTATGATGAATTATGGTAAGGGTTTTAGGGTTAGTCAAGGTTAAATAGGTTTCGGAATGGTACAATACGATGTAGAAAAAATAAGAAGGGATAGAATATGAAAACAAATAAGCAAGTAGAAAATATCGTAAATTATATCATGCGGAAGAATTATGGTGATATTGTATATCATCAAGAAATTGCTGAGATTATCGGCACACAGTACAATTCATATCAGTATCGTAGCGTTGTCAATTCTGCAAAAAAGAAACTACTTGAATCTGGAAGAATGATTGAAAGTATTCGTAAATCTGGTTATCAGGTAGTAGAACCAGATAATTATACTAATTCTTCTGTAAAACAAGTAGTTGCTGGCGCAAGAAAAATTGATAAAGGTGTAAAGATTATGCGTCATGCGCCTGTGAAAGATATGTCCACAGTTGGATTAGAATCTTATAATCGTGTAAATGACCGCTTACACATCCTTCAAGCTGCGATGACTGGTTCTAAAGTAGAAATTACTTTGCTTAGTAAAAAGCGTGAACATCCAATGAAACAGTTGCAAGCATAATCAATTGGATTAAGTAAGGATTATCAGGTATGACAAGGTACGGCGATGTACGGTTAGGTAAGGTAATGTGCGCTTTGGTAAGGATATTTATTCAAATAAATCCGCTTAATATCATTCTCCCAAGCGGTTTTCCGATGATTGCGTTTCCATTTTACATAGTCGTTCCAACGACATTCAGAAGCCTCGTGAGAAAGACCAAAAGTGATTTCAATGTCTTTTGCCGATTTAACGCCAAGAATATCAAACAGTGGCATAGGGCAAAGGAAAGCTGCCGCAAAGTAATCTGCTTCAGCTTCCAGTTTTGGATTAGAAAGATTGTTGAAATTGTGTTCTGCAATAAGCGGCTCTGCAATATAAGGCAGATGGTTCAGCACTACATGACCGAGTTCATGTGCCAGAGTCCAACGAATTCTGCCCAGCACATTGTTGTTTGCAGTGGAGGAATTAAACAGAACAAGGTATCTGTTTTTGGAAACATCATAATGAGTGCAGCCGCTTTGACTTTCGCACAGCAAGAAAACCTCTTGCAGTGAGCAGCGGTTGATCTCAGAAAAAGTCTTATATGTCATCAGCTTGCAGTTATCCATTAACTGAAATGGTTTGCGTGGATCAAGAGGAAACGACAAACCATCCAGATTACGATAAATCTGCAAAATCTGGTTGCAAATATAGGCGTACCGAATCATAAGTATATCACCTCGAATACCAGTGTAACATAGTGACAGTCCAATAATACGGACACATTACTGATCGTCACGGAATGCGTAGTCAAAAGCAATCTTCAGCATTTGCATCATGCGCTCCCGATCAACAGGGGACATTTTGGATTTTGCTCTTTGCAAAGTGACAATATCATTATCTCCGAGTAGTTCATCGGCAGGAGTTGGAATGTTGGTAATACCCAGCAGATAATCCGTAGTTACATTAAAATATTTTGCAATCTTCTGTACTTTGTCGATGCCGGGGATACTAATATCTTTCCACTTTTTAATTGTTGCATTGGAAAATCCGCATTCTTTTTCTAACCGTGTAATCGTGATTTCATTCGAGTCGCATAGTTCCTCAATCCTTGAATATAGAATGGAAGCCATAGAACACACTCCTTTTGAGAAAGTAATCTAAGTTTCTATTGACAATGAGAAAATTATCTGGTATAGTATGACTTAGATAAAATTCTCACCACACAGCAATTATAGAGGAAATTATCTCAACTGTCAATACTAAATTGGGGAGGCTGCTAAAAATGCTTGTTAATGAAACCAAAATGGAAGAGTGGAAGATGCTGTCTTTTTTTGCTCTCCTGAGCAATTATAATTACTTTAGTGTCCAGAAGGAGGACGATCCCACTTTCTTTGCTACTGGCATTGAACGATCTTGTGGCTGGGTGTTAAAGTTTATGAGGAAATTTGCAACGCCTGTTTATTCTGACGGCGAACTGATTAGCGTAGTTGCTATTAGTGATACCGAGTTTAAATGTCGAATCGGAGAATTTACATACTATATTCGTGCTTTGCATGAGAAGTCAAATGCTTTGCCTGTTCGCAAAAAGAAGAACTGGAAAAACATTCTGGATTTTGCAGATACCGAATATATCAATAAAGATAAGTGCCAATATATCAAAGAATTGGACTTACTTGTTTTGGTGGTCGATCCTGATTTGCTTGGCGAACTGACCGCCGTAGAGGAATCTCAGATTAAACGCCTCATTAATATCCGTCTGCATGGCAATGGAGCTGCAATGCAGATGTGTCGTAGCGTTTGCTTCAAATGTCAAATCCATAGTGCAAATCATATCATTTATGCTGGTATGTATGATCTGGAAAACTCTGTTTCTGTCAGCAGTGTTATGGTTTATAACAGTTGTATCAGCCAGTCTATGTCTGATGACGAGGATCAGCAATATACGAACCTTTGGAATTTCGCCCAGCAGCTCTATCATGAAAATTTCTCGTAACAATCTTTGCGGATATGCTTGACAATCTTCGTTGAGCATGATATACTATAACCAGAAATACAAGAAAGAGGTCTGCAAGGAGAAATGCGGTATGAAAAAGATTGTAAAGAGGGGAGATATATACTATGCTGATCTAAGTCCAGTTGTCGGCTGTGAACAGGGTGGAATTCGACCCGTAATAGTGATCCAGAATAACACTGGTAATAAGCATTGTCCTACTGTGATCGTGGCTGCAATCACTTCTCAGAATAAGAAGCCGATGCCAACACACATTAACCTCTCTGTCAATGAATGCAAATTATCCTCAGATTCTACGATCATGCTGGAACAGGTAAGAACGATTGATAAAAATCGGCTGAAAAATTTTGTTAGCAGCGTCACGGCTGAGAAAATGGATGAAATTAATCAGGCGATCCTTGTTAGCCTTGGACTTCCTGTTACAGCATAATAACAAGAAATGCAATAAATGTCTTGACAAAAACAAATTGTTTTGGTAGAATATTAGGGAGAGGTGATGATAATGCTTGATCTGGCTTTGATCGAAAAGTATGTTTCGGAAACTTTTTTAAATAACCCTGATAACAACAAATACAAGCAAGAAACTTTCAATATCGTCAATAGATTCTTTAATCTGACTGATGTTGCTTATGATGATTTGACTCGTCAGGATATGCTTGATATATACTCGCAGCTTGCCATTATGAAGATGAATGTTTTCCAATCTCATAAGAGCAAGATCAGTGATTTCATGCGGTGGATGTATGAAACAGGTAATGGTTCTATTAAACCGCTGGAAGAAATTCGAGAGATTTTCTTTGAGAATGTGGATCGTACAGCTTTCTACGATACTTATTACTTTGAAAATCTGGATGATCTGAACGATTTGATGGAAACCGTCTTTGGCAAAGAGGTCTGTGATTTCTCTACATTCCGTTGCGCAGCTCTCCTTGTATGGCATGGCATTCCAGTAAAACATTTGCCAGATATTCTCAAGTCTGATATGCACAATGATGGTTCAGTGCTTAATCCAGTAACAGGGCAGAGAGTGCAGCTTTCCCAAAGTATTGTTCCTTATTTGCTTCATTATCGTGATGCGGACACATTTGCGTCTGGAAAATTTGGTGGTATGACTGTTCCTTATAAGGAAACGCAGTATTTGTTCCGCACTTATAAGACGGCGCATATGACTGATAAGCAACTGATCAATACAAGCAGTAATGCAATTAAAGCCGCAGCCGAAACAGGTAGAATTTTTCAGTGGGAACGAATTTACGATTCTGGTTTATACTACCGAGTTCATGAGTATGAAAAGTTGCATGGTAATGTTAGTCGTAACGATTATGAACTTTTGCGTGAACTGTTTAAAATGGATCACATTGACCTGACAAAACAAAGACAGCGATATTATCTTTCTCAGAAGTTTGACGAATATCAAGAGTTCAAACGCTACAAATATTCGGATTAATCCGAACTTGTTTAAGAGGTTATGCCTCTTAAACATTACATAAATAACAAGAAATACAAGAATAACACGAAATAGTTTAATGGTAGAACGCCGTGGCTTAACATGGATGCTTTGGTTCGATTCCAAATTTCGTGACACATCAAAACTTGGAGCAAAATATGACAATTACTGATCCTTATGGATTTATTTATATAACTACAAATCTGATAGATGGCAAACGGTATATCGGTCAGAAAAAGTTCGATAGCTATTGGAAAAGCTATCTTGGTAGTGGCAAACATCTGCGAGAAGCCATTAAAAAGTATGGAAGAGAAAACTTTTCCAGAAACATTATAGCAATTGCTTATTCCAAAGAAGAACTTGATGGTGCAGAGATTAGTATCATTAAGTTCCTTGGAGCAGATAAGAGTAGGGACTATTACAATATCGCTGAGGGCGGTTGTGTTAAAGGTAGAACTGGTGAAGATGCTTTTTGGTATGGAAAACAACTTCCTGCTGAAATGATTGAGAAGCAAAAGAAAGGTCGCAATACAGAAAAGAGAGTCTATCAATATGATTTAGACGGAAATCTGATTGGCGAATATATTTCTTTGTCTGCCGCAGCCAGTGCAAATGGAATTGCAAAACAAAACATTAGCGTGTCATGCAATGATGAAAGTAAAACTTGTAATGGATTTTTCTGGTCATTTGATGGAAATAGAAAGAACATTCAATATGATCCAACAAAGAATCATAGACCAAGAAAGATAATGCAGTTTGACTATTCTGGTGAAATTTTGTTAAAAAGCTATCCATCTACAAAGATGGCTTCTGAACAAACTGGAATTAACAAATCAAATATCCATAGCTGCTGTCGTGGTCAAGTAAAAACTGCTGGTGGTTATGTATGGCGATATGATTCACCTTAATTGGTGTGTTATATAAATCAAAATTCAAAGTTTATTGGAGGAATCTACTATGGCAAATCATGAAACACTCACAATTCATCGTGCATTGGCAGAATTGAAGGTGCTGGATAAGCGCATTATTGATGCAATGGCGGCGGCAACTTTTGTTGTCAACAAGAAGAACAATCAGGAGAAGGTTCACGGCGTAACTCCTACTGCTTTTAACGAAGCAGCATTTGCGTCCTATGATAAGATTACCGATCTGATTAAGCGGCGCAATGCGATTAAGGATGCTGTCAATGTGTCTAACTCTGTGACGAAGGTTGAGATCGGTGACAAGACTTACACTGTCGTGGAGGCTATCGACAAGAAGAATCACGGTATGGCTTTCTATATGGAGCTGCGTGACCATATGGCATCCCAGCTTTCTCGTGCAAAGGCTGAATTGGAGAAGCAGAATTCTCAGCTTCAGCAGAAGGCAGAGCAGTTTGTTACTGGTCTGATGGGTAGCAAGGAAACCGCAGCTAAAAGCGAGGAATATGATACCAGCGTCAAGACTTACATTAAGTCTAACACGGTTGAGATGATTGATCCTCTTGGTCTTGAGAAAAAGATTGCTGAACTGGATGACATGATCAATGCGTTCATGCCTGAAGTGGATGCAGCTCTTAGCGTAAGTAACGCTCTGACCACGATCACAATCGAATACTAACGGCGGTATTTCATTTGCTGTTTGACGAAAACGATAAACCATAACACATCTGAGTTTTTGGGGATTGGTCTTTGATGTAAAAGAAATAAAACTATCCCCAGCATAAAACAAATTACAGATGATTGTAATTCTATACATATAATTATGGATTATTATATTAAAAGAATTTGGTTTTCTGATTATGCGCCGCAAAGATAGAGCGGCTGGCATTTTCGGAAAATGAAAAATCGCTGTAAAGTTCAATGCTCAAAGCCCAAAGCTGAACGCTCAAGTTTCAAAGTTTATTCTTGGAACAAAGTTCAAAGTATAGGCAGAAAAGACCAAAGATAGTCAAAAATCCTTGGGATATTGTTTTGGGAATTGTTATGCTTGTCCTTTCGTGAACAACAAGGCTGTCAAGCAGCAAATTAAATATAAAGGAATGTCTGAGTAATCGGGCATTCTGTTGAGGGCTGGTAATGCAGCTCTGAATAGAGTGTCCGATACAAAGGGAGTGAAAGATTGCACAATGAAGTAATGAAATTTATTGACAGATTTACTATGCGTGGAAAGTGGAGCGAAGTTCTCACATCTTTTACTTGTGGATGTTGTTATTGGTTTGCATTTATCTTGTGCAACCGTTTCCCTGAAGCAGTAATAATGTATGATCCAGTGATTAACCACTTTGTAACGCAAATTGATGGTCGGCTTTATGACATTACAGGAGAAGTCACACAAGAGTACAAAGTCGTAAGATGGGATACTTATCCCGATGAACTGGAAAAGAAACGCATCGAAAAGTATTGTATTAATTTTTAAGGTTTTCAGAAAAGGAGAATTGAACATGGAACTTCGTATTGATCAGAATGTTTTGGACAGATTCCCCAGCTTGCACATCGTTCAGGAGAATGATGTTGTTACGGTGAAGTTTGATGGAGAAAACAATTCTGATTTTTTGTTTCCCATGACGCTGCCGATGACCAATCTGGATCATATTTCTTGGCGCAGAGTGGACGAAATCGCAAAGTCTGGTAAAGCCAGAGAATACTTTGCACTTGGCGCAACGAAGAAGGACTACATGAAGAATGGTTTCGTTGCTACATATCAGATTATTGGTTTTGACCATGATGATCTGGCTGACAACAGCGGTAAGGCTCCTATCTCTTGGGATATGGTCGATCTCTACAAAGATGAATCCGCAATGCGTAGGGACGGAAACTCTGTCTGGTGGGATGATTCTGATATTCGTTCTTTCCTGAATGGAGATTTCAAGAACAATGTTTCTGATGATCTGGCAGCTATTGTTAAACCTGTTTATAAGCAGAGCGTAGACCGTAATGGTAATATTCAGAAAACCATTGATGAATTTTGGCTCAAGTCTGAGCAGGAATTGTATGGACGCAAGTTTTGGTCTTATGGCGGCGAAGGTCACTGGTATGAGTTTTATGCTCAGGAAAACATTCGTTACTGTAAGAAGAACACAAAGGGCGAGAATGACTGGCAGTGGTTGCGCTCAGTTTATGCGGACAGCTCGAACTCCTTCTGCGTTGTCAGCACTTCGGGGAGTGCGGGCATCAGCATCGCTTACTATTCGCTTGGGTTCGCCCCGGCCTTCTGTAACTGAGTTAATCCGTTCATCCTAACATCTCTATTCAAGGCGAAAGCCGAGAATAAAGAGATGTGACGGATGAACACTACCAAGCATAGCAAATGTAAGGGGTAATAATATGAGAGTTTTACTGTTAATGCGTAGTGCGCCCGGTGTCGGCAAAACCACATTTATCAAAGAAAACAATCTGGAACAGTATGCTTTGTCTGCTGACGAAATTCGTCTGTTGTGTCAATCTCCTGTGATGACTACAAATGGTACTTTCGGTATCAGTCAGGACAATGAAAAGAAAGTTTGGTCACTTCTGTTTCAGATTTTGGAAGCCAGAATGCAGCGTGGCGAGTTTGTTGTGATTGATGCTACGAACTCCAAAACGGTTGAAATGAATCGCTACAAGACGATGGCACAGACTTATCGCTATCGTATTTATTGCGTTGACTTTACCGATGTTCCTATGGAAGAGTGTAAGCGCAGGAATTTGACTCGTCCTGATTATAAGCAAATACCAGAAGAAGCCATTGAAAAGATGTATGCTCGTTTTGCAACACAGTCTATTCCGACAGGCATTACAAAGCTGCGTCCTGATGAACTGGATCGTATCTGGTATAAGCCTATGGATTTTTCCAACTATAAGAGAATCCATCATATCGGTGACATTCATGGCTGTAATACTGTCCTTCAGGAATATTTGAAAGATGGTTTGAAGGATGACGAACTCTATATTTTCTGTGGTGATTACATTGATCGTGGCATTGAAAATATTGAGGTTATCAACTTCCTTTACAGCATCATGGAGCGCAAGAATGTGATCCTGCTGGAAGGAAATCACGAGCGTTGGCTGTGGTACTGGTCACATGGCGGTACTGGCAAGTCCCCTGAGTTTGAAAAGGTAACTCGCCGTCAGCTTGAGGCGGGGGGGCTTGATACTAAGGTTGCTCGAATGCTCTATCGTAAGTTTGGTCAGTGTGCTTATTACAAGTATCATGAAAAGACTGTTCTTGTAACTCATGCTGGTTTGAGTTTCATTCCTGATAATATGACCACACTGGCAACGGAACAGATGATTCGTGGTGTTGGTCGATACAGTGATTATGTCGATGTGGCTCAGACTTTTGATCATATGGCAGCTCCCGACACTTATCAGATTTTCGGTCATAGAAACACTCGTAATCTGCCTATCGAACTTTCCGAGCGTTGTTTCAATCTGGAAGGCTGCGTTGAGTTTGGCGGCGATCTGCGAGTGGTTGTTCTGGATGCAAATGGTTTCCATCCTGTGTATGTTAAGAACACTGTGTTTAAGACTGAGGAAGAAGCTGAGGTAACTGCTTATACTGAGCAGGAACTTGATGTGATGGAAATGGTTGATCAGATGCGCAAAAATAAGTACATCACTGAAAAGAAATACGGCAGCATTTCCTCTTTCAATTTCACCAGAGAGGCATTCTACGATAAGAAGTGGAATAAGCAGACTACCAAAGCACGAGGATTGTTCATCAATACTGAGAATGGAAGAATCGTTGCTCGTTCCTATGATAAGTTCTTTAATGTGAACGAAATGCCCGAAACCAAATTTGATATGCTTCAGCATAAGTTAAAGTTCCCTGTAACCGCTTATGTGAAGGAGAACGGTTTCCTTGGTATGGTGTCCTATAATCCTGATACGGATGATTTCTTTATTTCAAGCAAGTCTGATCCGCAGGGTGATTTCTCCGCTTATATGCGCTCCATGTTCTATCAGGTTGGCGAAAATCTGGATGAACTCAAGGAATATATGAAGAACAACGATGTGACATTTGTGTTTGAGTGTGTTGATATGGAAAACGATCCTCACATCATCAAATACGATAAGTCCAGACTGTTCCTGCTGGATGTAGTAAAGAATAAGATGCAGTTTGAAAAGCTGCCCTATTCCAAGCTGGTTCAGTTTGAAAAGTTCGGCTTTGAGGTCAAGAAGAAAGCAATCCAGATTGATAACTGGACTGATTTCTATAATTGGTACACAGAAGTTACCGCAGAGGATTATCTGTATGACGGTAAGGAGATTGAGGGCTTTGTGGTAGAGGACAGTGTTGGCTATATGGTCAAGCTGAAACTGTATTACTATAAGCTGTGGAAGCATATGCGTTCCGTTGCTCATTCTGTTTTCCGCAGCGGTCAGTATCGCTACATGGGTTCTCTGCTTACACCTTTGGAAAATAAATTCTATGGTTTCGTCAAGGAACTCGCCAATGACGAAAACCATCCTACCAATATCATTGAATTGCGAGATTTATTTTTTGCGTCTGTAATGAACAACGCATAACAAGAAATACAAGAACGGAAGAGGTTAATATGAATACAGAAGTTATGTTCAGCACTGGAAATAATAACTGGTCTACGCCTCAGTCGTTCTTTGACAGACTCAATTCAGTATTCCATTTTACACTTGATCCATGTGCCGATGATACAAATCATAAATGTGAACTGTATTATACGGAACAAAATGATGGTCTTGCGAAAAGTTGGGGGGGGCAGACAGTTTTTTGTAATCCTCCATACTCTCGTAGAACGAAAGACAAGAGTGGTCAGGAAGATTGGATTGAAAAATGTTGTCATGAGAGCAGAGAGAATGGCATTACTGCTGTAATGCTCATTCCTGCTCGAACCGACACAAAAGCACAGCATGATTTCATTTTCCCAAATGCGAAATATGTTTGTTTTGTCAAAGGACGATTGAAATTCAACCAGAAAGATGCAGCTCCGTTTCCCAGCGAGGTTGTAGTCTTTACCGATCAAGATTTTGATCAGCAAATTCGAACATTAGAGGATTTGGGAAAATGGATTAAATTAAAAGATTGAGGTGGCAGTTATCAAATATGTAGGCTCAAAAAGCCGCATTGCCAAACATATCGTTCCGATTATTCAATCTTACATAGATAGTACCAGCGCAGTATTTTATTTAGAACCGTTTATCGGGGGGGCAAATGTAATTGACAAAATTTTTTGTGATAGAAAAATTGGGTATGACATTAATCATTATCTGATTGAACTATTCAAGCATAGAGATCAGATTACATTTTTGCCTGATGAAATTACGCAGGAGGAATATGCGGCAATAAGGAAATCATATCAAATGCAGGATGGTAAATATCCTGATTGGTATATTGGAGCCGTTGGTTTCCTTGCGTCCTATAACGGAAAATTCTTTGGTGGCAGGGCTGGCATTGTCAAAACCAAAATCGGCACATATCGGAATTATTATGACGAGGCAAAGCGGAATGTAATTGCGCAGCTTCCCAATTTACAGGATGTGGAGTTTGCCGAGGCAGACTATCGAACTCTTGACTTGAATCATTTTCGTGGCGGTGTAATCTACTGTGACATTCCTTATAAGGGAACGACTGGATACGAAAATGATTTCGATCATGATGAATTCTGGAAATGGGCAGAGCAAGCGTCTGAAACAAATGTTGTTTTGGTATCAGAACAGCAAGCACCAGAGAATTGGAGATCAATTTGGTCGCAGCCAGTGAAAAGAACACTGGATAATGCGTCCAGACAAAACATCACAGAGAACTTGTTTATTTTGGACAAATAACAAGAAATAAAAGGAGAGATGCTTATGATTGCGAGAAAGCAGATCAGTAAGAAATGGGTTGTACTGCTTGTAATGGCTGTTGCTCTGGCGGCAATTCTGACTTGCTGTTCTCCGTATCCATATCCAGTTCCAAGACCAATTTAGGAGTAAATAATGGGAAAGAGTTTAGATTATATAAAATATCGAGTGTTAGAGCAGAAGAATACTAATCTGGATATTGCATTCGATAATGCTTTTGAGGTTTCACCAAAGCAGTTTCTCAAGTTTGACGAGAACAATCAATTGTCTTTGGTTTGGAAGAACGATGATGCTGATCCGAAACTCGATATTAGTGTGAAAGTTACATACGATCCTGATGCAGATTTCAAATATTTCACCACGAGTTCTTCCAGACATGATGGAACAATGTTGTTTGTATATGAAAATATCGAGGCTTGTCTGAAGAAAATCTTGTCTTTGCAGACTCATGATGCAAGTGTTGGTATGCCAAAGAATGCAAACAACTGCAACTATTTCTATACCATTGGTGACATTGTAGTACTGAATGAGTACGGAAGGCGTTTTGCAACGGATGAAAAGCCTTGGATGCAGCAGAGAACAACTGTAATGATCCCGATTGTATTCCGTTACGAAGAAAAGTGAGGTGGTTTTATACTCCTTACAAAAGAAGTTGAAATAAGAGCAAAATGTAAAAATACAAAGCATTTCGAAGATTTGGGATATGTTATTCCACGAGATAAAGATAATCGTGGCAGATTAAGAATTGTTCCAAATGCCATGATAAAAGTTCGGGTGGGAGATTTACCAGATGCCAGTGGAACATTAGTTGATTATCAGTGTGATGATTGTGGAGAAATACATACAGTACCGTATTCGACAATTAAGCATAGAAAGAATAGTCAATATTTGAAAACAGGAGAAACGCTTTGTAGGGCTTGTGCTAACAAGAGAATGTCTGGTGAACGAAGCAGTTGTTATAAACATGGAACTGAAAGATATTCAGAATACCGAAATAATGCGAGAAATCGCAATATTGAGTTTCAATTATCGGTAGAAGAATTCAAGGAATTGGTTGAAAAACCGTGTCATTATTGTGGCGGTTATTCATTAGACTGGAATATAAAAAGCCGTGGAAATGGAATTGATCGCAAAGATAGCAATATTGGGTATGTGTATGATAATTGCGTTCCTTGTTGCAGTAAGTGTAATTTTGTAAAGAACAAAATTCCTTATAAAGACTTTCTTCGTTACATTAGACGGCTATATGAAACAACAAAAGATTATCCGATTTAATATAACAGTTATGCAAAGGAGTAATGATGACAATGATTAATCATACTACTCCCTTAATGCGGGGGGGGGCTTACAGTTTTAAGTCTATGTGACGGAATGAGTTGTGGTCAAATCGCATTGAAAGAACTTGGAATTGATGTTAAGACTTATTATTCTTGTGAAATTGATAAGAATGCTATTAAAGTTACAATGGATAATTTTCCTAATACAATTCAATTAGGCGATGTAACAAAGATTTCTGAAAATTTTCTTCAAACGCTGCCGAAGGTTGATTTAGTAATATTCGGTTCTCCGTGTAGATCACTTTCAAAAGCAACTGCTGGCAGAAAAGAATATAACAATGGATTGCAAGGAACATCTTGGTTGTTTTATCCGTGTAATGATATTCTGCAATGGATTAAAGCAAATAACAATTCTGATGTAATGTTTATGGTCGAAAATGTTGATAGTAACAAAGTTGATGACATTAACGAAATCAGTGAATTGCTTGGTGTAAAACCAATCCTTATTGATAGTGCGTTATTTTCTGCTCAAGAAAGAAAAAGAAATTATTGGACTAACATTCCAGTTGCAGAACTCCCGAAGCATAATTCATTAGTGCTGAGAGATATTATGGATGATATAGTTGAAGATAAATTCTTTTATGATCAGGATTACACATATCATGGAGATCATAAACGAGTTTGTGCAACTTTACATATTAACGGTCATGATATTTTGAAGCGTGTATATAGTCCAGACTTTAAATCTCCGACATTAACAAGCTGTCGTGGAGGTAATCTACAAAAGAAAGTTATGGACAACGGTAAAGCCCGAAAGCTAACACCTAATGAATATCGAAAACTGCAAACAATTCCTGATTGGTATCAGATGAATGTAGCCAATTCTCATATTTATAATATGTGTGGCGATGGGTGGACGGTTGAGGTTATAAAGCATATTTTTAAAGGCTTAATAACAATAAATACAAGTAAAGGAGTATAACAAAATGTCAAGCGAAAATCAGACCAAGAATGTTGAAATTGGAAACACGCCAAATGAAAACACTGCTGCTGAAAAGCCAAAGTCTGAATGGGAGCAGATGCTTGAAACTATGATGCGCCGAGCATATCTGAATGGTTTGTCTACTGGTATGAAAACTATGTGCGGTTCCATTATGAGCAAAATGAATGAGTGCCAGAAGCAGAGAATGAATCCGCAGAAGCAGCTTATTGAGTTGCGCAGATGGTGCAATCATTGTTTGGCTAAGGTAAGTGAGCCGCCCAAGACTGAGGAAACAGAAAATAAGACAGAAAATCAGGAAAATCAGGAAGGAGAGAAGTCCGAATGAGAAAGGTACAGGTTCAAAATATTTTGACTGAAAAGGAAACACAGTTGAATTCTTTGGTTAAGGAATCAACTGATGCCGTTTCTTTGATTACAAACACTATCAATCGTTTGGAAACCGTCAATGAGCAGATTCATGAGAAAAGCGAGGAAATTAGTACATATCGTGCTGAACTGGATCGCATTCAGGGTTCTATGGATCAGCAGATTACTCACAATGAAAAGATTATCGGCAAGTTTAAGAGTTTCTTGGAGGACTAATGGATAATAAGCGAGATTTCTTTGCGGAAGAATTATCTCTTATTCGTACCGAATACATCAAGAAATTTCTTGGATATTGTATCGACAATTTGCCAGATTATTTCTTCCGTGTAGCTGCTTCATCCAGCGGCAAATATCATCCAGAATATGCTCTTGGCAATGGCGGCTTACTGCGACATACAAAGGCCGCATTCTGGATCGCAAACGAATTATTTAATCTTGAGATGTTCCAGTTTTCCGAAGAGGAACGAGATTTGATGCTGACTGCTCTTATCCTTCATGATGGACAGAAGCAGGGTAAGCGAGAGGGTAATACAGTCTTTGATCATCCTCTGCTGGCAGCAGATTTCGTAAAGCAGTGCCATATTGAAACTGGTTTGTTGAATGACGAGCAGATGAAATTCTTATATGACTGCATTGCCACTCACATGGGACAGTGGAATACCGCACGATATTCTAAGGTTGAGCTGCCTAAGCCCAAGAACAAGTATCAGAAGTTTGTGCATCTCTGTGATTATCTTGCAAGTAGAAAGTTTCTTGAAATGAATTTTGACAAAGTTTAAGGAGATTTGTGTATATGAGTTATCAGTCCAGATTTAGTTTTTGTGGAACCCCTGTAATTCCTAAACAGAAGGCAGATACTAAGCGTCCTTTCTGCAAGGAAATTTCTAAGAAAGATGAAAAAACCAAGGAAACCAAGAAGATGCTGTCTATGACTTTCGGCATCAAGGAAACCGACATGAATATGGCTTTTGTCGAGGCTTTTGACAGCCAGCAAAAGGTCATTAAGACAATGGATGTTGACAATGAAAAGATGGATGTTGATTGGGATGATCGTTTTGACGAAGATATTATCTCTAAGGTTGCCAGCTATCGTAAGTACATTGTTGACCTTGGCGATGATCACGGCGGCAGACAGGAGTTTATTACTGCCTATGATATGATCGAGCATCTGCGTGAGTATCTGCCCGATTATGATGGTCGAGTGGTTGTTACTGGTCAGTTTACTCGTGATTGGTATGCAAAGAAGAAGATGTATTTCTCAAAGTTCCGTGTCCAGAATGTATTTGCAGCTCCCGAAGAGCGTAAGAACCGTCTGCTTCTGACGATGGATTTGTTCTATAACAAGGCAAGTCTTGATGACAGCGATTTTGACGAGAGCAAGAAGATGACCTTGGATTGCTATATTGAGCAGTATATCAATAAGGACGAGGAGAGAAAGTATGTTCCTATTCAGGTCGTATTCTCTGGCGCAAAGTACGATCTTGAGAACGAAAAGCATAAGAAGTTGTTCGATTATAAGATGAAGTATATCAAGGTCAAGAACAAGAATATGGTACATATTCCTTGGGAAATCGTGCTGCTCCGTGGTGCAGAAGAGGCAGAATTTGACGAGTCTATGCTGACCGATTCTCAGCGTGAACAGGTCGAGTTGGGTATCAAGACTGTTGATGATTTCCGTCCAAAGGGAAATGTCTATGGTGATCGTATTGATGAATTCCGTTTGTTCGAGCCTAAGCTGGAAGGCGATTATGCCGATGGCGTTCTGGAATGCGATGATACCGCAGACGAGTTTGAGGAAAAGATTTATGTTCCTGCTCAGGACGAAACGATGGAGGAAGCTAAAAAGAATTCCAAGTCCAGTTCTAAGGCTAAGAAGGACGAGGACGAGGATGACGAGCCTCCCTTTGACAAAGATGATGATGATAAAGACGGCGTAGATGAAGAAGATTTGTTCTAAGGAGGTAATAAATAATGGCAAGAAAGTTTGGAGAAAAGCGTGAGATTTGCATTGATCCTCTCGCTTACAATATTGGTCTGATTGGTGAAAGTGGCATTGGTAAATCCACTGTTATTAAGGAAGTTTGCGAAAAACTGGTTGGCGATGACGGTTATATTGCTTTGGATATTGGCAAGGAAGATGGTCATGACGCTATCAATGGTATCGTGTCCGCTAAGATTCCTGATTGGGCAACTTTCAAGGAATTCTGCGATGATGTTATTGAAAATAAGCTGACTGACTATAAGGATTTGCGTGTTGTCATTCTGGATACTTTTGACCAGTTGCTTGAGATCACTGAGCCTGAAGTCATTCGTATGCACAATCGAGCAAATCCTGATAAGCCCAAGATTACTTCCATTAAGGCAGCTTTTGGCGGCTTTATGGCTGGTGAGGATAAGGCAATTCAGCTTGTTCTTGATAAGCTGTGGGAACTGAAGGCAGTCGGTGTTTCTTTTATCGCTATCGGTCATACCAAGAAGAAGGATGTGGACGATCCCATTACTGGCGAGTCTTATTCTATTCTGACCACTAATATGAGCCAGCGTTACTTTAATGCGCTCAAGACGAAGTTGCATTTCCTTGGCGTTGCTTATATTGACCGTGAGATCGTAAAGCAAAAGACTGGTAAGAAAAACATTGTAACTAAGGAAGAGGAAGTTAAGGGCAGAGTTCTCAGCGAATCTCGCCGCATCTCTTTCCGTGATGACAATTACAGTGTTGATTCCAAGTCCCGCTTTGCAGATATTGTTGATGAAATTCCTTTGGATGCAGATGCCTTTATTAAGGCTCTGAAGGATGCTATTCTGGCAGAACATAGTAAGGGTGGTAAGTCCGTTGAGCAGTCTGAAAAGGAACTCAAGGAGGCTCGTAAGCAGCAGGAGAAGGAGTTAGCCGAAAAGCAGAAGGCAGATGCCGCCAATAAGATTGACGAGGATCGCAATGCCGAGCTGCTTCAGGTTATTCAGAACAAGTTCCCCGATGCAGATGCCGCAACCAAGAAGTCTGTTAAGGAAATCATGAAGGAACATGACATTCCTAATTTCAAGAATGCAGATGATATTCCTACTGCTATTTTGGAGCAGATTGTTAAGGTGCTGAATCAGGAGTAAACCATTGGAGGAAATCAGTTATGGCGAGAAGTTGCAAATGTGCAATTACTGGCGAAGTCGGCACAACTGATACTTTTGTAAAAATTGGTTCCAAATATTATAAGAGCCAAGAAATATATGATGCAGATCAGCGTAAGAAACAGACTTACAAAGAACTGATTGATTATATTTGTAGAGAGTTTTTGGGGTATGGAAACGGGCAACCGTTTCCTCCCATTCTCCCTAAAAAGATTAAAGAATTGTCCTTTTACAGTAATGAGGTGATCTTGGAAACATTTAAAGAATGTGCCAACGACATTCATTATTGGTTGGAACATAAACAATTCTCTAATGAGTATGGCATGATCTCTTATATGTTTACCATTGTAAAAGGTAATATTGCCGATGTTGCCAAGAAAGAAAAGAGAATGGCTGCATCAAACGAACAAATGAAAAATAACACGATTGAATGTGGCGATTTATCCGCTATCGGCTCAAAAAAGCAGGGTAAGGATATTAGTCGTTTTCTCATTGATGATGAATTATAAGGAGGTAACAATTTGAACTGGAAAGAGTATCCTGAAGATTTAATCAAAGGTCGAGAGAGCGCAGAGGCTACATTCATTTTTTGCCTTTGGAAGCAGCCTGAATTGTATGATGACTTTGCAAGAGTCAACACACAAGATGATGAAACTCTGAAAACAGAGGATGGTATTTTCTATTTCTCTTTGGGCAGACAAATGTTCAATCAGGGATTTAAGTCTTTTGATAATGTGACAATCTACACATTTTTAGAGAACAAACCCACTGTCAAAAAGCATTTCGATGAACTTGGCGGTTATCCAACGGTTAGCGAACTTTGTTCTTTGGTAAATGTCGAAAATATTGATGCTTACTATGACAAGATTGCAAAGATGAATACATTAATGACTTTGTATGATAAGGGCTTTAATGTAATTCCCAACATGGATCGCTTTGCAAAAATGACAAATCAGGAAGTCTATGATTACTATGACTATATCCTAAACAGTGTCAGTATTAAGAATACTCACGACATTGATATTGAAACACTTGAAATTGATGATAAGTTCCTCAGCGAATGCGATGATGGATCGGCACAGGGTATCAGCTATGGCAAAAATTGTCCTATCCTGAATTATCTGACACTTGGTACACCGCTTGGTGATATGTATATGTTTGCTGGACATTCTGGTGTTGGTAAAACCAGTTTCGTGTTTGAGAATATGATCATCCCTATGACGGACGATGGTGTAAAGTGCGCCGTCATCAGCAATGAGCAAAGATCAAAAGATTTTAAGCAGCTCTTGCTTGTTCACATTCTTACGAATGATCTGGACTATTGGGGTCTGACTCGTAAAAAGCTGAAAATGGGTAAGTTTACAGATGAACAGTGGGAATATTTGCGTAAAGCAAAGCAGATTTCCAGAGAGAAGTATTCTAATATTCAGTTTATCAAGATGTTTGATAATGACATGAATAAGGTCAAACGCATCATTAAGAAACTGGCAAAGTTGGGATACCAGACGATCATGTTTGATACCATGAAATCTGAGGATGAAATTGACGAAGCTATGTGGCAACAGTTGCTTATCCATAGTCGTAAACTGTTTCAGATTACCAGCCGTGAAAACATTTCTCTGATCTGTACTTATCAGCTTGCACTTCATACTCTGAATAAGCGATATTTGGATGCAAGCTGTCTGTCTAATGCAAAGCAGATTAAGGAAGTTTTCTCAGAGATGGTGTATTGCCGCCCTCTTTGGGATGATGAATTCCCCGGCGAAAAGTTTGATGTAAAGCCGTATCAGTTAAAGAAAGATTCCAGCGGAAAATATTCCAATGTTCGTGAGTCTGTGCAACTCGATAGAGATAAAAAATATATCATCGCATTCTTAGATAAAACAAGAAATGACGATGATAAAATTCAGGTTCTTTATGAATTTAATGGACGCTATAACCGCTGGCGTGAAAAGGGTTACTGCTCAGTATTCAATGAACATAAATAAAGTGAGTGATAATAATGGAACAATTAACATTAAATCAGCAAAGGATTGTTTCTGAAAATCACAACTTGATTTATAGCTTGGCAAATAAAAAGAGCATTAATCTGGATGAATATTATGATGTTCTGGCAATTGGATTATGTAAGGCAGCTATTGCTTTTGATAATACAAAGGGGAAATTCTCAACTTTGGCTTATACTGTCATGCTGAATGAGTATAAACAAGAATTGAGAAAACAGCAGAATGAGAGAGCAATTCCGCAAGATAAATTACTTTCATTTGATGTTCCAATTCAGACAGATCAAGATAGCCAATTTGCAAGTTTTGCAGATGTGATTCCAGATAATAATGTTCAAGTAGAGCAAGAAGCAATTCATGCACTTACATATAAATCATTGTCAAGTAAACTGAAACCTGATGAACAAGTGATTTTCGCCATGTTGTTAGATGATAAAAATCAGAGCGAAATTGCCAGTGAATTATGGGTCAGCAGACAAAGGATTAGTGTAAAAATCAAAAGAATTCGCAGTTTATTAAGTTAGAAAGAAGGAAAAGTAATGAAACATTGGAAGTCCATTTTGATTGTAGCTGCGGCGGTAATTGCCGTTATTGTATTGGCTGTATTTTCTTTTCAGGGAACGCAGAATAAAGCAATCTCCCTTGAGGAACAGATTAGCACCGCTCAGTCTGAGATTAAGGTGCAGGAAAAGCGCAGAGCAGACCTGATTCCTAATCTGGTTGATTGTGTGCAAGCCTATGATGAACATGAATATCAGACTTTGATGGATGTTGTCAATGCTCGTGGCAGTGCTACCGATGAAAGTGTTCAGGAAATTCAGACGATGATTCAGGCTGTTGCAGAGGCATATCCAGAACTGAAAAGCAGTGAAAATTATCGTGAGTTGATGAACGAACTGGCAACGACTGAGAATTTGATTGCTAATTACAGAAGTAATTTTAACACTTGGGTTAAGAATTATAACCAGTATGTCAGAAAATTCCCCAATAAGCAGATTCTTGGTTTTCTTGGTTATGAGGTTATCAACTACGAATATTTGAATTATGATGTTTCCTCTGATGCTCATACTAACCTGTTTGATTGATAGGTACATAGTATGAGGATCACGAAAAGAGAAGTGATTTTCAGTGTGGTTATTGTTTGCCTGATGCTTGTATTTGGTATCATGATTTCAGGAAAAATCAATGATAACTTGATGAACAAGTATCAGGAATACAATACCGCATTGCAAATCGACAATGATTCCAATCTGTTTGAGTATGGAATGCGTACAAATATCGGCAATGCTTTTGTGTATGGTGAGTTGGCTGCGGTTGATTCAGTCACATATCCAGAAATCGGAGGCGAATATGCCTCTGCAACAAAAGTCACTGAACGATATACGAAACATACAAGAACAGTGACAAAAACAAAAACGGTTAATGGTAAAACTCAGACATATACAGAGGTAGAAACTTACTGGACATGGGATGAAATTGATCGAGATCATGTTCATGTTTCCACAATTACATTTCTTGGTAGTGAATTTCCATATGGAACGATCAATCACTTTCCAGAACATTATATTGATACACTGGATGCGGGGTATCATTTAAGAGATGTTTATTATGGATCGGATATTTTACACGAAGGAACTCTGTACGCAGTTTTGGCAGATGATACAATTTCAGAAACATCGTTTTATTGCGAAAAAACCATTGATGAAACAATTGAGCATCTGGAAACAGAATGGCAGCTTGTGTTGTTTTGGGTTTTCTGGATCATACTAACTGGTTTTGCCGTATATGGGTTTTACTATATAGATAACAGATGGCTTGAATAATATATGAGAAATAGAAATGGAGGGAGATACTTATCGTAAATGCGTTATCATTGACAAATTATTTATCAAACAATGTAGATGCGTGTATCTCCCTCCTTGAAAGCATGGAATATACGCAGATCACATACCGACAGCAAAAGAATGAACTGCGTTTTAGCCGAGAAGAAGGCTTAAATCCAACAGCAATGCGTTTGAAATTGGATACTTTGAAGTTTGATGGGTTTTCGATTAATCTTCACGGAAATCTCTTTTCTCTGGTCATGCAAACACAAAAGCTGTCGTTCCCCAAAGCACTGCATTATATTGCAAATCAATTGGGTTTGGAGAAAAGTCAGTTTAGCAGCAAAATCCGTTATCCGTTTTCTGGTTTCTATAAAGGTCTGATGAAAGAGATTAATGAACCAGAATATGCAATGAAAACTTATGATGAATCTGAGATCGAAGAATATCTTGGTAAATATAACACAATGTTTTTCAAAGATGGTATCAACTTTCAGACACAGGAGTTTTTCAAAGTAGGATTTGATTTGGAAAGCTGTCGTATAACTGTTCCTGAATATACTCTGGATGGCAAGTTGTGTGGTGTTATGGGTAGATTGAATGATACGAAATGTTCCAAGGATGAACGGTGGTTGCCGATCATTCCTTGTTCCCGCAGTCTAACATTGTATGGTTATCATCACAATTATGATTTCATTCAGCAGAAGAATATTGTTGTTGTAGGAGAATCAGAAAAGTTTGTCCAGCAGCTTCATTCAATGGGGAGCAGGATCGGACTTGCAACTTGTGGTTGTGATATAAGTGATGTTCAGGCTAAATACTTAAAGTCACTCATGACGAAAAAGATCGTCCTTGCTTATGATGAAGGTCTGGAAGAGGACAATGTAAGAATGCAAGCTGAAAAGCTGGTATTAAATAATGCCGTGTTTAAAAACAAAGTTGGTTACATCTGTGATAAGAATAATCTGATCTTACCAAAAGGAAGCAAAGCAAGTCCATCCGATTTAGGTAAGGACGCATTTTTAGAACTGATGAAAAACCATGTTGTTTGGTTAGAATAACAAGAAATACAAGGTGAATGAAATGGAATTTTTCAAAGGAATTCGATTGTATCTCAAAGATAAAGAAACAGGTTTACTTGCAATAAAATATGTTTGCTGTAAATGTGGAAAAGAGATGGATGAACCAGCATCATTTTGGATGCCATGTTCTTCTGGTCATGTTCCATTAATTCATCAAACTGAATTTCTTTGCAAAGAATGTCATAACGGAGGAAAGAATAATGGCGAAGCGAGATAAAGACCCACGCTTACAAGAGTTATTTAAGTCTGGAAAGGCTGTGTATAGTATTTCCAAGTGTAATACAATTGAGGAATGTTTGTTCGAGGCGTATAACACCTACATTCTTCATAAGAAAGGCACAAATGGAATTTACGGTGTTCTTGGTACAAAGATTCATGATAAGTTGCAGGAAATCATTGAAGGTACTGCCACAGAAGCAGAGCTGCCAGATGTTCTTAATCAGGAACTTTTAGATTTGGAAATGCTTGGTATTGAGTTCCCTAAAGATTTTAAGGGAAATGATACAATCCGAAATAATTGGGTTGCTGATATGAAGCATTTTTGCAATACTTTTAAAGCCCCCAAGGGTAAGTTTGTAACTGAGGAATTGGTTATCTATCCTCTGTCTGAAGATCGTTATGTTCAGGGTTATATCGACTTGATTCGTGAGAATCCAGATGGAACAATTTCTATTTATGACTGGAAAACATCGACAGATTTTAAGGCTGCGGATTTGCTTCATCATGGCAGACAGTTAATTTTCTATGCTTTGGCAAAGGAACATGATGGTTTTAAGGTTCGAGATGTGTCTTGGATCATGTTGAAATATTGCGAAGTTACTTTCATGGGAAAGAAACGAGCAAACTCTAAAGAAAAGTCTGAAATTACAAAAGTAATTAGCCGTGGTAAGTTGATCAGCGAACTTCGTAACCATATCGAATATGATTTAACAGAGTTGGGTTATGACGAACTGGATATTGAGTTCATGATCAAGACTGCGTTGGACAACAATTCTTTTGATAGTCTGCCTGAAGAAATTCAAAAGAAATATACAGTTAAGCCTTATGTAAGAAAATATGATCTGACAGATGAACTCAAAGCAGAGGCGGTAAATTATCTGAATGATATGGCAGATAAATTTGAAGCACTTGATCCCGATGATGAATCTCATTGGCCTCCACGCTCTTTTGTCAGAATTAATGGCAAGGGTAATGAATCAGAGGATACTTTCTTCTGCAATAACCTTTGTAATTTCCGAAATACCTGTATTCACATCAAGAGATTCAATGAGCAGCGTATGCTTGCAAAACAGGAAAAGGACGAAGATGCGAACTTATTTTAAGTAAAATAACAAGAAATACAAGGCAATATTAACGAATAAGAGGTGTATCAATGCAGAATTATCATAGACATACATCATACAGTAACATCTATGTTGCCGATTCTGCTGCCGTCAATGAAGATTATGCAAAAAGAGCAGTAGAACTTGGACATAAAGTTATTTCAAGTGTGGAACATGGATGGCAAGGTTACTATTTTGAAACCTATGAACTGGCAAAAAAACATGATCTCAAATTTATTTTTGGCGCAGAAGCCTATTGGGTAAAGAATCGACTTGAAAAAGACCGTACCAATGGTCATATTATCATGCTGGCAAAGAACGAAAATGGACGCAGGGCAATTAACAGCATTCTTTCTACCGCCAATGAGGATGGCTACTATTTCCGTCCTCGTGTCGATGTTGAATTGTTATTGAGCCTTCCTGCCGATGATGTAATGATCACGACTGCTTGTATTGCATTCTGGCACTATGATGATATTGAAGATATTCTGGTGCAATTACATAACCATTTTAAGAAAAATCTCTTTCTTGAAATTCAGTATCACGATACAGAACCACAGGCAAAATTAAACCAGCGTATTCTTGCTTTATCTGAAAAGTATGGCATTGAAATGATTGTTGGTATGGACAGTCATTATATTTATCCTGAACAGTCAAAAGAGCGAGATTATATTCTTGCCGCAAAAAACATTCATTATGAGGATGAAGATGGATGGTTTATGGACTATCCAGACGATGAAACTACTATGAATCGTTTCTTGAAGCAAGGCGTATTTACCAAAGATCAAATTCAGAGAGCAATGGATAATACGGATTTGCTTTTGGAGTTTGAAGATTATGCAATTGACAACCGCATTTTCTCCAAAGATATTAAGTTGCCTTCTCTTTATGACGGTCAGCATACAATTGACGGTGTTTTACTCCCTAAATTAGATCAGGAGCAAAGAAATAAGGAATATAGCAAACTGATTTCTAAATTGTTCAAGGCATATGTCAAAGATGTAGATGAATCTCAGCATGACGAATATTTTGATGGTGTTAAGAATGAGGTTCAAGTCATCAAGGATACGAATATGTCTGATTACTTCCTGATTGACTATTACATGGTTAAGAGAGCATTGGAAAAGGGCGGTGTTCTAACTGACTCAGGGCGTGGCAGCTCTGTTGGTTATTTTACAAATACATTGCTTGGCTTCTCAAAAGTTGACCGTTTTCAAAGCCCTATTAAGCTGTATCCTGAGCGTTTCATTAGTAAGAGTCGTATTCTTGAAACAAAGAGCCTCCCTGATATTGACTTGAACTGGGGTACGCCAGATATTGCAGCCGAGGCACAGGAAGAAATTCTTGGCAAGGATCATGCTTATCCTATGATTGCATTCGGCACTTGTAAGAAAAAGAGTGCATTTAAGCTGTACGCCAGATCACAGAATATGGATTTTGATTTAGCGAATACCATTTCTGGTCAGATTGAAAAATATGACGATGCTCTCAAGTATGCGGACGATGATGAAAAGGATGAAATCGACATTTATGATTATGTCGATGAAGAATATCATTCTTACATTGACGCAAGTAAAAAGTATCAGGGTATCATCATGGATAAAAAGAAAGCCCCTTGCGCTTACCTTTTGTATGATGGCAGCATTCGTGAGGAAATTGGTCTGATCAAATGTAAGAGCGAAACTACTAAGAAAGAGTATATGACCGCCGTAATTGACGGTGCAATCGCTGAAAACTACAAGTTCCTGAAAAACGATATTCTGAAGGTTGATGTTGTTTTGCTGATTGACCTTATTTACAAGCGTATTGGTTTGAAGCATCATACCGTGAATGAGTTGATGGAACTGGTTAAAAATGATCAGGCAGTTTGGGACATTTACGCAAACGGCTATACAATGGGAGTTAATCAGGTTGAAAAGGCATCCACAACCAGAAAATCCATGAAGTATAAGCCTCGAAATGTATCTGAGTTGTCGGCATTCATCGCAGCTATTCGTCCTGCGTTTAAGTCAATGTATTCAAAACTCGAAAACAGAGAGGACTTTTCTTACGGTATCCCTGCTTTTGATAAGATTTTGCAAACAGAAGAACTTCCACAAAGTTTCATTCTGTATCAGGAGCAGACTATGAACACGCTGAACTATGCTGGATTCCCTATTGATGAATGTTATGGCATTATCAAGGCAATTGCAAAGAAACATCCAGAAAAGGTTAAGCCTTTGAAAGAGCGTTTCATTACCGGATTCAAGGATAAAATCATGCAGGATGATGGAATTCCAGCAGATAAAGCAGAGGAAGATAGCGCACGAGTATGGCAGATCATTTCTGACTCTTGTGGTTACGGATTTAACTCCGCTCATGCTTACTGTATGGCACTGGACAGTCTGTATAATGCATATCTGAAAGCACATTATCCTTATGAGTTTTACGAGGTTCTGCTTCAGACTTACTCTGATAAGGGCAAGAAGGATAAAGTCGCAGAACTCAAACAGGAAATGAGCAAAGCCTTTGGTATCAAGGAGGGCGAATATAAGTTTGGTCTGGATAATCGTAAATTCAAAGCCGATCCAGATAATCAGACAATCTATCCGTCACTTTTGTCCATTAAAGGATTGAGCCAAGGTTGTGCAAATGATCTGTATGCAATGGGACAAAAGAAATATGAGAATTTCTATGAATTGTGGAAGGACATGAAAAAGAAAAAGAATCTCAATAGCGGCAAGGTAAACACGCTGATTGAAATCGGTTACTTTGATGACTTCGGCACTATCGGTAAGATTAAACGATTCATTGATATTCTGGATCAACTTTATGACCGTTCTCAGTTCAGCAAGTCTAATCCTCCTGTTGAATTTCTGCCAATCATCAGAAAATATTCCGAGGAAACTGACAAGCAATATCGTAAGTTTGATTATGATGCAGCTTTGACAGAAATTTGGGAAACTCTTGAGGATATTGATATTCCTTTCAACGAGAGATTGAAATATGAATTGCAGAACATTGGGTATGTCAAAACACTGGTTCCTGATATGTCCCCTGATTATGCTTTTGTTCAGGAATATGAATGCAAATATAAGAATCCTAAATTGACTTTGTATCGTCTTGCTGACGGCAGCACTGAGATTGTTAAGGTAAGACGCAAGAAATATGACGAGGCTCCAATTAATGTCGGTGACATTATTAAGACTATTGAATGTTCTGAGGAAGGTCGATGGTCAAAGGATAACAATGGAGATTGGCAACAGGATAATTCCGATAAGGAAAGTATCTTGAAAAAGTGGAGCTTTGTCAGAGATGAAGCAAAAGAGGACGAATAACATGAAAATTGGATATATAAGAGAGAACGATCTAAAACTCAATCCACATTTGACTGAGCGTTTTCAATTTAAAGAGGCAACTTTCACAAGACGAATTTCAAATCGTGGGGATAGAGTATATTCAAAAATGCTGCTTTATCCTGTTGATTATGAAGAAATCGTGAGCAATGCCAAAATTATGAGAGATAATCCTTCTGTGATATTGGTGCGTGAACCATTTTTGCTTGATGATGAATTGCGTGAAAAGGTAACAAAATGGGTTGAGTGGGCAAACAATGCTGATCCAAGTGAATATGATCCTTTTCATTCTAAGGAGGGCGTATGAATTTAACGAAATACGAACAAGAAACAATCATCAATTATAACAACGAAGAAAAGACTGCTTCCATCTTTACATACGACAAGTCGTTAATCCGCAAACTGGACAAAAGATTGGCTGAAATGTCAGACATGAAACTCATTCGCAGAGGCGAAGATTTTGCGGAATATAGTTTGCCTAAGAAGTGGATTAAGGTTGCGTTCCCAAGACAATACTCTGACGAACAAAGGGCAGAAATGGCAGAACGAATGAAAGCTGCACGAGAGAAGTAATTATTAACCCCGATAGGGTACAAAATACTTGTGAAAAGAGTTAAATGTTCCCTATCGGGTATAGATTGGAGATTGTTATGAGAACAAAGGATGAATTGTTTTTACTTGGTGATATTGGGATCATGCTACAATATCTTTATATGAATGAAAATCATCGTATTACTTTCAACAACGGCATCACTGATCTGCAAATCAGAATGGATGAAAATTTCAACATTCTTTGTAAAAATTTGAGTTTTCCAGATGTTCCAGAATCATATTTCAGTTCAGAGATGATTCCTGCGCATTGTCTTGGTGTAATTCAGATTTTGCAGAATATACCGCCAGAAGAGCATCCAAATCATTTTAAAAATAGATGGGAAGAGATTAAAGACATTACAATGATTAATCTTTCCTTGAATAGAAAGTAGGTGATTACGATTTTATCCCTATATAAATACACCGATAAAGAACTTGAGCAGCTTGTGAAGTCTATTGTAATTCTGGTTGACACAAGAGAAAAACAAAATGCTCATATCATCGAATGGCTGGACAAAAAGAAAATTCCTCATAAGTCAAAGGCATTATCCAATGGCGATTACAGTTTTTACATCCCAGCAAATCCAGATTTGAACATTGACCGTGATCTCTATTTTGATCATGAAATTATGATCGAGCGTAAAGGATCATTGGAGGAATTGAGCGGTAATTTCTCTCAGCAGAGAGCAAGATTTGAAGAAGAGATGGCTACATACAGCGGCTTGAAATATCTGTTGATAGAGAATGCAAATTATCAAGATGTTGTTGATGGGAAATATGATACTAAATTTTCCAATAAAGCATATCTCGCCAGTCTGCATACCTTTAATCAGAGATACGGACTTCAACTTATGTTTATGCCTGATCCGTCTTACTCAGGATGGTTTATGTATGGCGTGTTCACATATTATTTAAAACATAAACTGCGATAAACCTCTTGACAATAACCAGAAATGCAAGTATAATATAGGAGGCAGGATAGAGAGCCTTTATTCTTCCTCCGAATAACAATAAATACAAGAAAGGAATTGTTGCCTATGGGCGAAAAAGTGAAACGAATTCATGAACTTGTGAAGCAGCTCAATGAATACCGTGACGCATATTACAACAGAGCAGAATCGCTTGTAGTGGATTCAGAATATGATCGTCTATTTGACGA
>NFZD01013597.1_pt1 | contig 115258 bp, 202 predicted proteins | sample 1095381 | NCBI WGS metagenome assembly NFZD01 (sample SAMN03609891, study PRJNA323583) | gut metagenome | isolation source: feces | host: Rattus norvegicus | place: Denmark: Riget | collected 2013 | reverse complement strand
TATGCAGACTTCTAAAAATAAATATCCATTAGAGCTTTTAATTAAAGCAGCTGAATATCTTAACGAGACCATTCTTTAAAAGAAACCACTGAACAATTTAATATACCATATGGTACTTTAAAAGGCGCTTTGGTTAGACATGGACTTCGTAAACCTTCTCATAAAGTAAAAAATATCTCTTGGAAAAGAGATACTGAAATAACTTATTTTGACAGTATTGATTCACATGAAAAGGCGTACTATCTGGGATTTATTTATGCAGATGGATCTATTTCATTAGGTAATTATCCTGATAGCAGAGTCTTTACAATGTGTTTACAAAAACAAGATGATTATATCTTGCAAAGATTGATAAATAATTTTAATATATCTACAAAATTATATTATATAAATAATGCTGCAAAAATTAATATTTATGATAGACATTTATATGATTCTCTAATAAATTTAGGTGTTAAAGAACGGAAATCATATAAGGATTTTAAAATTCCGAATATTGATAAACAGTATTTAAGTTCTTTTATTTTAGGATATTTTGATGGAGACGGGTGTATTAGTCTATCGACTAAAGGAAATGGAAAATTTGCACATGTTGCAATAACGTGTAATTCAAAAGTATTTTTAGAAGATATTCAAAATGTCTTGTTTAAAGAAAATATAAAATCATCAATTAGAACAGTACAAAAACCTACAGGTATATTATATGTTCTTGAAATTGGAAAAAATTAGAATATTTAAAATTTGGAGATTATATATATTCTAATTATTCAAACTCGTTAATAAGAAAAAAAGATAAGTTTAATTTGTTAAAAAAGAATAATAATTATGGCGTTACCAACATCTAAAACTCAAATTCAAAGTTTAGATCCCAAAAATCTTATAATTTTTTCAAACCCTAAAGCTGGTAAATCTAGTTCATTAGCACATCTTCCAAATGCTCTAATTTTGGATCTAGAAGATGGATATAAATATTTAGGTGGTTGTTATGTACAACCTATTAAAACAGTACAAGATTTATATAATACAGCTAAATCTCTTAGAACAGAACAACATCCATTTAAATTTGTAGCAATTGATACTGTTACAAAGCTTGAAGAATTAGCTTTAAGTCTTGCAAAAAAAATTTATCAAGAAACCCCAATGGGAAAGAACTACGATGGAGATAATGTATTAAAACTCCCTAATGGAGCAGGACATCTTTATCTAAGAGAAGCTATGCAGAAAATTATTGGATGGTTTGAAATACCCGGAATTAATCTTATTCTTGTAGGACATTTAAAGGATAAATCGATTTCTGAAGGAGGAACTGAACTTGTAGTGAAAAATCTTGATCTTTCTGGAAAGATTTCAACTATTCTTTCTGCAAAATCTGATGCAATTGCATACTTATACCGAGATGTTGATACAGGAAATCTAATGGCTAACTTCGGAGATATGAACTCTGTTCTTACAGGTGCTCGCATGCCACATCTTGCAGGTAAAACTATTCAACTTGCAGAAAGGAGACTTAATGATAAAGAAGAATGGGAATTAACAACACATTGGGATAAAATTTATCCTAGTCTTATTACTGATGGAACTACTGAAGAGGCCTGATATAATTGATGTTATAATGAAGGATTCAAGTTTACTCTTGGATTCTTCTTTTCTTAATAAACTTAATGCTAAACCTGGAGATAGAATAGATATTGGATATAAAGAAAAAGACGGGAACTTAATTCCAATTGTTTCAAAAACAGAAAATGGTAATTTGCTTAGTAAATCCAATACAATTCCGTTTAGAGGGAAAAAGCATGAATTATTAGCTCAATTTGGTTCAAATTTCTGGGCTACAGAAAATAATGGAGTATTTGAACTTGAAGGAGACGGTATTCCTATTTTTACAAATGTAAAAAAAGCAACTGAGGCTTTTATTACAAAAGAAATTATCTCAGATACTAATTTTAATATTACAAAAATAACTAATTATGAATTTTAATACAGAAGAAGTAAAAGTAAATGCACAACTTAAAGGTAATGAGATTCACACTGTAACATTTGATGGAATTGAAGCAGCTGATTATAAAGATGGAGAATTTCAAGTAATGAAAATTAAATTTTCTAATGAAAATGGAACGTTTACCCATACTGTATTTCCCCTTCGTGATGGAGATGATAAGGATACAGAAGGTATGTATGGTAAACAACCTTCTAATCTTATTGCAATGATGACTTTGTTAAGGCATTTGGGTAATGCAGTAAGTCCGCAACTTGTTACTCTTTGTAATAATAAAGAAGTTCTTAATAATCTTACTTGGCCTCAATTTAGGAAAAAAGTAATTGAAGCGGTAGCTGATGGTGTAGGAAAAGAAACTAAAATTAAATTGCTTTCTAGAACTCGTACAGATTCTAATACAGGTGAAACTGTTTCTGAAGCAACTTTTCCTTCTTATTTTGTAAGCTATACAAGAGACGGTCGTCTTTATATGCGTACTTCTTTTATAGGTAACGGAATTTATTTTAGTGATAAAGAATTAACTAGAATTAAGAATTCAGAAAAGAAACCTACTTCTGTATCTAAAGAGAATGATATACTAGAAGATAGTTCATCTACTTCTGATTTTGATTTGGATATTTAATTATGGATTTTAATACTCCAAATTTAGAACCGAAAATTACTAAAGAATTTCTTTTATCTAAAAATTCTGAAGAAACTTATATGACTACTTACTTGGGAATTCCAGTTAAATCTGGACTTCAAGTAAGTCCCTTGAGAGATGATAGAAGACCTACTGCTAGTTTTCATAGAAGTCCAAAAAACGGAGAATTAATGTTCCATGATTTTGGTACCGGATTTCACGAAAATTTTATAGGAGTAGTAATGTATATCTATAATTGCGATTACTCTAAAGCTTTAAGTATTATAGCAGAAGATTTTGGATATATTAAAAAAGTCGATCAGAGACCACAGGTAAAAGTAAAAATTAGTAATGTAAAGTTAGAAGAAAAACCTGAAACTTTAATAAATATAGTTTCTAAAGAGTTTACTGATTCTGAATTAAAATGGTGGAATTCATTTGGAGTAAGTAAAGAAACACTAAAAAAATATAAAGTATATTCATGTGATTCTGTGTTCTTAAATGGTAATTATTTTGGGTCTTCTTCTCCAAGAAGTCCAATGTTTGGTTATTATTGTGGAACAAAATTAGGAATCGAAATGTGGAGAATCTATATGCCTGCAAGACGGGCATATAGATTTTTAAGTAATACTGGTAAACGATTTATACAAGGTGCAAAATTATTACCCAAATCTGGAAATTTATTAGTGATAACTAAATCTATGAAAGATTGTATGTGCTTATACGAATTTGGTATACCTGCTATTGCTCCATGTAGTGAGACTTTATTTATCTCTGAATATCAATTAAAAAACCTTAAAAATAGATTTAAACGAGTAGTAGTATTTTATGATAATGATATTCCTGGGCTGCAAGGAATGCAAAAAATTAAAAAAGTACATCCAGAACTTGAATATTTTTGGATACCTAAAAAATTTAAAGCTAAGGATACTTCTGATTTTGTTAAAATGTATGGAAAAGATAAAACAAAAGAATATATTGAAAAGTTAAATATATTATGAGTAAAAAACCAAAAAATTTTAAACAAAAAAACATTAATTTATGTTTTAACTGATGAAAATTATTAGATTAGATATGTTGAGAAAACGATACAAAAATTAGAATATAGATTAAAACAACATATTCGAGTTGCTAAAACTAGTAAAATCAAAAATCATAGAATTAATTGGATCAATTCTCTTTTATCTAAAGGAATTACTCCTAAAATCATTTAGATTGATTCTTGTTTTTGGAATAAAAGTGCAGAATTAGAACAATATTATATTCAATATTATACTAATTTAGGAAATCATCTTGTGAATTCTACAATCGGTGGAGAAGGAGTTTTGGGATATAAAAAATCTAAGAATACTATTAATAAATTAAAAACAAGTCTTAGAAAAAGATCGTCTCCTGTATATCAATATGATATGTTTGGTAATTTTATTAAATTTTGGAATAATCCTCCAGAAGCTGCTGAAGCTTTAAATATTAAACGAGAAGGAATTACAAGATGTTTAAAGAAAAGAAGACAAAGTTATAAAAACTTTAGGTGGTTATCTTATATAGAGGAGGATCCAAAATTAGTAATTTAGAATACTAATTTCAATAAACCTAAAAAAGTTGTTTTACGTAAAAATGCTAAAAAAGTTATTCAAATGGATTCAAATAATAACATATTAAATATTTTTGATTCTACTTGGAAAGCTTGTCAATTTTTAGGTAAAAATGTAAATAATAGTTCTAATATAACTCAAGTATGTTTAAATAAGCAAAAATTTGCTTTGGGATATAAATGGAAATATGGATAATTTAAAATCATTAAAAGAAGAACAATGTCGTAAAGGTAGAGCGAGTAGACGTAGAGGCCATTCTTATGAAGTAAAAATTGTAAAAGAATTACGAGAAATTACAGGAGATGAAGACTTATGTACTTCTAGAAGTGAGAGTAAAAAATTAGATGATCAGAAAATAGATGTTGCTGATCCAAATAATATACTCCCGTTCTATTGTCAAATGAAAGCTACACAAGCAACTCCGCAAATTAAGAAACTTAATTTAGAAGTTGGTAAAAAAGATAAACCACTTGTAATTTTCTGGAATGCTCAAGAACTAAAGAATAAAAAACAAATCTCTAAAGGAGAATATTGTATAATACCTAAGATACTATTTTATAAGTTATTAGAAAAATGGTATCATGTATAGGAACAAAGTAATAGATTTAGAAACGACTAAATTAACACTTAGTAATGTAGGATATTATATAGGTAAACCTACTAATGGGGAACAAGTTATACTTGACGGAATACAAAATCTTAATTTTTCTAAATTTTTAGTAACTGAATATAGTATCTATAATGAAGTTTCTAATAGTCCCAGAATAGATTTTCTTATAAAGACTAACTCTGATAGATTTTTATTTACTGAAATGAATGGAATACAACATTTTGTTTATACTCCTGAATTTCATAATTCTAAAGATGAATATTTACAGCAACAGAAGAATTTTTATAATAAACAAATGTATTGTAAAAATAAAGGTATTGTTGGAGTAAATATAAATATTTTGGTATCAGGAAATGATTATGTTAAAAATTCCTTAGTAAGAAAAGCTTATAAGGATTTAATTGAGCAAGGTATTTATAAGAATGCTATTGAAAAATCAATAATGCATAATAAAATTGTAAATGTAAATATACGACAAAGAAATGCATTATTTTTATATACAAAATGTAATGATTTTACTATTGATTCTTATATGAAAAATATGATTCTAAATCCCGATTATAAAATAGAATTATAATATGAATAAAGAATATACAAAGACAGGATTACGTATAGCTCTTGATCTAGATTCAACAGTATTGGACTTTGATAAAAAGTTTAATACTTTTTTTAATTGTGATTTATCTAAAATGAAAAATGAAGAAATTACTACTCTTGTTGAATCTCTTAGATTAAATAAGCAGTTCTGGTCAAATTTAGAACTATTAGAACGTCCAGACTTTGATCCTCATATATATGCTACTAAACGAATTAATCCAAAATCTTATACTAGATTAAATTTAGAAAAGGTTGGATTACCAGTTAAACCTATATATCAGGTATATACACAAGAAGATAATAAAGCCAGAATTATAAAAGGAGTTGCAGATATATTAATTGATGATTCTTGGTTTAATGTTCAACAATGTCTTGAATCTGGATTTCCGGCTTTATTGATTACTAGACCTCATAATAGATTTATAAAAACTAAGTATAGAGTAAGTCATCTTCGATATACTGAAATTGAATTAAAGTATAATGAGTTATTTCGACAAGTGTAAAATTAAGATATTAAATATTAATGGGAAGGATATGCCAGATAGTGAATACTTCGCTTTAAAAGGATATACTTCTGTATCCAGACTAAAATTATTAGATCCTAGACATGGTGGGAGTCCTCAAGCTTATAAAGAAGGATTTCATTTTGGATATAATGAAAGTTTATACTTAGGTACATTTTAATTGTTTGTAAAAATTAAATATGTATGTTTAAATTTTACAAATAACTTATTATTAATTTAATTAAATTAATAATTTTATTATTGATATTTTAACTATTAATATTTATATTATAATTAATAAATTAACAATTAATTATTATATATTTATAGTAAAAAATTAGAAAAGAACATAGAAGGAAGCGGAATTAGACCTATATAATAAATGGCCTAATATTTAGATGTTAGATCTTTATACTGGAGCTAATTCTAAAATGAAATTTAAATGTAAAGAATGTGGACATGAATGGATTACAAGTTATCATGCTATTTTAGGTTCTACATGTGGATGCCCGTGTTGTGGTGTTAAAAAAGCATTTAGAAAAAGATCAATTTCTTATATAAAAAGTCATTTATCTTCAAATTTTGAATTTATATCTTATAAAGATCCATATCATATTACAGTTAAATGTACTAAATGTGGTTGTATTCGTACTACTTCTACTAGTAATTTAATGAAATATGGATGTAAAAATTGTTCTTCAAAAATAGCAAATGAACATAAAAAATTAACTATTGAACAATTCATTAAATTAGCATAGGAAATACATAAAGATTAGTATGATTATTCAAAAGTGAATTATATTAATTATCATACAAAAGTTTGTATTATATGTCCAATTCATGGAGAATTTTGGATGACTCCTTCAAAACATTTAAGCGGACAGAAATGCCCAAAATGTAGAGGAAAATATACTACAAAAGAAGATTTTATTTCTGAAGCTTAGAAAATTCATGGTAATTTTTATTCATATGATCTTGTACAGTATGTAAATAAAACAACTCCAGTAACATTAGTCTGCCCAATTCATGGAAAATTTAATATTTTACCTATAAATCATATTAGTTAGAAATGTGGATGTCATAAATGCAAAGAATCTTCAGGTGAAAAACTTGTAAATTTTATCTTAGAAAAATTAAATATTAATTTTACTAGAGAAGTATCTATTTTAAATCCTTTTAATCCTAATCATAATTTTAGAGTGGATTTTTATATTCAGTATAATAATAATCAATATATTATTGAATATAATGGACCTTAGCATTATAAAACTGTTAAATTTATGGGAGGAGAATTAGGATATTTAATTAGAAAATAGAGAGATGAAAATTTAAAACAATATTGTAATATCAATAATATAAAATTATTAGAAATTAAATATAATGATAAAGATGTTTAGAAATTAATAGAACAATTTCTAGATGTGCCGTCTATTTAGGTGACTGAATAGATTATTACAGAGCAAAAACGGTGAAGGCTGAGATGCTAATACCGTGCTAACTTAGTAGATTGCGAAAGGCTATTAAGTAGTGTAGAGCATAGGTGGTGAATAAATATAATCCACCCACGAGTGTTCTGCAACAAATAGAGAGTACTAAGTACTCTCTTTTTTGTTGAAAATATATGCCGAACTTATTCGAATAAATAAGAATAAGAACTAAGAGATAAAAAACTCTTAGGATAACAAAATTGACATGTGTTCATTCACAAATTCTTCAACCAAATGAATTTATATTAAGTAATTATGAAAATAAACCTCCTGGAAAACTCGGTTATTTTATTGAAGTAACTAATAAATTAAGAAAAAAAGGCTTGAGTATTGCTAAGGCTGTTGAGGAAGCCTCTTTAGAAGCAGATTATTATGCTAATAAACTTAGCTCAGCGCGATTGAAGGAAGCAATCAAAAAAGGATTAGATTACTATCTAAAAATAAACGAAGGAGTTTTTGACAAAAAAGATGGAAAGGAGGTTTATGTTCTTTCTAAAAGATTATTAGATTCAGCTCATAAATGCATCGATTCAGTAAATAACTGTAATAGTATTCAACAGATTCTTCGTCAGAATCTCTTTGAAGAAAAACAATACTTTAATGAAATTGCTTTATTTAGTGATATTGAAGTAACATTAGCAGATGGAACTTCTTCTATTATTAAATTTAAAGGCAAACTTGATAGTGTTGTTTGGGATCCAGAACAAAAAATTCTTTATCTTAATGATGTTAAAACTACATCAAAAGATTTAGGATATTTTATGGATAATATTTATGAAGAGAAAGCGTATGATGGGGTATTCTCTAAACGATCATACTATATGCAATTAGCTGCATACTCTATTTTATTACAAAAATATTTTCAAGAAGTTCTTCATATTAATGATTATACTTTAAAGGCAAACATTTTTGCAGTAGAGACTGTTGGAGAATATCGAGCAGAAACTTTTAGAATTAATAATTCTTATATAGATCTAGGGATAAATGAATTTAAACAGCTACTTTGTAGGTTAGCTTGGCATACATTAAATGGCTTCGAAAAAGAATTTCCCAATAACGTTTGATTATATTAAGACTATGCAACAATCTTATATTAGTACAGGTACCAATAACTTAGGAAGTTATATGCAAAAGATGGAAATTATAAATCTTATATGTTTTTTGACTCAAAAAATGAGTCAAACTAATCCTGAGAAGTATAAAACAAGTGTAGATGTATTAAATAATATCTTTAAGATAGATATTGAACATCCAGATACAATTGTATCTCAAGATGCTACACTTAATATTGATAATATTAGGTCATTTGCACTTATTTGTGATGATTTACTTTGGGGAACTGTTGATGAAATTCCAAAACCTGAAGGAATTACTAATACTAAAGAGATAGTCAAAAAGATTTATTCTTATTTTAAAGATGAATGGGCTCCATTTTAATTAAATGGATCAATTATTAATTTAGTTTAATAAATGGGTAAGTTAAAAATTATTGAATGCAAAGGTTACACTAAAGACGAGGCTTTTAAGAATTTAAATTTTGATCCAAATAGTGTAGTTATTTCTGGTGCTAATGCAACACAAGCGTGGGCTAAGGCCGGAAAACCAGTAATTGGATCAGTTGCATTTAAACGATTTATTATTCAACAATTAGAAGATAAAACTAAAAATCAACCTGGATATGGAGTACATATTGTTCTTGATCCCCCAGTTCAGGATATTAGAAAACGCCCTTATACTATTATTAATAATAAAGTTAGTGGCACTAGAGAATGGAAATTTATCTATCAAATTCGAGAAGATATTTTAGATTTAAATATTCTTTCTACTCCAACTATAGATGATGATGGTAATTTAGTTACTACTGATGGTGAAGCTGCTATCGATGTGTCTGTAGTTTCTCCAGGAATGGTTGTAGAAGTTTGTAGTAGCAAATCAGAAGCAGTTAATAAAGTAAAAGAATTAATTACTGCTAATCGTAGATCTTATACAATTGTTCCTGTAAAAGTTCCAGATATAGCTCCTATTGCTGCATTTGGTATTTATACACCATCAAGTGGTGCAAAAGAAGGAACTTTTATTGCATGTGGAATTGATAGGGAGGAATTAAATGATTGAGATTCTTAAAGAAGTATTAAAGGGATCAGCAACTATGATTAAAAATAAACAGTATCTATCTACAAAGGACTATATTAGTCCTTTTGTAGATAAACTTAAAGATGATACTGATAAAATTATATGTAATGTAAAAATGGCTGACCAATTATCTATAAATAATTCTAATCCTGATATTATATATAATAAAGTATTAGTTACTTTAATATTAAAAGATACTTATGATGTAGTTATTGATAAGCTTATTTATAAAAGAGTTATCTGTATGGCATATGCTTTGGATGTAAAAATTCCCGTGTGTAAATTCTATACAGGTGTAATAGACTCTGATGGAAATTTTTACGCTTTTGGTGATAATTGTTTGTCTTTACAAAAAATAGAACCAGATACTCCTATTGATTTTCAATTTGTTACTACAATTAAACAAAACGGAATCAATGATAATTGTAAAGATATGTTAAAGCAAATTAAAGATTTAACTATTGCTAAAAATACTCTTTATCAAAAGTTAGGTGAATGGGTTGATTTTACTATTAAAAAAGAATATATTAATGAAGTTGGTAAAGTAAAACTTTCTTCAAATATGCCAATAGAATCTTATAAAGATTTAACTATAAATAAAGATTCTGATTATTATATTGATGAGGATAATATTCCCCTAACATTAATTCTAAAATCTTATTTAAATCAAGTTGAATTGGATACAAAAGAATTAATTAATAGATATGAAAAAACTCAATTAGTCAATCAATTACTTGGTTTATGACAATAAAAGAATTAAAGCAACTATCTAAAGAAGATTTTCTTAAAATACCTAACACTACTGAAAAACTATATAGTGATCTGTCTAATTCAAAATCTGGATATATTGATATAATTAGAACTAAAGATGGTTTAGTATGGTCAGGATATACTGATGCTTTTGGAGAAGGACTTTCGTTAATTATAAATAGAATTTCTAATTTTTGGCAAACTTCTATTGTTACCGAAATTAATTGGAAAAATGGATATTTTAATACTTTAAATTCTAAATATTTATTTATTTTTGAGGAGGATAATAATGACAGTACAAATTGTTAATATAGGAAAAAATAAATTACCTGAATATGCTCATAAAGGAGATGCCGGTATTGACTTAATGGCGGATTTTTCTCATCCCGAATTAATAAAAGCACATGATGCTGATTGGGATTCCGTTAATAACTATTTTGTTTTGTTTAGTGGAGGAAGAGCTGCTATTCCAACGGGAATTAAAGTAAAAATACCTAATGGATATGAAATGCAAGTTAGAGGTAGAAGTGGACTTGCTATTAATTCTGGTATTTTTGCACATGTTGGAACTATTGATTCTAACTATACTGGAGAAATTTGTGTAATTATTACTAATCTTTCTGGAGAACCTTTCTATATAGAACAAGGTGATAGAATTGGACAAGCAATACTTAATAAAGTCGGAATTATTGATTTTGAACAAGTTACAGCTTTAGATACAACTAATCGAGGAGAATCTGGTTTTGGAAGTACTGGAGTATCTTCACTTTAATTTTTAGTAAATGACAATAGAAGAATGGCTTGATGGAAATGAATTGTCTATAAAGATTTGGAATAATAAATATAGACATGAAAATGAAAATTTTGAACAATGGCTTGATAGAGTAAGTGGAGGAAATAAAGATGTTAGAAGACTTATTCTAGAAAAAAAGTTTCTTCCAGGTGGAAGAATTCTTGCAAATAGAGGAATTGAAGACAGAAAGCTTACCTATAGTAATTGCTATGTAATTCCCGCTCCAGAAGATAATATTGAATCAATATTCAATTGTGCATCACAATTAGCTAGAACATATTCTTACGGAGGTGGAGTAGGAATTGATATAAGTAAACTTAGACCTAAAGGAGCTACTGTAAATAATGCAGCAAAAGAATCTACTGGAGCTGTAAGTTTTATGGATATTTTCTCACAAGTTACTGGTACAATAAGTCAATCTGGTAGACGCGGAGCATTGATGATTTCTATGGATATTAACCATCCAGATATTCCAGAATTTATTGATTGTAAAACTGATTTAAATCGTGTAACTTTTGCTAATATTTCAGTTAGAATGAATAATGCTTTTATGAAAGCAGTTGAAAATGATTTAGACTATTTTCTTCATTGGCCTTGCTCTGAAAATGATTTTAATATTAAAATTGATGCACCATATGGAGAATTACAATCTGCCACTTCAATAAATGGAGTTAAAGTTTATTACAAGCGAGTTAAAGCTAAAGAAATTTTTAGTAGGCTTGCTGAAAATAATTGGAACTATGCGGAACCTGGAATATTATATTGGGATAGAATAGAGAAGTGGAATTTAATGGAAAAGGTTGATGGTTTTAAATATGCTGGTGTAAACCCATGTGCTAGTCGTAAGTTAATTTTAATATTTTAAAATTTTTTCTTTGGCTCATGTAAAAAATCGCGTAAAAACGGTGAAGACTGTCCAAATTTATATAAATTACATTTACCATTGTTTAATAAAGGTTAAATTTATATCTTTGTATGTTAATACCGTGCTAATCTTATAGATTGCGTAAGGCTATAAGACAGTGTAGAGCATAGATTTTGAATAAATATAATAAATCCAAGAGTACGCGATGATAATTTATAAAGTAACAAATTTAGTAAATCAAAAAATTTATATTGGATAGACTATAAAAACATTAGAGTAGAGAAAAAGGTGTCATTATACTGATACAAAAAATCCTAATAGAAAAAGAGTTTATTTTCATAATGCTTTAGCAAAATATAAAGATTCTGATTTTTCTTGGGAAGTAATTGATGAAACTGATAATCAAGAAGAATTAGATAAATTAGAACAATATTGGATAACTTATTATAATTCTAATAATCCTGAAAAAGGATATAATTTAAAAGCGGGCGGACAACTAGGTGGTGGTGTAAATTCACAATCTACAAAAGATAAAATAGGAGAAACTAGTAAAATTAAATGGCAAAATCCTGATATAGCTAAGAAAATGATGGAAGGTCTTAGAAAAGGAACAGAAACAGTTAAGGAACTTGCTAAAAAGAATTATAAAACCACAATTTGTAAAAAATGCGGAAAGAAATTTACATATCGACCTATGGATACTCATGCTCGTAGACCTAAATTTTGTTCTAATGAATGTATGCAATTATATTTTAAAACGGATTGTTTAAAAAATTTAGATTTAGCAAATAAAGTTAATCAAGAAAAACAAAAAGAAAAAGACAATCAATTAAAAGAAAAAATTGATAATTGGTGTAACGAACATATGAAAGAATATAAAAATATTCCTATGAATAGACTTACACCTATATTTGATGAACTATCTAAATTAACTAATTTAGAAGACGCTAGGTCAATAATAAGAATTTATGGGTTTACTAGTAGAAAAAAATTTGTTACAGAATTATTAAAAATATATGCCGATCAGGTCTGAATTGACAGACGTATTTCTATTATTGTAGTATATAGAATATGAGTGAAAACTCCTGAAGTAAAAGATAAAAAACTTTTACGATAACATGAAGGAAGAACCACTACAGGCGGGATCTAGTTGTTTACTTGGATCAATGAATCTTGGTGAATATGTTTCAAATGGTAAATTTAATTATGATGCATTTACTAATGATTCAAAGATAGCAACTATTTTTCTAAATACTATTTTAGATGAAGGTATCTCTTTGCATCCTCTTAAAATACAAAGAGATACTGTACAAGAGTGGAAAGCTATGGGTTTAGGAATAATGAATTTAGCAGGAGCATTAATTAAATTAAAACTTACTTATGGATCTCCTGAAGCTATTAGAGAATCTGAAAAAATAATGAAAACTTTATTAATCGCAACTTTCGAACAATCATGCGATCTTAATAAAGATAATAAACCTTTTGAAGGATTATTTGATTCAGATTTTTATAAAAAAATGATATATCCTAACATTAGCGATAAATATAAAAATAAATATCCACGAAATTGCCAATTACTTACAATTGCTCCGACTGGATCAATTTCAACATTATTAAATTTAGCATCTGGTGGAGCTGAACCTGTATTTGCATTATCATATACTAGAACCACTAAATCTTTAGAAAAGAGAGATATTACTTATAAAGTATATATGCCTTTAGCAAAAAAATATATGGAAGAAAATAATTGTTCTGAACAAGAATTACCTGAATATTTTATAACTTCAGACAAAGTTCCATATAAAAATAGAATTGCTATGCAAGCTGCTTTACAAAAATATGTTGATGCCTCAATAAGTTCGACATTGAATTTAGACGAATCGGTTACTAAACAAGAAGTATTTGATATATATTTAAATGGATGGAAATCTGAGTGTAAAGGGCTTACAATTTTTAGAAGGAATTGCAAAAGAATTGCAATTTTAAATGATTCTAAAACATCTCCAGAAGAACCTACAATTACATTTAATGCTATTACCCCAATATCTAGAAAGAAACTTGGAGTGACATCTGGATCCACCTACTGCAAGAAGTGTTCGTGTGGGACTTTGTATATTACATGTAATAAAGATCAAAATGGCAATCTTATAGAAATTTTTACACACACTAGTAAAGGCGGAATTTGTCAAGCAAATCTAAATGCTGAAACTAGAATGGCTTCTCTTGCTCTAAGAAGTGGTGTAAAAGTAGATGAAGTTGTTGACCAATTAAAAGGTATATCTTGTCCAGCATGTATAGCAATTAAAGCAAAGGGAGGAAAAGTTGATGGAATTTCTTGTGCTGATATTATTGCAAAAACAATACAAGAATTTCAGAATACAAATGTAGTTTCTTGTTGCGATACTAAGCCTATCCAGGAAACAAAACCAGAAAAGATAGAATATGAAGAATGCCCAGAATGTCACGAGAAAACCTTGATACATAGTACGGGCTGTGTAAGCTGTCCCAGTTGTGGCTACAGCCGATGCAATTAATTAAAAAAGTATGCCTTTAAGGCATACTTATTTTTTTTATGAATATAAAATATACTTGTAAAAATTGTAATTATACTGATACTTTATTAGTACATTCTACAGATACTGTTCAATTTGTTGTATGTCCAAATTGTGATTCAACTATTATAATAAATTAATATGATTATACGATCTGATTATTTATTAATACTTAATTCTAAAAATAAAGTTCAAGTAATTAAACTTTGGATAGATGCTGATATTAGTAATTCTATTTATACTATACATAGAGTATCTAGTCAGTTTGGAGGAAAAGAAATTAATCAACCTGAACTTGTTATTACTTCTGGGAAGGTACATAGAACTGCTGCTGAACAAGCAGCATTACAATATAATTCTCTTCTAAAAAATTATTTGGATAAAGGATATAAAAAGTATCCTAATACAACAATCCCTACTTTAGAAGAAGCTAAAATGTTTCTTGGAAATAGTTGTGTTTCTGATCAATTTGGAATTCCTAAACCTATGCTTGCTAAACTTGCCGATCAATGTAGTAGTAATATTTGGGAAAAGAATTGGTTCGTTAGTAGAAAGTTAGACGGTGAACCTAAAAGCTTATGCCGTCGTTAAATTCAGTTAATTCAAGGAACCCTGAGATGGGAATCTTGAGCGAAGATTCGATGGCGACATCGAATACCGTGCAGAGACTAGAAACAAAATCTAAATTACGGATTTAGATGTTAGTTTCCACGAACACTGAACATTTTTTATTTTATACTTTTTTATATTATGTATTAATATTATTATTGATTAATAATTATAATCTAATAATATTATGGAAAAAAGAATTTGTTATTGTTGTAAAGAAGAAAAACCTTTAACAGAATTTGTTAAAGATAATAGAAGAAAAGATAGAAGAGGATTTTTATGTCTTGATTGTAAAAGACAAAAAGATAAAGAATATCATCAAAAACTTAAATCTGATCCTCAAAAATGGGAAAAAGTATTAGAAAGAAATAGATTAGAAAAACAGAGACATCGCGATAAAATTCTAGCATATAATAGAGAATATAATAGACGTCCTGAAGTAATTGAAAGAAAATCAGAATGGAGTAGAAAATCTATGCAAAACGCTTCTTTAAAAAGAAAAATGTATTCTAAATTTAAAGCTGCAGAAAAAAGAGCAAAAGAAAAAAACTTAAATTTTGATTTAGATGTAGAATATTTATTATCTATTTATACTGATACTTGTCCTATTTTAGAAATTCCTTTAAATTGGAATGCTGGACCTAGAACAGATAATACTCCAGCATTAGATAAAATTATTCCTGAAAAAGGATATATTAAAGGTAACGTTAGATTTATTTCAACTAAAGCTAATTCTATGAAAACTGATGCGACTTTAGATCAACTTCTATTATTTGCAAAAAATATTGAAAAGTATATGAAAAATGAAGATATAGTCCGAACTACAGAGAATAATGAATCTGTAGAACAAGAGGATAAAGAGCCTCTTGGATAACAAAATGGTAAGATGCCTTATTTATTATAAAGACGGAATGATTCAAACTGCATCTAGAGGCGGAGGAAATTATAATGTAGCTACTACTCATATTCGAGAAGACGATACATTGCGTCAAATCTTTGTTCAGAGCCCCGATCTTATACTTGATGGAGAAATATATCACCATGGTACCGATTGGCCTTTACAAAGGATTTCTGGACTTGCTAGGCAACAAGAATGGAAGGATGAATGTAAGAATCTAGAATATTGGGTTTATGATTATGTAGATACTAATAAATCTTTTAATGAAAGATGGAAAGTATTGGAAGCTCTAAAACAATTACTTCCAGATGAATGTCCTGTTAAAATTCTTGACCAAAAATTAATGACTGGATATCTGAATATTAAAAAAGAGCATGATAAATATGTTCAAGAAGGATTTGAAGGATTATGTGCTAGAAATCCAAATAGAGAATATGGAATAAATAAACGGTCTGCTCTTTATCTAATAAAACTGAAAGAAAGAAAAGATGCAGAAGCAACTATTATTGATATAAAAGAAGGGCTTAGAGAAGAAGATATGTGCTTTATTCTAAAGATGCCTTCAGGTCTGACGTTTGCTGCTAAACCTATTGGTGAAGCTTCTACAAGAATAGATTATCTTAAAAATAAAGATAATTATATAGGTAAACAAATGACTTATACTTATTTTACACTTTCAAAAGATGGAATTCCTACTCAACCCGTAGCTAAACACATTAGACCAGATGATGAATGAAACAATTTAAGATAAGACCGTCCATTACTAATAGGGATTCTAAAGCTTTAAATATTTATTTAAAGGATATATCTAAATATAAAATATTAACTCCTGAACAAGAAAAAGAATTAGCAGCAAAAATGAGAAGTGGAGATAAGAAGGCTAAAAACCTTCTTATTTCTTCAAATCTTAGATTTGTAGTTTCTATTGCTAAACAATATCAAGGAAAGGGAATTTTATTAGAAGATTTAGTTGCAGCGGGTAACGAAGGATTAATAGAAGCTTGTAATAGATTTAATGAAACTTTAGGATATAGATTTCTTTCTTATGCGGCTTGGTGGATTAGAAATAAAATTCTTAATGTAATTGAATTATATAGTAATACTATTAAAATTCCATTGAACAAAACAGTTGCAATTAATAGACTTAATAATATTATTAATAATTATATAGCTACTACAGAACTTCCTCCTTCTATATCTGAATTAGCTAAATTTATGAATATGTCAGAAAATGACATACAAGATCTATTAATTAATTCTAGAATTGGAGTTAATAGAGAAACTATTATAAATGAAGATGGGGAAGAGGAATCTATATATGAGTCTTGCTCTAGTGAATCTGATCTTGCAGATAAAGATCTCTTAGAAAAAAATACTCAAGAAGATATTAAAGACATATTATCTTCAGAGTTATCTAAACTTGAATATAATGTAATTATCAAATTCTTTGGATTTGGTGAATCTCCTAAAACTCCAGAAGAAATTGGAAGAGATTTAGGAATTACTAAAGAGCGAATTAGACAAATAAAGGATAAAGCTATCCTTAAATTAAGGAAGTCTGATAAATTAAATTTATTATATAATTATTTATGACAATTAAAGAAATTGCACAAAAATTTTGTGAGACTAATTCTCTTGACGTATCGGAACTTGGAATAATTATATCTGAATATTGCTTAAAATTTGGAAATAGACAAGTTACTTCGGAACAGTTAAATATGATTATGCAGGTAAATAATATTGCTCCTATTAGAGTAGTATTTTTGATTAATGCATTATTACCTGATAATTGTTATATTGTAGAATTATATACTCCAATAAATAATGGAGTTCAATATCAATTTATGCGGAGATTTCTCCACGAAGGTTAAAAATTTACCCCATTGTTAGGTTCGTCCTAGCAATGGGGTATTTTTTTTGATTAATGCTATGACCAAACAAAGTCTTTGACAGCACCTAATCGTTTTTCAATAAAATTAGATATATCTCTATCTTCGGATAATAAATTTGGTAAATCTTGTCGAATATTTTCAGCAGTAGCAATAAATGAAGGAGTTAGACTTAATCCTAATATAGATTGCGGGCCTGTATCCTACATTGCTCTAATTAAAGTTCGTTCTGCTGGATTCATATCTTTCATTTTACCAGTACCTCCACTGAATATAAGTTTAAGAATCTACATTAAAATTATACCAACCAAAATATCATGTAAAGCTAATTTTAGATTTCCTAATCTTTGTTCATTACCAACAATATCACTCCATTTAAAAGTAAACACATCTCGCAATGTATACATTACAGAATAAAATAATCCTTCGACATAATCTCCTTCCCATTTCATATCCTATTCAAGAGTTCCGTCAGGATTTTCAGTAGTTAATTCTACTAAAATTCTTCCTGTTTCTGGATCAGTATAATATTTACGATATATTGGTTTACCATCTTCTACTCTAGGTACCCATTTACCTCTTGTGGTCTGATTACCTGGAGCCCTTAACCATAACTAAGTTTTTGCTGTCCAGAACGCCATAAATTGTTTAAATACCAATCCAAAGAATTTATGGTCATTAAGAGATTTTGCTTCATGATCATAGAAACCATATGCCTAATCAGAAATTTCTTTTAGTGCTAAAGTTTCTTTATTAGTAAATGCTTTAGGTAAATATAAATCAGGACTAAAAGGATCTAACTGAGATCCATCAGGTTTAGTATATCCCTCTTGTATAAATTGATTAACTATTGTGCGATATAAACTTAACTATTTAAGATATTCGGGATCAGTACTTTTAGCATTTATTCCTAATTTTACTAATTTACTAAATCGTTTATCTCTTTTTATATCATATACAATCATTCCTGTATTATCAATAAAGTGAGCATCAAAACATCCGTCTTCTACCATTTTAGCAATAAAAAGAGTCATTCTATTAAAGAAATCAGGACAGCTTGACCATATATACATATATTTAGATAATCCATGTTTTACTCCAAGACGGGAAAGGGAATTATTTCTACTTATTGCATTTAAATCTTCATTAGCAATTCCATATAATTTATTTATTAACTATATCATAGAGAATGATGCTATATCTTCTTCTCCTGTAAGAGATTTAATCCAACTTGCAATTTGTATTCCCCATACTAATTTATTGGCTTTAAATATACTTTTAGCTGATACTTTCTAACCTGATCCCTATAATCCCCAAGCTCTCGAATAATTAGTAAATTGTCCATAGGTAATTTCTTTTACAAACTATAAAGGACGCATTGCTAATATTAATAATGAATTTACTCGTTTCATAATACCAATACCTTTAGAAACATCAGCAAGTTCTTTTTTTATAGGTGGTTCATTTAAAAGTATTACCTTACGCTCATCATCCATATTTTCAAGCTCTGCGTCAAAATTTGCATCTGATGTTTCTCCAAGATAATGGAAAACTGTAGCCATAGCAGCAGCATGAGTTAAACATTCATCGAATATTTCTTTTCTTTTATACTAGAATGCAACATCAATACCTAATAAATCTAAATCAGTTTCAAAATCATAGACATTTTCTTTTTCTAAGATTAAGTTTCTAGCTTTCGCAGAAATACGATATTGATTATACATTTCTGTAACTTCTCCAAATTCATTACTTATTATTTTTTGTACTGAAGTATGTAATTGTCTTGGATCGTAATCATCTTGTAAAGTATCCCAATATCTTTTAAATGCAGTTTCAATACCTCCCTATTTACGTAAATTTCGCATTCTATCAAAAGCAGCAGCTCTTCTTAAAGGTAATTGATAATAACTACCTGAATTCATTGCTTCTTGAACTTCTGGTAAATTTAAAATATCAGTCTAATGATCTTCAAATCTCCATGATTGCTATTCACGAGTAATATTAGGTAAAATAAATTTCTAAATTTCCCATAACATCTAATTTAAAAACAAAGTATCTTGAGTACTTAAATTAGCTTTTTTAGGATCTACAATTCTAAGTTCTTTTGTAAATTTTCCAGTATTATCTCTTTCTATAAAAGGTTCCCATATAGCACTTGAATTAACTGTAGCTCTTGAGAAGTTACTATATCCATGTCTCTTATAATAATCAGTAGTAATTTTATTTAGATATAATGTTTGTCTAAGAGTAAATTCTCTAATATGCTAAAAAGAAGAGCTCCAATATTGATATAATGCACTTAAATTAGTACTAGGCATAGATGTCGGAGTACTCATATCAAGTCCCTATAAGAAACCTACTGCTTTAAATCCATTATTCAAAGTTCCTTTATATTGTCCCATCCACGGAGCTCCAAGTAATCTTATAATTTCTTCAAAGTGTAATCCCCATTGTGATAACATTCCATCATAATTTATAGGGGTATCTTTATAATAAAGTAATGCTAAAGATAGTATTAAATAGATTTTTTCTTGAGGTGTATTAAAATAACGTTTATCTTTAAAGTTTGTATGCCGTAACTAAGAATAAGCGTTTTCTAATTTTTGCATACAATTCTCAATAAGCCTAATTTTTTCCTATACGTTAGTAGTATCTTTATTTAAATTAGTAGTTATTTGTCTTAATGTATCATCAATATCTGGATCAGTTAAAAGACTTGTAATAGAATCTTCCATTATTTCCCAAGCATTCGCAATCTAAACTTTCTCACTAAAGTTATCTACTATTCCACTCTTAGAAGCTAACCATTTAAAGTGTTTAATAAGATTTTTAGTATCAGCAATATCTCTTTGTCCTAATGCTGGATTAATAATATTAATACCGGATAATTTAAAAGAAGAAAGAGAAGGAATTATTTTATTAATTGCAATTATTGTTTCAATTAATTCTACATTACCTATAGAAGAACTTAATAATTTCTATCCAAATTCTTTTCTAGCTTGTTCATTAGAAGAGTATTTTCCTAAAACAGTAGAACCATTACTTATATTTATTTCTGTTCTTATATTATCTGTAGTTACACGAACTACTTCTACGATTCCTGAATTTTTATTCTAAAAAAGAAATATACCTAAATCTAATAATTCAGGAAGATTATCTATAAGTGTCCAAGAAGTATTACAGTATTTACCGAAAACTCCATTTAAAACATTAAATACTTGAGTATTACTATTTTTACTAGAATCTAATAATTCAAACTATGTTTGTTTTCCGATATTACTTGCTTGATATTTTTTTATATCATTAACTAAAGAGTTAATCTATATAGAAAAAACCTGATCTAGTTGTTTCATCATCTCATCTATATATTTAAGAATTTCTTCTTTAGAAGTACTTGAATATTTCTTTCCAGTTATTCGATCAGTGACATTATAATAAATTTCTCCTTTATAAGATGATGTCCAAATAGTTTTAATAATTTCTTCTTTTGTTGCCTGTCTTGTCGATGCTGCTTTTACGTCAAATTCTCCTAAGGCTGATTTTATATCTTTAGTAATATCATCACTTAAAGTCAAATTATCATATTCAAAAGGTACTATTGTAGTGCCTATTAATTGTTTTAACTTTTTTGTATAAATACCAGAATCCCAGTCGAGAGTATGTGACGGTCCACTTACTGTAGGTGTTGTTCTTGTCTATAATTCTTCTACTACAATATTATTAGCTTGACCCATAGGAAAATAAATAGGCATTACTTTAAGATTTATTTTTCTACCATCTAATCCATGAGATGCTAAAATCTATCTATAAGTAGCCAACTAATAATCAGTATGTGCTGTTTTTGCAGTATACCAATCGTTAAATTTTCTAGTAGATACTTTAAATTCTACTATATCTATTGATCCGTCTTGTTTTACTATGATTAAGTCAGAATTACCTCTAAGAGTATATGTAGAAAGACCCAATTCTAATATATTATCTGTAGCAAGTGGAACTTCTGGAAGATATATTTGAGTTACATCCTAAAGTAATTTACTATAAATATTTTCACAAGCTTCTGTAATTCCTTGCATTATAGTATCTATAGTAAGAGTAGGGGGATTTCCTGAAATTGTTCGCCATAGTTGAAATTCATCACTATCTGGATCGGTATTTTTTGAAATCTTTTCGAGTCGTACTTTTACTTTTCTAAGCTCCTATCTAAATGTAGGATTATTAGTTCCTTTATTAATTATTACAGCTTTAAATAATTTATGCATTATAGTACCGAAATCACTAATAGAAGATTCTTCTTTTATTTGTGCTCTAATTTCTTTTTCTGCTGTCTCTTTATCGCAATTTTTTTTATTCATTAAATCTTGAATAGAGTTTGCAATACGATTTTCCTCATTATAAGCAGGAGAAAGATAACTTAAAGCTTCAGTATTATCTTGCTATTTTAAAGTATGTTGTCTATCTAAAAATTCAGATACACCCATAGTAGTTGGGTCGTTATATTTTTTACCTGATTCCTATATTCTTTTTACAACATCTTCCTATAAGTTAAATATTGCATATTTAAGTTCTACAAACTCAGGAGAGTTTATTTGTCTCCTGAGTTTTTCATAAAGTTGTGCTTCTGTTAGGGTTATTCCCTCAAATGTATAACATTTCATTTACATTCTCCTTCCTATATTTCGTTACCCATATGGTCATGGATAAACTACATAATTTTACCAGATATATCTACATTATATTTACGAGCAGAATACCCGCTATTTTTTAAAGTTCTTTCTTTAAATAGTTCTGAATCATATTGAGTGATTTTATTAAATGGAGTTCTTAAAAATTCTATAGGATCGACAACAGAAACTCCAAATGTTTTATTCAGCATATCACTTATTATTTCTTGATGACTATTATAAAATTCATCAAATAATTCGTGATTTGTAATTTTTCCATCAATAATTCCAGATAAATATCTTACAAATGCTTCTTCTAACTAATCAGATTCAAGTAATTTACTATAATATTCAGACGACTATACTTGTTCTAAAATTATATCGAATTCGGGTATATGCATAGTTTGTAAATCATGCATCAGATTTGCAAAAACTTGATAATCTTTTTTAGCTACGGCAAATACTAAGTGCATTAATTCATGAATTGGAGAGGAAAGGGAACTTCTAGAAAAGTTTATATAGATTTCTTCATTACTTACAACCGCTTCTGTATTTGAGGGAAATCCTAATTTTTCCATTTCAACATCAGATTCAATTAAGTGAACTTGTACCCCAAGTGTATTAAGTCTAGTTATTATAATCTATAGTGCTTCTCGTTTATCTATTTCCTATAAAGGACGCATATCAGTTTTAAGAGCAAGACTTACATCTAAATAATGATTAATTCTTTCAAGAATATCACTTGATGGCTAAAATCTTTCTTCTTTAATTGTTTCAGAATATTGAGATTCATTTATAATAAAATCTTCTTCTAAGTTTGTATTAAATTTAAAAAATGTCTATAAACCTTCAATTTCATTTACAGATAAAAAATCCTCAGCAAATCCTACATAATCATCATTTAATAACTTCCAAAAAACATTATCAAAAGATGAATTTTCGTCTTCTATTATTATATCTTTAATAGCATCAAGAATAGTATATAATTTATTAAAAGTAATAGCTTTTTTATTATCTGCTTTTATTAATTTATTTAATTGATCTTTAAATTCTTTTAAAGTTATAGAAGATCCATCTGGAATAGTGAAAATTAAATTATCAGTATAATCAGATTTTTCTGAATTAAAGTTAGTAATATTTGGATTTACTTTTACTACCTAAGTAAATAAATCTACATTTAATTTTCCATCGATATCATAATAAGTCTATTCTGTTTTAGTCCCTTTTATAACATAATTTCGTATATAAGAAGTCTTACACTAATCATTATATGCTAATAAATCTATTACATCTCCATAACAACTTATACCATCTTCTGGTAATTTTTTTGGATCAACTATATCAGAAACTCCTAAAGCAGCATTGAGAATAGCAGCATTTATGTGCCCTACTTTTCCAACTTTATCTTTAAATTCTTTAGGTATTTCTCCTGCAGAATTAAGATTTACTCCTAAAGATTCTGCAAGTGGAATTAATGTTGCCCATATAGCATAACTTACATTTGATTTTATTTTATAAGAACCTTTTATATTATTATAATAATCTTTCCAATTATAATTAGTATTATCCATCACCTTTATAATAGATTCATCCTATTCAGATGTAATAGTTTCATTTGATGAGTTTTTACTATTTGGATTAAATATTCCAGTTCTGAAATTTTTAATTCCCATAGAAGATGCTCTCTAAATAATTTCTATTATATTATCTATATTAGTAACTCCAGGAATAATTGGCTCTATTCTAATAGTACATAATTCTGGATTTATAGTTTTACTTTTTATAAGATACTCAATTCTATCAAGAAAATCATTATATTTTAATATATTAGGTTCATAATCAGTTCCTCCTAAAGAAGATATACTAAAATGGAAAAATTTTGGAATTGGAAGATCTGCTAATTCTTTTAGAGGAAGTCCATCATGTTTTGTTACTAAATATAATACATGAAAGTTTCTTTCTGCTGGATCTTTTTTTAATTCATCTTTAACCATTTTTTTAATCGCAGAAACATGTAATGCAGGATCTGCTTCTTCAGAAGCTCTTAATATTTTTAAAGTTACATCTTCCCCTAATAATTCAGATAATTTGCGAGTTTCAGATTTAGAAAGCCCACTGTTATCTTTATTAATTTCTTTTATTGTTCCTGACACTTTATCATATCCAAATTTTAGAATCATATCATTTAAAAGATTGTATCCATTTTGATGTTCTAAAATTAATTTTTGTAAGATATGAGCATGATTAGGAGCCTAATAAAAATCATAATATTCTTTTCCATAACTTTTATCAGGAACTTTATTTGTATAATACACAAGTTGTTTATTATTTAATTTTCCGGAATTTATCTAGTTTAGAATCCACTATCTGCGTTCAGGTTCAATTTCCTAATAAGCTACTCCTCTAAGCCACTATTCATAGGCTACAACAGATTCTTTGACTGTTGGAAATACTATCTATACTCCCTAATATGCTCTATGACTAAATGGATTTCCATAGTGCATTCCTATATCTTCTGGATTATCAGATACCATTATTGGATGTCTTAAAGTATCAATTCCATTAATTCTTTTTGCTTCAGTTTCTGTCTAAGTGCTACTAACTATTATAAGGGGATCTATAATAGTTTGTTCTTCAAATTTTTCTAATCCTAATTTGGCTTTAGAAGCAGAATTTACTAAGTCCTATATAACTGAAAATACCGTATTATAATCGTTAGTACTCAAATAACTAGTTCCAACAATAGCAGCATTAATGGTTAAATTAGGAGTTCCAATATATTCATCAAATGTATTATCTGTAGAATTCCATTTATACCATTTATTATCTTTAAAATTATAAATATAAACTGGAATATTTTTTATTATTCCCTATTCTACAGCATACGCTGTTGAACCATTGGCTACTAAAGTATCTATTCCATTTATAGTTTTTGAATTAAAATTAGCAAAAGCAAAAACTGAATCAGACTAATTAACTTGATATATATATCTTTTAGCTGCTCTTTTATCAGCCAACTACATGTTAGAAATATTTCTATTTAATTTTTCAGATATTATTTCAAAAGAATTTTTAATTTCGTCCGTCTGAAACTCAGTATCAGTCCATTCTTTTGGAGAGAAGTTATTTAATTTAGTATATCCTGCCCTTTTTAAGATAGAATTAGCTACTCCTCCTACTCCTTCAGAACCCCCTAAATATAAGTTCACCTAATCCGGATCTAATTTACTAAAATTAAACTTATATTGTTTAGCAAGTTCATCTCTAATAGAAATTAATAATTTTGGATATTCTAATTTCCATTCTCTACTTTTTTCTTTACTTACAAATTTAAGATCTGATGTATTTAATAATAAAACTAAATCATTAGGATTTTGTAAAAATGATTCTTTAATTCCTTGAATTAATACTGACTCTTTTATTTTATTCCAAGCACTAGATGCTTTAATTTGTTCTCCATAAGCTCTAGCTTCTGCTCCTGTTTCAGAAGATAATATGTTTTGCTAAGCATTTATATCTCCAGTAGTAAGAGCTTTTCTATACCAATAATAATGTTCTATTGATTTAAATACAATGCCCTTATATTCAGGAATAGTAAAGGGCCTTAATGCTAATGAACTTAAATTGATATTTTCATTTGTACTTGGATTTATAATAACTTGTCCATCGTAAGATACTTCAGGTAATTGCTTTAGAACATATGATTCTTTTTTAATTGCTTCCTATAAATCTCTAGTAAAAGTTTTTATATCAAAAACGTCTGTAGAAGATGGGATGCGGATTTTCTCCGCAACCCCATCAAATGATAATATATAACATGCCATAAATTAATTACAATTTAAGTCCATTTCAATCTTTAATTTTCCTGATAATAATGCAGATATAAATCTCTAATACATTCCTGTAAGAGTTTCTGATTTTTTAGACTATCCTAAATTAGTCAGTATTTGTAAGGAAGGATTCATATTATATAATCTAATTTTACTTCCGGTTCTTAGATATCTTTTAAAAATATGATAGTTAAATTTATTTTTATTTATCAACATTTCTGTTTTTAATGTATCAAAATTTAAAACTGTTTGTAAATAATTAATTACTAAATCTTTCTAACTAGATACATATCTATCTAGAATAGCTGTTAAACTATTTTGTCCTCGTTTTCCTAAATTATAGATAAGATTGTATATATAAAACAAATCTCCAACTGTAATTTGTCTCATTTTACCTGTTGTAGGATCAGTACTAACGCAATGATAATCTACTAAAAGAGTAGATATTGGTAAATCTACAATTTCATCAAATCCTCCTACAATTTCATTATACTTTAACTACTATTCTCCTGCTTGGTCTTTTGATAACATATCTATATTAAAATTTAATTTAAATACTTTTCTACCATCTTTTCTTTCATACTAAATTAAACTTTTTAATAACTAATTAGTTGGAAACTTGTTTTTTAATCTAGCTATTATCGTTCTGAATGCATAATCAAAATTCTATAATTCTTCTTCAGAATCAAATGATACCGATTTAGTAACATCTACATTTGAAGCTTTTGAAGTATACTAAAATGAATAATTTGAAGTTACATAATCTGTAAGAAAATAACTTACAAAATAATCATCACAAAATGATTGAGCATCTTTAATTACTGTACTATCTATAAATAGTGGTACATTCATTTCATTTTCTAATGCTTGACTATTATCAAATAATTCCTATAATTTATTAAATAACAAATCTCCTTTTACTCCTTTAGCTATTCTTCTGAGAACTGTATTTAATGCTTCTAGCATAGCATAAAAATGAGGTGATTCATTAATAACATCAAATACATTTATAGTAGATTTAATTAAATTATAAATATCAGTAATAGCATCTCTATACATTACATCTGTAAAATATTTATCTATCTCTACCTCAATAAATCCCAATCCTTTATTGAATAATTCCGGAAACTCATTTTCATATTTAGTTTTTAAATTTTCTATTTTATTAATATAAGTCTACCTTAATTCTTCAGTTGGATTAAATCCATGTAATTTTATAATCTAATCTATATCCTCTTCCTATAGATAATTTAAAGATCGATCAATTTTTAATGCCGAGGCCTATTTACTAATAATCTTTTGAAACTGGTATTTAAATAATAGAGCCTTATCAACTCCATTTTTCATTCCACTGTTAATTCCTAATAATTGTGTTAAACTCCTAAATTCTTGCGCCCACTAATGCAGGTTTCTTAACTATTCAATATCTGCTTGTGTATATCCAGAATTTCCAGATTTAGCTTTATTAGAAAGAGCTTTCCAAACATTTTTATCCAAAGTTCCTTTTTTATTCTCCCAACTATTTGCATTAGTAAGTTCATAAAGATCCTTGAAAAGCTAAGAAGATGCTGTATACTTTACTACCACATCAAAAGGAATTCCCATACTTAAAAGATAAGTATGCATTGAAGCTAGATTTAAACTTGCGTGTAATTTAGCAAGTGCTAACTCCTTAGCATTATCAGTTGCTAATGTTACCATAGCACTTAAAATAATAGATACATCATCTTTAGTATCAAGTAATTTAATTCCCTCTTCTCCAATTGTCTATTTTAATATATTTGCAAGTACTTTTAATTGATATTCTTCTGTGGTAGTGTTTGCTACTTTAGACATATAATAATCAACTCCTTCAATAGTAATTTTATTTAAGAAATATTTATTATCTTTTCCTATATTCTATGGATTAGAAGCATAATAATTATTATAATACTACGTAATAGTTAAAAATGCTTTTAATGCATTAGCCATTACACCTACTACTTTTTTACCAGTTTGATTATCCTCCTATAATTGGAATATAGAAATTCCATCATATTCATCTCCAATATTCCCAGCTTCAAGTTCTTTTAAGAAACTTTTTAATTTACTTGTAGCTACATCAATCGGTGAGTGAGCTGACTATACATTTCTAATATCCTAACATACAGATATAATACTATCAACTGCTAAATTTTTAGCTTCATTATCAGATACTATATGTGAATTATGTTTATTTAATAAATAGATTAAATTATGAAGATATTTTTCTTCTTTTAAATTAGAACTAATATCAAATTTTTCCTATTTATTAAATTCAATTAATATATCTTTAATATAAGTTAAAGACTATAATTGTCTTTCTTCACGACTAAGATTATGATCAATATGTAGATAATTGTATACTAACTGACTTAATTTTGAAGTTCCTTCTGCTTCATATGTTACGGCTATTTTTCCTACTTCTCCTGTAAGACTTAATAATTTACCATTAGGTACAGGTAACTTATCAGAAACTTTTACCATTTCTAGAGTAGAATAATCCGCAATAGGAGACCAGTGATGAAATAATCCTGTTTTTCCATAATTGTGTCCTAGCATATACGATTTATCCATTTGTGTTAACTTTATCTTTCGATAAAGATCAGACTATATCTTCACTCTCACGAGTGGCGTGCGCTTCCATTGCCTTTTTATCTTCTGGCAATGTACTAAGTGCTATAATTTCGTCTAGCACCGTTGTACTATAATATTTTTTTAAATCAGACATTTCTGGAAGTACTTTATACATCATACTTGGACAAATATATGGAGTAATTATTTTAAATAGCATTTTACCTTGTTCTGCTCCAAAATTAATTGTATATCCTTTTTTTTCGTGAATTTTAGTAGGATATAAGTCCCATTTATCATTAAAATATTTAATCCAAATATCTGCCTATTCTTCTGAACAGTAAGTGCTTATTCTAAAATAAAATCCTTTATATTTACCTTTATACTTTCTACGAAGAATTGTCCCATCGTCCATACATATAATAGCTAATCCTAAAGCATTAACTCGCATTAGTAATTTATATGATATTTGTTTAACTCCTTCTTTTGTATACATTACTCTTCGTAGTACTTCATTAAAAGGATAAGTAGCTGTACATAACCTATATTGAATTGTATGTGAACAATATCCATTTTTACCTTCAAATCTTGATATTACACCACATTTAATTCCGTGCTTTTTTAATAAGGTTTCTTTATATTTTAAATAAGCATATTGTTTCCAACTATGATTTATTTTTAGTTGTTTATTTTTTTGTACACAACCATCTCCAATAGCCATTGCTATTAAAAGATTTCTATTTTCTTTATTTAATCTGTCTGTTAATTTTTTCATAATACTGTACCATTAAGGACTGTTTATTTATAATACAACTTTAGTCGTTGAACGTTCCCTTAAAAGGGCTTCGCTGCTGATTACCATAGGAATATTTCCTTTAGGTTTTCCAGCAATTCACACGCTTTAACGACACCAATAATTTATAACTGATTAATAATCAGTAAGTTAATGTCTAAATCACTACCCTGTAACCATAATTGCCACCGACTTACAAATATATCATTAGACCCATACGGATTATAAGATACCACACTCATATCCATAAATGAAGCAAGTGCTTGAGTAGGAATACGAGAAGATGTAATACTACAGGCTTTTACAAAAGAATTATACAAGGTATTAGCAAGTTTTTGTCTATAAACTCCCGAATATTTTGTATAATAATCATATAACCTACTTCTTAAATCTTCTATATTTTCTGCTTTATTATTAGCAATAGTTAATCCAGAAACTTCAAATGAAGATTCTATCTAAAATATGGAATAATTCCGAGCTAATCTGACTAAATTTTTTGCCTCTTCTAAAGTTCGAATATTCGTTAAAAATGGTTGAACAGATACAATATCATCAGAAATACTTCTTAAAATAAATTCGGTTGCTTTATAAGCAGTTTCTGATTTTAATACAATAGTATCATGGACTTTACCATCAGCTCCCTTTTTAGTATAAACTATGGCTCCCTGAGGTAATTGATACATACGATTTCCATCTTTATCAATTCTGTATCCTAAAGCATCCTTTCTAATATTCTAGTTTATCTCTCCAAATTCTTCTCTTTCCTCATATGCTATATTAAAGTTACCCGAATGAGTTCTAACTAGCATATCAGTATTCTTTACTTTTGACCAATAGAAACAATTAATATTTTTAAAAAAGTCAGGAGTTATTTCTGCAAGACTATGCGATCCTAATTTAAAGGTTTCTGCATATTGTTTAGGAACTACTGCTTGTGCTGATTTAACAATTACATTTTTCAAAGGTTTAAATTTTATTCCTTTATCTTCTAATTCTTTTATTCTGTCTTCAGTTAAAATTTCTTCTAGAATACGGGGATCCTAAATAATTGATTTAAAATCATATACTCCATTTATTAACGGAACTATACCAAAAGTTCTATTATATTTAACTAATTCTGTTTCTCTTTGAAAGAATAATTTAATATATCTATCAGCAATATCTTTATTACCAGATTGTAAGTCTTTAAATGCCTGATTACTTCCTGTAGCAAACTATAAGAAATCATATAATTTTCTATATTTTAAAAATTTATCACTTGAAGTAATTTGAGGCTAAATTTCGGGTTTATCTGCTGGCTACTCTATTTCTGTTTTAACAATATCTCTTTGAGATAATTTATTTCCGTTTAATTGAGAGTTCAATTCAAGTAAATTTACTCCAAAATTATTATCTCTATAAGTACCATATCCTAATATAGTTATATTAGACGCTCTTGTAATTGCAGTATAAATCTAACTTGAAAATTGAGCAGTTTTAAGTCTAGGAGGAAGGGAACTTTGCTACCATTTTTGATTGTAGGGATAAGTATAATCATCAAGTGGAACATAAATAACTTCATAAGTTTGTCCTTGTGCTTTATGTACATTTAGCGCCCAACTTGGATTAGCATTGGCAACAGCCATACTAAATCCCATAAATTGATTTATAGCTATTTGTTTCTATTCTCTACTTAATCCTTCTTCCCAATAAGCATTTTTTCTTAATTGATCTAAAACATCTTTATATTTTGATTTACTTTTTTCAGGTAAAATTATCATAGATATTGTTTTTTCAACATTTCCTGAAATATACCGGGCAGTATATCTATAAGTAAATATAGGATCATCTCCATCAATAGGATTAACTAAATTATAAGGCTCTGCTTCCTATGATATAATTAATTTTTGTCCAGTATCTACTATATTTCTATATGGAGAATCTAAAGTAATTATTTCTCCAACTTGATACGGAATATTTCCGACATAATTATCATCAGCAGCATTTAAACTTATATTAACATATCCTTTACTTTCTAAAATTTTCTTCCTAATTAAATTATTATATATAGTTCTTGCTGCAGTACCATTTTCATTAAAATAAGGAATAATACCTACCTTGTTAGTATTTCCTTCTTGAATTGCTTCAAATATTAATGGTATTAACTGATCAACTATTGCTTCTTTATTAGCAGTATTAATTGTAAATACTGCACTTCTTTCTGTAATAGTAGTTTGAATTTTACTTAATGCTGCCCATGCTTCTCTCATTTGTATTTTAGCAGATTCATCATCAATTCCAATATTTCTAGAAATATTGCCAAACTATTGAGCAACTCCTAAAATAGGGGCATCTTCCTCTTGTCTCATAGTTTGTATAAATTCTATAGAATATGCTAAATCTTTAGAATCTTTCTACATAAATGGAGTATTCGGATTTTTCTCAGAATCTGAAATTGGACGTAATTGTCCATTATCTCCGATATAAATGATTGTAGCGTTAGAATATAAAGATTCTAAATCCTCCATCATTTCAGTAGTAAGCATAGAAGCTTCATCAATAATTAATAACTAAACTTTAGGAGCTTGAGCTTCAATTTTTGATCTTTTTGCTTCATCTATTTTCCATGATTCAAATCCTGCAGAATTAATTATTCGAGATTTACCAGTAAGTTGTGCAATAGTAAAATCTTTTACTTTTAATCCTTTATCAAATTTAGAAGCAATGTTATTTTTTGCTTCATTTGTGAGAGCTGCTACATAAACAACTGCTTTGTTATTTTGTTCTTTGATTGCTTTTACAATCTCAGGACAAACAGTAGTTTTTCCTGTTCCTGCTAATCCCGTAATTCTACATATAGAATGTGTTCTATTCATTCTATCAGAAACATAAATATTATATATGTCACTAACAGCTTTCTACTATTCCTATGTCAAAGTAATCTAAGGAGTAATACTTCTTATTTCAACTGGATCTTCAAATAAAGTTGGACTTACATCAAATAATTCTACTGGAAGAGCTTCTCTATATGATGCTAATTCTTCTTCTGTATATTGATTTCTTGTAGATAAAATCTAATCTAATAATGTAGAAGCATCTACATATAATTTGCTGGCCTAATTTATTCCTAAAATATCAAGTAAAAAGTTTTTTATCTTGGACCATAATGACTATTTCGGACCCACTGAATTTAATTCACGTATAAACGAAGAATTAGTCCAAAGCATAGAGAAAAATTCATCGGTATTACTAAGTCCATATGCTAAGAAATGACTAACTTTATTAAGTTCTTCTATACTCTAAACATTATATTTTTGAAATATTAACTTCCTTGCTTCATTTAAAATAAGTTCTGCTTTTTTAGAAAATGCATCATTATTATGTAATGAAATATAAGTAGCTGCGTGTATTACCTCGTGTATTAGAACAGCAGGAGGATATCCGTACATATTCTTAGATAAAGTAATTGTATTAGATTGCGGATCATAAGATCCGTCTGTTTCTCTAATTTGTTGAGTAGCAGGATCTAAAACTTTCCAATTGTCTTCCTCAAATCTAATATTAACTTTTACTTTACCTATTAAATGTTGAGCTATTTCTGAAAAATACTAATCCGTATTAGCTATATAAGTAAGCAGCTAATCTACATCAGTTGAATCTTCAACTGACTAAATTAAGTTTTGAATTCTAGCAGAATTAGTAGTATTTGTTCTAGTAGGAACTTCTGCAAATAAAGTTAATTGTTCTATTTTTGGGTTAATTTTATTATTAAGAATAAAAGAAGATAATCCTCCATGTAAATTAGATTCAAATTTAATAGCTCTCTATACAATTATATTTAAAGAAGTATTTTGTTTATGATGATAATCATCTAATAATATATTAGCGATTCCTCTCATAAATCCTCCGAATCTAATATTATCAGTAGCATATAACTAATAAAATTCTGGAAACTTTAATTTTAATACATTAGCAATACCTTTAGACGGATATGATCTAGAATTTTCTAAACTCTATAAAGTAATTCCTTCTTTTATTTGAATGATTCCATTATTAACATCGATTATTTTTAAATATTTATCTCCAATTCTAGGATTATTATAAGGAATAATACTATTTCTATATATTCCTCCTTCTCTAGATATAGTTTCTAAAATTTGTTTATAATAAGAATCTTTAGAAGTTGCTAATTTATAGAAATTATAATTCTCTGTTAATAGCTATCCAGAATATGGAGTATTTGTAGAAACAAATCCAACTTCAATGGGGTCTAAAGAATCAAATATACCCAAACTATTAAAGGTACTAATAACTTCTAAAAGACTACCAGTATAATCTTTTATAAAAGAATAGTAACTTTCTTCAGAAGTATTATATTTAGTCAACTAATTAACAAAAGTATCAACAAGATTTTTATATCGATTATATTGTCCTATTGATTTTAATTTTTGATTTAGTTGCTATCCCAATGCTTGAAAATAATTAGTACTTACTCCATCTATTGTTTTATATGCTAATTTAGGCATACCATCTTTATTTAATAGTAAGCCTTTATTTTCGCCATTAATCCAATCACCATAACTATTTATAAATGACTATGTATAAGCACTAGCAGCCATCTATACTGCTAATTCAGGATTATTGGTAAGATTTAAACATTCGCTATATAGAGATGAATCTTGTCCAGTTAGTGGATTATCTGTTATTAATGTTCCACTATAATTAATTATACTAGAAAAAATTTCACTCCTTACCCCAGGAAACATATTTTTCATTTCCTAGGATAAAGATTTACCTTTAGCTGTTGAAATAATACATGCCATTATAATTTACAAATTTGTTCAGATTGATTTCCTTCTTCTATATTATCTAAATTAATATCCTATAAATCATTAAAATCTAAATTATTAAGCTAAAAATTTAATTGAGCCGCGTCACTCTCATAAAGAGAATGAACATTATCATTTAAATCTACATATTTAATAATCTAAGGTTTTAAATCATGAGGAGTTGATATATCTAAATATACCTCTGTAATATTATCATTTACTACGAAATTAAAATACTTTTCAGCAGTATCTAGAGTTAACTTATAGTAATTACCGTTTCTATCTTTATAAAAGACTGTATCTAGGGGATCGGCATTAGTTTGGCTACTTAATCTATGACCTGTTTCTTTAATTAACCTTTCAGCAAAATCAGTATCTTCTATTTTTCCCTCAGATAAAGATTTATTATCTTCAATATCTTTAATTATTTGTAACAATTCTTTAGAAGATATTCCACTATTTCTAGCATCATCTAATAAGAAAAGTATGTCATTCTAAGAAACTAAATATGCTATATATAAATTTACAAGTTCATCGGTTGTAAAATCAGATAGAATATCCTCGTAATCTTCAAATGTATTTCTCATCTATTTAATTAAATCATCATATTCTAATTCTTTATCATTTACAGTAAATAACTAATAAGTATTACTAGATGGATTTATTACACCCCCTAATCCTGAATATTTACGTCTTAATGCTAATTTATTCAACTACTAAATATTATAAGAATGAAATGCTGAATAAAATAACTAATCAGAAATTGGAATAAGTCCATTTAATTTTTCTTGGCATAATTCAACAATAGCCGTTTGTAAATCTATACCATTTGTTTCTACAGTTTTACTTATATCTTTTGATAATTGCCAAATAATACGTTCTGCTGTATCTTCGTTATATTCAATATTAGCCGCTATTGCAACTGTTTTCATGTTTCTGCTTATAATTGAAGCAATTGCTCTATATACATTATTAGCTTCTTCTCTTGTATTTCCATTAGTTGCAAGTGCAGATAAAGTTTGTCTTGGCTCAGTTGCTTCTGAACCATCTTCAATATTATGGAATACATCCATTTGAACTCTAAATAAAGCGGTATTAATTTTTGATGTTAATAACTAAAGATCTTTTTCAGTATAGATTTTTTTATTATTAATATTAGTTGGCCCTCTTTTAATAAGAGTATCAGAAGCAACAATCGCTATAAATTTATCTCGTAAAGGCTAATTCACTGTTTCCTAATTATATACTCCTAACTCTTTTAATTTATCCTAATTAACAGATCCAATATTTATAACATATCCATATAAAGCATTCAAAGAACTATCACTATATTCTAAAATTCCTTCATTATTTAAAGACATACTTTCAGTTCCCCCAAGCGCCATAAATAATCCATAAATATCTATTATTTTAACATTATTAATTTTTAAAGACGGAGGAATAATTTGTTCCTATAATTCCTATCCATATTTATTAACTTCTGTTATAATAATATCGTATGTATTTACTCCTATTTTTTTAAACCCATTTAATTTATAATAATGAAGTCCATGAGAGAAGTATATTGATTTTTCATTATTTGCCATTTGAGGAATAAAAGGTTTGCCTAAGAACGATTTAGTTAAATCGATATCTTCGTTTTCCCAACTTATATTAGACATTTTTTTAAATAAATCTTGAAGATTATATTTAGATCTTGTTGAATTTCTCATATGCCAATTATTTATAAGATATTCTGCCCATTTATAAAGAGTAGAATAATAATCATCTACATGCTCTCCTAAAGTTTTTCTATTAATACCTTTAAAAGGTGATCCAGCCATTGATGCTGATTCCATCATAGCATAAATATAGTGTATTCTTCCTGCACCATTATCTATTTCAAGATCAGTTGTATCACCCAGAGGATTAAATACTTCTTCAGTAGGCCCTTCTACATGAGCGGCATTAATCTATTTAGAAACTCCTCCTAATAATCCCTATGCAAAAGAATATCCTGTACCAGGAATAGCTACAGTTCTTTTTCCAGCAGCTTTAAATCGTTTATCTGCTTCTATGATACTAGATGTTTCATCGTCAAATTCATTATAATCTTCCATATTTTTTATAGTATCAAGAGACGGACTTTTAAAGTCTAAATCTAACATTGCTTCTCTAAAAAGAGATTCAAGAACTAATTTTCTTTCAATTAAATAAGATAATGGAGCATCTGTAATACCTATTTGTTCTTTATAGGCGGTTAATAAATCACTTCCTCTTTTTGTTTTTAACTCTTTTTCAAGATCTTTAAACCACGGATGCTTTAAATTTTTTCCTACATAATAAGACATTTTTTTGCGAAAGCTTCCTAATGTCTTTACCTACGCATATTTATAATAAATATTTTTATTTAAAGCTATTTTTTTAGTTCCCTTTCCATATATACAATAATGGAGTTCTTTAGTTAGCTGTTTATTAGGATTAGTTCTAAGTAAATTTTCTATATCTTGTTTAGTAAAAGTAGATAATTTATCATTAATTATATTCCAAGCACGTGTAATATAATCATCATATTTTTGTTGTATTTTAGTTAATTTAGTACTATCTAAACTACCTAAATCCATACTAATAATATCATCAAGTGTCGGCTTTTCTTCATCTAATCCTAATTGAAGAATATCATTCCAAGTATCTATTATATGTAATATAGTGTCTATAGCTAAATTTCTTTTATAAAAATAAGCTACTTCCATGATTTCATCATTAGTCAACGAATTAAGAGATCTATTATTATATTTCTCTATTGGAGTACCTTCTAATTGTAATATTCCATCCAAATTAACAAGATTAATAAATATTGAAGCTTTATCTGAAAGAGTCATAAGTTGTACTCCCATAGTATGACCATTTGAATCTGCTCCTAATCCAAGAAAAGTACCTAAAAATGAATTAAGATAAGCTTCTCTTCCAGATGAGTTATTAGCAGGATTAGTTCCACTTTTAAAAAGAGTTTCTAAGTTTAATCCAACTGGTCCCTAAAAAGCCTAATTAATATTTAATTTATCTCCATTATTAAATTTAGAAATAAAATTCTAATTTCCAACAATAAAGTTTAAGTATTCTCTATTTTTATTATTTTGTTTATAATTCTAAATTAAATAAGTCTAATCAAAAATTGTTGAACTAAGTCTATAAATAGGAATCTGTTTACCTTCTTTATTTCTTATTACTGTAATAGGAATATCTGCTTTTATATCAGCAATGGCCTAAATAAGATTTGTATAATTATTTTTATTTATAGCTGTTTCTCTTATAAAAGAACTATCGAATTTTTTCGCAAAATTTGCTTCAAAATTATCATTTCCATTCCGTAATACATACTAAATATCATTTTTAATAGTATTTATTACACTTTGTATAACTTGATATTTTTTATCTGTAGTAGCATTAGCCATTGTTGGTAATATCTCATCTACTGATACCTAAAAAATAGAATAGAATAATTCATTAAAATCAGAATCTTCTGATGGATCTTTTACTTGATCAATACTAATTGGACTCGATTGCTATAATATAGGATTTCTTTTATCTACGTCTAATTTTAATATATCAAATATTTGTTCTTTTATATACTGAGTAATATACGAAGTTCCTCTAAATACATGAGCAACATTAATAGTTCTAATTGGGCTACCCTAATAATCAGGATTATTAAATGCAGAATATTCTAGTAATACAGGAGCAGCATTTTTTACTATTTCTCCAAGTAATACATCTTCTAGATTTAATATCTACGTTACATTTTTTACTCTACCGCTTTCAAATAAATCTTTATAAATTTTTCTTACACCTATAATATCAGAATTTTCGTCAGTAGTATATAGCCAATTATATACTGGAAGAATTTCTTTTCTAAATTTTTTTAAGCACTCTAATTCCCCATTTAGACCCATTTCCATAAATCTTTTTACAGCTTTACCTATATCATTTTTAATAAGTAAATTTGGGTCGTAAGTACTATCGCTTTTATATCTAATATGATATTCATCTTCTGCTTCTCTAAGAAGTGATGCTAAAACAAAAGCATCCTATGAAGTCATATAAGCACCTTTAATAGGTCTATCATTAGCATCTACTTTATTAATAGTTCCTAATATAAATTTACCTAAATTAGAAGCATATAAATCTGATCCATATGTAGTTAAATCATCTATACTCCATATATCAGGCTAATTTCCTTCTAAATCTTTAGTATATTTCATATTAGATACGTTTCCTAAATTTTCCTAATTTATTGTCAAAATTTTAGGAAGAAATTCTGAAACTAATTCATCGAAATTATTTAAAATGAATAAAGCACTAAATAATTCTAAGTTATCTCCGTTTATATTATATAATTTAGAAATATTGTCGTTAATAAAACTAGTGATTGTAGAAGATGTTAAGATTTTAACATATGCTTCATAATTAACAGATGATTTACTTCCTAAATATTTAAATATCTAACTAGATTCAGGTGTATAAATACTTCCGTCTACGAGAATAAATGTTCCTTGTATAAGAGAACTATTAATAATTAATTTAACCAATTCGTTTTTAAACTAGGCAATTTTTAAATTAACATCTCCTGATGTTAGAGGAACTCTTAATACTTTTTTCCCATCTTTATAATTAGTATTATCTAAGAAAATTGCTTTAAACATTCCTGTTTTAAACATATGTTTCATATGTCCAAAAGCAGAATTAGCATTCTAATATATAGTTGAAATATTTGCAAAATCAAGACTTTGATTCTATAGTTGAGGAGTTTGTTCTCCATCAACTATAGAAACAAAAGATAGATCTATATTATTTTGCTTTAGAATAGTCTATATTTCTTCTGCAGAAAGAAATCCTTTTTTACTATCACATAGTTCTTTAATTTTATCACTAAAATCTTCAGAATCTATATTTGTAGTCTTTAAGAGTTTCTATAACTCATCATTAAACTAATTCTATATTATATTACTTATTGTACATGTTCTTGCCATATTAAATTTTAAGTTTAGCAATTATTAACATTTCCATTAATTCTATCTATAAACTATTGGATAATTTTATCTGACGATTTAGCAATATCATTAAATTTTAATTCTCCTTCTTCTGTTAAATAAGAATTTTCTAGTACTTCTCTTAATTGTTCTTCAGTAATAGGTAATCCAGTTTTTGCTTTCTCAATTTGCTTTTTTATATTATCAGAATTAATTTCAGAAAACTCAATTTCCTCAAGTATATTCTAAGGTAATATAGATTCAATTGTAATTTCTTCTTTTTTAGATTTAACCTTTACAAGTGGATTAGAAGTAGATGCTACTTTTTTAGGAGCAGTCGATATTTTAGTAGTAGATGGAATGGAAATTTCCGGAGATTTAAGTATATTTTCTAAAGTTTCTTTAGTAACACTAAATCTTGGTAATTCATAATACCCAGTAGTCATACCAAGTCTCCATTCATTATTTTGATAATCTACTTCACAAACTCCATTTTTATCAACAATTTCCTTTGGAACTACATTGTAGTATAAATTTAATCCTAAATTTTTAGGGTTTATTTTTGTTGATTTTCCTTCTCCTAAATGAATTTCAACAGTTTCATTATCGCTGTCTATTTTTCCTATAATATTATCTAATAGAATATAAAGTGTATTTTTGTCAGATAATAAAGTATTAACTGTATTAATATTTGGATTTTTAAGAAATGTTTCTATATTCTAAATAACATTTTCATATTTATTTAATTTTCTTAAATATCCAATTAATCCATCGTTTCCAGTTTTTCCTCCTAAAAACTATACTAATTTACTTACATTTGATTGATCAATAAATTTAGTATTAGGATTTTTTAATATTTTAAATAGTAATGTTTTATAACTAAATAGAGTTAAAATTTGATTTCTTCTTTTAGAAGTTTTATCTCCATTATCATCTTTAAACTCGCTTAATATCTAGAAAATATTATTTGGATCTACTTTCTTTGGATCAACGATAAATATATAATCTGTTTTTTCATCTCCTACTTTTGCAGTAGGTACAAAAGATGCTCTAATCATATATCTTCCAGATAATAAGAAATTACCGTCTTTATCAAAAGCTATCTAACTTATAGCGGGATTATATTTTTCAGCATATTGAATAAATTTATTTTTACCTGTTGCATCAACAGCAGCTGTAACAAGCTTAACTTCTTTTATTATCATTCCGGAATCTATCATATTCTATATACTTATAAACTATTCCTAGCTTCCATAGTTCTATACAAATCTTCCAAAATGTGTTCCTACTTGATTAAATTTAATATTTGGATATACTACTAATTTCTAAAATTGTAATTTATCTTTAGCATCTTTTTCTAAAGATTCTACTAAATTAGCTAATTCAATTTTTGTAGATACTTTCTATGCAGTACGCATAGTTGAACTTTTAGGCATACATCCTACAGTAATATATCTATCAAAAGTTTTACTATTAATAGTAAATTTAATCTTTTGTGCTCTCAATAAAAGTACATTCTATGATATAATTTCATTAGGATTAAATCCGAATTTATATAATGAAAAATCTAAATTAGAATCTGATTGTATACCAACTATAGAATCTTCATCTTCAATTATTAATGAATCTTTAAAATCAGATAATACGCTATTAATAGATCTATTTCCAGATATTTTTTGTAAAAACTTTTTAATATCTTTACAATATTCAGATTTATCATTTAATAATTTTTTTACTATTTTAATATCTTTATTAGCATAAAGTAAAATATTTTTTAACTTAATAAATCCCCTAACTTCGTCTTCTGTAAATTTTAAATTTAATCCGTCTAAATCTAAATTTATATCTCTATTACCAGATTCGTATATTTCACCATTAAATGAAGCTCCTATATGATTATAAAATCCATAGCCATAAATATCTGATTCTTTTTCTGGTTCTGTTGTAACAGTCGTAGGTGGAATAGGAAGTTCTACTGGTTCTGAGGGAAGTGTTACTTCTTTTTTAGTCATAGATTCTTCAGATTCTTTTGTTTCAGACACAACTACAGAACTACTTTCCCACCCGTTTAAGATTTTATCTATATCAGAAATTCGATTAGTTTTTATTTCACTATTTTTCTATAATCCAGGTAATTTATAAATACTTGGCTTAGTACTTTTAGTATTATGTATATTTAAATTATTTTGAATATCCTATGGTAATACAACCACACTACCTTCTTGAGATCTAGTAAGTAAAGTATATAGTTTCTTTATTATTTCTACATTAGATAATGCAGATATTTTACTCATATCTACAATACAATACTTTGATTCTTCTCCCTATACAGCGTTTGGATGAATTTTTTCAGGAGATTTAAAAACACATTTATCAATAACTTTTTTACTTTCTAATATAGACTTTAATTTAGTATTAATTAACTGTCCATTATCATCAAGAGGAGAAATTATCATAATTTTTTCATCAGATTCAAGAGAGGATAGTATCTTATCTATATAAGATTCTATCTATTCTATCTATCCGACTACTTTGTCTCCCTATAAAGTTATATCATCATAATATTTAATAGTAAGTCCTGTACTTTTTATATAAGCATCTAAAGCATCACTCGCTTTACTAGAGTCATTAGTCTATTTATAAGTATTATAATAAATATCTAATGCTACCTAAAATCTATCAATATTATCTTTTTTATTAACATTAGCAGGTCTAGAACTAATTCCAAGTCTTGGACCTTTCCAAGCGAATACATTATCAATATGGGCCTCACTAAAACTTACTGAATCAGGAGCTTTTAATAAAGCAGATTCTTGATAAGTATCTCCTAAAGTAATTATTTTAAATCCAAAATGTTTTGCTGCTAAATCTAATAATTGAAGTTCTGCTGTATTAAAATGAGTTACTTCATCAATAACTAATATATTTGGAATATCTACTAAAGTATTAAATATATCATTATCAAGAGTAATTGTTTCAGATAATCCTAGATAAGTTCCCTTACTTACAGGAATTTCTTTAATCAAACTCTCTAAATTAGCTAAAGTCTCTGGTTTAATAAATTTATTTAAAATACCCTGTTTATCTGATACATTTCCTGCAGGTATTTCAATACCTAAGGATTTACTTAATTTATTAGCCTGACCTATATTTGGAGCCGTAGCCCATATAGTTAAATCTGGATTAAATGCAATTAATACTTTAGCAATAGCAGTTGTTTTTCCAGATCCAGATACACCATCTATAAATGTTATAGTGTTTGTATTAGTAGGAGCTCCATTTCCATGTCTAATTATATAATTTTGAATATAGTTATGTGCATTAGTACTATCTACAAGAGCAGAATATGCAATTTGAGTATTTAATTCCTAAATAAATAAGGGAACCATTTCCTCATCTTTATGTGCTTCTAAATAGTTTTTATATCTAATGTAATACTCATTAGCATCTGTTCCTAAAGTTGTAGCTAACCAAACAATCCAATCGTAATCTGTTAGAGTAGTTATGTTTTTATTTAGTCTTGAAGTATCTAAAGCTGATAGCACTACTTTTTCTATATCTAAATTTAATGCATCGAATATCGAATCTATAGCATTTTGTTTTTCGGTTTCTTCAAGTGTTTCTAAAACTTTTTTAAACTGCTCAAACATATTATGCTATACTTTAGCTACTCTAATATATTCAGGTTCTTCTGAATTTTCTAATAGAGTTAAATCATCAGGAGTAAGAATAGAAACTCCTTTTACCTATAAAGCAGAAGCATTATCTTTTAATTTTTTAATTATAAGAGAATTAAATTTATCTCTAGTTATCTTATCTTCCTATACTTGAGATTCAGTATTCATGGAAGACAGTCTTTCTATAAAATCAAGTTTATTAATTAATAAATCAATATCTGCACTTATAGTATATATTTCTTGACTAGATAAGGTTTCGTATTTATCAGCATTTTCTCCATTTTTGAATTTTTCAAGATACTTCTTTACTTGGCTATTGTAACTAAATAAAGTTCCTGGAGCATTAATAGAATCTTCCATTCCCGCAAGAATTGCTTTAGAGATTTCTAATATAGCTCTTGCGTTTTTAATCTATTCTATTATATCTGGCATTTTGATATATTCTGAAATATCATATAATCCAGAAAGATTGTCTGATTCATTTTTTAGTAAATCAAATATAGTAGTATTTACTTCTGGAGCTAATTGAAAAGATAATTCTCTTAATAAGTCATACAGAGGATTATCTGTCGTTTCTTTTACAGATATATCTTTTAAAAACTCTAAATCTTTATCCTATTCATTATCTTTAAAGATAAAATTAATACTATCTTGAATAACTTCTTTTAATTTATTTAAATCTTCCTAACTAATAACATTATCCCCTTCTTCTGCCAAAATTTCCTATTCCATAAATTCAGCTAATTTTGGCTTTATATTCGTTTCTCCGTTTTCTAGTTCTTCTCTAAGCTGATTTGTAATTTTTCTGATAGCATCTTTAGATAGATAGAATCCCTATCCATCATTAAGCTCATACGTCCATCCACTAATTTTACCAGTTAATGGAAGCAAGAATTCATAATTAGCAATTTCGTCAATAATTGTCTTTTTTATCCTTTTAAGTAATTCTCCGTCTATTGCTTCCTATTTAGATAAATAAGTTTTAATAGCTTGTTTTGCAAGATTATTTTTAAATTCTATATTAGTTTCAAAACTTCTAAGTTGATTTACAAATAAGTTTAATCCTTCTTTTCTTATTGGATCTTTTTCTGAATCAGCCTCTTTTTGTACGCTATCTGCAATAGTATTAAACTAATCTTTTAAAAGTGTATTTAATCTATTATAATCCCACTATTCAATAGGATAATTACTTATTTGTGTTGCTATAGATTTAGATAATGTTTTAAGATAAGAATCAATTTGTTCTTTATCTGAAGCAGTTTTTAAAGTTTCATCATTAGAAGCAATTTGTTTAGCAATTATATTAAACATTTGCTTTCTATCTTCATCTTCTTCATAAATCTATTTAATAATAGGTTCTATAATTTCTTCAGGATTAACTTGAAGTATATCCTCTAAAGTTGCTCCTTGCAATCCAGATTTCTAAGTAGCTTCAGAAAGTTTTAATAGAACATTATACATTCCTGATTCCTAATCTAAGATATCTGCAAAGTTCCAATTAGTTTGAGATAGTATATCCTCAAATGTTTTTCGGCGTACATCTAAGTATCTTTTACTATATTCTTTAAATTTAGGAGAAAAAGATGGAGATAATAAATCCATGGTATCAACTAAGCGTTTTATTTGCTATTTTTTATCAGACATAGCTTGCCAATCTGCATACTGACTCTTAATCTCTTCTTTATTTTCAATCTCATTCCACTCTTTACCAGTTACAACTTTAGCAAACTAATAAATAGAAATATTACTAAGATTGTCCCTAATTGCGGGATTAAGGTAAGCAAGAGCCGCTTTCATATAATATTCTTCCTATTCTCCATTTAAATAAGATTCTATTTTTTGTTCTAGCTCTTTTTTCTTTGCTTCATTTTTCTTTATTGTTGCCTTTTGTGTTTCAGAAGGATTTTCTTCCTATAATTGAGTATCTAATTCTTGCCGTACCTATACAAGATCTGCAATAGTATTATCAAAATCATCAAGAATTAGATTATTAATATCTGATTCTTTTATAGCCTATAAAACACCATAATCTCTAATTACTTTTGATAGTAATTCGTCTCCTGAAATATTTGCATCATATTGTCCTAAAAGTCCTTGTAAATATTCTATATGTTGAATTACTTTATCAGCAATAACTTCTCCTCTAGTTTTTTCATTTCCAGCAGATACTTCAATTAGCTCCTCATTCTAATTAAAAGGAATTGGTGATACAAAATTATCTCTTTTTCCTAACTATCTTGCTAATTCTTTATATTGTTCTGCTTCTCCATTTTGAATTCCCTTTATAAGATCTAACTCTGTATCTTTAGGTATTTTTTGACCTCTAAATAGAGGATTTATATATCTATCCTATAAATGAAATAATCCTCCACCTAAGAATCCTCCAAATGCATTCTGTGCATAACGAAGTAATCCTTCTTTAGAAAAAGTATTATCAATAGTATTAAAAGAAGCTGCTTTATTTTTTTCTCCTAAAAATCCAAAACTAGAAAGAGCATCGAAGGCTCCTTTAGTTAAATCCATCATAGCTTCTTCAGAGATTTCCTCTATACTTTCTGCTAAAGATCTAGTCCAAAATTCAGAAGTTCCGTCTAACAATTTATAATAAAGATTTTTAGTACCATTAAACGCTTTAGAAAAGATATTAGCAAATTCTTTCTATTGGGCTTCTTTAGATAAACCAGAAAGAGTATTAACACTTCCTTCAATTCTATCCCATAAAGTTTTAAGACTTTCTCTAGTAGCTTTATTAGCAGCAAACTCATTATATCCAACTAATTCGTCTAAGAACCAAGAAGATATTTTATCATCTAAAGTATTCATCATTAAATACTAAGTTAGAGTAGAAGTAAGTGCTGCTGTTCCTGCAACTCTACGACTATATCCTCCTTCCAATGCTTCTTTATAAACATCAGCAGATGTTAATAAAGCCATGTATCCTAAAGATAAATTTCTAGAAAGTTTACTCTATTTAGAAATTAATTCTTTTAGTTCGGGAGTCTATGCAGCAATATCTTTCCAAAAACTCTATATGCCCTCTTTAGTTGGTTTTACTTTGCCCTATAAAATAAGATTAGATAATTCTGCAGAATGTTTTTGTTTAAAACTAGCAAATGCTTTTGCATTAGCACTATCCCAATCAAGTCTAGTTAATTTAGAAAGAGATGCTGCTGCTCTCATTTGGAATAACTATCCAAATACATCGGCAACTGTTTGTCCTATAGATTCTAATCCGAATGGTTTTTGTTGTCCTTCATCAGACATACTAGAATCAAACCTCCTAAAATAGTTCTCTAGCACACTCATAGAATCAGTAAATCCTGTGTTTTTGTCTCCAACTACTAATCCCTCTAAGGCTTTAGCAAAAGTAGGAAGAACTGAACCCATAGCAACAGCAGCAGTAATTCCTCCCCATACTGAATTAACTCCTGGAATAAGATAAGGAACAATAGCGACTGCAGTTTTCATTACAGTCCCTATTGCTGATTTTTCTTTATCGTCTGAATCAAAAACGTCTATCTTATTTAACCAAGAGTCTTCTTTAGTGAGAATATCAGAAAGTGCTACAAACTCTTCATTATATCCTTCTTTTTTTCCAATAGTTTCAGTAAAAAACTATCCATCTTCATTGAGTCTATAATCTCCCTTTTTATGCTTTACAGTTCTCCCTGTAATAGGATCTATATGTTCTCCATCTTCATGCCATTTTGCATAAACAAGGGGAGCGGAAAATAATCCCCCAAAAAGTCCTAAATCTTCTGCAGATTTATCTAAATATTTTCCAGTTTTTGTGTCATAAATCTTACCTTTCTACGCTAATTCCCTAACACTCTTATTTGATTCCTCTGTTCCATAAATACTAGCTATTCCGGTAATTTGATTAAATGGATTGCTTATTCGAGAAATAGAGTATTCTGGTTCTTGATATTTAGCACCTTGTGGAGCATATAAATCATTTTGATTATAATCAATTAATTCTTTAATCTATTTAGCTGTATCTTTAAATACTAAATCTGAATACTTTTTTGATGCTAATGTATAAGCCTAATTAAATAATTCTTCATTAAATTTTCCATTTTTATCTAAAAAATTATTTTTAATAAAATCAGAAGACTTATATACATCAGGGGTAAGTAACTATGTATTATTAGCATTTAATCCTGCCTATATTAAATCATTTATGTTAGAATCTGGATTATACAATGTAGATACCAGAATATCGTTCTCTTTTAAGTTCTCACTAATCATAATAACACAGTTGATGATGGTTGGGCTATTGGTTTAGCCTATTCTCTCTAAATTAATTGTTGATAAGTATGTGCTGGTACTCGTGCTCCATTTCCTGTAATAGTACCCGCATCTATCTAACCTGTTCTACTAAGTTTCATAAATATAGGAGCAGCAATAACATCTGTGGAAAAATCAAACCAACCTGTTGGAAATGCTCTAACAGCATCTCCCTTATTTCCTTTATTAGCTGTTCCATAAATTTGTCTTATTTTCTATAAAGCGGCATCTTTAGTATTTCCCTATAAAATATAAGAATAACTATTATCATCCGGATTAATTACTTCATCTGAGGTAAGTCCAGTAACTACTAAGAATTGTTGCATTGTAGGATCTTTGCCTATAAAGTTCCCCTCTGTATCTATTGTACCATTTATTCCTTCTTCAGCAAGTAACTAACTTATATCTTCTTTTTTAAGATTTGGGTTCTATTTAACCAGCTATCTTATTTTTTCATATGCTGCAAGACGACTAAAATCTACACTCCCATCAGCCTTTGTAGGAGCCCATACGTTTACTACCTCTCCTCCATTATATACGAAATTATCTAACATATAAGGAGAAATTTTTTGGTCTCCGAAATAGATTTGATCTTTTTCTACTAAAGCTCCTACTCCTGTATTAAGTGCATCTGAAAGAATAGACATAGGAACTATCTCGTCTTTAGCATTAACTAGTTGTCCTAATCCATTCCCATGTAATGTTAATGCTAAGTCAGGATTATATTTATTTACTATGGTATAATCTACTTTTCCCAAAGTTCCCTACGCAAGCTAATCTAATCCTTTCATTGTTACTTCGTGAGCTTTACTTCCATCAGTACCTGCTGCTTTATTAAAGCCGCTACTATAGTCTAATAATTGTTTGTCAATAATTTTTGACTAAGTTGTAATTGCTCCAAGGATAAGATTCTATATATAATTTCCACTTTTATCGAGATTCCCTCCTTCAGCAACATATCTTCCCGTAAGTTGATATCTCATGTTTCGAGGAAGTACTGAATAAATATAATTAAATGCTTCATTTATATTAGACCTTGTAGCTTCATCTGTAACTTTAAGAATAGAATCTAATCCTACTCGTTCTCCAATATTATATAAAGTTTGTAAAGCCTATAACTGAGATTCTGTAGGTCTTCTAGCAGCTTCTCTTCCTACATAAGAGGCTATATCAGTATATGCTTCTGAGGTAGAAGATGCTTGACCCATTGTCTTTACAATATCAGAGATAAAAGACTGAATTTTAGTCATTCCTATATTATTATTAATAGCCTAAGTAAGAGATGTATCAAAAGCCTGTGTTGGATTAAATTTTCTCTATTCTATTAATTCATTTATAGTTAAAGCTGCTCCATGTTTCTCTGGATCATATTCTCCTAAATTTACTTGAGATATTTTACCATTTTTACCAGCTATATATAATTGACCTCTATCTCCTACTGCTATTTCTCCTAAAGCATCTTGATTTGTTGCTCTTTTTTCTGCTTCTTCTAGATATTTAGATTGTTGCAAAATTCTATTTGCCATTTTTCTAATACTACCAATCTGAGAGGCAGAAGGAGATAATCCCATCTTTATATGATTTTCTAAGGCTGATACCTAATCTATAAATTCATCCATATCCACAGGAATTGCTTTACCAGAAACCTCTTTTAATAGATCGTCAGAAAGTAACTTCTAATTATTTTGCTATACCTATGACTATGTCTATTGTCCTTTAAAAGGACTTGTCATTACTTCTACTGCTGTCATTTAAATATACTTCTTAATAAGAGTAATGTCTATCTATCTAATCGGGTTAGTTCTAACTGCAAATCTTTTTGATATTGTTTAGATTTCTCTATTGCTTTTTTATCAACATCGTTATTGCGTTCTCTGTTATATTTAACCCATTTCATAAACGAATCATTATTTTTCAGAGATCCTCCCTCTTTTTGAGATGTAATATATTGTCTTCTGTAAATTCTATTATCTTTATTAGGATCATATCCAAACCATCCCGCTGTTGAATATTGTAATGGAAAGAAAGCATTTGCAGAATCATATAATCTCTATAACCTAAGTGATTCCTATTGATATTTTTCTCGAGCACTATTTAGTTCTGTAGCATAAGCAGTATTAAAATCTGATGCTGCATCAGGATTATCTTTTAAGTATTGATAATATTCTGCTTTTTTCTATTCTATAGTTTTAGAAGAATCATAAAATATATTTGCCCACTCATTCTAGTTAAGCCAATCTCTAGAAGTCCTATTTGATTCTAAATCGGCAGCTGCTTTTGATTTTATAAATAAATCATTAAACGCTTTAGATTTCATGGGATCTTCATAAATACTATTATAAGGTTTACCTATTTCGTATAAATCTGCCTTATAATTAGTCATATTTTTCTCTTTAAGAAACTAATCTTGATTTATTTGTTCTGATAAAGAATATTTATTCCAATCAGCATTCATATCATTAGCATACTACTGAAAAGCTTCTCCTATTTTAGCATCTCTTTGCTATTTAGCAGTTATTTTTGCATTATGTCCAGCTACAAGATTATTTATATTAGCATTACCAGTAGCTACGCTAGAATAAGCATTTTTATTTGCTATATTATTAATATTTTGAGCAGATTGACCATAAGCATTAGCCTAATGCATTGCTCCCTACATTCTTAGCTAAGAAGCCTATTCGTTTCCTCTTAAAAGAATATCATTAGCAGCTTCAGAAGAAGATGTTCCAGATGCGGCTCTTGCAGCCTAATTCTATAATTTAGCAGCTTCGTTTTGATAAACTTGCCCAGTAGTAAATGCTTCATTAGTTAATATTCCTTGTTCATATGGAGCTTCCTATAAAGGAACTTTCTTTTTTAATTCAGCATTATATAACTTTTGAGCAGTAAAAAGATTATTACCTAGATTGGCACCATGCACTATAGCAGGATAAATAAATTTATTACCTTTATATTGGGACTCTTCTGATGGTCTCTATAATGTTACAAAGTTTGTCTTTTTATCTTCTGTATCTACTTCTTCAAAATTAGTTCCTATACTACCCGACTTGGTACCTTCTCCGCCAGAACCAACGCTAGAAGGAGATTGTGTCTTTCCTTCATTTAAATTACTATCTCCATTAGAACTTGTTGCAGTTAATAAAGTTGGAGTAAGATGATAATATCCCATTTTATTGTCTTCTCTAAAGTGTTTAAATGTTTCATTCCAACTCTATTGTAAATTCCCATTTGCATCAAATAATTTATTATTTCCTGCCAACCTGTCAAGTTCTTTCAAATACGCTAAAACTTCAGGATTCTTTGTTGGATCAGAAGTATAAATATAATTAGTAAAATCCTAATATCCTTGTGATTCTTGTAATTGCTCAGCCTAAGTTTTTCCATCATTTTGCCAAGCAATAGTCTAATTGTTTGCAGCTGTATTAAATTTATTAGGGACAAAACTTTTCATAAAGTCAGTCCAGTTATAGCGAAGAGGCTGAGCAGGAGCTGCGAACTTAATCACAGGCCCCTGACTCCGAATTTTTGTATAATTAATATTACTCATTGTTTCTTGTAAGTGGATTTAATTGAGCTTTATGATAGCTATATATAGCATCTGCTGGATACCAAATTCTCTATCTTACAGGGCGTTCTGCCCAATTAACAAATTTAGGCCACCAATTCATATTTTTTTCATAAGTCTGTCTATCCCTATATACTTTAGCTCTAGCTCTAGCAAATGCCTATTGATGTAATTCGGGATAAGCGGCCATAACTGCTTCAGGTCTAGACACTTCTGACATAGAAGATATATCTTGAGGAGACCAGAATTTCTTTGTAAAAATATTTTTACCTCTTGATTCAGTCTATGTGTGAATTAAATCAGATGGATCTATCGATTCTTTTCCTATTGCACTCCATTTGCTTTTATTTGCTTCACTTGATAGTGCTGCTTCAGCATCTCCTAATTTACCGTCTTTAACAAGTTTATTAACTTCTGTATAAAGTTCTTTATCCATAGCAACAACTTTTTTATCAGGAGTCTAAACATAAACTTTATTTTTATCAACTAAAGAATCTACTTTAGGTAAAGGCTTGTCTTGTGGCTAATTTCTGCGGCCTTCTTTTTTAGCAATTTTGCCTCTATATGTATTGAGTTCTTCAGGCTAAGCCTAAGCTCCTTGTGCTTCTAATTGTTCTATTTTTTTTCTAGCTAATACAGATTTTTCACGATCTACTCTTTCACTAAATGCGGCAGCAGATTTTTTAACACCGTGCTTTCCATATTTTGAAAAGCCTTGTGATCCCAATCCCGTTGCTAATTTTAATACATTAGTTATATTAGCCCAATCGTTTCTATCTAATTTCTATCCAGATGTTACTTTACCAAGAGTATGATAAGTATTGGGATCGAGAACAACTCCTGATGCTCCTATAACGTTCATGACTTTAGGAAGTATTTTAGCTATAGATTTAATAATTTTGGGGGCTTTCGCACCGAAAGCAGCGCCTGCTGTCATTCCCACGTTTAACATTAGATTTTTAGTGGCATCCCATTTGCTTAAAGCATCATCAGAATAATCTGCAATAGTGTCTAATACTGTAGAACCAATTCCTGCTCCAATAGCAGCAATAGAACCAACGCCTCCTGTTACTGCTCCTGTAGCAGCTAATCCTAGTCCTGCTATATCTCCAATAAGAGCAGTTACTCGAAGGCCATCTTGCCAAGTAAAAGTATCTTCAGCAGAAGCTTGCTATTTTATAGATCTGCCCTCAGTATCTGCTCGCTATTTTAGAGATTTAAGGTCGTCAATATCACTCTATACTTTAGATCTCATTTTAGTTGCTGGAGATACCTTTGTTCCTTCAAGTGCTTTAATTATTCCTCCATTTTTTTCAGAAGCAGGGAAATGTAATCCTCCATAAACATATCTTGCTAAATCTTTAAATGTATTATAATATTTACTATATTTACGATTTCCACTCTCTATATCTCTTTTTAAAATAGGATATAAATATGCAACTATTTTTTCAGTATGTTCAGCGTTCTTTTCATCAAATAAATTTTCATATAAATTTTGCTAAGCTTTATTAAGAGAATTTCGATCAGATTGTCCTTTTTTATAAAGAGAAAGTATAATAGGAAGAGTAATATCTTCTGGATTTTTATCTGAAGTAAATCCTCTATCCTAATTAAAACTTTGAAATTTTTCATCATCTAATCCCAATCCTTCTAATATACTTGAAGTTTTTTTAGCTGAAAATAGATTTCCCATATTACTTATACCATTTATATTTTCTGTTGCTAAATCTCTAGGGGTAACAACATTTTTTAAATTATCGAGATATTTTAAAAATTCAGTATCATAACTAATCTAATCTTCCTCAGATTTTAGTTTATTTCCTGTAGTAGTAAATTTACTTCTATCTGTATCAGTTAATTTAACAAATTTATTAGTAGCAGGATCAAATTTATATAATAAAGCTTCAGGTCCAAGAAAGTTTAAATGACCATATTTATCTATATTTTGCCTTAAATTATCTGCTGTAACAAATATAGGAGTATCACTATCAAAATAACTAGATACATCCGCAAACTATGATTTTACTATAGGAGCACCATCGTCTCCAACCTATGAAAGGAATATATTATAGTCTTCATTATCTGTATAGGTAAAAGGATTAAAATTAGTATCATTTATTAAATACCTATTCTAATTTTTCTAGGAATCTACAGTCTAATGTAATCCAGCATAGAAAGGATTATCGTTAATATCAAAGTATCTTCCCATATTTCCAAATACTATTTGTCCATCTTTTATAGCGTAGCCCTATTCATAATTATCTCCAGAACTAAAGTCAGTATTAATAAAATATTGATCTTCTAATTTTTTTCCGGTACTATCAAGAATATACTATTTCCCGTCTTTAGTATAAATACTATATCCAGGATTTCTACCAAGAAGCTAATCAATATAAGTTCCAGTAGTTCCAGAATACTTGGTATATCCAACAGGACCACCAGTTGCACCATCTGAATCAGTTGCTACTGCATCCATTCCTAAATATTTTCTTATATCTTCAGGATTATAACCAAGTCCATCAATAGCAGCCATTAAAGAATTATAATCAGTCGCTGTAGATAATTTAGTTAGAGCATTATCTAGTGCTGTATCATTAGTTCCTACTAACTTTACTCCTTCACCTCTATTTTTTGCCTAAGTGATACTATCTTGAATTTTACCTTTTGCTTGATTAAATCTATAATCAAATTTAGTATCATCAGTAAAAACTTTTGGATCCCAACTTCCAGTGTTAAAAGTATGATATGAATCAGTAGTTACATTCTAAGTAGGGGTTTTATCTTGTATATTTGCTTTTCGTTGCTCTTCTACCCATCTACGATATATTTGTGCATAACTAGGTATTCCTGCGGAAGCAGAGTAAGAACTGGAATCATATCCTTTATCCCACCCGTTAGATATCATCTTTTGAGCAATCTCATATGTTCCAATATCATACTCACGTCTTTTTCTCTTTGTATTTGTATCCTATGGATTTTTTACATTATCAATACTAGCGAAGTAACTATCAATAGCCTATTTTGTTTCTGGATCTGCAATATTATACAGTTCTTTAAAACGAGTTTGAGCCTAATCGTATGCCTACCTTCTTTCTTTAAGTGTATTTGCCATATTACTGTATATTAAGAAAAAAGGGAAGAGGATTTAATCCTCCTCCCTACAATTTAACATTATCGATAGATTCGTTGCATTCTTCCACCATTCCTCTGATAAGTAGGAGCCGGTGCTGAAGCTTGTCCTATCATCTATTCTGCAGTTTGCAGAATCATTAAAACAACCTGAGGGTCACCAATTTGCTGCATAAGCATATCTAGTAATTGACCAGCAGCCTCCTGAATCTGAGCATTCGGATCCTAAGCAGGTGCTTCCTGAGAAGCAGGCTCGGTATTAGGATCAGGCATAGGAGCTCCCTCTTGTGCAAATAAAATTTTCTTACTAAGTTTCATATTACAAAAAATTTATTAATAAATTTAATACTTATCAATATTATCTTAATATTCCCAATAAAAATAATAATAATAAAAATTTATTATTTAATAAGAATATAATATATTCTACTATCTTAATTAAGCAAAACTTTGGTCAAATAATGTAGAAACCGCCTACACAACAGCCAGATCTTTGCCATTATATCTAACTTTAACTCTTATAAATTTATCTCTATGTCGCGCTTCCACTTGTTTAGTAAAAGTCAACTCATCCTACGAAATATAAGCATATTTGAAACTAACAGGTCTTACTTCTACTTTCCATAAATCTTCTTTATATTCCATATTTCCTCTAAGCCTTCCATATTTCTTAATATCATTAGCTAATGATTCAGTATGAACTTTATATTCAGATAATTGAGTATCTTCTGTAAAAGCAGTTTCAGAAGAGTTAAAAGTGTAAGCTCCAGATTTATTTTTCCAATAATCAGGATTTTCTGAATACATACCTTTATAGTCGGTAAGTGTTAATTTTAGATAAGGGAGTTTCTAAATAATAGTATTATCCTATAATCCAAATATTTCTGGAAAATCTGAATAAGTTTTTCTTAATTTACCATAAGGAGTTGATAAAACTTCTTTATACCCTATATCTACATTATTTGGAGTATTCCATTTACCATCGGCATCCTTATCAGGAGGGAAATGTTTATTTATCCACCCTATAATTGGTTTATATATATACCATTGATATCCTTCCCCAACAACTTCATATTCAAACTTATATGGTTCAGCTTTATTAGAAATAATCTATAAATTATTAAAGATCTTCTAAACTTGAGGAGATTCATTTACAATAAATTCAAATGACCATTCATGCTATTTACCGTACCAATTTGTAGGTTTAATCTAATCCTAGTTATCATATAATCCTGCTTGACCATGTTTCCATAAGAACATCTTATTAATATCAGACTCTCTAAAATTTATATACTTCCAATTAGGATTAGTAGTTTCTTCTATCTCTCCTTTAGAAAATTTAGGTTCTACTATTGTTGAAACTCCTACAATTGAAACCTGAGATTCGGCTCTTACATCAAATAGTATAAATTTCCATCCCGTACTAAGTTCAGCTATATTCTAAGGAATCTATTCATTAATTGTCAATCCGTTTGTATTTTCTACATAAAAACTAAAATAATTAAATCCAGAAGGAACATCAATAGTAAAATTATTCGAACTTTCAGTAAACATTGTTGCATATCCAGTAAATGCTTTATCTACATCATATTTAGATATAACTGAATAAGTTGTATAATCGTCTTCTATTTTAACTAACTACTAACTAGCTTTATTAGATTTAATTAAAGTAGAATCAATTTCGTCTCTATTAAAGCTAAAATAAATATTATCTATATTACAAGATTCTATAGGTATCCATGAATAGAAAGTTACAAAATTATTTGTGATTTCGTTAAAACATAAATTCCAATATTCTCCTCTTTCCCAATGATGACAATCAAGATTTTTTTCCTAATCAATATTACCAAATTTATCTATCTGTGTAGAATAAATATCCATCTAAACATTTTTATCATTCATTGGAATATCTCTATAATATGTAAACATTACGTCATTTTTAAACGCATTATAATGTGTTTTTACATTAATATGACCCTAATATTCTTTAGTATCATATTCAGAAAGAGTTATATGATCATTTAAAAATTTCTAAACTTTAAAATCAGAAATAAATTCTAATTTAGAACCATCCGGATAAATTCTCCAAATTTTCTTTGCAACTGTATCTACTCCATAAATAAATCCTTTTGGAGTTTTAATTATGGAATCCTTCCACATAGAACCAAAATCTGCGCTAAGAGTTTGAACCTAAGATGGAAGCACCGAAGTTTGACTTAACCAAGGAGATGCCTCTGCCTCAGTTTGGGGCGATCTGTTTACAGGCATCATACCTATCCCATGTTCAAAAATTACTATTAAACTATTTCCAAGAGGAACTAATTTAGTTATAGATCCAAATTCTTTGTTATATTCTTTAAATTGATTACTAAATATTAATCTATAAGAATTAACAAACTACTATGTAATATTGGGTTTAGACCAATAAATTCTATTAAAGAATTCTTCTTTTATAAATGGAACTGCTTTATATCCCGGTCTTCCAATACTACTTATACTTTTTTTAGCTGCTCCATTAATTTTATCAGACTCCAATAGATGATCGTAAACGTTCATTGCCTACAAAGGATAAAAAGATCTTTTTCTATTATGAGCTGCTTCTTCAGTAGCTTGAGTAAAATCAATATCTCGAAGAGCCATATTATAAGAAGAACAAATAGGAAAAGTAATCCACTATCCAAACGATACTGCATTTACATCAGCTCTATTTATAGACGCTAATCCATGTAGCTCCCAATCTTCATCTGATTTAAATAGATTTTTTAACAAATTTCCCTATTCTTGTTCTTGTGGATTAACTTTTTTAATTCCTTCATTTTTTACAAGCTCTTCCATTGTATATCCGTTTGCGGTCTCTAATTTAGTCCAGGGAGGAGTTCCGCCAGGTGGATTTGGCATAGCAATCCTAATTTCAAATGCCTAAGCAATTTCATTAGCAAATTCAGTTTGTACATTATTTGCATGCGCTCTATGAATACCCTTTGCAGTATTTATAATTTGTTCAATATTACCAGTTAATACCGCTAATATTATTGACATTATATTACTTCCAATTTGAGGACTTGGGATATACCATCCATCAGAATCCCTTGTAAGATTACTATGAGTATCGTTTAATATTTCAGCAGTACAGCGTACTGCATAATTTTTACACCAACATGAAGGATCAATAATCTAAGTATTTGTAGGTAACTCTGGATCTATAAAGTTAGTCATCATCCTATGAGTGAACATATTCATAAAGCAATCTCCTCTATAACAAGTAACATTCCAAGTTGAGGTTATATTGTTTCTGAATATTTCAGTAATTTCCATTCGTGGAGATATAGCAGAGTAAAAACTATTATCATTAAATCGTTTCTAAAAATCTAAATATTTAGATTCATTTAAGTGAGAATTATTTACCCTTATGTTTACAATATCTCCATATTCTAATTCTGTATCTCCCATTCCTACATACGCTCCCCATTTACCTCTAATAAGAGAAGTAGAAACTGTTAAATCTTGAGGAGGAGTTCTATTCCATTCGTGATTCACATCGGAAGTCTTATAAGGTTCAGATGGGTCTCCTGCTAAAGATGAAAAATATCTATATCCATCTGTAACAATTTTTGTATCTCTCTAAACTGCAGTTAATGGTATATCGGTGTACCATTTACTACTAGTAAGTTTTACAATATTAGGGTAAGTATGATCTCCGTTATTAGAAAAATTAATATTTCCAATTTTTTCTAATTCAAATTTAGTACCATTAAAAATCTAATTTAAAGATGCAGTATTTAGTTCATAATCAGGGACAAGGAGTGCATTATTAGTAACCTAAGAAGTTATCGTTACAGTATCTCCTTCTGGCTTTAATAACCTCTATTTAGAAATAAAAGATTTAGTAATCCACTTTCCATCCTAGTTTTGTATTACAGGGATGGATCCAAATTTTCTTCCAGTTAATCCTATAACAATACCCTAACTAATAATAGTTGGAATTCTTTTCTATCTTACAAAGAAGAATCCTTTAACATTTAGACTCTATAATAACTCAAGAGCAGAAGTATCCGGCTAATAAGTTCCATCTTTTAATACTACAATTTTTCCGTTTTCTTCTTTTCCTTCCTTTACTCCTATATATTTTAAATTAAATTTAATTCCAATAGGTTTATGAGTAATAACTCCCTATGATGGATTTTCAAATTGAGTATTTTTGTCTATATGTAACCTTACTACTCCTTTAGAATTAAGAAATTTTGCTTTATTAAAAAATCCATCACTTGGTTCTGTAGAATGAGATTTATAAGTTGTAACTTTATTACCATTGTTATTAATAGTTGTTTCCTCAAATAAGTCGGTATCTGTTATTTTTAAACTTAAATCGCATCCCTAAATATTAAACACTGGACTAAGTAGATTATTTTTATAAATAAAAACAATCCCAAATCTATAAAACTCATCATTAAAATACCCAACTTTTTCATAAGAATTTTTTGTATTATAATAAATACCCCCATTACTAAGTCCATAATCCATAGAATTTATATTTCCGAGTTCACCTTCATCATTTACTATTTCGGGAATTATTCTCCAGGCTATCTACTATAATTCATTATAATTCTATTCATAAGAAGATACATTTCCTAAAAATAAAGTATTATCAACAATAGCTTGAGTCTTAGCAGTACTTATATCAGCAAAACTTGTTTGTAATTCAGAGCTATCTATCTAAATGGTTGATTCAGACCCAGTTAATAGTATATCACAAGATTCATTAATGATAGGAAAATTCTAATCAATAAAGAAATACTGATTAACCACAGCTTGAGATTCATCTGTAGTTAATCTTTCATAATATATTTTTATATAATCAAAATTAGGATCTAAGTTATATAATCTAAATCTAATACATTTTTGAGCGTTCTCATTTGCCATTCCCATTCTTATTTTAGTTGTATTAGGTTCTCCCATATGAACTTGAACTATCCCTGATTCTTGAACTATATTGGATAAATTCCCATCAGCATCAGAAAGTTTAAAATAGAATACATACGATCCGCATTTAAATGATCCTCCTGATGTTAATCCTAAATATTGAAGAGTTGGAATTTTATTATAAAGCTTAATAAGCTATGTATCTTCCTATAAAGTTTTTTCTTTGTATATATTAGTTACAGCATTTCCATAATGAATAGGAATTTCAAAGGTTTTATTTTCCTATACAGAAAATCTATTATTAATAAGTTTAGGAGAATTAGTATCATCATTAATGATAATATTAGTAGATCCATCATACTCATCAACTACAGACATTTCTACAGGATTATATTTATTAAAGTTAAGTTTATTAGAAGTAAAATCACCTATTTGCTAAGTTGTCTCAGAAATCATATTGTGTAATGGAGTATACGCATTCTGCAGTTCTCCATTTTTACTTAACTCTAATATAGTTAATTGAGTAGTTAAAGTTTTATTCATACTATTATATCTTCTCCAGGTTTAATACCTCCTATTTCAGTATTGCCTAAGTCAATTCCAGGAAGAACTATATTCTCATAATCATAGTTTTCTTTCTTTTCTATAAACACAACTTCTGTTGTTTTACCTTTTACAGGCACTTTCATGGTAACTTCTCCATTACTATTTCCATACTCTTCCATATTTCCACCAGATATATTAACTAAATAATTATACCCTTTTGACCTCTTATCTTCTATATATTCCGGTTCGGCACCTAGATTGAGCGCTCTTTTTTTCCATCGATCTAATATATAATTTTTAATTCCCTCTTTATTTCCCCCTTCATAATATACTACACAGGACTATTTAATTATATTATCAGTTTCCTAATCTAACAACTCATATAATCCTATATTTGGAACTGACTCTCCCTCTGCACTATAAACAATAATAGAATTAGTAGTATTTCCATCTATTATAAAATCTGTATTTGAATCGCCTTCGGGGTCTATTTTGAACTCTTTTATGGCTGCTAAAAGGTATCTTTTCTTTTGAGGAATTGTAACTTTTAAAGAAGATACATATAAATTATTTAATAATCCATCAAATACTATTGCTGTGTCCATATCAGAACTATCCGGGACTCTTGCTGTATTATTAAGGTTTAATAAATTAATATTAGACACATTAGCTACTTTAAATTGAGAATCTTTTTTATTTATATTTACTGGAACGATCTTTGATTTAAATCCATCAGATACTTTACCAAATAAATCATATTGAGGAGAACATAATAAATCAGATTTATTAGGATAAATGAATTCGACTTTTGGATTACTTTTACTATACTTAATTGTTACAGTAGCTGATAAATCCGAATCTAAATCTCCCCAAATTTTATCTGGAAAAGCATAAGATACCTAATATGTTTGAATATTTGTTAGTTTTAAAGTAATATAAGCTGATGAATTTTTATTTTTAACTAATTTTTGTATTTCCTCTAATACCACATTGTCTTTAATAGATTCAGAATTCTTAACATTTAAATATATTCTACCTTTCCCGTTATAAGCTTCTTTTCTACCCTTTATAGTATATTTGGTTGTAGTTGAACTCTTATCATTAATACTTAGCTCTAAATCAAATTTAATTTGTGGATCTTTACACTCATTCCAATGTGACCCATAGTTATGCAATGAAGTGATAATGCTAATAGCACAGCTTATGCCTTCTATTTGAATCTCTCCCTCTGAAAGATCTTGTATATTAAGAGGTATATTCAGATATGTAGATGGCTAATAATTTGTAGCAATATTTGCGGTTTTAGTATCTAAAGAAACAGGAATTGATAGCTTAACATTCTTCGACGAAGTATTAGCCCATGTATCTAAATCATCCAGTTCTTTTCCTATAGCCATCTATGTTTTCCCTGTTCCCATTATCTATAAAGAATCTGTCGATTCGTTTGAATCTGGAGCAATAGTATACTATTTAGATAATGGTTCTTTAGGATATTTAGCCATGTTAAGTACCTATTTTTCGTTAGAATAAGTATGTGCTTCCCAATATACTTCCTATAAATAAGGAGTAGCTGTATCAAAATAATATTGATTAAAGTTAAGAGTATAAGTTCCTAAAGGGTTATCAGTTGAAATATCTGTACAATAATATTTAACCTTTAATATTAAATCCTTATTTAGAGTTTCACCTATAGGTTTGGAATAAATATATTTGTCCGTCAAATTATCTACATATTTCTATCTTAGAAATAATTCTTTTTTATTAAGATAATCTTCTACTGTAGCCTTTGCTCCAATAATAAATTTATTTTTACTTATTTTTCCTCTATATAAATTTTTCCCTATTTCAAAAGATTGTTTCTCATCCTAATCAATAAATATTGATATTTTATCTACATGAACAGCAGAATGTGTCTCATAAATAAACCCCTGTATTCCAATAGAATATAGGGATTCAGAATCTCCCTATTTTTCTAATGTAATAGGATATATTTGACCGATTCCATCTTCTTTAGCATTTGTAAGATTTTCTGCTAAGCTAAAAGAATCAATTGTTTCAGGTTCAGTTGATATAGCAAGACTTCCTGGAGCAATACTAGGATAATGAAGAAAATAGTTAATTCCATTAGATCCATCCTACTATATCATTTTTTCTTCATTTACATTATCAGGTGAGCCATAAGCAAACCATAGATGGTTTTGATAATTATTTGGAATAGTATCTTTATATTGTACTGTTAAATCATTTATATTGTTGTTTAATTTAATAGTATTATTTTTAGTTTTAGCATAAAGATTTAGTTTATATAATCCTCGTTTATATTCAAGACCTTGTTCCGAATCTTGAGTAGGAAAAGGTTTTGATATGTATGGGTATGATATATATTCGATTTCTCCTGATACATTTATTGGTACATTATATTCTTTAAATATAGTACCTATACTTTCACTTCTATCATCAAAATAAATAAGAAATTTATCTTCAGGATATAGTAATTTATCTGAAATAGTAACAGCAGAAGATTCTTTATCTCCAAATTCTAAAGAAATCTACTAAGTTTTTCCTGTATTTTTTTTAGCATACTTAATAACAGGACTTGGAATAGTCCCAATCTACCCATTTCCTTCATTATCAACCGAAGCTATATACATTATTCCTCCATGTTCATGAAGACCTACAGGAATAAATCCATCTCTAAGTCCCATAATGTTTCCTGTCTTAGAATCTTGGATTTTAGTATTTCCCATATCATTCTATAACATCTACTCATTACCATTAAAGGTAATAAGAGTAGCGTTCATAGCATCACTAAGTGTTTGCTGAGTCTAAGTCAGAGGATGCATATCCTTCACTAGACCTCCCTAAAAGGTATTTGTGGTACCGTTCATATTTATTATTTCCTAAATATTCTGCTTTATCTGATTTTACTGTAGTCTTAAAAAATCTCCATCCGCAATCATCTAAATATGGAATTCTCCATATATGTTTTACAAAGGGAAGATGATATAATTCTTTCTTAAGTTTAGTTAAAAATACATTTTTAAAAGTAATATATTTTTTATGCTTTTTAAGACTTTCATGCTATTCTTGAGTAAGCCCTATATAATAATATCCATCCCATTCTTCGCGTCTTAGTTTAAACAGAGCTCTTTCTTTCATTCTATTTTTTGTTAGAAATCTCCAATAATGCTTTAAACTATCATATCCAAGCATTCCACAATGCGCAATAGATTTCTATTTACCATTTATCATTAATAAAACATCTGCATGCATTTTATTTATCCACGCATACTGTTTTAAACCATAACTAAGAATTTTAGTGATCTCCTATTTAGTAAAAATAGGAAATTCTTCCTAAACCTTATCAACATAATCCTTAACTTCTTTTACCATCCGATTCCTTTATTAGTTAATTCAGTAATGACATTTTTATACTTTTTGTTTACATAAATCTATTTGCGCCAAACTCCATATCTGGTTTTATAAGTTAGATATATCTAATATCCTGTAAAATTTGAAGCTAGATAATCTATGTCATCGAATGCTCCATTTTGCCTTGCTCTTATAAAATCATCTCCAGATATAGGATGCATTTGAATCCATGTTCTTGAGCATGATGTTGGTAATTTAAACACTACTTGATTTCTAATAATATCATCTATCATTAAAAAAAAGAAGTATTTAAACATTCTTCCTAATAACCATGCTTTATTAACTTTATAGATTCTCTCAATATCACTATTTGTAAACCTTGTATATTCCTTAATAGGAAATCCAGTATAAATTTCATGCGCCTTTACAGCATAAGAAGTTGCATAATTTGTTCCATTAAATTCACTCATCGTATTGGTTTTGTTGAAGAAGTTCCATAGTTATGAACTTCCCAGGATGACATTGCATCTAAAATTTCATTCATTGTATTTTGAGAAATAGAAATAGGATTTCTTGCCTCTGAACAGAGTCTCTGCCAAGTTTGATATTCTAATTGTGCTATTTGTAAAGTTGCTTGATCTTTAGTAAGTCTTCCTTGTTTCTAATCAAAAGCATATAAACAATATGCAACAATAGCTTCTAGTTCTTTATCATTTATATAAGGCAATCCATCCTCATCTACAAATTGTCCCTTATAAAGTATATTAACCGCTCCATAAGGTTGAGTAAAATAAATCCTATCTCCAAGTTCCCTATATTTAACAAATTTACCAGGAATATATAAATGTGCAGGCATAGATTTAGTACTTTCTACCCATTGCTCAATCTCATGATTAATAGATCCTGCGATATTTGTTATAGCACTAGTTTCTTGTGCAGATTCATAATCTAAAGTTATAGCTTCTATAGAATCAAGATTACATGGTTTACATACAAACCAATTTCCTTCTATATCCATTTCCGGGATTAATCTAATCCTATATAATTTACACTCTTTATTACCTATTTTTTTATAGGCAGAAAGAGCATATGTTTCAAAGGTATCCTCATCTAACTCAATTCCATGAAATTCATAGAGTTGGGATAAGGCGGTATATAATTTATAAGTTTTCATGCAGGATTCTATGTATTAGGTAACGGCTAAGGTATATATTGCCTATAATACTTTAACTTCTTGTTTATAAGAGATTGCTTTACTTCTGTAGCAATCCAACTCATGTTGTCAGCTTCTGTAAAATTGCAACATGAAAATTTTTGTACCTATCTAGGATCTTTAAAAATTGCAATTACAGATAATCTTTCTAAAAGAGGGGCATTAAATATATAGCAGTCATAAAAGTTATGTTCATTTGGGGTTGTTTCAATATAAACATACGGTCTATCTTTTCCTCTCATTTTATATTGATGGAACTTAAATTGAGTACTAGTATATACCTTAAACTTAATTTGTTTGTCAGTAGAACCTATAAACTCAATAGCTCTTTCTCCAAAGTCATTTACAATCTGAGGAATTTCAAAGTGCATAACAGGAGCACTGAAATTTGAATGACAACATTTATCTAAACTTTTACAATCTACTTCAATACAATTTAGTGCATAAAAAAGATCTTTGCGAGGAATTGCGTTTTGCATCGAATATTTTTTTATAATGAAAAGCCTTTCTTCTACAACTTCATCTTCTAACTATTCAAGAGAAATATTAATTGTAGATTCATATCCTTGCAGACCTCCCTATACATCATTAAATATAGCACTACTAAGTTTACTTACATCCATAATAAAAAGAAAAGAGGTCAGCGGTATATCCGCCGCCTCTTTATTAAAGGTTATTACTGTACAGAACCAGGAGTCTGTTTAGGAGTAGTAGGAGCTGTAGTGATACTAGATACCACATTCTCAGTTGGTACTAGTGCATCCAAGATTGTGCAAACTGCTGCCGCACCTGTTTTCTCAACAAACAATACATGCGATGTACGAGACGTTTCTCCAACCGATCCCATAACACTCGGCGATACATGACGACGCGGAGTTTCATATTCAATAAGATACTGAACATACTCACCTCCAGGAACGGGCTTACCGCCAGTATCTGGACCAAACGGATTCAAATTAGACTGAGTCGGAATACGCAAATCTTTAATCAGGTGTGCAACTGTACCCTGACCAAGTGTACCTTTAGTAATAGCAACCGTAGCATCAGTAGCTACGTAATTGTTATATCCAAGCAATGCACCTGCGCTTCCAACAGGAGCTTTTTCAGGTTTAACCAGAGTAATTTCTTTAAACCGAGTATAGCAATCTTTAGCTTTAAGAGTCAAAACGGCCCCCGAAGCAGAGGCTTCAAAGAAGTCAAAATCAGTTAAAGCCATATCTTTGTTTATCAATTTAGCAAATGCTTTAACATCATCTGCGTTAACTCCAGTAGAAACGATTTCATAATGGAAAGGTTTCGAATGCATCAATAAAGCATTCTGCATAACGGAACTAACACGTCCCTCTTCCGTAAGAGTTACATTCAGTTCAAGGACTTCTCCAGCAGTAGCTGCCGTTTTAAGTGTAACCGTTGCAGAATCATTAACCGAAGCTACATAATCAGCTCTATATACATTTGCAATATATTTCTTAATAAATGATCCTACTCCATCGATAATCAAAGTATCAGAATCGTTAGCACCAGTCGCGGATTCTCCATTACTAGCTATCCAAGCTACTCTAACTTTATCTGTACCAGAAGGGAAATTTCCCTTATTAGAATTAATAATTGTTTCAGTTGTATACTGCCACATATAAATAATATTTTCTTATAAAAAATCAGTCATCTTAATTTAAGCAATGGTTTTCGTTGTTGCTACTTGGGTCTATAATCTCGGATTTTGAGTATTCTCTAATACCATAGTTACGATTTCATTAATTATTTCGTAAACTACATAATCTGGAAATTCAATAATTTGAGATTTGTCGTCAGGATCATCAAGTAGTTCCTAACTAAGTGATAAATACTAAGGGGCCCTAAGATAATCAATATAAACAGCCTATAGTTTATAGTTAGGATCATCACCACACTTTATCTACATAATTGGCATTGACGCATTGCCGTATCTTACTTCTGAACCCTAACTTGTATTCTACTTCTTAACAGAATCAGGAGTATTATTTAATTTTGTAGGGTTCGAAACATTTATAATGTAATAATATGGCTATTTAACAGAGGGTTTCATATAATAATTATTAATTACATGTGCCCACTATGTAGTATCCAATTTATTAGCACCTTGGTGAATAACTTCACCCTCAACAAAACAATCAGATCTATTTCCTTTAAATTCACAAATACAGTTAAGAATGTGCATATAATCAATTGGTAAGTTACAATCGTAACTTATTCCAAAAATATTATTCTATGTATTAACAGTAGGAATAACTTTAACTGTATTTGTTAATACTCTAAGATCATCAGTTAATTGTTGTTTTGTCTCAAAGAGATTGTAGCGTTTGTTTATATATTGCTAAATACTCTTATTAAACATATAAATAAAGTCATCTACCAATAAAGAAGGAGCTTGGACTTTATTTAATTCAATTAGTAAGTTTTCAAACGCATCTCTAATACTCATTACTTTTTAGTTTTTTTCTCCAATTCAGGGAAAGTTTCTTTCTTAATTTCGTCTGTAATCGTCTTATCAGATTTAAGATATTCAACCGCAAAATCAATATTTGATCCCAATTTAATATCAGCATAATACAGACCATCTTGTTTCATAACAACTACTCCATTTTCTTTTGCTTTAATCAAAAGCAATCTCATAGATGCCTCCTCAGAGTTATAAAATTTAATAACCTTTTCAGGGTATTTACTTGCTTGTGTAAGCAAGAAATCTTCAACATCATTAGAGTTAGCGTGGGAGTAATCTTTTTCAAAAAGTTTACAGATTAGAACTCTATGATCAAGACTATCATCTAGAATAAGATTCTGTGCTTTAATAATAAGTTTACGTAAATCATTACGAAGCTTAGCACTACGTCCAGGCCTTTCAATATACAGTTCTGCAAGACCATATCGACCATAAGCATTTTGATTTTTATCTATAATGGAATTTCCGCCATCAATAATGTAATTCCCCTTCACATCCTTTTCCTCTCGTTCTTTAGCAATCATTTTAGAATTTTTAATTGCTTCCCATTGAGCAGCCTGCAAAGGATTATCAAGATTAAAAGTAGTACCGTGTGTTACTATAATTGGCTGATCTTCAGGAAGAAGAACTATTTTCCCTTCATTCCACAATTTCTTATCATTCTCAGAGAGAATCATTTCACCATCTTTATCAACCCTGCGAACACAACTGGGCCATTTACCCATTGAATCAGGACAGGGTGCAATCTTATAAACCATTCCTGGAGTTTTGTTAAAAGTACTTTTTAATACTACAATGTTTTCTTCCATATTAATTCTTATTAACATATATCAGAACTAGGGGAATTTAACCCCTAGTTCTTTATTTTATCTATTTATTATTAGTTTTGAACTAAAATATAAGCCCTGAAAGGATTTAGGCAACCCACTCCGGCATACCCACTTACAGTATAGTGCTGTCCTGCAACAGGAGAAGCAACTTCACCAGAGCGAACACCTACACCAGTCAAAGTATTTTCAATGAAGGTTTTATCCTTCAAAGTAAACATTTGAATAGGAGCCATACCAGTGGCTTTATCACTAGTCATATCTACAAGGATTCCGAATCCCTTAGTAGGATATTCGTTAGTCAATGCCCTGTCGACATGGAATGCAACTGTATTACCCGCAAATTCAAATGCGCCATAGGTAGCACCAATCTTAACCTATTTCTGCTCAAAATTAGAGTATAAATACTGCTGATCTGCTTTATGCTGTGCCATAAATACAGCACAAGTATTTTGAAGATCTCTGAAGAGGACATCATTAACCACAAAGATGAAATGATTCCCGGTGCTCTCTTCACACTTTTCTGCCAAATCAGTCATTGCTTGTGTCAAAACATTAGTAGACAATTTAGCATAATTAAATTTAGAAGCATAACGATTAAACTGAGGCATAATACCATCACCAGCAATCAATTCACGACCAGTACGATCGTGCAATGTGCATTTTCCGTTAGAATCCATCGTAGTTTTCTGCCACATCAACGAATTGTTACGAGCTTCCATAAAGTTATCAAGCAATACTTTCTTGATACCAGGCATTTTGAACAAGTAATTCTTGTTACCGTTAGGATCTTCTTTAGATACTTTTACAAATGTATCTTCAAGAGCTAGATAGCGAGCCGAAGCATCAATATCATTTCGAATCTCTTGGATCCATCCAGATAATTGCTCATAATTACTCTAGTACTTTGTAAAACCAAATTCCAATATGTTAACTTATAGTTTCCTATAAGATCAGACTATATCATTAATTTAATATATAAATATATTTATAACCTTTATGAGGTTTTTGTTTACTTAACGCAGCCCATACTGATTTTCCATTTTCTTTTACAGCTTCTGCTCCAGATTTATAAATTTTTATAACATTTCCATCTAAATCTATTTTTTTAACCGGTTTACCTCTATGATCGTTTAATTTTTTCTTAAATTCAGATGTTTGTACTAATAACCATATAAATCCATTTCCATCATCCTATTTTAATCGTATAGATTTATTTATATTACTTTTTGGAAATTTCAATTGAGCCTCGGCCTAAGTTGTGTAAGAAGCTATATATTGTAATGTAATTGCATCATATTGATGCACTGGTCTTGACTCCAAATATTTTTTTCTAGCCTTATCAAACCTGTCTTCTTTTATATAGCATAAATAAAATTTATCCTAAATAAGAAGACCCATGTTACAAGCTTCTCTAACTATTACAGTATCACAGTTTAACTTTTTAGCAACCTATCCTGAAGAATTTTCACTATATAAAAATTTTCCAGACTTATCATAGATATAAATCGGAGTAACCCCATCTAATCTTCTTTTATATAAAGATAAATCTAATTTTTTTAATTTATCCGTACTCCAATAATAGCCATTACATTTAGTTTTTAATCTAACTGCATAACTTATGGCGCTAGCATCTTTTTTCATAGCTATTGAGGCTTCATAAAAACTGCTATATGCTTGAATATAGTATCCAGCTAAATCGTATTGAAATACTGGTTTCTTTTCACTTTCATATAATCCGCATTCTCCACCTAATATCATATTATAAGTGTCCTCTCTAGCTACGAATGTTTCATTTACTAATTCTCGCTCTAAAAAAAAGGCTTCCTAATATGTATCGAATACTGCTAAAGTTTTTCTAATAAAATTTTTAGGACCGTATTTTTTAACCGCAAACTGAAATGCGGTTTTAGCATTTTGATAAGTGTTAGGCTATGTAGAGATTACTCCACATCCTAAATAATTATCAAACTCATATGGAGTAGTTGTATGATGTACTCCTATATATATTTTATTATTTATTATATTTCTTGTTTCGTAAACAATATATTTAATTTCTAAATTATTTCCCATTTCGATTATTTATTATAATCTACGCCTTGCGGCTAGTCGTTGAACATTCCTTCAGATCCATTTTCTGTGATAAGAAGTATTTGCTGCTGATTGCCATTTTACAGGGTTCCAGCAATTAAGGAAATTTTCTTAGTAACTCACGCTACTAAGGCACAAATTAGTTTATGCAATTCAGGTTGAATATTCATTTATATTAACTTTATATTACTATAAAGATTAGACTATATCTTGATCTTATATTCTGTTACCGTTTATAAGATCCCTCCCATTTCCTCTAATGAGTACTCTACTCGATTATTCTCTATAATATTTCTTTATAGATATTCTTTCGATAGTCGTTGAACGTACTAATTTCTTAGTTTCGCTGCTGATTGTCCTAATAGGATGTCCCAGCAATTAGAGAGGTGTTCAATAAACCTTTCAGTTTAAGGCGGCAATTTCATTCACCGATCCAACGAGTGGTATCACCAGCTTTACAATAATCTGTATCCAATTGTGCGCTATAATCAGCGTTAATCAAGCGAACCGAGTATTCATAGAACGAATCCGCTTTCCGAATAGGGCCATCAATAACGATACACAACTGATGAGAACCATCAATCATAAAGGTATCATTAACCTCGTAATAACGTTCTGTAAAAGCCATCGGAATTTCTACACCACTTACATTGCCCCAAGAATCAGGAACAGTAGCAGCAAAAGGAATTCGCTTAATCTGATTTACCTCAACTTGCCATTGGAAAAGCAAGGAGTTCAGCTTCTAGAACTTCGAACCAGTTTTGTTATCATTATATATAACATTACCAAATCCTTCTGTAAAGTACGAAGCTGTATGTTTTTCATAGAGTTTAGCTAAGATACCCATATTCTGAGCGTGCATACCCAAGAAAGTATACCAATCTTTAGCAGTACGAGTACTAGCTAACTCCGGTCTATTTGTAATAAAATTTACACCGTATGCCATATAATTTATTAAAATTTAAAAGAATCAGACTGAGTTGTCTGCTTAGGTCTAGTGGCAACTCTAGTTCCTGCATTCTTTTCTCGTTTTGAAATTTCTTTCTTAAAATAATCTACTACATCCGACATCGCATCTTCTCCATGCAATAGGAACCAAGCCATCTAAAGAACAGAGGCAGGATCGTCCATAGCCTTACTGAATTCTGTGCGACCGTTTTGATCTTTTTGTAATACAAACTGCATTAATTCATTTTTATCATTGTTATCTAATTCTATACCTTGAATAGAATCAATTCCTTGTAATGCTGTATTATAAGTATTAATAAATACTTTTTCATCTTCTGCTCGCTTTGTAGCTTCTTGCTGTTCATATAATTTTTGCTGAGCGAGTGCTTCTTCTTTATAAGATTGCCTAAGTAATCCAACACGTTTAGCAAAAGTTTCGGGGGTTTCTTTAAGCTTTTCAATTTCAGCATCAATTTCTTGATCTGTCATTTGATCACCAAATCGTTGAATAAGATCGTAAGCAATCACTTCTTCATCTGTATAACTGTCTAACTCAGTAGTCGGAGCTTGCTGAGAAAGATATTCTTGAACTCCAAGTTGTTTTTGCCAATTAGCAAAATCATTAAGAGTCATTTTATTTTGCCTAAGATAATTTAGAGTTTGTAACTCGGTATCATCTATAGCAGGAGTATCTTCTGAATTTAAAATATCAAATTTTTCTTGTTCTGTTAAAGAATCAAATTGAACATTAGTTAAATTATTTTCTTCATCATAAACTTGAATATTATCTTTATCTATACCTCTAGCCTCTAGCAACATATCCAAATATGTTTTATCTGAATCAGGTTGTTCAGGGGCCTCTTCTGGAACAGCTACTTCAGGCTGTTCGATAGGATCTTGCGGATCCTCAAAATTGAATAAATCTTCTTCCATAAATTAAATCATTAGTTCTTATTAACATTAATCTAAAATTATTTTTATTGTGCCGGAAATGTTAATTCATTTCCATCTGTATCGTATACATGAGGAGGTCTCCTGTTTTTGCAATTATTCACAGTACATCTAAACCATTCAAGTTGCTAGTTTTCTAGTTCTAATTTACTGAACTTTTTCTCAGCCTCTTCTTTAAGAGTCCTCAATCGTAAACATTCCTATCTGGCTTCCTTTACTCTATCTTTTAACTCACTGTAAAGTTCTTGCCACTCATCATCTTGCTTTTTTAATACGTCTACCTATCTATCCTATACTTCAACATTTTTTAGTTTTTTATTTACAGAATAAAATAGTATAGCTCCTATACCTCCACTAGCTATTATAGAAGTAGCAAGTGTTACTAATATTTCAATCCAGTTCATTTAGTTCAGTTATTGTTAAATCGCTTTTATACCAATAAAGTTCTTTAAATCCCTATTGTTTTCTTCCTTTAGGAATATTTCCTCTTTTAACATAACAATCAAATGTACTTCTGCTAATACCTAGATAATCACACGCCTAAGATTTGCTAAATCTTTCATCATTTCTAAGAGAATTTAGCAAATCAGTTACCTAAGAAGCAGCAGATTCGCTGCAATCAAATTTATCTTCTTTTATTTCCTCAATCAGCTATTTTAAAGCTGTGATAATTACAAATTTAAGCGAAGTATCCATATATACATATTACCTATTAGGTAATTAAATATTAATTAATATAAATAAAAAAGAGTAGACAATAGTTGTCTACTCTAGTAACTATAACTATTAATAAAACTTTAATTTTACCTTACCATAGTTATAAAAATTAATTCTGCACTTGTCACATAAGAATTGTTGTGCTATTTTAAACATCTTCTATCCTATTAATCCTGATAAATACTAGAATTCTTCAGACTCTGAAGATATTTTTAATTCTTTTGCAATATGCGCTGTAGCATGTCCTTTTTCGTGATCGAATGAATTCTAAAATTCAGAAGCATCTGTAGTACAACTAAGTACTATAAAAGTTACTCTAAGATCCTTATCTGTATATGTAAATCCTGTATTAATATATTGGGATTCTAACTAATCTGCAAAAGTATAGAAAGCAGTTGGCTCACAGTCTATAGCATCTAATTCTCTAAGAACTATATCCGCATCATTAGTTGTTACTTCATAAAAAGCTTTAATTACCCAATCGTATTTTTCTAAGTAAATTATTTGAGTGATCATATCATATCCTCCCAATTAATTCCCTTTCCAGATCCTATACAATCAGCATAAAACCTAGTAAAAGGCATGTCATCGTATCCATCTGGATCTTTTACAACATTTTCTACATACTTTGCTAAATGGATTTCATCTATAATAGATGAACCAAGAAAGTCAGCTTTTACCATATTTGCCAAATAGACAACATCATAAGTTACTTCAACATTGATATTAGACGTCTTAAATATGGACTAAACCTATTCCTTAGTATAAGGATTAAATTTTTCACCTTCTTTCTTGTACATCATAGAAGTAGCCCATTCACACATTTTCTTAGAAAAATGCCAACCATAATATGAAAGATATTCTTCCATACCAGATGGAAATGAACTCCTCTAGTCTAGTCTCATATTAATACCTCCGCATCATTCCACCACGCCTCTCACCGTAAGAAGTGTGATGCTCCATTTCTTCAATAGCTTTTTTATAGCCATCTTCAAATCCGCAATCATAAGCTTTATCTTCTATCGAGTGAGAACCATATCCTTCTCTTATTTCCCACATTCTGTTCATTTTTTATCCTCCTTTAATTCTTTTATTAGGTTTGTTAAAGAAGACAAAGTAGCAGATACATCCTGCATCTAAGTCTTTAATAAATTAATTTCAGTCTATTGTTGCTATTTCTCAGCATATTCTGGGTTTAAATCGTTCAATATAGACTCGCACTAAATGATAATCTATTTATGAGTGTCAATACTATTAAGTGCATCTTGACTTTTTTGTTTAAGAGCTACAATTTCTGCGTTCATAGCTTCTCGATTATCAGTAATGACTATACTATCAGCTCCTGTAAAGGTATCAGCAATATCTGCCTATGCAGGCAGCATATTATAGTTTGAAATAATTCCGTTTACTTTTGCAGTAAGGTCCACAACCATTTCCTAAGCCTAAGTAAAATTTGGAGTAAGTCCATATTTAGGTTTAGGCTAAGAAACAGATGTAACATACCCTAATTCCATATAAGGTTTATCTCCCTTATGGAATATATATATCTAGCTATTTTGTCTTAAATTCTGAAACATATCTTATTAAATTAAAAATACTTTATCACTATCTCTATCATAGAACAAAAGGAAGATTCCCCCTCCAGATGTTACTATATTAGCAGCTGTAGCCTAATCTCCTGTAGATAAGTAAACGGGAGTTGTTGACCCACTTACTCCTACAGTAGTAAATTGAAGCGGCTAAGTACTAGTTGCTACCGTCTATGGAATTTTAACCCAAAATCCTCCAAAGAAATTATTACTTCCCCAATGAGGATTAAAGGCTACCGTAGTGTTAGTTCCATCAGAAGTCACACTTGTAGCTTCTATACACGGAAAACCTGTTCTATTAGAAAATCTTAAAAATGCCATAATTACCTCCTTTCTTACGACCAAATAGACCCATTATTAAAGCAGGTCGAGCCATACAAATAAGAAGTAGGAACTGCACTTAATTGAGGATAAGGAACAGCTACTGTAGGAGGTGCAGCAGCTTTTAACGCAGCCACATCTGTAGCAATAGGAGTAATTATCTAATTTACATACGATGTAATAGCCGCTGTCTAATTTGCGTTGTCAATTTGCCCACGTAATGCAGAATTAGTTTCACGAAGTGTGTCAATTTTATTCTGCATTTCACGCATTTCTAATTGACAGAATTTATCATTAATAAGATTGGTTTGATAATCAATCTTAGCAGTAATAAATCCAGTCTATTCCTGAGTAGCAATTCTATTTTCATAACCCTGTGAAGTAATAGCATTACGAACATCGCAGCAACACTGTGCTAATTGATTAGCAATCTAGCAGTTACCGCTTTGAATAGCGTTTATTACCTGCTGACTACTTAGCCCAACCTGATTACCTACACTCTGAATACTCATTTGAACCTGACCAATAGCACCCTAAAGTGCATTTACATCACAATTCAAAGTAGACGCTAATTGACTAATAGCTGTACTATTACCATTTATTGCGGATAATATCATTTCTCGACCAGTATCGTTATTTAAAGTAGAAAGAATAGCATCAGTATTACCTCTATTGTTCCATCCATTTCCACCTAATGCCCACAATAAGATTAAAATCCACCAAGCTCCGTTACCTCCTCCGAAACCTCCATTATTCATCATAGAAGCCATTAGAGTAGGTATATTATTCATACTAGATAATAGTGGAGCAAGAGAAGCGATATTACCTCCATCGTTTCCAAAAACATAAGTTTTTTCTTCTGCCATAAAATTTAAAATTTAAAGTTAAACAATCGGATCCGTTAAAATGTAATTACAATACAATTATATTATAAACAACTCCGAAAGTAAAACGTTACCGAAGAACCTTATGCTTTCTTAATTTAATAATTTTATTAAGGAGTATAGTTAATAAAAAAACAAAAAACTCGGTAAAAACATTACCGAGTTTTAATTTATTCTTCTACTTGAATAGTATTTTCTTCATTTATATTTAATTCATCCACCATTTCAAGAAATCTAGCCTTTACGATAAGAGGTTGATTCTTCAGAAGTTCCTGACACAACATATATTCTTCATCAGTAAATTCTTCTATTGTAGGTTCAGCTAATTGAGACAAATTGTAAAGTTTTTTAGCCAACGTATAATAAAATATAGTTTCACTATCAGAAACAGTCCTTTTATTCATTATAAAATCATAAAGAATATTACAGAATTTATATCCTGCTTCAACTTTCTATCCAGATTTATAACTAGTATATATTACTTGAGAACCATCTAAATTTGTTAGCAATTCATTTAATTTAAGCTTAATCATATGTTATAAAATTTAATTTATATTTAAAATATTATCAAAAATCTCATCTCCAGATATAGTTAATGTTGGAGATATAACTCCCTATCCAATCCAATTTGAATTCTATACATTAGTATTTAAATTTGATATGAGTAAATCATTTTGTAGAGGATCTAATTCTCCTGTACTTGAATCTACTATAAATGTATCAGAAGGAAGTTTTGTTACAAATGAGAAACACTATCCCGCATATGTTAATGAAAAATAAATACCAATAGGACTAGAGTAATCTAATAAACTATTAATATCACTATTTATGTTTTGTCTTATTAGTTCCGATATATTATATCTAAATACAAAAGCATACGTATCAGGATTAGTTATATTTACATTTACGATTGTATTATCCTAACTTATTAAAGACAAAAATTCATCAATCGGCATCATATTTATCTCTGGGCAGCCTGGAACTAGAGTGAAATTGGATAAAGCAAGTTGTAATTCTGTAATTAATGATCCAGATATTGTTAGCTAACTATATGGAATAAGCGTAATATAACATTTACTAGGATCAATCATATTCTATAACATTCCATTAAATCTAACATAAAATCCTAAATCATCTGGTTGCAAACTATCTAAAAATTCGACAAAAAATGTAAATGTATTATACGCAATACTACCAGCAGGTAAATATTGAGTATTATAATCTAGAGTTACAAAATCATTTATATTAAGAAACTGATATGCTAAACCCCGATCATCGTATAATCCAATTATAGAACGTGCAAAATTTAAGTTTTCTGGATCGTAGCTTTTATTTGTTCCTGCTAATAGAGTAGGCTGGGCAGTAAAATACCAATTATAATCCAAACCATTAGACAATGGATCAGAACAAGTATAATTAAAATCAATACTATGCGCATAATCATTTTGCGAATTATTAACACATATTCTTAATCTACTACATAATTTCTAAATAAGAGTAGAATCAGATTTATTTGTTACACACTCTTGTGTAAAGTCTTGATTAGCAATTTGAAACCTATACATTACTAAATATCTATGATATTTCTATAGACAAGTAATAGTAAAATTTTGTGTCACATCTGTTATTATTTTACTCTATAAATCATCTAAATCGCCAACAATAATATTACATAAATTATCATCCAATTCCTCATAATGTGTACCGTTCCAGCAACAAGGAATTACTCCAATACTTTCTATATTAGATTCTTGTTGTATTATAAATATAATATTTATATTTGAAGAATTAATAGGAATAGCGTACTAATTATCTAATTCAGATTCTTCAGATCCTATTGTTTTATACATATCTGGAATTACTAAATTATCACATCTAGTTAGTTCATCATTTAATCCGATTGACATATCCTATGTATCAGATACAGTTCGAAGATAACTAGTTTCAAATCTACGATACGCTGCAGAATTATTTATTGATAATATAGAAATAGCATCATCAATAGCTGGTATTTCTTCCTAGACTACAACAGATATATCAACATCAGTAGAAGGCATTGTAAATGTGTAGGATGAACTTGTTCCAGTTAAAGAAGTTTGCCCATATCTCGATATAGTCCAACCATTTATTATATATCCAGATGCAGGGACAAAAGTCACAGTAATACTCGTTCCAGATAATACATATGATTGCGCTACATTTAAATTTATTCCGCAATTTGAATTCAATGTTTTAGATATTTTATATTTTGTCTAATATGCCGTCTAATTTAATGCTGATATACTTACATTTGAAGTCGGCATAGTAAAAGATAAAGTATCTATATAATCGTTTACAATCTATCCTCCATATAAAATATTAGAACCTAAATCTATCTACCAATCTTGCATTCTATAAGTTACCTATTTATATGGACGAGTAGTATATTTTTTAGTTACTGGCAATATCTATGCAGTAACAGATTTACCGTTATGTATTGATAATGTATTATTTGTTTTTGTTAACATAGAAGTTACTCCATCTACAGTTAATATTAACTTTGTATTAGGATCAACTCCCTCTCCTTCATCTATAGAAAAAGATGTTATATAATCTTGAGAAGCAGTCGCTGTTATAGTTACATTTACTGCATCTGCTGGCATAGTAAAACTAGCAGTTCCACCAGTAGCCGTTGTAGTTGTGTTTACTACTACTAACTTTCCTGCTAATGTTGTAGTAGTAACTTTAGGATTAATATATCCAGATGCTAAAGTAAAAGCAAAACTTACAGTAGTCCCCTAAGATATATAAGATCCTGAAGCGTGATTAGTCTTAGAAATAGTAACTCCAGACATTGGAAATAAAGTAACCTAATATTGAGTAGCAATAGAGGTACTTCCAGAATCTATATCTAAATTTGCTGCCGGCCCTGTAATAGTACAAGGAATAGTATACTCTGTATTAGTTCCTGTGGAATTATTTGTTACAGAAATTTTAGAAATAGTTCTTATCGTTTTAACACCATTGTTCGTAACAGTGTTAGTTCCTGATGTAAATTTTAACGAATCATTATAATGAAATGTATAGGAAGAATTTTTGAAAGTAGCATTATTACAATATAATGATATCGCAGGTGTAGGATCCCAACTCTATTCTACTGTATAATCAATATAACTTACGTTTGGAGTTAACTTCACAGAAGAACTTGGCATTGTAAAAGATCCTGAATTATTCTGTAATGAACTTAGTTGAGAGGATCCATAAACTTCCTTAGTAAATCCAGATAAAGTAAATCCTGTACCAACAGTTCCGGAATAAGAACAAGAATTATTTGGAAGCACCCAAGTATAACTTGTACTAGCTATACCATCATCCCCAGTTACTCTAAAATATCCTGTTGAGGGAACTGGATTTGGTGGAAGCAGATCTACTTTATACTAAGTAGTGGTAACTGATGTAACTAAAATCGTAGTATTTTTTGACATTATAAATGTACTCAATCCACTAATTGGAGATCCATTTAGCAATATCTGTCCACAAATATAATTTATTTTTTTATTTGGATTACTAGAAATAACTTCACTTCCGTTTATATTAACTGTAACTGAAGTTCCTTCTATTATACTTATAGAAGGAGCGGTAGCTGATCCTGTTAATGATGTAGCAGTCTGCCCATGATGCACCTAACAAGTATATTTATCATAATTAGAATTTACCTAAAATGTTAATGTATAATATACTGGAACAGCATTTTTATCTAAATCACTATATTTAACTAGCTAATTATTGGCATAATTTCCTGCAACAGTGCAATTTAATGCAATTGCTCTAGTTTTAGTACATCCTTTATTAGAAGTTACCGCAACTGTGCTTCCTCCTTTAGTCTTTGCTTCTTGTTCATTAGCAATCGCATTAGTTCCTGTTGCCATTTTCTATTAGCTCTAATCGGTTAATTATATCTTTAAGAATCTTAAAACATATAACTACTAATCTACTATAGTTTATAGTTTTAAATCCTGAATTATCAGTTTCAATTACCTCAGGAAAGAATTCTTCAACTTCTTGAGCAATTAATCCTAATTGCTCTTTATCAGTATTATCTTTAAGAGTATATATAATAGATTGACATTTATCTATTAATTCATAAGATTTTTCTAAAGAAACCTCTCCTATTATGTTCTTTTTTCTAATATCAGAACTTTCGTAAAAAGCTGGCGCATAAATAGAACCATCTGAATGAATTTCAGATCCAACTTTTGTTACATACATAGGTCCTATAAACCTAGACGGTCCTGTTACTAATAAGTTTCCTACTTGAGCCATAATTAATATTCTATTAATTGATTACATTCAACAACTCCTCCAGTATTAAAAGTTGTATTACATATTTCATTTTTAGGATTAGTTACATAAAATTTAGATTCAAACATCTCACCAACTTTTAACTATCCCTTCTTATTTATATTCACATATTCTGAATATGGAGTGATGGTCGAATCTAAACGGTAATATGTGGGATAATTTAACATATACCTAATAACAATATGTGATATAGTTTTATTTTCTGGAGAAATAAATAATACATGTTTATATTCTGGGGTTGAAGTTCCATCATATTGATACCCTATTATCGGACTATTAGTTCCATCAGTATAATAAGCACGCATTCCATCAATATATGGAGTACCATTATGTATAGAGTGACTTGTATCTATCCATATATTAAATACCCATCTAGGAGATAATGTAAATAAATCAGAAAACATTTTAACATGTTCCTTTGGATCTATATCTGTTCTATAAAAAGTATCAGGATAAATTCTATAAGCGTATGCTCCAAGATTTTCTACAATGTCTACTGGATAAGGTTTATCACCTGGAGCCTAAAATTTCTTCAAATTATCTAAGGTTAATATATTCATAGTTCATTTAATTCATAAGTAAGTATATTTCCATTATTATCTATAACTGCAGATTCGTTGTATAAATCTTTTATTTGCTAATCAGATAATGCGGTTTTATATATTCTAAAATCAGAAATATCAAAATTAGGATTATGAGTTGCTGAAGCGAAAGCTTGCCCGATTGATAACTATATTTCTTCACTAGGGCCATTAGTTCCTTCTATCGCTTCATTTGTATATGAAATTCCATTTATCGCATATTTCATTATTGGAGTATCTACTTGCAAATTTTCAAAAGATATAACTACATGATACCACTCATTAAAATTTAATTTTCCAACAGCACTATTAGAATAATGATAACTCTAACTTCCTAAAGTATTAGGATAAAATACACATATTGCTCTATTATCACTATTATGGCTTATCCTAAAATGAGAATTAACAGAAGTTGCTGCAGAATCCCCTATGATAACTGCATACTGTGTATGATTTTCATGTAGTCTAACCCAATATGATATTGTAACTGTTCCTGTAATTGTAATATCATTAATTACAATTCTATTATTTCCAGTTATACTGATTCCTTTGTCATATCTTGGAGTATTTCTACATGATTTAATTGATCCAATTATAGTACCCTAATAATTATGTCCAGAAGTATCCTAAACTAACTAAGGATTACCAAGAGGACTTGTAGGATAATTTCCTAATTCTATCTTAAAATGACTAAATGTCCAAGTTACTCCATACTAATCAGGACTTGCTCCATATTTAGCATTATATTGAATACCTAATGTATGATTATTCACAATCAAATCAGTACTGCATGATTTTATGTTAGAAGGAATTGTCCATGTAGAATAATATAATCCATTCTATCCTGGAGTAAACATCAATAAAGGATCTATTTTTTTTGATGTATTATCTGTGGCTATATATTCTAAATGATAGTGTATTCCAAATCTACCATATGCAGTTCCAGCAGTATAACTTCCTAAAGAATAAACATACGCAGAAGCACATATAGTTTCTCCTAAATGCTACATTATCCATTCTTTTGGAATATTAGGTAATGAACCAGTTTTAACAGAAGAATCTTTGGTTAATGTAGAAATATAATTAACGTATTCTTGACCCGGAATATAATTACTTAGAATTACAGAAGGAACACATATATAATTAAAAGGTAAATGTACTAAAAGAGGTTTCGTTAATTCTTCTATTTCTTTATTAGATAAGACGTGATCAAAAATTTTAAGATCTGTTAATCCTCCTTTAACTTCGTCCTTATCCATAAATCTTAAACTAGTAATCTATCCTTTAGAAAAATTAGTCTATTCTTTTAAAACTCCATTTATATATATATTCTAATTCTGTCCATCATAAGTTAGACAAAGATGTCTCCACTAAGGAGCACTCTATGGATTCCAGAACTAATCAATATAACTATAATTAGTTCCGTTTATTAGTTTAATCATATGTACATTATTTCCATGATTAGTATGAGAACTATGAACATAATACCATACAGAAATAGAATATTTAGTAAGTGTTTCTGTTAATGTATATACTAGATCATCCCCCGCTGGTATATTAGCTGCGTTTTTACCAGCATAAATTAAAAGATTTTTATAAAAAAGTTTAGGATAATCGCCTCCATACGTTCCTCCTTCAACAAACTTCTCATTCCCCATACCATAATTCTATACATCATTATTTAATTTATACCAATACCTTAACATTTTTGTTTACATTTATAAGTTATTATATAACCAACAGTAGTTTTCTGAATTATTCCATAAATAATCAAAATTATAAACAATCCTAATAAAATTAGAAATGATATATCGCATAAAAAGAAATCATGTAGAAAATTTGATAATATTGAATAACAAATCCAGATTCTGTGATAGATACAATAACCAAAAGTTTTAGAAATTAGAAAAACTATAGGAAGGAGAATACCACAAAATATTGGGAATATTAGAGGCATTCCTATATAAATTATAACTATCCACATTAATAGGCTATACAGTCCTACTATTATTGGACTATGCTTCAATACCCATATCATCACTCTTTTTAGATTCATTTGCCTATTGTTTTCTTTTAGCAGTTAAATATGCTCCTAAAAATGTTCCTTTCTATGGACCAATCTATACTGTATCTTTTGGAGGAGTTAATATTGAATATGTTACTTTCCCGTCTAATGAATTATCTACAATCTCTCTTATTTTACTAGCAACTCCCATATTATATTTCTGTTATTTTCTTCATTAATTTATAGGAATCTCTTCAACTTCTTCCTTAATTGGTTCTTCTTCTTTAGGATTTAGCGAATCTACCATTTGTAAAAACTGAGCTTTAATCAAAAGACGTTCATCGTGCAGAGATTCATGAATATAATAATATTCTATATCACTAAACTCTACTTCCTAAGGCTCTTCAGTATATTTTAATTCATTCATCTTCTAAGCAAGATTATAACAAACCATTACTTCTTCATCAGAAGATGTATATCTATTTAGAAGTCTATCATAAATAATATCACATAATCTGATCATATCTTGTTGATTTTCAGAATCTAAAGGCAATGTTTGAGTTGCAGAAATTCCATTTTTAGGAATCCAAGAATTTAATATAAGTTTCATAATTATTTATTTTAGTAGTCTTAAGTCTGTGTTAAGAAAACACAAACTTAAGACATTTGTTAGTAGAATCGTAAACTTGAGAACATCCATCATTTTTAAGAGTAGATGTACCTGGATTATATGTTAATTTAGTGCTAAAATTAGTCACATCTGTTACAGAACTAGTTCTATTAGCCGCTGTAGTTAATATATTATATTCTGTATTTATGTTAGTAGGTGATTGTGTAACTTTAGTATCTGTATTAGAATCTAACCACGGAACATTTACTACTAACTAATTGCTAGCATTTTTCTAAACAGCGTATGTTCTATTTGCTGTAGAAGACACGCTATTAGCAGCAACTGATTGCTAAGTATCGGAACCGAGTTTAATTCCTCCTAATACAGAACTTGTAGCAATAGGTAAAGTATAGTTACTTAAACTGTCTAACTTAATTTTATCAGTAGCTGACATTAATCCGTCTAAAGTGGTAGTTACAATCTATTCATCAGGAGATTGATACTCTGTAGCAACATTTCCAATCTATATCTACGGATTCCAAATAATAAAATTAAGATTATCGGATGCATTACTAGTATAAAACTATAAAAAAGCAGAGTAATAAGCTGGTAATATTCTCTCTGTAACTACAACTTTTTTTGCTGTATTAATTTCTATAATCTAAGCCTCATAAGAAAGAGCATTGACTCCAGCAACTTTAAATGGAGCATTGCCTATATTTTTAATATATATACTCCACACAACATCATATTCTTTCTTTAAAGAAAGATTATCTATAACATTTAATTTCATTTTACACTAGTGTGTGCCACCAGAAGTAGTAATTTTTACAGCTGGATTATTAGCATTACATCCATTAAATTCAGGAACATTATTTACAATAGTTTTTGTAATAACTGAATCATTAAATCCAGTTATTATAGATGTATTTGTTCTCCAATTTTTACTTATTAAATTCCTTCCACCAATAACAATATCTTCAGGAGCAGGAGTCCAAGTAGTTGCTATTTTACCTTCTTCTATTTTTATATTTTTAAAAGTAAAACTTCCCTATGTAACATTAGTTACTTCTAAAGAAACAGTTACCCATGTACCTGCTTTAAGCGTTTTAGGTAATATAAATCTAATAGAGGGGGCGTCTATCTTTATTCCATTAGCTTTTACCCTAATCTATGAAGTATCTTGATTTAATTTATTTGTATAATGTAAAAATCTACTTTTAGTGACGTCCTACATACATAAAGTCTATACTATAGTATCTGTACCTGGAGAATTTACATAAATCTCTAATTGAAGAAATTCTCTAGTATCTGCAGTATTCTATTTTAACATAAAATTACCATAATATGTTGTACTAGGAGTAATATATGCAGTTTTATAAATTGCAAGATTTCTTCCGCCAGCAGTTAATAATTCAGATAAATCTTTTCTAGCTACACTATCTTTTATTTCATATGTTTGATTATTTACTTTAACTTTGGATAGATCACTCATATTATAATAAATTTAAAATTAACTATAAGATACTGTAGTAGTAGCAACAGCTTCAAGATTTCCAATTTGGTGAGTATGCTCCAGTCCTGATATTGAAGCGCTAAGATTCGTTGCAGATCCAGTAAATGTACCTGAACCAGTTGCAGAAGTAATATTTGTAACAACAGTTTTAACTTGTGCTGGAATAGCCCCAGAACTAAAAGTTAAATTACTATTTCCTCCAGAAATTGTAAGAATTTCATCTGCAACATCAAATTCCCAGCTCGAATTAGAACCACTCATAGATGGTAGTGTAGGAGGATTAGATAATACAATAAGATCAGCAGTACGTGGATTTACTGAAACATCAACAGAAACCGTGCCTTTCGGAGTATAATTTCCAGTTTCTCCACTTTGTGGATCAGCAGAAGCTATTGCAACGGTTGCGTTTGGAGTTGCACGTTGTGCTAAAGTAGCTCTATCATATTTAACGACAACATTTACTTCATTTTTACTTGCTAAAGTACCAAGATTAATATTGAATCCTACTTTTTCCCAGTATCTAGAAGGAGTTTTGGAAGAATCTTCAATATATACCCATTCTGAAGAATCTGTTTTACATAACCACACATCTCCAATTTTTGGATCAGTGATAGCCTTGATTTCAGCTTCTGTTTCTTTAACGCCTTTAAAATCAAGAATAGTAGCTAATTTTGCAGTAACTTTACTAATTTCATTATTTGTATAAGTCTTAGCAGATGATAATGCACTATTTGCTGCTGTATCAGAATAAGATTTTAAAGTACTAGAAGTTTCAAATGCTGCAGTACCTGCTGGTAATTTTATCGCAACTTCTCCCACTTCTTGCGTTCCAACTAATACTTTAAAAGTTCCATTAGTACTACCGGGTTTAAATGTTACGGTTTTATCAACAGAACTATTAGCGGTAAATAATTGAATTGCAGTTCCATTATTTGCTTGAATGTTTAATTTTGCATTATTAACACCTGCTACTGTTGCTGCATCACCCCAAGCAGGAACCCCATTAGATAGCATAAGTACTTTATTAGTTCCTGTGATAGGAATAAGTTGAGTATAAGACGTAGAATCAGCTCCGTAAAGAATCGCTCCTCGTTGTCTAAAATCACTTGCGTGTACTGCTTCAGCATCTTTAACTTGATACTAGGTTCCGGAGGCACCTCCTAATTTAATTTTTGAAATATAATTTGCCATATATTAAAATGTTAATGTTTCATTATCAACTGTATAAATAGATCCAAAGAGCTATCCATTAGCCCAAATATAATTACCAAAAGTTGGATCTGAAATAAAAATTATTGGTTCAGGATCCAACTTAGCTTTTATTTCATCTTTTATAGTAGAAAAATCATAATCTCTCAAAGAAGAAGCAGTAGTTACTCCTTCCTTAAGATTAAAAATTGTATTTATACTATATCCTTTACCTAAAATTTTTCCCATAATATATTTATTATAAAGTTTCCCAACCGAGACGTGTATCAGAAATATTTGACTACATATCTACTAACTTTATAAGCGAAAGATTTCTATCAGTTCCTGATACAAGATATACTCCATTATTATTTCCGTCTTCTATTACACTTAATACAAGACCTGGAATTGCTGATGCGTTCGCAGCGGTACTGGCAATATAATTGTTAGCGTCATTAAGTGTTTCAAATATTCTATTTGCTATTACAGGAAATTTTGCAGTAGGATTGAATTGAGTTCCCCACTAAGACTTAATTGTATAATTATTAATATTTGCCATATTATTTCCTGATTATTAAATTTTTATATTTATCTCCTGCATTTCCGTTTGCATTAATAGCGCATAATTTATAATTTGTACCATATTGATTCTGGAGTGAATTATTTATTACTACCATAGTTCCTGGATTGCCCATACCATCTTCAAATCCAGGCGTTTGTTTTATGCTGGGTATTAGAACATATACATATTTCTTAACACTAGCTGTTCCAATTTCAGTTGCTGTAGAAGATAATACTGTAATGTTATTAGTAAGCATTGACTACTTAGTCAGTACTGAAACACAATCGTTAAATGTAGAATCAGCAGTAAGTTTAGTAGTGGTATTAACTATATAATAAACTTTATATGCTCCTGTTACTGTTTGTTGTTTAGCAATATACTAATCACTTATTGTTGTTGTCGAAGCAGTAATATCATCACTCTACTTTAAATCAAGACTTGCCGCAGTAGCAATATTTGATACTTTTACCCATCCATAAAATATTTTATTTCCTTCTGTTACAGTCCAAGATGGAATATAAGAATTAGTAGGTAAATATGTTCCTGCAGAGTTAGTATCATTAAATGAATAAGTTACTGTGTAATCATCAGCAGTGAGAAGTGTATCTGTTTGTGCAGCACTTCCACCTACAGGTTTTATATATTTTATAATTGGATTTCCAGTAAAACTTATTGTAGGAGAATAAACACTTCCAACTTCAGCAGGAGTTATTACACCAGTTAAATTGAATGTGTTAGTAAAACTATAATTGTAATCAAGTATTTTACAGAAAATTTTCTTTAACACATCGTCTAAAGTCATTCCTTTAGTAAATATATTAGACTGAATTCCTTTTTCTATGTATCCTACTGCTGTTTGTAAATTACTAGAAATATTTTTCTACAATAAAGGAATGAGTTTTAACTTTCCGTCTATAATTTCCATTCCAATGGAATCTCCATCAATTACTTTATATAATTCTTCTGCAGAAATACCTGTTACTTCTACAGCAGTATAATAACACCCATTAGCAAAAATCCATCCAGAATTTAAAGAATCATCTGGGTGGATAAACGTAATAGAGTTTATAAACTAATTTGCGTCAACAGATGCTAAATATTCTTTAAATTCAGATAAATTGCCTCTATAATGTTTAAAAATTTTATTCAACATGTTTAATTAATATTTTCAAAAGTTAAGTAATTTGAAATATTTTCTACAGTAGCAATTCCATCTTTTTCAGTTAAAATATCTCCTAAATCTAAGGAAACTTTTGTTTGTTGTTCATCGGTATGGATACCTACATACTGATCTCCACTAATTACAACTGAAGTTACTCCATCTTCTACAGGCTATGTTACTTCATTTATCTCTAATGAAGTTGGTCTTGTATTTGCGTTTTGGGAATACAGTGATAAAATTATTTTCATTAGAGCTTTATAATCAGCTCTATTATAATTACTTGGAGAAGTATCAAATCTAATTAATACTTCTGACATTAATTTCTTTAATTCTTTTGGATCTGTAATAGTTGGATAATCTTTATCTAATAAAGTATGACCGCATTTATCCTTACATTTTAAATGATTTAAAACTCTAAAATTTTCAGTTAAAAACTAATCATTAGGGTTTTCTTCAATATCAGATTCTTGTAAGGCTTTTACTGAATTTATATTAGGCAAGACTTTTATATTTTCTACAGAGTCACCACATAAACTTCTATATGTAGAATTAAATTTATTATAAATTGGTGTTTCTATATTTACTGTCATATATGCTATTATATAATTTTATTATAAAAAAAGTTAATAAAAATTTTATTTATAAGCTAAGACTTAAAATGCATGTTTTATTAATTATTTTATCATTTAATTTCATTTATTATAATATAAATTAATAAAATACGCTATTTAATTAAAATTTTTACTATATTTGTTTTTTATAAATTCTCCCCTCTGCATCACATACAAGCTAAAAATACACTCCATCTGAAGAAGATGCTGTTGGTAATCCTGACATTATTACATATAAATTATCGTAGTGAGGGGGTTCGGTTATTCCACCGGTCCTAATGATTCTTCCAACAGATGCTGCTATTAAATTATTCCCTCTAGAAAAAGAGAATCCTTCTGTAGATATTTGTCCTTTTTCATCTTTAAGAGAAGTTCCCTAAGAAATAGTAGCTAAATATCCAGCATAAATAGTAACTGATCCAGAATTAGTTATCGTAATATCATCTCTATAAGTAGAATAATTTGCCCCACCTTTCCCTTCAATTACATATGTATAATGTGAGCAACATCCAAAATTTCTCTATAAAAGTGTCAGATTAAGACTAATTTTTAATATATTTTCCCCTTCCTATAAATACTTATCTAATTTTTCAATTTTTGGAATATTTAATTTAAGATTAAAATATTTACCTGAGTCTCCAACATCAACAGTTGGAGTAGTTATAGATATAGGATTTGTATATATAATTTTTTCATTTATAAATATTAATAAAGTTCCCTAAACATTAAAGGTATTAGTACTATTTTTTGTCCATCCGTTAAATTTTAGAGTAATAGTAGAAGATGACAATTCGTGTTTTGATTCAGAAATAGTATAGCCTGATTTTGGAACAGTATAAGAAAAACTAGTTGTATATATATCAAAATTATATTTAGTAGCTCCTGCTGATTTTAATGTTGTGTTTACCGCTCCTCCTAAATTTACAAATTTATCACTTGAGCTTTTGTTATAGTTAGTTACTAATTCTCTAGCTGATAAATTATTAGTATAATTTAAAGATTCGGAACTTATTACTAAAGTATGGTCTATATTATTATAAGGATTATATAATATATTAGTATTTGATACTGATTCCTATAAAGGAGCTGTTTCGGAAGGAAGAGGATTAATATAATTAAATCTATCAAGATTTGGCTTAAAAAGCTAAATTTTAGCTTCACCACTATTACTTATAGTAATTTCTGCTTTATTCTTCTCTGCACCTGTGACAGACTTATCGATAGTTGGAATAACCTACATAGTATTACTATCCTTTATTTTAAAAGGACCTATAGTAGAGCCAATTCCTGTATATGTTAATTTTACAGGAGCAGTTTCTTTATTTTCTAATGTTGCTCCCGCCCAAAATGCTACAGTATTATCCTCATTAGAAATTCCACTAATTCCGGCTGTTATTTCTCCATATTTATTTTTTAATCCTATAGCATTAGTTAATACCAGTCCCCCAGATATATCAGTCGAGCCAAGATTTAATATTTCAGAAAGAGATTGAGCAGTTTCTGAGTCAAATCCTATTTGTTTTTTATACAAAGATACATTTTTTATATTTATGCCAATAGTTCCCGATCCAGAAGTGTTATCATATTCTATTATAGGATAGCCAGTAGGTTCAATTGGTCCATATACAAGATTGATTTTAATTGGTCCGCTAGCAGATTCTATTGTAAAATAATCTCCAAAATTTATTAATGTTTTAGTAGAATCTGATTCTTTAATGATTTCTATATGTGCCTATTTATTATATTCAGAATTAGCATCATATCCACCTTCTTCAATTATTTCTCCTTTAGTTATTTTATATTTACCAGGAACTTTCTAAAAAGGTACAGATATTCTATCATAGTCTAATGTATGTATTCCTTCATTCTAAAACGCAGAATATACAGTGATTTCATCATATGTCCAAATTTTGGATTCTGTTTCTGTTTTTGCCCCATCAATATGTACGGTTTTCCCATCATAACTAAACATTCCAAGGGATCCGGACTAAGATTCTGATTTCCCTAAAATAAAAGTTCCATTATCGAGATCAAAATAAGAATTTCCAGTATTACTTTCTAATTTACCAGTAATAATTCTATCACCGATTATTTTAGTATTACCTCTTACTTCAATTAAAGTTTTTGTAGATTGATCTACTATAGTTGCGAATGGAAAATTATAAAAATCTCCTTGTCCGTTTTCATCTGTAAAAAATAATGGTTGTGGTTCAACTGCATATTTCCAGAATGCTTTATTAGAATCTCGACTAGCTTCTATATAAATATAAATTGGATCTACTGAATTTTCTTCAGAGACCTCACATTCAAATTCTGACTTACTAATATTCCATTTATTACCATTACTAGTTGTACTTTTCCATGTATAAGATGAATGAATCATAATATCGGGATTCTAAACTTTAAGAAAATTTCCATCCCAATATAAATTGGTCATTCTGTTTCCAGAAGTACTAGTTTTCTACAAAATATAATTAGTAGAGTCTGCTCCTATTCGTAGCATCATAGTTTGAACAAATGAATCTCCTATCGTAGTTTGCCCATCCTATACTATATCAAGTGCAGTTTTTATAGTATCTACATCATTCTTAATTTTAGTAACTTCATTTTGTACTTCCTTAGGATTTAACTAGAGAATTTTCCAATCCTCCCAACTAAATGTTTCATCTTTATCGTTTATTGCAACTAATAACTATCCCTATAAATATTTAGGGTTTCCCTTTTCATCTGTATATGAAATATTTAATTTATCTGAATCAGTTTCTAAACACCACCAATCTCCTATATGATATCCATCTTTAGATACGGCATCATAATTATTATAAATAGTTCGCTTTCCATCTACAAAATCAAAGATAGAAGTCCCTCCGTCATACTTTGTCCACGTATATTCTTCTTCGAGTAATTTATATTGTTGAGCTTCTTTAGTATTAGTATTATACCATAAATCTCCAATATGATATTTTTTATAGTCTTTTCCTGTTTCCCAAGTTTCATTTTTACCTGGATCGTTGAACCAGTTGGCTGCAGGATCTTCGCCCTATACCCAAGTAGTAATTTTATTATCTATTTGTCTATCTAGATCACCAAGAACTTTATAAACAGAGGATAATGCTTCATCCGAAATAAATTGCCATTTATAATCGCTCTCAATTTTAACAAATCTCCAACTAGACGAATCTACTAAATTTATAAAAATATCACCAAGATGATGGTTAGGATCTTCATCTATAGAAATCTCAGGAGAGACTCCTTCCATTGTAAACTTTCCTTCCGAAGAAAGAGTTATAATCGGATTTTTTCCTTCAATTATATAGTTATCTCCAGTATTAATAAAATATGGAATAGGATACCCCTTACCAAACCATGTTTGAATATCATTATCAATCTAAGATTGGAGATTTTTTATTTGATCATCATATTTTCCAATAGTAAGTTTTCCATCGGCAAAAGTCATTCCTTCCCATTTAGAATCAATCTTTTTACCAAAATGCATCTATAATTCACCACTTTCGGAATCTTTGTTAAGAACGAATGCGCTTTTGTTTACATCTCCTATTACTACCTACCCATTTGCATAATTAAACTCATTTCCAAGATTAAAAGTATTATTATCCAAATCCATTACTGAAGCACCGTCCATTGACTAAACTTTCCCTGTATAGATGGTGCTTCCCTTTATCCACGTATTCCCATATAAAGGCTCAAAAAATGCATTTTTCTATTTAGTATAACCACAATATCCATATAATAGGTAATAATAGTCACTATTTCCATTTACAAGTCCAGGTACTTTGACTTCATTCCATGCATATTTTATTGGAGAAATATACCATTTTGCATTTGTTCCATTTTTAGAAGCCTAAAAATATATCCATAAAGATTCTCCTAATGGAATAGATTTCAAGTTAAAAAACTCTATCTAATTAGATTCATTTCTATCAGCGTCTTCAATAATATATTCATTACTTACATTCCACTATTTTGCAGACGAAGAGTCCTCCTAAGTAATAGAAAAATGAAAAAGAGTTCCTCTTAAGAACTGAAGGATTCCATTATTATTTATAATTCCATCGGTATCTTTTTCTCCAATTTCACTAGTAGAAAATCTATAATTAATAGAATCTGATCCAACTTGAAGCATCATAGTTCGAGTTACTGGAGCAGTTTCTCCATCTGGAGAAAATATTTCATTTCTTAATGCTTCTAATTGCTAAGTTTGCTTAGCAGCAAGTTCAGCAAGTTTAGCATCATAATTTCCAGATTGATTTGTAATTAAATCCTAAACATTAGATACACTTTCTCTAAGCTATTCTAAAGTGGCTAATTTTCGGAGAGCAAGTTTTCCATTATCATTAAATATTTCATATATTCCAGAACTTGATATATTAGATGAATCTGTAACACCTATAATAGTTCCAGCTATTGCAGAAGAATTTATATCTCTAATAAAATTTAGAGCTGAATCAACTGTATTAAATATTGTGTTATCCTATAAAGGAAATTTTCCATTAAGATGAAAACTAGTATCCCAACCCAAACTCATATTATCTATAAATTTTTAAATTTGTATATTCAGAGTCTCTTCCTGAAGGAAGTACATTAATATAATATATCATCATCTAAGAATTCCCAGAAATAGCTTCTATAGAATTCCATTCAACTGTTGTTCCCAATTTCTTTGCAGAAAATTTCATAAAATTAGGACACATTATAACAGCACATTTTCCTGGTTCTATTGTTAAAGTATCCTTTACAACCGTATCTCCCTACTAATTAATCCATCCAGAAATTCGGCCGCTTGCTTCCATTATCTATTTATAAGTGATGTTCTAAGGGATAACATTATCTAAAATTACAAAATGCCATTTATAAGAAACTAATATATCTTTTGTAATAGATATTGGAGTATCAAGTATTTTAGCTTCAGATGGGATTATTTCTCCATTTACTATAATTCCCATACCATATTCACTTGCTGCATATATTTTATTAGGCTTAAAAGTAAACTCCGCTGTATATTTAGATTCTTTATTTGTTGGGATTTCAAGAGTTCCTGTACCAGAAAGTTCTGTATATTCGAAATCCGGAATACTTTTTATTTCTCCATCTGAATTTTTAAAACCAGGAGAACTTACATATAAAGTAGGAGTAACCTATACTAAATCTCCAGAAAGAGTCACTTCTATCATATTTCCTTCATCGGTTCCTGTTAATTTAATTTCGCCTTCTGGATAAATAGGAATTAAATCATTTTTTTCTAGCATCTAAAATAAAACATCATCTAAAGTAGATCCTTTTGTGATAACATCGCCTTTTTTAATACATCCGATATTTACCTAAGAAGTATGATTTCTAGAAGTAATAAGTTCTCCTTCAGACATAGTTGAAACATAGATTGGATCAGAAATCAATCCATCTTTTATCAAATAATAATAAAGTCTATTTTCCTAATCTAAATGTAAAGAAATTTTTCTTCCTTGAGGATCATATACTCCAGGAAATACTGAATTGCGCTATAGATTAATTATATGTGGATCTCCAGGTCTAGAAATTATATTAGTCATATATACGTTTCCTTGATTCAGGAACTTTAATTAAATTAAACTCACAATTATGTAATAGATAATCTGTTAATATAAGCTACAATCTATGCTAAATTGATTGCGATTTATCATACTTCATAGCTATATCAACTATATCTTTTAGAATCGTTGCCCCTATAATCTTTTTAAATGCTTTTGTATCATTATTTGCTAGATACCTAAGATTATTAAAATATTTATAAAGAGTAGAAGTAATAGTACTATCAAAATTAATCATAAACAATTACAAGTTTTATGAATATGCATAGAACCACATTCGCAATTTCCACAGAGTCTTCCATCTACAGATCCACATTTAGTAAAATTACGAGATAATATTTTAAAATATTCCTCAGCAATAGACTGCTAGCCAGATTCTAAAGCAGCTAAATGTCCATATAAAATTAGATAATTCCTAATTAGACTATCAGGTATAGTTGAGCAAGAACCTTCCAAAGAGAGTGCTTCTTCAATTATCTGATTAATTGCGTTATTGACATCAGAAGTATAAAATTCTTCTTCATAATAATCTAATCCGATTACATCATCTGTATTTTTAATTATGCCTAGAATTAAACAGTACATAGCAGGCTATATATTCTCCTTGCCTCCAAAAATGGAAGCAAGGGGAATACTTAATACTAATTTTGATGTTAAATCGTCACTAGAAAGAATTTTATCCGAAAGTAGATACGATGTCTCTTCGATTCCATTTCCGTTATGAGAATAAGTTCTTACCTATAATTCAATTTTATTAAAACTATAGCCATCTATACAATCTGCTAGTAAATCTAAGTAAACACTTTCCTGTGATACTTTAAATTTTTCTACATTTATATATTCACTCATATTTTACTATTTTTAACTGAATCGTTATTTGGATTATTATCAACTAGCTAAGCTGCTTCAAGGCGATTCCTTTCCTATATAAGGTCTAATTCTCTATTCTTAATCTTAGCTTCAGTCTCTATTTTATAATATCCAAGTTCTTGATCCATTTGGTTATTTTGTTGTTCTATATTAAGTTTTTTCTCATTAAGAGAAGCAATCTTGCGAGTACTCTGTTCTAATTGACTTTGCATTTGCTTCTGTTGCTTTTGAGCTTCCTCTAATTGCTATTGTAATTGTACAATTTGACTATTTTCAAGTTTCTTCTCTTTAATAGATTTCAAGGTAAGTTCTTTCATTTCTGTTAAGCTCTTAGAAGTAGAAACAATAAGTAATATTTCGGGATCTACTTGGTTTTGTCCCGCAAGCTGCAATGCTAACTACTTAATTAGTTCTTGTTCCTTTATAATTTCAGCACTATCAGATAATTGTACATCATAAGATGTAGAAGTATAATATTCTGGTAGGATTGTGAAAATCTCTTTCATATCTCCCAGAACCAATTGCCCAGTCATTCCATCTTTATAAACAATCTTTGCCATATCAATACAATCTGTAAGCATCTCTTTTACAAGAGTATCCATTGCTTGATAATAGCGTTTTGTTATAATATAGGATTGTTGCATTCCTACCTCTACATTAGCTACTGCATCTCTTTGTTCAATTCCTCCAAGTCTTTCTCTAAATACTCCTGTAATAGAACTTACAGTATCTTCAATTAATTGTATTGAAATCTGATAAGCTTGAATTTCTCCAGGCTATAAGGTATCGTCAAAGCCATTATAATATGTGTTATTAAGTGGTAATCCTTCTTGTGCAGAATCTATAAGAGATAGTCCAACTTTTCGATAAGCCTAAAATTTAATCAGTCGTTCATCAGGAGATTGACCTATATATGCAGGTAATTGTGCTGTATCGACAATAGCACCTCTTGTTCCCGCTAATGCTACTGCATTATCTTTTTTATAAAGATTTAAGTCATATTTGTCCTATAAATCTGCAGTCGCAAGCATCAAAGAATATGGACCACCATGTCCATTAGTATACCAGATACCATTGATAGATAATCTCGCCTAATTAGGCTCATCTATACTAACAGGAAGGGAAATTTCATCAGAATGTAATACATAAATATCAGAAGCAATTCTAGTAACATGATAACATTTTGCTTTCCATTTATTATTTTCTTTTACACTATCGATCCATTCTACTTCATATACAGGAATTAAATCATTAATGTCATCTGATTTTTCTCCATCAAAAAAATGAATTCCTGTACCTGCCCAAATTCCATCGTCTATTTTCCCACACCGAGAAGAAACTCCTGTAATTAATGCATATTTATTATTATCAGAGTCATCATAAAAATTATGCCATTCTCCAAGAGTTTTAAGATCTTCCTTACTTAAGTAGTCTCCATATTTTATTTCGATTTCTTCGATGCTCATCCATTTACGAACAACTGCTTTATAAGCATTTTTCATATATCGACTCTTTGGGTCTTTATCTACCCAAACATTAAGAGGATCACAAACTTCTATTTTAAAATTCTTTTTATTTTTAGTCGGAAGCACTTTATAATATGCCTATCCTCCGATTAACAAGTCTAGAACTAATTGCTCTGTTTTATTTGTAAAATCAAGTTCTCTATTTTGGAGTACATATTGACATATATTCTAAGCAGCAATTTCATATTGAGAAATAAAGTTTCTATTTACTGATTCTTTAATTCTAGTCAATTCTTTATCTATCTATTCATCTTTAGGCTCTTTATTCTATTCTGATCCCATTAATGCTTTATAAATAGAGTTCTCAAGATACTAAGATACAAACTTAAAAATTTTATTTGCTGCCTCTAATTGTCGATCTCTAAAAATATTAGATAAAGTATTACTGTCTTTACAGGAAATTCTAGGTTTAGGCGCCCTGGAAATATACTCTCCAACAATTGCCTCTATATGTTTTCTTGTAAGAGGAGTAAATCCTACAGATGTTGGATTTCCTACTCCATAATTCTTTTCAAGATTTTCATATTGGTAATGATCTCTAACTCCATTAAAATAGTTATAAGCTTTTACCAATTCATCTTTTTCATGTACTAGATCTGAAATTACGTAATCACACCAATCCATTAAGTATTCATCAGATCCTTTTTTAGCATTAGTAACTCTCATGTAATTGAATTTTATAATGTTCAGATCTTATAAGATTTCTTTCTTTTAATTCCTTTTCAACAAATTTAAGAAACTCGTCTTCAGTATCACACTAAGTTGCAATAGTAATAGGTCCCCAATCATTATTTTGGATATATAATTTAAGGATATAAGCGTCCTCCGAATGTATTACTTCCAGATGGTTGATAAATATTTGCTGATATAAACATTTGATTAGTTCCTATATTCGTTTTTCTATATTCGTTTTCACTACTTTGATAATTTAATCCAATTTGCCCATATTTATTTTTTGTATATCCAAAATTTAAAGTAGTAACAGCAAAATCAGAAGGTCTGGCTACTTTTCCAATTAGATCTTCATCAGCTAATAAACATATTCCAAACGCAGCTACAATATCGAATTTTCTTTTATTTTCATAGGAATATTTCATTAATTCTTGAAGCATTTCCGGGAATTGTATCTATTCAGAATAATCCACTATAAATTGTTCTATTAAATCCAACTGATGCTAAATAATAGCTTCTGTTGCGGGGACTCCATATTGCTTAAAGTTAGTTCTCTTTGTTGAATTTGCAGTAGACTAAGGTCTTCGCATAAGAAAATCTAATTTATGTTCCTTTTCAAAATATTGCTTTATGGATATACGAGTAGCCTCCACTAAGACTCTACAATTATATAAAGTGCAAAGTTTAAGAGCAGTTTCAAACGCAGTTTGAATATGAGTAGGTCTCTCCTTATATATAGCTACTATTTTAGGAGGCTAAGTTCCAAAAGCTCTTCTCATTACTACCATACAGAAATTAGACACATCGGTCTAACCTGTAGAGGTAGAAGAATCTGTATCAATAGCATCTATTCCAGCAACATATAAATTACTATACGCATGTCCTGTAGGATCTTCCATAGGAAGTTCTGTGATCTTTAGGGGTCCTTCTGATATAAACTCAATCCTAGGTTTAGATGATTTATTAGCTGTTCCAGATTCTTTATCTATATTCCAACTAAGTCTTACCGACTTAGGTAACTCTATAGTTTTATGAAGTGTTAAGGCATTATATTGGTCTATAAGAAGCTCTTGATCAAATCTATTAGATCCTTCTAGAATAAAGGCGTCTTCTGGAGTGAAACAATATTCTGCTTTTGATAGAAGCGCGGCATGAGGATCTTTGTATTTTTCAAATTCTTTATTAAAATGAATTTTAGCCATTTCTTCGTTCACGACCCCTCGTTCATCGAAGCCAATATTACCATCATCATCTCCAAACCACATTGTATATGCGGGTATAAAATAACCAGTATATTGGACTTGCTAGTCTCTTCCGTATGTATTTTTGTATGGTAAAATTTTATAACCTTCTGGGTCATAAAACATTTTATTTAAAGCTGCCAGACTTTCGCCTGAATCTCCTCCTGTACCTTGCAAAAATCTACTTCCAATTCTTTTACCTCCGACTTTTACTAAGGCTTCTGCTTGAATATATGTTTTTTCTAGAACAGGATCTGACCCGCAATTATGGACAATTGTATAATCATTTAATAGAAATAGATTATCTGTATCTTTTCCGTAGGATTTTAATGTAATACCACAGTATTTTCCATATTTATAATTTTCTATTTTAATAGGAGTCGATAATGGATTAGAAGATTCATAATCTATAGATGATTTTAAACCATAAATAATTTTTTTATTACGGTTAGATAACAGAAAATAATCTATAGGAGTTAGTAATTCAATACTACTTTTCTAATTCTCTATTCTTGATTGACGCTCTACATATAGTTTATGATTAGCAGTAACTATATAATCCTCTCCTTCTAATTGTCTCACTATGCACAAATCATCGTATCCCGAATTAGTTTTAATAACTTCTTGAGGAGTTCCATCTATTCCCATAACAAAATCTCCAACTTTTATATCTTCGATTCGTTTCCGAGAATAATCAGACATTATAACTTTTGTATTAGGAGCAAAACATTCTTCAAAATAAATACTATTTACACGAAAACCACGAAGTTTTCTAGGGGAATCATGAGTGATTCCTTTTATCTCTGCCATCCATCCAGATTCATTTTTATCTCTATCGACTTTAGAAGCTCTTTTATGCATATCAGTATCTAGTTTCATTCTAACATGTCGGAATTCTCCATCAGTATTCATGTTTAAAAAATTCAACTATAACCAACATTTCTACAATGTAGCTTTAACATAATCTTCAATATAAGCCGTTATTAATCCTGAGCTTCCTTTATGAAATGTATATTGATGTACAGTATTAGAAGCAGCAATTTCAGAAACACCTCAATTTGTTATCCTATAGGCTTTTTATCCTATAGTTCTTATAGTTTCCTATAAGTTCAGCGTACATTTTCGTCCTCATTTGTAGGACGTTCCACACTCTTGGAAGGATTATTGCTCTCGTTAATGCTCGCCTTCTACGCGTTACGGTACTCAGTGATTAACTAAGTTACCTCGGTATTAACATAGTGAAATAACCACCTTAGTTTTCACCGATATTGCGGAATTTATTACTCTTACATTACTGTAAGAGAGCGCAAGTTTAGTTTACGCCACGTGCTTTGAATATTAGTGCATCTCGTTTTAAAATTTTTACTAATTCTAAGTAATGAAAATATTCATACTGTTTTGCTAAAAATCCAGGAAAATCCTCGACTCTAGCCTAATCATCAGTAGCTTCTGCTGCTATGTTACTCTCAAGTCTATAGTAATTTAACCAAAAATAATTTTCTCCAGTTAATCTATATTTACCTACAGTAAACCCATTTACACATCTATCCCACTCTCTTTCCCAAAATTGTTTATTTCTAAATGTTCCAGGAGCATACATAGTATATCGTTTATTTGCTCGATAACTATCTGCTGCTTGTGTAAAATCTTTAGGATTAAAATCTAATCCTTCTGTTTTTGTTATTGGTCTATATCCTGTAAGTTCGTAGCTTAAAGTTGGATCAAAATATTCAATTGGGTCTTTTAGAGTTATATCCCATTTTTTGTTTGGATCATGTACAATTTCTTCAAACTAAAGTGATTTCTTTTCCTCCTGTGGAGTTTTATTTTCATAATTAAGAATCGCTAATAATTGTTCCTCTTCTTTTTCACGTTTAGTTTTAATTTTTTTCTCTTTCTCTGCATCAAGTCTTTTAGCTTCCTTGATCAAATCTTCAAGATGCTCTTTGTCTTTCTTCAGAGAATTTTTCACAAATTCTTTATATTCCATAGATTAATCATGTGCTCCAGGAATAGTATCTCCTCTAAGTCCATTAATTTCATCTTGTTCTTCTTTATACTCTGCCTCTAATTGCTTAAGAGAAGCTATAACTTTAGAAAGTTGCTGCATAGCATCAAAAGTTTCTTTAACTTTAAAGACAGGAGCTCCAGAATCCATTCTCTCATTATAATCAATACTCTCAATGAAGAGCTTAATTTCAAATAATTTATTCCGGAACATCTGAATCATTGGACCAACAGTAGAAGACGCATCTTGTAATTCTCGGTATTTCTCACATGCTGCCTTAAATAATGGATCTTCAAATTCTTCAGGAGTAAGAGCAGAAGCATCTAAAGCCTATTTATGACGATTTTCTGGGGTGTCCTTACTTCCAGGAGCACCCCAGTCTATTGCCATATAAATATATATTAATTCTCTAAATGCTTTTAGTTTCTTTTTACCCGTAGGATCTTCTTTACACTTATTTCTATCATTAGTCCATAAATCAGCAAATTCTTTTACTAAAAGAACTTCCGGCTCATTTATCACAATTTTATTTTCTTGTGAATCGTAAGCAAAAAATTTTATCATGTTATTTTAAATAATTAAAATAATTTAGTTTTCCTCCTTTTTTAAAACCCTATTAAATCCATTATAAGGACCATATGTAACTCCTGTGTTGTATGTTATTTCTGGTATAATTACTGGATTTGGTTGCGAACTTTCAACATTAGTTTGAAAAGTACTATAAAATTCAGGATTAAAAGAAGACTTTGTTCCTGGAACAATAGTTTTAGATATAGTAGAAGGGTAAGATCTTACCAAATTAGGTCTTGATATCATTTTATAAACAGGAGCAGTTCCAATACCAAATCCCCCATGAACTTTTCCAGGCACAAGAGCTGTGTTTCCTCCTACTACTTCAGAAACTTGAGTTCCAACAAATTTTGGAATTTTGGCTGCTTTGGCTATATAGGTTTGCCCTGCTTTTGGATTAGGAACTCTAGTTTTTATTGCCTTAGTTCCAGGTGTATATCCTCCAGCAAAACCGCCGGCAAGTCCTCCAGCAATAGCACCCGGATTTGAAAGCTCCCACAACCATTGATGTTCTGGAGTGTTTGTTTTATCACTCATTAGCTGCCCCCATGTCTAATATTTATCATTAGATAAGTAATTAGTTCCCTTATTAAAGAGATAACCTCCTGCTAAAGAACCTACTGCTGCTATGGGAGCTGTTACTAATCCTGTTCCTAAAGACCACGCTGGCAAAGCATAATTTGCACCAGCGTCATTCATAGCATTAGTAACGTCTTGTTGAAACCTTTTTGCTTGACTTGCTTGGGAATTTACTCTCCCATTATCAGCACGAATACCAGAAGCGAGTGAAGCTGTAGCCATTTCTGGATCTCGCATAATTTCATTCATTTCTTCTTTAGATAAATTATGCACAGTCATCCATTTGTCAATTTGTTCTGGAGTTTTTAGCTACCCAGCTTCCATAGCTCTCTTTGCCTCTAAAATACCAATTTTTCTATTCCTCGCCTAATTATGGTTCCTGGATACTTCGGCATCGTAACTATCGCCTTCATCATTTATATTACGTAATCTAGCAGCAACTTCAGGAGATACATAATTCAGGGCATTCTAGTAATGATTATAGTACTATGGCTATATAGTATTATTAGCATTTAATAAATAATCAAGCATTTCTGGAGTATTATAATACTTACGCATTCTTTCATTTTCTGCATCAGACACTCCAGATATTTTTCCAGGTTCTTGCCTTCCCTAGTACTACCCACGTCTCGTTGAGGTCAAGGACGAATCACCAATCCCAGTTAACCCTAAAGAAGACAGGGTCTAATCTCCAACAAGCCCATCTACTGCTAAAATATCTGAATGCTATTCCTGAAACCGTTTTATTGCGGCAATTGTTTCCGGTCCAATAATTCCATCAACTGCAATCTATTTACCTAGTGCTTGTTTATTTAGGCTAGACTATATTTTTCGTATTTGTTCAGGAGTATATCGTCGATTATGCCAATACTTTATATCAACTCGTCCACCTTGTTGAAATTTTATTTTTTTTGGCTCAGCACACTCAGTTACCTAAATAATCTTGCCCCCGACCCTCTTTAATAAGCAAGGGCATCCTCCCATTCGTTTCTTCGGTACCTTTTTCTTGGCCTTTCCTCCGCATTTAAGAGCTTCTAATTGTTCTGCTGCATGTGGATGTGCTTTTTCAAATTCCTCTAAAGGATTTACTTTGCCTCCATTCTTCATTTGATTTCCACCTAAAATAGATTGGAGCTCCTAAAGGATTGCTATTGCTTTCTAATCATTCTACTGTGCTCTAACCTGTAATTCTTGAATTACTTGTTTAGCTTTAGGATCATTCGCCTGAAGAGCTTGTGCTAGCTGTTGAGCCATGGACACTGTCTGCCCGCCCGCTTGCAAATAAGAGATATAATTTATTCTTGCCATATTTATTAAATTTTAAAAATATCTTTTGTATTAAAAACAGCTTCCTATACAAAGCCGTTATCAGTGAACCATCTACATACGATTCCCTACAAAATCTTCTCTTTCTAGTCAGAAGATTTAAAAGTCAATTCTTTCTTACGAAGAACATACATTTCTGGAGAATTAGAAAGCTTCGAGCATTTTACTTTTTCGCCAGGTACAAAAAAAGTTTTATCAAATTCCATATTACTTTTTAAATCTTTCGCTTAGATCGTCTCCAAGCAGTGCTACAATATTCTGCTCAGCGAGATTAAAATAAACCCCTCCTTTAAACATAATCGGACGAGTTGCTCTAATATCAATTAAGCAATCGTCTCCAACTTTTGCATATTTACAATCAGGGCCTGTAGCAATAATCTTAGCAGCAGAAGTCATAAATTCTTTCCTTTCCCTATTTCCAGTATCAGGAGAATCAAATTCTCCATGTGTCAATTTAAGACCTGTTTCAGTTTCAATACTTTCATAAGGATTAGTTTCATATATTTCAACCAAAATAGTTGAATATAAAGGCATAATTTCTTTCTTCAATTCCATAGTCATTAATTCATATAATTATTATTTACAATAGCAACATCTGTAGTTAGAATCATAGATGCTGTAGATACAGCATTTTCGAGTACTGTTTTAGTAACCAAGAAAGGCTCTATCACACTTTTCTTTAGCATTTCTTTTGAAGTTATAGATTCAGTATTTAATAACCTTGAAGGAGTTTGAAGTACTTTAGTAAAACATTCATTAAATTTAAGTTTTTCTACAACTTCTCTAAGAGCAGTTCCTCCTCCTGCTAAAATGCCTCCATTTAAGGCAGCTTGTGTTGCACACACAGCATCCTCAAATCTATCATATCGTTCTTGCATTTCTATTTTAGAGTATCCTCCGACATGAATAGTAGCAATGCCTGCTGTAAAATTAGCTAGTCTTTTTTTATGGAAATTTAAATCAAATTCTGATAAATCTCCTTCTTTTATAAGAGACTTAATTTGAGCAACTTTTTCTGTAGTATCTACATTATCTTTTAATCCAACAAATGTAGTAGTATCTTTGGTTATTACAACTTTTTTACATTCCGATTTAGTTCCTAATAATAGGTTCATATCATCTAACATAATATTCCTATAGTTACCATGATTCGGACTAATCACTACACAAGATTTAAGTAAATTCAAATTAGTAGAAAGAAATACAAGTATTTCTGAATCAAATTCTGGAGCAATTAACAATAAAGATTTCTTTTCTCGTACTGCAGCATCTGCTAAAGATACAACTTCTTTAAGTTCTTCCATTTTAACACTTGAAATATGAACTTTCACATTCTCAAGTTCACAAGTGTTCTTACTTGTGTTGATAAAGTATGGAGAATAGTATCCATTATCAATGCGGAATCCTTCAGAATATTCTACTGTATCTTTTACTCCCTCAGACTCTTCTATAGTTACTATTCCATCTTTTCCTACTTGCTCAAAAGCAGTAGCAACAGTCCCTCCAATAGTAGCATCATTATTTGCTGATATAGCTGCTACTCTAATAAGGTCTTGTTTTGATTTAACAGGCTTAGCTTTTTTCTGTAACTCTTTTATAACAAATTGAGCATCAGTCTGCATATTCCTTGCTACAAGAATAGGATCTGGTTGATCTTTAAAAGCTTCTATAAATTCTCTTACTAAGATACCACTTGTAGAAGTACCGTCTCCAACATCTTTTGCCGTTTTTTCACAAGTATCTTGTACTAATTTTATTCCCATTTTAACATAGGGATCAGTGTCATTAACAGACATAACTGTATTATATCCATCTTTTGTAACCTTTAATGTGTTTCCTATAGATACAATCGAGTTTTTACCATTAGGCCCATAAGTAACTTCTAGAGCATCAGCAGCTAACTTTACTCCTGAAATTATTTTATCCCTGCCTTCATTTCCAAATTTAACATTTTCAAAATTCATATTCATATACATTTTATGTTATCAACCAATGATATATTATACTTAATAAATAAAAAATAAGAACCAAAGAATATTACTTTATTATAATAAACTTTGATTCTTATATTACTTTTAATAAAAAGTTATTCTTCTTCTTTAACTTCTGGAGTTGTCGCTTTAGTAACTGTCTCAGATTGTTCTGGATCTTCTCCAGAATCTGGAGTCTCAGTATTGTCTCCCTCATCAGGTGTATCGGTAATAATTTCTTTTACAGTGGGTTCTTCAAAACCAAAAGTTTCTCGGATCGATTGCCGATAATTAAGTGCGCTTTCAAAATTATTCATAAATTCTATTTTATTAAGTATTGAACTATTAATTCTATTAAACAAATCTTCATCTATTGTTTTAAGTAATTCTACACAGTGTGGATGGAAATCTTTTTTTATACTTCCAATATGTGTAAACCCGAGATATAAAGCAAATTGATTAGCTCCTTGACTAGGAAATCCTTTTATAAGAGGCTCCCCTATAAACTAATACTCATTAACTAATTTAGTTAAATTATATTGCTCTAAAATAACATCTGGCCAATAATTAATATTGGATATATCTTTAATTTTATTTAAATTTTCATAATATTCTTGAATCCATATATCCTTTAGTTTCTAATTAGAAATTTTTATGAAACTAGTGTTAAACCACCCATCGCATTTATCAAAATCTTTTGGAACCTAATAAGGATATAAAAAAGGAATTTCACTTAAGTCAGAAAACATTTGAATATTATTTTCAGATATTCCTTCAGAATAATTTGATAAATAAGAATGTGGTTCAAAAAAAGAAACTAATACATCAGGATTTTTTCTATCTATAAATCTATAAATTTCTGGTTTCCTTAGCAAGATATCCCCATCTATAAGAATTTCATCAAGATTAAGTCTCTATAAAACTTCAAATTTAAAGGATGCAGCAAAATGATGATTATCTATTCTATTTTCAATTATATAAACATTATCATAAGGAATATCGCTAAATAATTCCCTTCCAACTTCATCAGTATAAAGATCGATAGTATGACCATGAGAATGTATAAGAGCTACAGATGTAGCATAATTAACTAGATTTACTTTTACTGCTGTTTCGTAATCTAGAAACTTTTTCATAATCATTGGCTTCGACCAAAAAGCATGTACAAAATTCATTTTACTTTAAAATTATCATTTATTACTTTTTTACTAGAATTAGGGTCATAAGCTATATGCACCCATATAGCATTTTTGCTGGACTCGTAAAATAATTCATTATAAATTCCTAATCGCTTAGCGATTTCAAATATTTTTTTAGTCTCTTCATTAGATTTACCCTATAAATCTGCAGCATATCCCTTAGTATGAAATGAATTAATAGCTCCTTTAACAGCTTTATTCAAAGCTAAGCATCTATATCCGCTAGATACTATTATAGGTTTTCCATATAATTCTCTAATTGGGTCTAATACTACTTCAATTAATCTAGTTAAATTATTGGTTATCTCCTATGAAGGAGAATTATTAATTTTTAATTTTTTTGCAGTACTGGAGTTACATAACTCCTTAATTGTAAAATACTTCATAATAAAAAAATCCCAGGGTGTAGCCTGGGATGGGCTATAAGCTTATTATAGTCTTAATTAGCCATTGTTTGTTTATTTTTACGAGGCCTACCGCGTTTTTTCTTTTTAGGTACTGTTTTTACCTTCTTACAAGGTTCTTCTATCTTTTTACATTTAAAAAGATTTTTAAAAAATTGAATAATTTTATTCATATTAATACATTACACTTAATTTATTAAGTTCATCTTGAAAATCTAAGAAAAATTGTTGATTTGTGGCTCCTGCTTTTTCTGCTTTTTTGTGGAATCCTTCTATATTAAATAGAATTATTTTAGCAGTTTGTTGAAGCTCTGTTAGATTTGTTTCCATATTACATTAACATTAAATATTATTTTTAGTAGCCCAGGTGGGATTCGAACCCACGTAGCCCCCACCAAAAGGGTATAACGGATTTAGAGTCCGGCGCAATTGACCACTATGCGACTGGGCAATATAGCCTCTATAAAGAGGCTTAAATTAAATTTTAAGAGAAACAGAGTTATTAATAATTTTAATTGTATAACTCTCTTCGTTTTCTTTTAGATATTCAAGAACATTTTCAATTTCTTCATCAGACAAATCCAAAACTTCACCTGCTTTTAATCTGTCAATTATATTTGAGTCCTGAGTTTCATCTTCAGGAATCATATCATAAAGCTTTTCAAGAGCTTCGTAAATAATATTTAATTGGTCAATAATTTTTTCGTTCATACTAAAATAATTTTATTATTATTTGAAATAACTCTTTCTCTTTGTTTAAATAATCCGCTCAAAATTTCTGAATGAATTTCTGGATCATCTATAATCAGAGATTTCTTTTCTTTTAGTTCATCAATAAAATGCTTTACTGCAGCATCTTTAATCTTATCCATTAATTCTCCAACAAATAGATCTTCCCATTCCAATAAATCAGTAATTTCATCAGTATTATGATTTAACATATCATTTGCAATTTCTAAATCAGTAATAATTGCTAAATCCTGAAGTTCTTCGTCTGTAAGTTTATCGGTCCACTTTTTTGCAGACTCTGGAAGAAGTGATTTGATAGGATACTCTGTAAACTGCAGATCTTTAGGTTCATCAGAACCATTTATCTCCTTTTTAGATTCTATATTAGGTTTAAGAGTGTCTGTAATCAATCCCTAAACAGTTCGTAAAGCATTAATTACTCTTTGTCCAATAGGATTAGATGCAAATAGCATCTTTTGCATTGATTCAAAGTCATCGTTTTCTAGTCGAACCTGAGATTCAGGAGTGATATACTCTGATATAATCTTTTTGATATTCTTCATAGACTTAATATCCTTATCTGTATATTGAAGATAATCATATAGGAATTCTTTTGTAGAATATTTCATTAGATAGTCGATTTCCTTTTCCTAAAGAGGTCTCATCAGCAATTCCTCCATTTCCTAAATTTTATTTAGGACATTTTGCATAAATTCTTTCGTCATAAGTCATTAATTTTAATTACAATGTAATAATACTAGAAACAACATCTCAAAAACTTAAAAATAAAGTATTTTATAAAAATACTAAATCACCATTTACCCAACACACATTTTGCATTAGGAACTCTAGTTTTAGCAGATAATCTACATCCACATCCACATATAGTTCCTTTTTGTGGAATAGTTGTAATTAAGTTTGTATTTGTATCTATACATTTAGAAGCATCGCACATCTCCCCTATAGGAGATTTTGTGAGTAGTGGGCACCTTCTACAAATAGCAATTCTTTCTATATAAAGTTCATTTTCTTTATTAGTCAATTCATTTAAATGCCCTTGAATAATTTGTCCTATCATATTATTTAATTCTAAAACTTGGTCCAATAACAATACCTATTCCTACTTCAATTCCATGATTTATAGTTGGATTTTGATAAGGAGGAATATTTATTCCATATCCTATATATGGACCGATAGTTACATCTATTCCAATTTTCTTTGGTTTCTAAATAACTACTTTCTATTGAGATTGTATATCAAGACTAAATTCATCAATCTTTGCAAGATATCCAGAATATTTTATTTGAGGATATGCAATAATACTATCTTTAAAAGAAAGTGTATCTTTATATATTTTATGTTCTATAGGTAAATCTTTTAAATAAACAGTATCTGTTTTATTTATATAAAACGTATCTATAGAGGTTACATATGTAGTAATTGTTTTTTCTTCTATAACAGGCTCATAAACTGTAATAGTATCTGTAGTTTTTATATATACTTCTTCTTTTGGTTGGTGAAAATTAACTGATAATCCTATAAAAAGCCCTATAAGAAAAACTATTACCTATCTAATTATTTCATATATTTTCTCTCTTTGCATTTAGCTGTTTCGAGTTTAAGAGCTGAGCTTTTAATATGCCATTTTATAAGTTTCTCAACTGTATCCTATAAATAATCTACCTTATATTCTTTTTTTAATTTGCCATCTTTAATGTGCATGATAACAAGAGAATCTATAATAAGATCTGGATTTAACTATTGAAGCATCCATGCATAAAGAGAAACTTGTAATTGATAATGAGCTAAATTACAATCAGGTATTTTTACGAGTGGATATTTCATACATTTATTTTTCTTTTTAGCAGTATCATATCTAGACGATACTTCTATCTTATCATCAGTTTTATAATCTATGATAATAATATGATTTCCACTTTTAATAATTAAATCAGCGATTCCTACAAGAGTAAATTCTCCTAATTTTACTTCGATTCTAAATTCAGGAAAGAGTCCATCAGAAGTCATAAACTGCTCTGTAAGAGCAATTTTATATTTATCTGTAGGAATATTAAACTGTTGTTTACAGGCCTATAAGTCTGTAGTTAGAAGCATATGAAGTTTATCGTGGACAGAATTTCCCACCTCTTTAGCTTTATCATTTTTTTCTTTCCATTCAGCATCTATCTAGTCTTTAGCCTATAAGAATTTATCTTTATTCACCGATTTAATCAAATTATCACTTACTTTCTTACTTTTAAGAAGTTTCATTTTGATTGCTGCAAAATCATCAGGATCCATAATAGATTCTAATGCTTTATATGATAGCCAAAATTCTCTATCAAAACAGTGATAATTTCTAATAATACCTGTAACACTTAAATTCATTTCCAATACATATTATATACAGAATCAATGTTCTGTGTGTAATTTTGAGCTTCTGCCCATTTTCTTCCTCTCTAATTTCCTCCAGTAAGTTTAGCGTAAATTTGATCCTTAGTGTCCTAAGGAGTTACGCCATAACTTCTAGTAAGAAGGTTAACATAATCATTCATTGCCTAATCTAAATCATCATAAGACCTAAAAGAATATGTTTTACCATTATGATTATCTACTTTCTAAACAGTTTTTCCAGACCAATTTTTTCCAGCAGTTATATTACCATAATTATAATTTCCAGACATATGCTTTCCATGGCCGGTTTCTAATCCCATTTGTGCTACTAAAGTTTGAGCAGCCTCTCCAGTAAATCCTTTTTTCTAAAGAGCAGCTATAAGAGTATCTCTAAACTCTTTCCAAGATCCTAGTTTTGTCGCAGTGGTTTTTTCAGGAACTTCGACTTTTTCCTATTCAACTTTAACTTTTTCCTATTCGCCCTCAGTAGAATCTTGAGGATTAGGATTATATAAACTCAAATCATTTTCATAAGGATCAAATGATAAATACTATTCATAAATCTTAGAAGGATCTTGCTTAAAAGGACTTAATCTAGTAGCAATTGCTCCCCCAGCCCATTTACGTGCATTTGCAGCAAAAGTTGCTCTTTTACGAATAGTTGCACTTGGGGAATGCTTACCTTTTTGAATACATTCCTCTGTTACTTTTCCACCACAATATGAAGTAAATTTTCCTTTGTTTTCAGGCTTTATGTGAATTCCCCCTTTTTTGAGATAATTTAAATAGTTTAAATTCCCTCCGTCTGCAAAGTTTATTAATTTTCTAGCAGCATGAACTGCTGGTCTAAATATTTTTGGACCGCGTACAGTATCTGGAATATTGACCATTACTTCTTGATTAGTTTTAGGATCCACTACTTTTTTATATCCCATCGGATATACATCAAATTCATCTGTATGTAATCCTTGACCATTTTCAACATCTGTTATAGTTCCATCATTTTGTAACCATTTACTATAAGTGTAAGGGGTATTTTCAAATACACTGTTTCGATATTCAGCTGAATGTAAGATATCTTTTGCATTAGGAATCCAATATTCTGGATATTGAGAGGGTACATAGTTTCCATCTCCTTCTCCTGTTTGACTCATAACTTCAGCCTTCTCATATGGATTAGGATTTGCCTTTCCAGACCAACTTACCCTTTGATCATTTCCACCATTTGGAGTAAATTGTATTACTGTATCTGTCGGAGTAGCTTCTATTTTGTGAATAATAGCTGTATTCTTCTAACCGTTTTCTTTAGTATATGTTCCATATTTTGCCATATTATTTTGTATAATTAAAATAATTTATTTTTTTAAATATTCCTCCTATTTGTAATTCGCCTGGAAAAAACTCTTTTGCGTTTAAATATGCCTATTCTTTAGGAATTAAATTTGCTTTATATTTATTCTGTATTTCCGGACTAAGTAAATACTCAGCAATTTCTACACGTTCTTTTTCATGTGATTTACTTTTATGTGGATTTTCATATCCAATCATAAAATTAATAGTTGCATCTTTAGCAGGAGTTTTCCGAGGAATTACAGAAGATTCAAATCCTCTTTTATATTTCCTTTTAGACCATATATCAGGATTTTTCATTTCTTGTAGCATCATTTCTAGTTGCTATTCAAATTTAGTAGCTCCAGGAGAACCCACAAAATTCTATAAATCTTGTTTTCTTTTATTTGTAGTCCACTACGCAAGTCCGTAGCCTACACCACCAGTCTCTCCTGCATTTTCGTTTAATCTTGATTCTATTACCAAGTTGCCAATTACACCTGCAGCCTGATCTAGAGTTAATCCGGATTCCTAAAGTTTATCAAGAGCTAAAAATACTCGCTATAAATTATTATTAACTACATCTTTGTAAGATGTATTATTAGCATTATACTCCATAATATTAATTATTTTTCAACATATTGAGGATCCCTAGAATCTTGGGCATCAAGTTCTGTAATAACTATTTTACCAACACGCCTATAAGCAGTATCTGTTTCTTCTTTATAAGCCTTAAGGGCTGCTTTAATAAGCTATCTTGTTTTAATCATTGATAGTATTCGTTCTCCTCCTACTAATTTCATTTGAACATCTCCCTATGAATTTAGTACTAGCATCTTAGCAGGATCATCGTCATCCCAATCCATTTCATCCCCCTCCTATATAGAGGAATTAGCTCTTACCTCTAATACATAATTATACGGCCAGGGACAAGTGATTGGTTCTTTATCAAAAGCTTTAGCAGTAGTTACTTGCATTACCTCTCCATATTCATCCATAAAAACAATATCAAGATTTATTGAGGTATTGGCCATTGTAAATGGAGAAGTTGTTGGCTCTTCAAATATAAAGAGCATTCCCTCATCAGGCCTCAGATAAGCATATGGTTCAAGGCCAGAAGTCCTTTCTTCCGGAGTTTCTGCTATAGCGACATCATATTCTTTATCTCCAATTTCGATAGTTCTAGTGGGAGTAATTGTTTTAGTCTTTTCCATCTAATTTTTCTATTAATCCTGTGTTATCATTTGTATTTTCCATAATTTCCTTAGTAATCCTTTTACCAAGTTCGATAAGAATCTCATTAGAAGGATCTTCATTATAAAGCTTACGTTGCTCTTCAATGAAGTCAGTTAATTCTTTTGAGAAAATAATTTCATTATGTTCTATTTCTGCATGTTGTATAAGATCTTCTGATTGAGCTTGTATTTCAGATAAAGTTGTTACAGAATCATCTGGAACTGTAATTACAGGAATTCCTTTTTCTGTAACATCTAACTTAAAATCATCATGCTTGTTTTTATGAAGAGCTCCTTCTGGTATTACAGAGGGCTCTTTTGCAACTTCAATGTTATTCAATTTGGCTCCATCTTTAGCATACTAAATCTAATTGAAAGAATGATGGGAATATCCAAATTGCATTTCTTCTAAAATTTCAGACCAGTTCATTTAGTTCTATTCCACCAGCAAGTGCTTGCTGATTTTGCATTAATATGTTAGTAATATTATTTTGTCTAGCTTCTTGTTCAAAAGATTGATCCTCTGAAATAGCAGCAGCCTATAAGGCCATTCTTGCTTGTTCATTTCTTCTAGCAAGCTAACTAGCCATATCGTGTCTCTTAAATCCAGGAATAGATGCTCTTGAGGATTTAGAGGCTTGATGCCCTAAATTTCCATATCCAGAGCTATTTATATCTACATCAAAACCTTGAACAGTTTGTCCACCTGCTTTTGATAGGAAGTTTACTCCTTCTATGGCGGCTCCTGCTGCCATTGCTATTGGGTTTCCCGATTTAAGCAGTGCTGAACTTGCGGTATGAGCTAAAGTATCGATAGCCTATGATTGAGCACTAAAGTTTTTGTCTCCCATCGCTGCTTTATCTATCATATCCATGGCCCCAACTGCAGCACCAGCACCAATTCCCCATCCAGCTCCTTCAACTCCATTAGTGGCCATCTAAATTCCAGAGGCCATTGCTTGAGCTCCTCTTCCTCCTCCCATAGCCGATACTCCTGATAATGCAGCAATACCTAATGCTTGCCCAAATCCGTTTCCTGATTTCGGATTTTCTGGTTCTGGTAAAGTGTTAAATTCTTTAATAACTCCTCGATTTTGAAGGTCGGATTTTGCTTCTGATAGATTTATCCCATTTTTTTCAGCTTCCTACTAAACAAATTTATTCTAGGCCGCATAATCAAAATTAAGATTTTCTTCTTCAGAATCATCTATAGGATTATTCATGATCATACCCCAAATCATGTCGTCATTTTCGTATCCTGTTAATTCTGAGGCATGATTAACTTTATATTGTTCTATAGCTTTTAATCTTGCTCCAGATTGGAGCTTTGGTACTTTTCTTATCTTTGAATAATTCATAATTTAGTCATTTAGTTTTGTTAGGATATAACAAAAAGTTTAAATAAAATAATAAAGTGAGGTTTTATTAGGATATGAAGTAGAGAAGAGGGTGTAGATATTTAAAAAAATTTTTTTATAAAAAAAATTAGAGAAATGAAAATAGACCCCCTCCTATAATATAAAAGGAATGGAATATATAATAAGGGGGAGAGAGGTGTTTGGTAATTCACCCCCCAGCCGGTATGAAAATAAAATTAAATTGCTATGATTGAGATTTCAAAAGCAGCGGCGCAAGCCGCAATTAAGGCAGCCGTAAAAGACGGCTACAAAGTTAGTGAAAACGGCGTACGCACTCCGTTTGTTGCGGGAGGTCTCCCGCTCGGGGAATATGTACCCATCGCGGAGTTGCAGCCCGCAATCACCATGGAGCCGCGGAATGAGGGCGGAAACACATGGGACGCGTTGCGCTATACATTGAACGGGCGAGCGTACCAAATTCCACTCTCTGGAATTATGGGCAAAACCCGCGTTTTGGTATCGTCAGATGATATTAAGGCGGGCGACAAGTGGCAAGGTGAAGAAGCCCAACCCACGCAAGAGGTTTGGCGATTTGGGCGCAATATGCGCGATATGCAAAGTAAAGACGAAGGCAAAACGGGCGTTTATGCCGCGCCCTCATTTAGCCTTGTGCAGCGCGTTTGGATGGTTGTGCCCGAGTTTGAGGAGGTGCAAAATGGACGCGGGGGCATTTCGCGCCGCCCAGTTTATACCGCGGGATGCGACTTGCGGGAGATATCTATTGTTGCCCATGAGGAAGCAGCAGACGCATAAGCGTCTGTTGCCCCTTCGGGCAGTCAGTATAAAGCATCTGAAAGGTTTTCTATTCAAAAATTCTGAAGGAACTTTTCAGGTGTTTTATGATAATTCAGTCAGTATAAAAGATAATACGTGGTACTACCTAATGGTAGATGAGTATAATTATATCTGTGGACTGGTTGAAAAATAAGTGAGTGTTGGTTAATTAACTAGCACTCACTATTAATTAGGGGCATAGTAGTTTTGATTGCTATTTGATGATAAAAGAACATGCAGAGACTGATGGAGAGACATCAAAAAAGTAACTGGCAAGAATACAAGAATTGCTGCCTAAATTAGGCTGAGTAGCACTTACTTGGAAACAGAAAGGTGCAACCAGTAATAAGGTTTATTATTACATCAAGATTTCTCTATTAGATTAAATAGAGTGGTGGAAGAACTATCAAACCGATAGTCCCAAGTAGAAAATCAACTACATATCAAATAGGTAAGCATGTGAAATTCTTTTATATAAGATTAGTAAGACACGGGTGCAACTCCCGTATGCTCCACTCATAAAATTAAATAAATATGAAAACTAAACTTCAATTTATCCTTGATCTAGTAGGTCAGGGATTTATCCTTGCAGCAGTAATGTTTATGACATTAGCATTTCTGTTAGCAATCTGTTCTGCTTCTGTTGCAAACTACATAGCTTATATAGCGATGGGATGTTTGTTAGTATCAGTTATTTCTTGGATGATTTACATATGTATGGAGGATTAATTATGAAAAAATATGCTATTGTTCCTAAAAGTTCTGAAGACATTTTGAGTATTCGACTCTCAGAGGGTAAGTTAATTACCGGAGCATTATTACTTCCCAATAATGATACATTATCACTTGTTGAGCGAATATTTGGAGACAATAATATTCCTTTTATAAGTTCTAGTAATTTTTCTATTCTTCCTATTTCTCCTTATTTTCTTCGTATGGAAGAAAAGGGGACAGTAATTGTTTATAAACGAGAATCTTCTCTAACTGTAGAGAGATTATAACTTTCTCTTTGTATATATATTTATATATATATTTCTCTTTAAAGAAAAGGAAACTAATAAAGGAAAAGAAATGATTACAATCAAAAGAACAACCGATAAAGGAGTAATCCGTACATTAGTACCTAATCCAGATGACTTGGATATAGTATATAAAGAATTAATGTTCCATTATCTTAAAGATGGTGGAACAGTAATTCCTACTATTACAGGCCATATAATAGCAACTAATAAAAAAGTAATAACACTAACAATTGAAGAAATATGAAAAATCTTGTAGAACTTCTTAAAGGAAGAGAAGGAATGAAATTATATTCTCCTATTTGTGGAGAGTGTGAATTAATCAGTGTTATTGACCAATCTGATTTTCCTATCAGAGTAATAAATAATAAACGAGTTTTGTATTCGTTTACTTCTATTGGTCACTATTCTTCTGTAGATGATGCAGAATGTTTGTTGTTTCCTTCTAAAGAAGAGAGAAGTTGGAAAGATTTCTGTTTTGAAAGAGTAAGAAAAGGAGACTGGTATTATGCGATTGATACTCGAAATGATTTCAGTATTATCAATTACAAGGATGTTAGAGATCAAATTGATCAAGATCTTTTTGAATCGGGAAATTATTTTCTGACAAAGAAAGAAGCAGTAGAATTTGCAAAAAAGGTAAAAAGAATTTTTCTTGAAAGAAAGAAATGAGAATAAGGTGAGAAGAGAAATTTAAGGAGAAGTTTGGATGAGAGAGGGGCAGA